>Ga0214543_1005714_pt1 | contig 22633 bp, 23 predicted proteins | sample CNSS2metaG_FD_160094 | JGI IMG/M metagenome (GOLD analysis project Ga0214543, IMG submission 160094) | Root nodule microbial communities from cowpea collected in UCLA plant growth center, Los Angeles, California, USA - CNSS2 | ecosystem: Host-associated > Plants > Roots > Nodule | place: USA... | reverse complement strand
TATATATATATATATATATATATATATGAGTATATACAGTTGGTACAGTCATCCAAAATAACCATATAAATCCCTGGTGACAAGTGTAGATATATAAGAAGAAGGTCTAAACTACATGTCTCAAGACTCCGCAGTATCTGACCCAAAAACTATCACAACATTCAAGCAAAAGATCAACTCCTACTCAGAAGAGGGGTGTCATCATTTGGATTTGGCTATACTCACACCAACCGTAGGTGATCATTGCAAAGGAGAACGCATAAAGACAAGCAAACATAAACAAGAAGGGTAAGCTAACTGAAATAGGAGAAAGTAATACAATCCGCAATATAAATATCATTCATAACACATAGCTCAATTGTATAATTCTAGACTCGATATCCGGATTGTGTAAGCGACATTGGAGCTCTTGGTGGCTTGCACCTGTAACGGTTCCCAAACTCTGCAGAGTCTGGACACAAAGGGTTATCACCCAATCGTTCACAGGGTAAGTCCCCTTCGCGTCTAGGACTTGATCAAGTCCAAAGACTAGGACCTCCTACTACTCCTCACAACATAATCCATTCTGCTCTATCTGAGAGTGAATGATTATTGGACTTTCAGGATATCAACCAATACGGATTCCTCACGTCCTTACACACACTAACAAGTTCACCTGAATTTCCCTTGAAATTCTATTCCAACCACAACTCCTCATAATTCATATTCATCCAATTTCATCACACAATACATTAATAATGACATTCCAAGCATATAAGAGACTAATTGAACAAAACTACATTAGAACATATAATCTCACTCTTTAAAACAGAAACTGAAGTACCCCACTGCAATGGCTCTCGCTCAAGTTAGACAATCTAGCCTAGGCGAGAGGCCATCTCACTTAGGCGAGTCGGTCTCGCCTGAGCGAGGCTCTAACAGTGGCAAAAATGAAAAACTAGGCGAATAGTCGCTCAGGCTAAGCTGGTTCACTTAGACGAGAGTATCTCTCGCTTAAGCGACCTCAGCTCGCCTAGGCGAGACTTCACGCAAGAACAAGGGTGGGTTTTCTGGTGTTTTCGCTTGGGCGAGAACCACCCGCCTAGGCGAAAATACCATATTACTCCATTGTACCCACATGCAGGAGCACTGAATCCATGGCAAACAACAATCAAGCAACCACACATGCGTTTTAAACAACAATTTAGCACACAAAGCTTTAATCAAACTCATCAAACATGATTCATGGGTTTAAATGAGAAGAATTTCGGTTAGCTTCCCTTACCTCTAGAATTCACTCACTAACAACAATATTTTTCAATAGTAGGCACCTCAAAAGCACAACCTAAGAAGCTGAAATACAGATTCACAAGGTGAGAATATGATCCTTGTCCGATTTAACATGGATAGAGTTCCATAATTCGAAATTGAAGGGAATTGGGGAGCTGAAGTTAACTTATATGGAAGAGGAGGAGATTTAATTATGGGAGAAGCTTCTGCCCTTGATTCAAGTTCGTTTACTGCTGCAGAATTGGGGAAGGAATTAGATTGACAACCCAATTACTGGCTTAGAGAGAGAGAGCAGAGGAAACATAAATGGTGAAAAGAGTGGAGTGGAAGTGAGTTTGTCTGTGAGAGTGGCAGTAGAGTATAGAGAGGGTGAAAAGGAAAGAAGAAAAGAAAAGGGAAAAGGAAGTGGGATCTGACATTCTCCTTAACAGCAAAAATTTTTGACCCGAAAATTAAGACTTACCAGAGAACAAGTGTGGATAATAAGACTTTCTCACGTCCTCTTCTAATTCCCAGGTGGAATCACCTATTCTCTTCTTCCAGATAATCTGAACTAGACTGATGGACTTCCCTCTGAATTGCCTTTTCTGACTATCACCAAGACCAACGGGCTGAACCTCTAGTGAGAGATCCCCTCTAATATGCAAATCTTCTGTCTCAAGCACATGTGAGGGGTTAGGCACATACTTTTTAAGCTGGGAGATATGAAACACTGAGTGAAGGTTGGACAACTGAGGAGGTAGGGCGATCTCATAGGCCACTAGTCCAATCCTCCTCAAAATCTGATATGGACGATGAACTTAGGAGACAACTTCCTTTAGCGAATAGCCCTCCCCACACTAGTGGTCGGGGTAATCCTCAAGAAAACATGGTCTCCAACTACAAACTCCAAAGGTCTTCTCCTTTGATCAGCATAGGATTTCTGCCTGCTTTGAGACGCATTCATCCTCTCTTGTATTAACTTGACCTTCTCAGTGGTTTGTCTTAGTAACTCTGGTCCCACTACCACTAACTCTCCATCTTGGTACCAACACAAAGGAGTCCTGCACCTCCTGCCATAGAGAGCTGCATATGGCACTATGCCAATGCTTGCATGGAAGCTGTTATTATAAGTAAACTCCACCTAAGGCAGGATCTCGTCCCATGCACCAAGATGATCAAGCACACACGCCCGCAAGAGGTCCTCAAGAGACTGGATTATCCTCTCAGACTGGCCATCTGTCTAGGGGTGATAAGTTGAGCTCATAGTCAGTTTGCTGCCTAGGGAACTCTGCAATGTCTGCCAAAAACGAGATGTGAATCGTGGATCCCTATCAGAGACTATGCTCGACGACACTCCATGCAATCTCACAATCTTGCTGATATACAACTGTGTCAGCTTCGTCATGGACATCCTCAGATTCACTGCTAGGAAATGGGCACTCTTGGTCAGACAGTCTACTATAACCCATATAGCATCATGGCTCTTCACCGTCCGTGGTAAATGGGTAACAAAATCCATAACAATGTTATCCCATTTCCACTCCGGGATCTCCAACTGTTGTAGCATCCCTCCAGGTCTCTGTTGTTCTGCCTTAGCCTTCTAACAGGTCAAGCAGGATGACACATACCGAGCCACATCTAACTTCATTCCCGACCACCAGAAAGATTATTTCAGATCATGGGACATTTTAGTCAGGCCTGGGTGCATACTAAAACAACTCTTGTGCCTCTCTTCAAGAATCATAGCTTTCACCTCCAAATCTTTAGGTATGCAGACCCTGCCTCTGAACCTTAACACCCCATCACTTCCTATCACAAAGTCCTTGGCTTTCTCAGTGCCAAGCAACTCCAATGTTATATGCAGCTTGGAATCGGATAGTTGTCTCTCCTTTATCAGGACGAGGAAATCACTAGACATCGTTAGATAGTTGCATCTAATGACATCCTCTCCTAAAACCACCTGCAACTGCATGTCTCTGAACTGCTCCACCAAATCCAATTCCCTAGCCATCATATAAGATGCATGGACTGTTTTTCGGCTTAGGGCATCAACCACCACATTAGCTTTCCCTGGGTGGTACAACAACTCGAAATCAAAGTCCTTTAAGAACTCCATCCATCGTCTTTGCCTCATGTTCAACTCTTTCTGGTCAAACAGGTACTTCATGCTCTTGTGGTAATTGAAAACTTGCAACTGTGCGCCATACAGATAATGTCTCCAAATTTTCAATGCAAACACTACAACTGCTAACTCCAGATCGTGTGTGGGGTAGTTCTTCTCATGAATTTTCAACTGTCTTGAGGCGTAGGCAACCAATCTTCATTCTTGCATCAGAACACACCCTAATCCCTGATGGAAGGCATCACAGTAAACCTCAAAGGGTCTACTGGTATCAGGAATCACCAACACGGGAGCACTAATCGGCTTCTGCTTCAACTCTTGGAAACTATTTTCACACCGGTCGGTCCAAGCAAAAGGCTGATCCTTGCGAGTCAGTTGTGTCAAGGGTGCCACTATCTTAGAGAACCCCTCAATGAACCTCCTGTAGTAGCCTGTCAGTCCCACAAAGCTCCTAATCTCAGTCATTGATTTAGGACGCTTCCACTTTAACACAACCTCCACTTTGGATGGATCCACGGATATACCCTAAGCTGAGATCATATGTCCCAAGAATTGGACCGTGGTCATCCAAAACTCGCACTTTGACAGTTTTGCATACAACTGCTTCTCTCTCAAGATGCTCAAAACTGCCCTCAGATGCTCTGCAAGCTCTTCACGAGTTCGAGAATATATCAGGATGTCGTCGATGAAAACCACCACGAACTTGTCTAGAAACGGCCTGAAGATTCTGTTCATATAGTCCATGAACAAGGCAGAGGCGTTAGTCACGCCGAAAGGCATCACTACGTACTCGTAGTGCCCATATCTGGATCTGAAAGCGGTCTTTTGCACATCATCATACTTAACTCTAATTTGATGGTACCCCAATCTCAGGTCGATTTTAGAAAACACCGCAGCACCGTGCAACTGATCCATCAAGTCATCTATCCTTGGTAGAGGATATTTATTCTTAATGGTTAGCTTGTTGAGTTGCCTATAATCCACACAAAGCCTAGAGTTGCCATCCTTTTTCTTGACCAATAACACTGGCGCTCCCCAAGGTGACATGCTGGGTTTGATGAACTGTTTCTCTAGCAGCTCCTCAATCTGTTTCTCCAGCAGCTCCTCAATTTGTTTCTTCAACTCTGCTAGCTCAACAAAAGCCATCCTATAGGGTGCTATTGATACTGGTCCTGCTCTAGGCACTAGATCAATAGAGAACTCTATCTCCCTGGAAGGGGGTAAGCCAGACACATTATCAGGAAAAACATATGAGAATTCCCTTACCACTAGCGTCTCGTGGTGTCCATCTCCATTCTCAACAAATAGTTGAGACAAAATTAAGAAACATCGAGATCCCTCCTTGATGGCTTGATCCACCTGCTGTGAGGACAACAACATATCTTCATCCTCTGAGCTGGGAAACAACACCTTCTTCTCATTACAATCAATGAGAATGTGATTAGCATATAGGTAATCCATTCCCAAGATCACATCTAGTCCTTCCAGAGGTAAACAAATAACCCTATACTTGCATCCCTCAACCTCGATCAAACATCTAACACACAAAGTCGAGGTTCTGACCAACCCAAAAGCAGGCGTGGACACCATCAGATCATACTGAAGTTCCCTCACCGGAAGACCCAACTCTACCACTATAGACTCCGACACAAAAGAGTGTGTCACTCCCGAATCGTATAAAACATGCAAGCACCTACCAATAATCACACAAGATCCGATGATAAGGTTACCTGATCTGTCTGCCTTTATACCCGTCATGGCGTACACTCAGCCAATTGCTTGGGGCTTTGCACTCCCCCGTGTCTGCTGTGGTTGGGACTGTGCCGGAGGCCTCGGCACTACACTCCTACCAATGGGACAATCTCTGAGAAAGTGGCCCTCTTGGCCACTTCTGTGACATGTTTGCCTGCCGCCAAGCTGAGAGCAAGCACTCCTCATGTGGGGCCCTTCACAATGAAAACACTGCGACCTGTGAGAGTGATGCTGATGAGACTGGGGTGAGAATTTCTTGGACCCTTGAGGCTGAGGTCTAGAGTAGGGTTTCCTCCTATCATCTGGTCGGCTCATGGACCTAGATGGTCCTACCACCTTCTGCTGAGGCCGCTGTTGAGCTTCAATTTCAGCTTTTAACTTCTCCATTACCCTTGCTTTCTCCACCAAGGCAGGGAATTCCTTGATAGAGAGCGGAGCCACCATAAGTTTGAGATCACCTCTCAACCCATTCTCAAACTTCCTACATTGCCAATCCTCAACCATCCTCAATGTGTGGAATCTGCCCAAGTGCTTGAACTTTTCAGCATACTCTGATACTGACATCTCTCCTTGCATCAATTGCAAGAACTCCACCTCTTTGGCGTATCTCACACTGTCTGGGAAGTACTCAGCATAAAACTTCTTCTTGAACAACTCCCAAGTGATAGGTTCCCTGCTGTCTTCTAGTGGACAGCCTCTCCAGCAAGCAAATACTCAAAATATGCCAGCCTATTCTCTGCTGGGCATCTCTTAGCATCATAAATCTGCTCCATACCCCTCATCCACTGATCTGCCTCATCCGAGGTTGTTTTGCCATCGAAGCGGGATGGATGATGTTGAAGAAAATCCTCTAAACTCCACTCTTGTACTCGAGGTGGTGGAGCCTAGGAAGATCTAGTCGTAGAACGATTCTCCCCTAACTGTTGCAGGGCTTCCAAATGCCTCTGTTGAGTCACCTCCGTTGCGAGCCTAGCAGACTTTATCTGCTGCAAGGCTAAGTTGTGCTGATTCACCATGTTAGCATTCTGCTGCTTCATGGCTGCTAACATCGCCTTAATTGTCCCCACCAAGTGAGAACTATCCGGGTTAGGAAGAGGAGGAGGAGGAGGAGGCCTAGGTGCCATAGCTCTGACCACACAAAGAGAGAACCATTAGTCTAGCTAACAAATACCACAACTACACCAAAACACTATGAGAAACACACAAAAAAAACTAAGCAAGCTCACACCTACAGACCCTAAAGGAACTACTGCTCTGATACAAAAAATGTAACACCCCATTTAATAGTTTTCACGCTATCAAATAAAACATTATATGATGATCAAACATAGCAGATAGTAGGAATAACAGTCATATATATATATATATATATATATATATATATATATATATTATGATCAAACATAACAGATAGTAGGAATAACAATGATTTATATATATATATATATATATATATATATGAGTATATATAGCTGGTACAGTCATCCAAAATAACCATATAATCCCTGGTGACAAGTGTAGATATATAAGAAGATGGTCTAAACTACATGTCTCAAGACTCCGCAATATTTGGCCCAAAAACTATCACAACATTCAAGCAAAAGATCAACTCATGCTCAAAAGAGGGGTGTCATCATCTGGATTCGGCTCTGCTCACACCAACCGTAGGTGATCATTGCAAAGGAGAACACACAAAGACAAGCAAACATAAACAAGAAGGGTAAGCTAACTGAAATAAGAGAAAGTAATACAGTTCGCAATATAAATATCATTCATAACACATAACTCAATTGTATAATTCTAGACTCGATATCCGGATTGTGTAAGCGACATTGGAGCTCTTGGTGGCTTGCACCTGTAACGGTTCCCAGACTCTGCAGAGTTTGGACACAAAGGGTTATCACCCGACCGTTCACAGGGTAAGTCCCCTTCGCGTCTAGAATTTGATCAAGTCCAAAGACTAGGACCTCCTGCTACTCCTCACGACATAATCCATTCTGCTCTATCTGAGCGTGAATGATTATTGGACTTTCAGGATACCAACCAATACGGATTCCTCACGTCCTTAGACACACTAACAAGTTCACCTGAATTTTGAAATTCTATTCCAACCACAACTCCTCATAATTCATATTCATCCAATTTCATCACACAATACATTAATAATGACATTCCAAGCATATAAGAGACTAATTGCACAAAACCACATTAGAACATATAATCTCACTCTTTAAAACAGAAACTGAAGTACCCCACTGCAGTGGCTCTCGCTCAAGTTAGACAATCTAGCCTAGGCGAGAGGCCATCTCGCTTAGGCGAGTCGGTCTTGCCTGAGCGAAGCTCTAACAGTGGCAAAAATTAAAAACTAGGCGAACTGTCGTTCAGGCTAAGCTGGTTCGCTTAGACGAGAGTATCTCTCGCTTAAGCGACCTCAGCTCGCCTAGGCGAGACTTCGTGTAGGAACAGGGGTTGGTTTTCTGGTGTTTTCGCTTAGGCGAGAATCACCCGCCTAGGCAAAAATACCAGATTACTCCACTGTACCCACATGCAGGAGCACTGAATCCATGGCAAACAACAATCAAGCAACCACACATGCGTTTCAAATATCAATTTAGCACACAAAGCTTCAATCAAACTCATCAAACATGATTCACGTGTTTAAATGAGAAGAATTTTGGTTATCTTCCCTTACCTCTAGAATTCATTCACTAACAACAATCTTTTTCAACAGTAGGCACCTCAAAAGCACAACCTAAGAAGCTGAAATATAGATTCACAAGGTGAGAATATGATCCTAGTCCGATTTAGCATGGATAGAGTTCCAAAATTCGAAATTGAAGGGAATTGGGGAGCTGAAGTTAATTTACATGGAAAAGGAGGAGATTTAATTATGGGAGAAGCTTCTGCCCTTGGTTCAAGTTCGTTTACTACTGCAGAATTGGGGAAGGAATTAGATTGGCAACCCAATTACTAGCTTAGAGAGAGAGAGCAGAGGAAACAGAAATGGTGAAAAGACTGGAGTGGATGTGAGTTGGTCTATGAGAGTGGCAGTAGAGTATAGAGAGGATGAAAAGGAAAGAAGAAAAGAAAAGAGAAAAGGAAGTAGGGTCTCACACAACAACATATGAAAGTTTAGGTAAAACACTATATCTCTCTCTTAGACCTTGATAACGGTCTTGAAATCACTTAAAGAAAGCTTCTACAAATGGTTATTAGCTCAATAATAACTTACTCTAATAGTGAAAATGATTTTAGAAGTGTAACTTAAAAAAATCATGTCAAAAAGTGTTTAGAATATATATAATCATGTAACTTAACAATATTTAATCAATAAAAACTTTCTATCAACGAGATAGGTTAAAATAACATTCTAATAGCAATTTGAAAGATCAAACTATTCAAAGAAAAACTTAAATCCAATCCTAATAAACACAACATTCGACAAATTTAAGTCTTCAATATATTAAGAAGCTTTAAGAAATAGTTGGATTCATCAAGACTATCTTAGCTCGAACAACAGCAACATAAATTACTAATAATATTCTATATATAATATTTATTTGAAAAGTAAAAAAATGGAACTTAGGTACATACACTATTACAATTTATTTCTATTTCTTTTTTTTTTCAAAATTTTTATGAAAATCCGTATAAAGGAATTTCATACTAATTTCACGAGTTTTGCAAAACTCCATATTTGTTAGAAAAATCTTACTAAATATAATATTTAAATATATAAAAATATACACAATTTTTATTTATCTAAATAAGTTTTTAAATAATAATTCTAAAATAAATTTAATTTATCATTAATTATTTAATAAAAATATCTAACCAACTCATACCACCTAAAGGCAGAATGTATAGATTGATTTGTGCTTTTACAAGAAATTAGTTTAAAAATATGTCAATTTGATTGGTACACATTGAGTGTCAAGACTATTAATTTTTAATTCATGAAACCAAAATAAAAGAAAACAAATAATGCTCCAAAATAATTTAGACGAGTTAGAAGAATGAGACATTTTTAATGACAACAACACTATTTAATCCTTTATCAATTCACAAGTTAGATTTGTCAAGCAATACAATAACACTATGTACTATAAGATTCCTAACGTAAGTCATAGTGCACCAGTGCTAGCCCCTGTTCTTTTCAAATTTTGTTTTGCTTTGTTTTAATTAATAGATAGTGATGGCTTCCTTTTTTTCCTCTTTTTGATATAATGTTTGGAAAAAGTGCTAAAAGAGATATAATCAATTGGTATTAATAGTTGGTGATACATTATCTTTTTTTTATTCCATGAGTTGAAAAGATGAATATAAAATAAATGATTAAAATATAATAAAACAATTTATTTGGACATTGATCACAATTATTGGTGGTTCTCTTCCTTCTTGATACGGTTCAACTTTTACTGGATCCGATGTTAACAATCTTATGAATAATGATTTGTTTGAATATATACTACTTTAAATACCAATTCATAAATTATTTTTTTTATAATTAAAATATTTGTAATTAATATAAAACACATCTTTAAATATCAATTTATAATAAAAATTATGTAGTTACTAATTTAGAAACTAATTATAATTTTTTGAAATTATTTTAATTATCGATAAATTTCAAGTTATAATTTAATATTTAAATTGATCATTATTAATTATTTTATTATTAAAATTGATTATTATTTAAGGATTTTCTTATAATGATATTTTTATTATTATTTTGAGAAAAATAAATTATATGATAGGTTAAATATTTTCATTTGTTAATCGACATAACTATTCTAATTAAAATTTCATTTACCATCTCATATTATGCATTTATTTCTTGTACATTTCTTAGTTAACTTAAATGTTAAAATGTATGTGATAGCACAAACTAGTCGCCTTAATATTAAATAAAAGAAAAAAGCATCTCCAAAGTTAAAGAGAAAAAGAAAGACGTATTAGTTATATAGAAGAAAGATACTTTTTTTTAAGATCTTGTAAAAATTGGTATGGACTTTTGTAAGAATATTTTTCTATATAGTTCTCTGAATTATTTTTTTTAAATTATCTAAAAGCCAATGAAAAAAGTTATTTTACTTTGTTAAAAAGTATTTATAGAAAAAGTTGTTTTCAAACATATCCAATAATAATGACCTAGGAGGATTTCTATGGTGAAAATCAAAGACACAAAATCTTGAATGTAAATGACATTATTATTGGATAAACAAAACTGGAAAAAGTGCTTTTAGTAAATATGTTTATTAATCAAAGATCTAAGAGAAGGTAATCTTCTCCAAATTATCTTAAAGAAAAAGTTGGTGAACAAATAATAGAAAACATCATAAATGACCATAAAGCATAAATGGAATGCTTGTTCTGACTATAATGGACCCTTTAGTCGAGTTGTAGTTGGCTTTATGTTTATGACTGTATGTGGTCGTCTTTGACCTAACAAGCAGATTGGTTATTAGACCAGATCGTATGTGGTTTGTCTTTGATTTTGCAGGAGGATTGATCATTTCACCAGACTGTGGATCCTTGACCATGGAAAATATCTTGAGCACTTTGAATTATTGACTTGAACAGGATATGATGCCGCTTATCTAACCAAGCTTTGTTCTGTGACTTAGGCAGACTTTGTGCGTGTTGTCGACTTTCAATAATAACAACTTAATACATATATATAATTATATATTATAAAGTTAATAAACAATTTTTTCTATCATCTCTTATTAATATTTTAGTAAGATTTATAATTAAATTATTAATATTTTATTAAAATTTAATTTTGAATTCATTAAAACATTATTTGATATACTTAATTAAAATTTATAATTTAGTATATTTAATATTTGATTTAGTATATTTATAACTGAAAAATATTGAATTGCAACCAATCAATAATTAATTATATTAGTTACTTAGCGAAGTTTTAGTTAGAGGTGACTAGAATTAGAGATGACAAAAATAAATCCGTCCCCGTGAGTATTGTCCGAACCCGTCCCCGTTTTGACAGGAAATCCCCAACTTTTTCAATTGGGTATGGCGATGTGTATGAGGATGTACATATTCCCGCCATAATACCCGTCCCCATTTAAATTATTAAAATATTCATCATTAATTAAGTAATCATATATATATATATATATATTTACTATTATTTATTTCTTCTAATTATTTGGTTTGTCATGAAACCCATTCGCATCTCCATCATATTTTTTTATCTTTTCATAACATTTATGTAATTGTGTTATGTCAATTAAAAAAAAAATTATATCCCACATTCGAATATTTTTATTATTTTTTAATATTTTTATTTATTGTATATTTTCCTTTCATATGAGAAAGTTTAATACTCTCAATTTAAGTTTTAATAGCACAAACCTTTCGTTTACTAGGTAATATAAAAAAAAATTCTTTACTTATTCTTATTAGTTTTTGTTTCATTTGAAGAATTCTTTTGTTTTGCTAAAATATTTTTTGTTATTTCTCAACCATTGAGTATATATGTTGATATTTGAAAAGTTTTCTTAGATCTCTAAGATATTTTTCATCTTATCATATCCTTAATTATACATTTGTTCTTATTTGCGCGATTTCTTTTAATAGTCTCTCAATTTGTTTCTAAACATTTGTTAATTTTTTAATATTTTTATTTGTTTTTTATTTTCATTATGTAGAATACTATTTCAATATATTTTATCTAATTATTTTTTATTTTCTAACTCATTATCAATCATATTGCAATTTTTTCACTATAATTGTATAAATAACTTTTATTTCTGCAATATAAAAGTTTAATGTAATTGTCATAAATATTTTTTTATCACCATCCAACATAATTGAAGTTCAAAAGATACAAGATCTATGTTAAAATTTTATTATTATGATTATTATTTATTCTTTGTATCATTTTGATCAAGTGATGTATTATAACTTTTATTAGTGTATAAAAAAAAGATTCATTAGAATTTAAAAGATTGAAGTAAACAAGCATTTAAAATATATTTTAATTTGAATATTTGTTTTCCTTTTATATTTTTTAAAAATTATTTTTAAATTTTATCAACTAGGTTTCATTAATGTTTGCAAATTTAATAAATGTGTTGGTTCTCATTAAATTTTATTTGGTATTATAATCTAAAATGTAAATAATTATAATTTATTTTAAAATTTTATTATGATTATTATTTGTTCTTTGTATCATTTTGATCAAATGATGTATTATAATTTTTATTAGTGTATAAAAAAGAGATTCATTTGAATGTAAAAGATTGAAGTAAGCAAACATTTAAAATATATTTTAATTTGAATATTTGTTTTCCTTTTATATTTTCTAAAAAATATTTTTAAATTTTAAAGTGTAAAAAATTATAATTTATTTTAAAGTATTTGATATCGAAGAAACACACAACCATCCTTCTAATATTGAATATTTGATAATATTATGTTTCCTTTACAATAATTTTTTATTATTTTATAAAAATTAATTAAAATTAATATTTAAGTAGTAAGAAAACGAATATGGGTATGGGTACGAGATTATACCTGTTACTCGGTGGGGATAGGGATGAGACAAAAGTTTGATACTCATTGGGTTTGGGTATGGAGATGAGGATGAGGATGGATTATTTCTACGGGGATGGGTATGGGATAGTGAAACGCGTCCCTCCTCGTCCCTTTGCCATCCCTAACCAGAATACAGGTAAGTTAGATTACTTTGATGTCTTGACAAATATTATTGAATTAAGTTACTCTAATGGAAATAATGTTATTTTATTTTAATATGATTGGTGGGATATGGATTCTAAGGGAGAGGATAAAAAGAAGATAAATATGGATTTATTCTTATTAGTAGTAAGTATAAATCGAGGACTAATGAGTCATATGTCTTAGCTAACTAAGTTCAAATAGTGTATTATGTTAAAGATACCAAAGACCCAAATTGACTTGTAGTAGTGAAAACAATGCCTCAAAATTGGTATGATATGCTAGAGCCACAAATCAAGGAATACAACGTGCTTAACCCCTATCCCGAGCCACAACTCAAGGGATACGTTTCGGGCCACAACTCGAGGAACACCAGCAATCCCACCTTTAAAGCAATCACCAAAAGCCTTGTAGACCACTATATAAAATCAACAACTCCAAGCTGCAGCAGTAAAATTGCCCGGCGGGGGACACGTGTCGCCAGGCACTGCCAGCTCCCAAATCGCCTGGCGGGTGTCGCGTACCGCCAGGCACCCAGCGCCTCATATTCAACCTCGCTGCAGGCATCGCCTGGCGTAAAGGTCCCCACCGCCAGGCGCACCCGACCCAGTAACCCTCTATTTGATAGGCCATCGCCTGGTGGAACCACTCGCGCCGCCAGGCACCTACAGTCCAGTGCTCTTTGTTTCCACGGTTATCGCCTGGCGGACTCCCGCTCTCACCAGGCATTGTATCAGTACAGCAGTGTCTTCTGGTTTATGTTCTCTAACTCAGATTTTCTAGTACTATTATACTTCTGACACCAATTGTAAAACTTACCAAATTATCATACCATATCATTTCTTAAGAGTTCAGCTAGTAAATAATATATTCCAACCACTTAAATTCCCAATTCCAACAGTCCCATTCTAAAACTTTATTATGAGCAATACTTGAAACCCCAAGCTAACAGGAGTGCTAATACCAATTAAGATATTTTGTTCATTACTCTAAGCAGTAACCATTCTCTGATTAATAGCTTGCTCTCATTTTACCCTTTCCAAGGCTACATACATGCTAAACCCAATGCATCATCCCATGCCCCTATCTTATTAACTTCTTGTACTCACTATGACAATCAACTCAACCCCGTCAAAATCATACCATCTGATTAACCCATATTTAAGCCTCCTCCCAGGGTATTGACAATTTTGGTGTTCTAATATTCACATATACCTAACCCAACATACTTGACGACAATTTGAGTAGAAGACAACTCATGACCTCTTGACTTCCACGACCCCAATTCCATCATATTGAACTACTTCTTTCTAGAATAACTACCCAGACCCTCAACATTCGTTTCATCAACACTGTGTTATAACCTTTGCGTCGACGCCTAGCGACAAGCCCCGTGCCGCCAGGCGGTGCATACCATCTGGGCATTTCCAGATTCTTTCCCAGCACCCCTAACTCCACTAACCTTCCTTCTTTGCGAATATCCATCAGTCTCCGCTCAGATTAAATCACAATCAGAACAACTCAAACTTAAACATATTGATCAGTTATTCCCACTGCAATTTCACAGTATCCATTTTCGAATCATAACTAATGATATCCTAACATTTAACCCTAGAGCTCATGTACATTGTTCCATCAATTTACGACTTCAATCACACTATAAATCAATAAAACAAATGCTATATCATCCCTTAACATTTACCACTTAATTTTCCTCCAATCATACTCACCCCTAAACCCAGAATATACCAAAATCGATAAAATCAGATCGCTTCGCCTGGCGGTTGTTCATCACTGCCAGGCAGTTCATAATAAAACCCAGAAACTGGTAAAATTGTCATGTTTCGCCTGGCGGTCGGGTGTGTACCGCCTGGCGGTTCCTTTCCAGGAACGCAAAAAAGGCTTAAACTGCATGTGCCGCCTGGCGGCTATGAATAGCCCGCGAGGCGGTTTCTGGAAAATTTCCAGAAACTCAGATTTTTAATGCAATAGTTAAGGGCCATGCACATACATATTTCCTATCATACAATTATGCATAAAAACTAGATAGAACGTGGTTCAACTCCCCTAACCTGGATCCTTTTTGTTTTGCTCAAAACCTTGACACTTGAGAGTTCTTTACAACCACCAATTGTCTCTCCCTTGACTTTCTCTCCCAACTCAACTGCTCTACGTCAACCTTCCACACCACTCTTAGTCGGAATTCTCTCCCAATTGTCACGAAACAATTACAGGCTAAAAACCCTTCTCTCTAGGGTTCCCTTAACCCTTCAATTTCAAGCCAAAACTCTATTTAGCAAAAATAAAGTTTAATTTGAGTCCTCCAAGGTTTGAACCCCTAACCATGCAATGCCAAGTCTATAAACCAAACCATCATGCCAATTCATATTTCATGCCAACAAATCTAATGCAAACATCATATCATTTCATAACATAATTAACATATATTTAAAATAATAACAAAAAGATTAGCATACATAGGACTTGAACTTAAGTCCTCTCACACAAACCAAGTACTCTCAACCATTTAAGCTAGTACTTTTCCACGTCATACTCATCATAACTTAATGTCATAAATGCTCTTCCCTCCCGTATTTATTAATTAATTAATTATTTAATTAATTAAATTCCACGGGTCTTACAGACCTAGCCTAATCCACAACTGACGGAAATCTAATAACTCCTATGGAAGTTATTGATGATGACGAGGAAGAAAGCGATGATGAAATATTAATTTAACCAAGGATGGATAAAATAATATTATTGTTGAAGATGATTGTGATGATAATTGATTATTGTTTTATATCATTTGTAACACAAACTTTGTTATTATTTAGGCTTATTTTGTTTATCTATTTATTTTCATTCATCTATCTACATAAATATTATTTTACTTTATATATAGAGGTATATAAAGAGATTGAGAGATAGAGAAAAGATGGTAGGCAATTTATATTTTGCATGTTGTAAGATCCGCTAAAATTAATTAATTAAATAAATAATTAATTGATAAATACGGGTAGTGTGAGCCTTTATGACATTAAATGTTGATTGATGTGATGTGGAAAAGTATTAGTTCAAGTGGTTGAGAGTACTTGATTATTATAAGAAGACTTGGGTTCAAGTCTTATGCATGCCATTTATGTGTTATTTAATTTATTATTATTTTAATAATATGTTGGATCATAGGGAAGTGCTAGGTGACATGATGATCAAGGGAGAAAGCAAGAACTCACAAGTTAAGTTTACTTGAATTATTATTTGATGTATGATGATTATACTGCCAAGATGAACACCCGCCAAGAGCCATACATAGGTTTGATTTTGGTTTTTTTGGAATCCTGGAGTGTTTCTAATCGAGAAAGAAGATGAACACCCGCCAAGAGCCATACATAGGTTTGATTTTGGTTTTTTTGGAATCCTGGAGTGTTTCTAATCGAGAAAGAAGGAAATTGGCTCAGGGGTTAATTGTTAGATAATAAGAATTGATTGAATTACGCCGTGAATTGGATGATAATTGAATGAAATCATATGAACATGGTTACGGTTGGGAAAAATTGGGGATTTTCAAGTCAGTGAGAATTGATGCACGAATTACATTGAGCAGTTGTAGTTTCACTTTTAAATTGATATTAAATAGAATTGGATTAACGTTGGACTGACGAATTATGGAAGTGGTAAAAGGAAATGCGTTCTGGAAGGATTTGAGACTTAGAAATTGGATTTGCGCAGTGTGAGTAGAAGTTCTGGAATTTCTAGAAATTGGTGCATCGCTTGGCGGCAGGCTATGTGCCGCTAGGCGCCATTGCAGGATAAAGTGATGTTTTGGTGTTGTGAAGTGCATAGGGGAGCCTGTGATTTTACTGAATTAGGTTAATGATGAACAAGATTGGGAAACCATTTGGACAGAGACCTAAGGGGATGATATACCTAAATTAATACTATGAATCTATGTAAAAAGCTAATAGGAGTTGGAGAATCATGACAATAATAACCATACAATAAAGAGTCTTATTAAGCCATAAGTAGTGCTGGATTGAAAGGTTTGGTACAAGTAAGAGTAAAGATCCTAAGTAAAGATGTGATAGTGGACGTGAGATATCTGTCATTCCATGAGAAGGTTAGGTTGATGACGTGATTATATTAGAACAAAGAGGACAATTTGTATTAGTCATAACTAATGATAATAATGAATGGCTAGGATTGCCTATGTGACAATGTTTAGGGAATGAAGGTACAAGATAGGAGTCATGCTAACTTGAATTGCTTTAGGTATTGAGTTACTAAGTTTATGGTACTCTGGAAGAGTGGAATTGTGGGTGGTGCATGAGTCACTATGCCTCAACCAGAAGTAAAAACCAGTACTACGCAAGTACTGGTGTAACGCCTGACGGTGGTAATTGACCCGCCAGGCAATAGCTATAAAAACAATAGGGTTTTGGGGCGCGTATCTCCTGGCGGTGAGGGTGGTCCCGCCAAGCAATGTCTGCAAGTCAGGGTGCTCTGAGGTGCTTGGTGCCTGGCGGTACATGTCCCCCGCCAGGCGGTCTGGAAGTGGGTTTTGCCTGCGGCTCTGTAGTAGCGCCCAACGATAATGCAAAGGCCAGACTTGTGTTTTGCTTGCTTTGAATGTGCGTGGTCTATAAAGCTTTGGTGATATCTCGAAGGTCGACTTGCTGGTATTTCTTGAGTTATGGCTTATAACATATCCCTTGAGTTATGGCTGGAGATAAGGGTTAAGCATGTGACATTCCTTGAGTTATGGCTCAAAATGACATGTCTTGAGTTGTGGCTCGAGATGACGGATGAACACGAGGAACTCTTAAGTTGTGGCTCGGGTTGGTGAGTGTTGCCGGTCTGAGTGTGCATGTTGTGGCGCATACTGATGCGTCCAGTTAGATTGTCCTCCTCAGTATTAAGATGACGAGTTTGGTAGTCTTGGAACGTTACGAATGTTATTCGTATTGGGAACTCCACCTAGCGTTACAGAGTGTGGTCCGTAGCATGGTTTCCCGCACGTGTTGTACCAGTTGTGGCTTGTAGGTGTGGCAATAAGACACCTTGAGGTATTCATAAGAAGTCGTAGAACACGAGTAACATGGTGGTGGCCATGTGGCATGAAATCAAAGGATGTAATTCCTTTGGAGTAAGTGTAATGATATATGTTGTATATATGTTTACTTTATCTGTTAGCTCACCCTATTTGTTTGTGTTTGGCGATGATCGTGTACGCGGTACACGTGAGCAGATGATGTTGCAAATGGATCTGATGAGGCATAAAGCCGGAGCGGGGGCTAGACTGGAAAAGTTTTACCAGATTTTATTATGTTTTTGAATAAATTGTAATCTTTTATATTACTAGACTTTGAGAATTATAATGGAGTTTTATAATTATGGAATTGAGGTATTTTCAGAATGATGTAATAAAGTTTTAAATTCTCCGTGCTTGAGAATTGAGACACAATAAATGTTATTATATCTTTATTTTGTTATTTTATTATTTAAACTCGTAATATTCGGTTGAAATGTCATGCATGTTGAATATAAATTTGTAGTGAATATATTATTTACATACTAATATCAATAAAAGTATAAAGTTATAAATTAATAAGAAAAAATATCAAAATAAATATATTAAATGTGAAGTGGTATTATGCATGTTAAATATATTATTTTACAAGGTCATGAGTTCAAATTAAAATTAATTTATTTTAATTATGTTTTCAACAATTAATAATAATTACTATTATATGATTATTTTAATTTATAAATATTCAATAAATTTATTATATTTTTATGAAATAAAAATAATTTTATCATATAACATTTTAGTAATAAATTTGTGATATATATTTTTTTATCAATTTTAATAAAATTTGTGACAAATATAAATTTTTTCACTATTAACTATATTATTAAAAAATAAAACAAAATTGACTAAAATAACAAAAAATTAATATCTTTTCCATTATTGTAAAGCTTCATTAATTTGTCAATAATAATGAATAATTATTGATTTATAAATATTTAATCATTTTTATATTAATAAATTTATTATTATAAGAAAAATAATTTCTTTATGTAATATTTTTTGTAATACGTGTGTTTTTAGTTTTTTAAATATAATTATTGTGACAATTTTTTTATTTTATCATTATTCTGAAAAGCATTTGTGATAAATATAAAATTATTCACAATTAATACGTAAATTAATACGTAAATAGTGAGAACATTTTTATTTATCACTATTATTTGCATTTGCACTAGAATGTTAACTAAAGAAATATATATATATATATATATATATATATATATATATATATATATATATATATATATATATATATATATATATATGAATTTGTAACACGTTATATTAGACAAATATTTTATCATTAAAATAAATAATAATTAATAAATTAGTAAGATGTATTTTAATAATATAATAAATTTAATGTAATTTTTTTTCATTTTGTCATTATTGTAAGTAATATTTGTAACAAATAAAAAAATTGTCACAAATAGCATATTAATGGTAATAAAATTTGTCTTTATGATTGTCACAAAATGTTATATTTCTTGTAGTATCTTACTTGATATTAGTCCATGATTAATATTGGTAATTGAAAGTATAAAGCTAAGTAGATAAATAAAAAAAAAAAAAATCAGTGTAATTGGTGACCAGTGACTTTTACTTTTTCCACACCATATCCCCTCCATATATTTATGTTTCAATTTTTACCTTTTCCTTTATCACATCTAGACTAAAGAAAATATCGTTTTCAAGTTACACATTTCTGATAATTATACGAATAAATAGTGATAACTTTATAGTTTTAAAATGAACATTCCATAATGTCTTTTACCATATTTTCATAATAGGGAGAACGTTGATAATTTTGTAATGATTAAAATATGATAGTTTATATATTCTTTCATAGGTTATATATGGATTATGATTATAGTCATGGTTTTTGACAGATTGTGGTTTCATATGGTTATATGACATTAATATTATACGTATAAGACCTTTGACACCACTTTAACCCCAAAACCTTAAGGTAATGGTGTTATGGGTCTTCATTCTTATATAGTGTTTAACCTTAAGGTAATGGTGTTATGGGTCTTCATTCTTATATAGTGTTTAACTTTGTGGCTCTGATACCACTGATGGGTTTATATATATTTTTCACATATGGGTTATGGTTTTAGTCATTGAGAGATTGTGGTTCTATGTATATAACATTGGTCTTACACATACAACACCTTTGACACCACTTTAACCCCAAAACCTTAAGGTAATAGTATTATGGGTCTTTATTCTTATATAGTGTTTAACTTTTTCTTTTCTATCCAATATGAGACTTTTTGACTTACACTTGAACTATTCCCAACAAAATAACAGCAGAGAGTTGTATTTTTATCCAGTGTAATTCATATTCAAACACACTTAGAGCACAAAATAAAGTAGCATGGTTCATGAGTGTAGGAACTACGATTGATCATGAAAACTAATATAAAAACTTAAACATAATGACAGATATTTATCTTGAGTTATCTCAACACGAGGAAGGGTTTGTTGCTTAATGTGAAATTCTTGAGAGAAACAGAGGAAGATAAGGAAAAGGAACCAAAAACAGATCATGTTTTCTTTTAACCGTGACTCCAAACTCTTCATTCATGTCCAATTCTTCACTTATCCTTTTCCGTTGCTTGGCTCTTTTATATTCTTCTAGCTTTAGCTTTTGAAGGAATAGGAAATATTTATATTTTGAGTAGAAGACAATTCCATATAGAAGAAATCAAAGACTGAACAAAGTATTCCAAGTATAGGAGAAGATAAAGATATGTGATAGTATCCAAAAGAGAAAGAAAAAGCAATAAATTGTGAATTATGGAGAATGCTGAGCAATGTGGCACTATTATCAGATTAGAATTTGCTTATGGAGGAAGAAGAAAAGGCATGGTCCCTATTGCTACATTCAGGTTATATTATATTAGTGCACCTTTCAATCACCTGCTTAATTGGTTAATGTCTTAGCTGTAACTACCACTAACTCTTTGGGACAGATCTTCATCTTCTCTTGTACTTGTAATGCTTTAAATTTCTTCTTGGCTGATGAAGAAAAAAAATAAACCATTTGGAAACTATTACCCATTGCATTTCATAGGTTAGGTGTAACCCCATGATTTGTGTTCTGTTTTTTCTTAGTGCTATTTTCTTATTAAAACTTAATGCTTTCACAGAAGGTTCTGTCCAAACCGTACCACAAACAAGGGGCAACTGCACACAATATACAGTATACGGTCCTCAGCAATCCCCTAGGCCGTTTACTTTGTACTAACAAATTCCTTAGTACACAACAAGAAATCATCACCAATACCCTTAGGTCGCTTACTGTGTACTAAGTGATCCCTTAGTGCAGAGCAACCAGCCATCAACAATCCTCTTAGGCCGCTTACTTTGTACTAAGGAATCCCTTAGTACACAGTAAACGACCACAAGCAATCCCCTTAGGTCGCTTACTCCGTACTAAAGTCCTTAGTATAGAGTAAGCGGCATCACATCCAACCATGACTACTCAAATAACTAAGCGGCCCAAGAAGTACCCAACTACTCAAACCCACATGACCGCTTACTGGATACTGCATACTCAGAATACCTCATAGAGTATGCGGTATCCGACACTATCAACTCACAACCGCCTACCAACAATTATCGAGGGGTCTCCTGGTAATTTCACCCATTGTCACTAGATCCAGAAAAAGTTAAAAGAGGTATTTTGGCCTAAAAGTCAACTCCAGGTAGGACCTACAGGTAAAAAGGTATAAATAGCACATGTTTTATGCATTGATTACGCATTAAAATATTCTCTGAATCCTTGACATCAGTAGTGCTAACTTAAGCACCCTTGCACCGTTCTCGAAGAGTCACCAGAGTAAGGAGAAACTAGCCAACAACCAAATACTAGGACAATTAGGTAGACTTGGGAAGTACAACTTGGTCTCATAAGAACAATTGGTGCCCACCGTGGGGTCGAAGAGTACTTCGTAAGTTCACTACCTGACATCGTCAAGACAAGATGGTATCTACAAGAAGCAGAGCAGCGGGAGTTCCCACTAGAGTCCCAACAGTTGAAGTTGGAGATGTAGGCCCTTCGTCAGACATTTCTCGTATCTTGGAAGCCTAGGCTAGAATGCAACAAACAGTTCATTGAATATAAGAAGAGGAATGCGTACGAGATGGAGGCCCTAAGGGAGGAAAATTCCCGTCTTAAAAGAAAGATCGAAACAGACAAAGCAATAGGATGACATTGCCTCGTATCCTTTAGGGGGAGATTCCCTACTGATGAAGGATTATGTTGTTTTCTTTTAAGATTATCGAATATGGTGTGAGTTGATTAAGAAAGCTAAGTGAAATCCCCACTGGACATTAAGATAGCATGCTATCTAGATGTGAAGGTTCTTTTCACAAAGCTCAAGAGAAGAAGATGATGGATTGATTGAAAACAAATAGGAAATGGAAAACACATAAACCATAGAAAACTAAGAACAATTAAAGGAAGAAGAAAACATAAAATGGAAAGGAAAGAAATGGTAAAAAATGTGAGAAGCACGCCACTACAAGGTTAGGCTAGAAGCCATGGCAACCTTGAAGATGAGTGGATGTGTGTCGCCACTTGCTATGCAAGATAAGGCTTAAAAGTATTCACTCCCAAGGGAGGAAACTCTCACAAATGGTTGAGACACAAAAGTGTTTTTACTTCAAAATGTTCAACCCTTTTACATGTCTAGGAGCAC
>Ga0214543_1005713_pt1 | contig 22634 bp, 4 predicted proteins | sample CNSS2metaG_FD_160094 | JGI IMG/M metagenome (GOLD analysis project Ga0214543, IMG submission 160094) | Root nodule microbial communities from cowpea collected in UCLA plant growth center, Los Angeles, California, USA - CNSS2 | ecosystem: Host-associated > Plants > Roots > Nodule | place: USA... | reverse complement strand
CGAACAGAGATAGAATCAGAGCGATTCCTTAAAATCCTTTCTGGATATTCCTCAATGTGCCGACTATTCATGGAACGTGAGAAGCAGATGAATAATCATCTGCTTCCGGAAGAAATCGAAGAATTTCTTGGGAATCCTACCAGAGCCACTCGTTCTTTTGTCTGAATTATAAATTAGGAAGCTATAATATTACAAATTGGTAAGGGTTAGAATATGCATATTTAGTAAGTAACTCTTTTGAAAATGATAATTGTAGGAGAAAATTGTCTAGATAGCTTTTAGTAATATTTTGGGAGGAGAAAGCTATTTGTTACATGGAACTTACAGGGCACAGAAAGGGTTATTAAGAAGATGAAGTTGTCCCAAGAAGATGGGAGGACATATAATGACTTCACTAGAATATATATGGTTGCTAGTGATAGGATAATGTTTTTTTGGTAGGAGCTGTTTTAGGACGTGGGATTCATCTGAGGTCATTCATTAGTATGTATAGTTTATTAGGAGTTGTAGGAAAACTTTTGAAATAGAAGATGAAGTATACGATGAGGAGGAAGTAATAAATTTGTAATTATTTAAGAAAATATTCAATGTTTGATTTTTTTTAAAATAATTCTATTTTTTATTTATTTTGATATGATAACAAAAATAATCTTTCAAGTTTCATTTATTCAATGAAATCAATCACAATGTAAAAAAAAAAAATCTTAAATAGTAAATTGGAATTGAAAGATGTTTAAGAATTGTTTTTTCTCTTTTACTTAAAAACGTGAATTCAAGCATAACTTTTCTTCTTCTTTTTTTTCTGTTATGGAAGTTGTGGTTGTATGCATGAGTTGATTTTTCTTTATTATTTCTATTGCTACCTGAATTACCTGCATGAAGTGGTCAAAGCCTTGCATGTCTTAAAGAAACGGAACAAGTATCTGAAGGGAGCTTCTTCGTTGAACTTAAAGGACGGTGGGTCTATGGCGGTGAGCGACACAAGGGTTACCTCGTCCTCCTTAGAAGAACCACTTCTTTTCAAATGTCTGCTGTCTCAAATAGGTATATTTGCTCTACTCCCTTGCCTCTCGTCGTTTTCGTAAATGGGGCTGGATATGTAGAAAAGCTGTTCTCCTCCACGTCAAGGTTTATCATCATGTGAAAAATTTCTATGGTACTATGCAGAAGTGGGGTTGGAGATTTGATTCTGAAGGTGCTATGAATAAGAAAGATGGAGGTAAAAAGAAGTCTTACTTAAATGCCTGACTATTCTCTCTAAAATAATAATGTCGAAATCGAATTAAAAGAGAGTGGGACTTCTGTAATTTTGAGTAAAAAGTCACCCTTTCAGTGGAAAAAAAACTTATTTGAGACCCGTACTAAAGTCAATAAATTATCTAATTTCTTGAAAGTAGTTATTTCATTCTTTCTTGCACTATTGTATTTTGAAAATCGTAATAACTAAATTTATCAAGCTAACTTGAATTATGGTGGTGGGATCCATTTTGAATAGTGAGAGGAGCAGAAAGGGAATCTATTTGAAACCAGGTGTATATTCTGGGGGAGCCATGAGCGCCAGCGGTGGGAGAGTAGAGTAACAGAACCTAAGGAAAACTGGAAAGGGAAGAAAATGAGGGGAAAAGACGGAAATGTGAATTGTTTTAAAGAATATCCTCTTTTTTATGAGTAGAATATCCTAGTTTTAGAGATCATGAAATTCGACACCTCACTCGAATTATGCCGCAGGATAATAAGTTTTATGCAATGCAATGATTATTGAATAACGTAAAGCTGGAATTGCTCAGGCATATTGCTTCCTGCTTCTGTATGTGTGATAAAGTACCCCTTCGTCTCTGCCTTCACGACCCATTCCACATCATGAAATTCACGCGCAGCAGGGAATCTCAACCCATGTGCTCCGCTAACCCACTCCCGCTAGCTAGTACGGAACAAACGCCTTCTTTCTCACCACGCTACGTAGCACCACAATTTTAAATATAAAAAATAAGACAAGTTTCACTCGTACAGATTTAACTAAAATAAAGAAATTATTTTATTGAGCCAATATAATTTTTCATATAATAATGATAGTAGTGCTAGAAAGAAAATCATAGAATGCTTTAAATATATATTAGTAGCATTTTAAAAGAATGAATGCTATTTACTCACCAATTTAAGGATAGATATAAATTACTGAGTAAAGTTATACATTATTGACCAGAAAAGGACGACCGAAATAATTAGGTAACTCGCCACTGGTCATTTATTCATTCCCTTTCAACGTCCCGAACTCGCTGAGACATTACTATCTGTTATGCTATGGAGCAGAAGCAGGACCACACTCGCACCTTATGATCCTTTTCCAGCCGGTGAATAATACCAATGAATTTCAAAAACTTAACTGTTTCGGATTTTGATTTTACCCAACAACAGGCAGTACTATCTGATGTACGTAATTTATTTAAATATGTAAGAAGCGAGAAAGAGGTAAGTGTAGTAGAAATAACAATGCTCTAGTTTTACTCTGTAGTCTGTACCAATTTGTTGTACTTGAGAAAGTGGAATGAATTTGGTTCCAAAACTGGAAGACTTTTCTCACATGGGGTAAAGGTAAATAAGATCACCTGTCCGTCCAATCCTCTCTACATTTCTGTAACTGTAACTCACGCCCATTTCCTATAATTAGACAAACAATCACGTCCTCCTCCAACATTTCACCATGCTTGATAATATTCTTCACTGTGTTATTTTGTTCCCTTTTGATTTAATATAATATTTTATTTGGAACGGAAAAGACCTCGCCATCCACGCAGAAACAACACCCATCCAAGTTATCGCAGAAAGTTTCGGGACAAAAGGCAAAGTTTTTCCATTGTTTAAAATAAGGGAAAAGACAAATCAGCACTAAAAATATAAATCAATGAAATGACAAGACAGATAAAGACGGGTTAAATTTACGTCATGGGAAAGGGGAAAAGAAGAAGAAGGAAAGAAAAGATAAAGAAAAAAGAGAAGATAACATAACAGTCACTGACTTTGCTGTACCCTTCAAAGTTAAAAACAGAGAAACAGACACGAATTTTAGGGGGAAGCACAAAGAAAGAAAATTGAGGCTACAATTTTGTTATAGCCTTATAGGAACCATTTGCGCTACAGTCATTACCAACGGAATTTACAGAATTCCGCACAGAACTAGCTTCTCCGTATCTATAACCCGTACACAACTAACAAAAGCGAGATAAATCCCCCTCCACCTTAATTAACCATGGAGGAAAACTAAACATAACTGTACACCAAACAAAAGCGTACTCCGACCGTGGAAGACAGAAAACAGAAGTAATTAAAATCAAGTACCTCAAGTAAATTTAATGTGAGAATAATGTCAGCAAGTAGCATTTCACCGTTTTCTTTCTTCAAGGTTGGTCACTTTTATGGCTTCAATTTCACCCACTCGTATCGTCCTTCCAAGGGCATGTCTTTCACAATATCATAATTATACCTGCAGATTCACAAGGAATATAATACACGCAAATTAGTATATCACAGTTTTTAAAGTTCGCATTTGAAATGAAAATGTGTTACTATTCTCTTACTTTTCTGAGAAGCGTTTCTGAATGTCTTTCTCCGCGACGGCGAAGAATTCTTCGAGCTCCGACTCCGTTGGCCTTTTCTGCGGCGCTGGTGGAACGCCACATCGAGATTTGGTTTTGGTCTGCATCGTTGGCTTCTTCTCCGCTGAATCCACCTCCTGCGAATTCGCAATTCGAAGCTCACTCGAGAGACTCATCTCTCTCCTGCGCGGACACAATGTTGAGTGTTTCCGTTAATTTCCAGAATGTGTGACGCGTATATATGTATAAGCGCATTATTGATACATGCACGTCAGAGAGTTAAGGAATTAGATTTTTGAACGGAAGAAATAATCATGATTACTTGCACATACGATACGATGCACTCACACACCTTTAATTATTTGAATTCAAACTAACGGAATCATTAAAGATTTGAAACGATTGAAGTCACTTTTCTTTTTTGAATTTAAAACTATCAATAATAATTTAAAACTTAATTTAATTCGAGACCTCATTTGTTGTTCACCGCAGTTGCACGTCGACGTTTCAACTTGAGCGTTCTCTACCTGAAAAAAATGCGTTACGATACACATTACACATTAATGAGAAGCACTTAATGAGAGACAAAACGCAAGTTCAATTAAATCGCTGCGCCGACAAGAATTTTAGGTGATTCATTGATAATAATTAACAATAATCACCTCCAGATCTGAGAATTTGATGATTCGGTTTTCGTCGAAGGATCCGTTGCTGGAGCAACACGACGCCGGAGATTCGCCGGAACAGCGCTCCTCCGACTCCGGCGAGGTTGTATTACTCAAACTCTTGAGTTGAACGAAGGAGGACGGTGAGATGTTGTTGCTGTTGTTAATGGCGATTTTCCTTCTCTTCGGTGAAGTCGCAGAAGCTCCAACGCCCAATGCAGTTCGAGCTCGTGTCTTCACCTGAGCCATATCCATGAATATGCTGTAATCTCAATTTCAGTGTTGAGTGTGTGTGAGACAGAGAAGAGGGAAGTATTGTGTAGTGTTTTGGTGCGACGAGGAAACTGTTACGAAAAGGGGAGAAGGTTGAGGCGTTGGGGGGTTTGATAGCGGTGTGAGGCGGTGATCACAGGCACCGGAGGGACGGCGAATGGAGGAGTGACACGTGGAGGGAGTTCTCGGTGGATGGTGTCGGAAACGGAAATTGATGATACGGTTGGGAGGGGAATGAGTAAACGAGAATCATGAGGTTAGGAATGAAGAATCATATATAGATTGTTTCGGGTTGGCTGAGTCTGAGAATTCGGTTGTGAGTGAAGATTGGAGAGAGAACCGGTCTCAAGCAAAATAATTGTGTTCCGAGCAAATTACACTTATATCCTTTTCTTTGTTAACATTTATTTGGTTGTTAGTTTCTCCATTCGTATTCTTTTCTTTTTTTCTCTTTTAGCTTAACATACAGATATTCTTTCAGAATATTTTATAATATTTCTTTTATATTCAGTTCTTCTTTTATAATACTTTAAATATTTTTTTTTCTATTACTAAAGGCAAAGAAACAAACAACAAAGGATCAATTGAGGGATTCTATTTATATACATAATTTATTCTCCGTATGTCATTGTTTTCTTTTGCTTTTTATTTTTATTTTTTTTCCTAATTAATGGAAGAATGAAAAATAAATAAATAAGAGTTTTTATTTGAGTATTGGTGCGTGTGTTCCTTTTGTTTTTATGATTGTTATTTGTGAAGATAAATATCTCTATATTTTTTTAGTAAAAGAGATGATTCCTTCAGTGATTAATAATGTGGACTCTAAATGAATAATATAAAGAAAAAAATGTGGAAAACTGAACCCTAAATGAGTGCTGAATGGAGGTTGATCTCTGACAAAATGGTATCAGAAGGAGAATATCAGTAAGAGAAGAAGAAAGGAAACATAAACCAGTGAAAACCATTAAATGGTCTCAAAGACGAAACTATAGTGTTGCAAAGTATACAAAATTATATTAAAAGTGCAGAAAATGGTTGATGTGACGAAAACTAATTCCTAAGTTAAAAATGGTTCTACATTTTTGTGAGAGTAAATTGTTGTAGATTTTGTCAGCATATGGTTTTGTTTTTTTATTTGGGGGGTTGGCTTTTCTTTTCTATACAGCTCATATTTGTTTTGTCGTGTGTGCCCTTCAATTGAAGACAAGGATTTTCCAAATGATAAAACAGAAGCTTAGATGGTTGGAGAGGGGACATCGCACACATGGTCATTTAATTTAGGACCGTGACGGCTTAAATGTGAGGCAAAAATAAAAATAAAATAAAAATAAAAGTACGAAAGAGCATATATTTTTCATCCTAAATGCCTTACAAAAGAAGTAAAAGAATTTTGATTATTTTTTATTCTTTTTATCTTCTTCTGATCGCAATTGATTCTTGGTACATGTAAAAACTTGATAGCAAAGATGATTAGGTAATGTAAAACACGATTAAGATGCCCCATGTGGCATACATGCAATTACTTACACGTGGGTGTGATGGATGAAATATAAATTGGCAGACAAAATATGGACCACTGCCATAAAAGTTTAGGTTGTTTCTCGATTAATGATCCTCTCTGGATATGCCTACGTACGTACTTTCCCTATATGTATCATTCATCTTCCATGCAAATCATTCATCCTTTTCTATATATTTTTCCTTCACTTTCTATTTATGCCCATTCCAAACGCTTCTATTTTCCTTTTCCCACTCTGTTTTCATTTTTATTATCAACTCTCTTCATTTCTATTATGTATAACTTACTTACAGTGCTCTTTTTTAGTTACTGTGTTTGTTTACGAAGTTTTGCAAATTTTTTTAATTTAAAATGATAATTTATTGTACTTGGAACGTAAAATAGTTTGCCATATATATATACACAGCATAAAAATGGAGATCAAGATTATTACCACAAGGGACCTTTTCAAAAAAGAAAGGTAATTAAGGTAATGAACACTATTTAATTTTTAGTATCTTTTTATATAAGCAAGCCTTAGACATTATATCAATCCTATTAAATTGTCTTGAAAACATATGGACAGAAAGAGAGGGAGGGAAATGATATCTTAAGTTTATTAATACATCTTTATCACAAAGATAAAACTAACTAAATAATATTTTGCTATTATTCAATTTCATTAGTTTATATCTTTTCAAATCTTTTCAATTAAACAACTTTTAAAAATAAAAAATACAAACTGCTCATTTTTTTCTCTTATTTTTCTTTAACGACACAACTCATTTTCTACTTTCTTACATATTTATTTACTTTTACATTATTTTCAACTGATTTTATTCTCCCTTTTACTTTTCACACAACCATTACATGTTAGATGAAAATATTTTTTTTTAAGGTTTAATTACTTGTATGGTACCCACTTTGGTAGAGATGTGTCGATTTGGTATCCGTTTTTAAAAAAGTGTCAATTGCATTTCAACTTTTAAAAAATTGTTTCAATTAGGTATCTTTCAAAGATGACTAACGTCCTTAACGGCATGCCACGAGTCAGTCCGTGGGTTTTTTTTTAATTTTTTTTTTGAAAAAAAAATAAAAATGTCACATGTCAAGTTCCTTATATGACACATAGCATTGTCAGTGTCACATGTCAGTGTCACTATCAGATGTCACTGTGTTGATTTCAATTTAATCCCCCCTATATGTTTTTTTTTACTCAATTTAGTCGCTACTTATGTGTATCTGATTCAATTTTTTCCCAATTTTTTTTAATAATCAAAATATTTTTGTAATCCATTTTTTATAAGATTAAAACTAATTAAGTATAAATATTTTTACAAAATTAAGTACTGATATTTATATTGTTTCTCTCCAATTTCAGACCAAATTTATTATTTGTATAAATGTTATATTAATATTTTTTATTAAAAATGAAATTTTAACATATTACTTTATTAATTACTTTTTATTACTAACTCATGTTTTGTTTTTTTTTTCCAAAATACAACAATATTGTTTCTTACTAATTTTAAACCAAAATTTTTTATTTGTATGAATGTTATACTATTTTTTTTATTAAAAATGACTTAATTAAATGAATTTTACCACTAAATTTTAATATAAATATCAAATACTTAGTTTTTGTAGAAAATTTATATTTAATTAGTTTTAATTTTATAAAAAATTGATTTTAATTATTAAAAAAAATTATGTCAAAATTGAATCAGATATACATAAGTATGGACTAAATTGACTCATTGAGACATATGTGAGGACTAAATTGAAATCAACACAATGACATCTAATGGTGACACTAACACGTGACATTGCATTGCCACGAGACACTAACAATGTCTTGTGTCACATCACGAACCTGACACGTGGAATTTTGATTTTTTTTAAAAAAAAATTAAAAATTAAAATTTAAAAATAAAAAAACCACAGTCTGACTCATGGCACACTGTTAACGGTGTTAGTCATCTTTGTACGAATGGGACCTAATTGAAGCACTTTTCAAAAATTGAGATGTAATTGACACTTTTTAAGAGCGGATACCAGATTGACAGACCTCTACCAAAGTGGATATCATCTAAGTAATTAAACATTTTTTAAACGAGGTGCACCACTTAATGACTCAATCTGAAGGGTATATTTGATCACTACAAAAGTTAACTTTTTTATATTTTTAAAGAAAGAAAAAATTGAAAGATAATAGTGAATATAAAATATGTGTAAAAAATTATTGGTGTCAAAAATAAATTATACTACCCATGTTAGATTTATGTGTATGTATACATTTTCTTATTAAAAAATAATTTTTTAATTACTAAATTTCGATAATTTTCTTTTATAATTTGAGATAATAATTTTTAAGTAACTTTCCATTTTTTTTATTTTCTAATTTTTTTATATTTTAAAATTATTTAGAAGATACCTTCAAATTATAAAAAAATCGTCAAAATATTATTTTCAAAATATCATTTTACTTTATTATTCTATTATTTATGTTTCGTGTAATGGCATATTATGGCGCACATAATGTGCGGCCGTGACTATTTTTGTAAGTAAATCAAATAAAGATCGTAAATATAATTTTATATTACATTATCACAATTCAATCAATACACAAAAATTCTTACCAACATTCTAATTAAATCATGATGTTAATATTTATTATTACTATTATTATTATCATTTGACACAAATCTTATTGCATCTATAGGGTCCATTCCATGCATTTATTATGTGAAGTGCGAACAGACAAAAAATGAAGTACCACGATATGCATGCAGGATCTGCACTCTGCAGCTAAATATAAGGGGACAAATCCACATAACTAAAGCAGTAGCAACATATTCACAGCACAGGAAACCAAGCCCAGAGGTACAAAGAATTCCTAGTTACTGCTATGACCAGAGTAAAATTATGTCAATAATGCCAAAGTATCTTTTTCTCAACAGAATAAAGATAATAAAACTTTAAAAATAATTTGCATAAATAAGCATACATCCAGTTTTACATTTACTCGATCCTCGATAAAATAAAGATAAATTAATTTATAAAACTGAAGACAAATACATTCATTTGTACTCATTTTAAGAAGAAAAAGAAAATACTCTGCTCGAATGACTGGTCTATAAGAAACACAACTCTCAACCAAAACCTTAATACAATAAGTTTATGGGTCTTGATTCTTATATAGTGTTCTACTTTTTTATTTTTATCAATGTGGGACTTAGACTCACACTTAGATTCCTAACATTGTGCGCATCTAATTTAAAATAAATAAATATAAAATCAAATTACCATATTATTTTTAACCTTTTATTTTAAAAAATAAAACCTAAAGTAGAACTGAATTGTATTGTAATCCTTTATTAAATATGCTATCGTAATACTGTAAAACTTTTTTATTATAAATCAGTTTCATTTTAAAGAACGGAAAATTAGTCATTGAAAAAATGTTAAAACATATGATATGGCTTTTACTATTATACAAATTCTCTTCTTATCAGTCATCTTCTTTAATCAAATTCTTACTCCAACTTCATCTTCCTTGTGATTAGAAGTAGGAGTTTCAATTTCCACAAAATTTTCTTCAAACTTACCCGAACAATTTCTTTATCTCTGTAAGTTGAAAATCTAACCTCCGTCTCCTTTTTCAGTTTATGATTTTAATTTCTACTTTGATCATGATCAAAGTCTCATTTTTCTATGTGATTCTTTTGTTTTGATTTCTCTAGGTTGATTTGGAGTTTTCTCATCTTAGGACAAATAGAATTTTCGCTTCGTTAATCGTCAAATCACAAGCTAAAATTTTGACAACACGTCTCAGGCATATGGATCTTTGATTTGACTATTGGGATCTTTGTTTTGAGGTTTGTGGTTAGGGAAATGTTGTTAACTCTTTTGAGGAATGTAATGAAAATATTGTAATAGAATATGATGTATGAACTATGTATGATTGATGTTGGTATACTGAGACTTAACTTCATATGTTTTTTTGTATAATATGTGATTGAATTTGAGATAACAAGTGGAAGATAAAGGAACTCCATGAAGAATTTCCTTTGGAAGATAAGAGTTAACATGTGTATGTATTGATTTATGGATTCAAGTAAAGTTACATCCTGACATTCTAATGATTATTCACACTCATATATAGTAGAATGATTCATGTGACGAGAATAGTAAGAGGTCCTAGTCCAAAACAGGATAATGGATTGTGTGGTAGAGTGAAACTCATCGGCAATGGCTTTGCAGAGCAGTAGAGGTCATCACAAGTGCAAGTTTTCAGTGAATTTGATTTCATTACATGTATCCGGACAATTGACTTAGAGCATCTTCATGCCTAGTTAATATTGTGACTTGTGTTGAAATGACTTGATTATTATTTATTTATTTTAAATTCACTAGCCTACCTTTTTTTGTGTGTCTTTGTATATTTGTTTGCCTTCTTTCTTTGTTATGATCACCATAACTTGGTGTGAGCAGTGGAGTAGATTCCTATTGATTCATATCAAGTGGACAAAGACACTATTGTTTAGCTTAGATGACAAAAATAGTACTACTTCATAGTAGCTTTTTGAAAGACTCTTATTCTTAAGTTTTTAGTAGACTTCTTAGGTTGTTTGCGTCCTTAGATATTTTGTGTTCCTTAGTCTTTGGATGAATGTAATAGTTAATCTATTATATCCTTTTATGTTTTCGTTTATATTAACTTATGTAATATTTTATTTAATAGTTATTTTTATTATTTATTTTTAAAAATAATTAAATTTAAAATTTGAAGTTATAAGTTAAACTGTTTAATTATTTATTTTTAAGAATAATAATTTTTCTAAATTTTGTCGTCTATATTTTAAATATAAGAATTATTTTCTTTCCTTAGTGTCAGCTAGACTGACACTAATTATATTAATAAAATATCATTTTGTAGCGTTAACTTGACATATGAAATGTTTAATGTTTTTATTTTTTATTTATTAATCAATTTATATATGTTTAGAGTGACACTCTATTATTTATATTTTATCAAGTGGTATTAGACTCGGTTTGACTGATTCTAGTAATGTCACTTTTTTAGCTAAGGCTATTTAATGACAACAAATACCAACCATTCCTGTAGTGATTATAGGTTATGTAACTCAAAGAAAATAAAGGATTTCTAAATACATAAATAATATATATATATATATACTTGAGTTAATTGTTATCTAATATAATTAATTTTGTAGTATTTATAAATAAATTAAAAAAGTATTTATAAACACGTCAAAAATATTATATATATATATATATATATGTATATATGAATAAAAGCAAGTAAAATTATGTTCATAAAAGTAGCTATTGAAATATATATATTATTGGTTGTTAAATTTTATTTTTCTTCTCACTAATTTAGCCACCAAAGTATATTGATTTTTAAATGTTTTTATTTTGTCATTATTTAGTCACAAAAAAATATTTTAATTAAAATAAAAAAAGTTACCTATTATTGACCAAAAAATAAACATCACTGTATTATGATATTTATCATCGAATTAGAGACCAAATTTATTTTTTTTTTAAATTTAAAAATTTAATGTTAGCCATCAAAAAAAATAGTCACTAAACTTTTTCATTTTGAAACTAAATTAGCTATCGAAATTTCGGTGGTTAAATTAATTTTTATATTAGAAGATAATCAATTCTTTTAACAATATATTAGTGACTAAAATTTCGGTGATTAAATTGATCTTTATACTGAATATGACCAAATCTTTTAGTAACGTATTAGCGACTAAAATTTCGATAATTATTTAACGACCAAATTTCAGTATGGTCACTAATAAATTTCTTATCTAAAATTTTACAACTACATATTTCTAAGTTGCTATTTCGATCACTAACAAATTTATGATCGATTTTTAATCTTTTAGCAACTAAAATAGACAGTCGTTAAATTCTCTTTTTTAAGCTCTGAGAAATACAAAATATTAAAAAATCTAATCTATAAAATATATAAATTAATTAGAGATTTTTTTTAACCTCTTGCTATTTCGGTTCATCCCTTTCATTTTTCATTTTCAAATTAAATTTCAATATTTTTAAATTATTAATAGTCAAAATTTGTTTTTACATCATAATATAAATCACTGATTACAAACTAAATTATAATTTATAAGTGTAAAAAATGTTTTATTTCGATTTTTAATTATCATTTATATATCTGAAATTGTTTATCATATATTTATAAACTTAATAAAAAAATATATATCCTATCAAACAGGATAAAACTCGTAGTTAACAAATATTACAATATAAAAGTTTCAGATAAGTTTTTTTCCCCTTAACTGCAAAGAGTGAGTACATTTATGTAAGGTTGATCTGCATAATTATATTTTCAGAAATTATTATTTAATTTTTTGTAAATTTTTTAAAGAAGCATATAAAATGTTATGAACTGTTAAAGAAGAATTTAAGTAAAAAACATGGTTGAATTGAAATTCACCGAGAAGGTGAAAAATGTCTCACCAAACATTATGATGAATCCTTCACATCAAAGGCGAGAGAAACTATGAATATTGTAAAGGTTAAGATTCCATTAAGTACTAAAAAGGGATAAAAAAAAAGAGATACCCAACCTTGATTTATAGAGTGGGCTCACAAAAGTAAAATAGTTTTGCCTTATAATATAGACTAGGGTTTTGAGTGGAAGTCAGTGCCCTCATTATGCATGGTTGGCTAAGATTACTTTAACATATGATGAAAGTGCCTTTTACAAGCTTTAATTTAACAAGTGCTTTGTAACAAAAGGTAATCATTAGAGGCCAATCATGTTTCATCCAAATTTGACACCGTCACTTGTAGTCATAATTTCCATCTTCATTCCCATCTATAGCAAGCTCATTCTCTTTATTCTTTTCAAATTCTTGGTTTCGCTACTCGCGGCTTTTGCATTTGTTTCCTCTCTCATTTTTCCAAAGTCAAATTTCACTTTATTTTATGTTTGTGTGTACACTTTGTTCTCTCGTCTACTAACTTGAGAGAGAGAAAATAAAGTAATAATGATATACAAATGACTAGGGTTTTTTTCTTTATCAGCATAATATATAAAATAATAAAACACTAGGGATGTTCTAACCTGTATAAAAAACCAAAATATATACAAATGACTAAATCACATACGTTAGATCTTCCTCAATAAGAAAAGAACAGTATAGTATATATAGCATGAATATTACACTTTATGAATACACAAGTTTCCAACCACAAGGGATGTCACAGCATACTTGAGGTTGCAATCCAAGAGGCAAAATGTCTGTGTATATTATATTTGAGTGAAGATACACTACAATCGTGGCTGTTGTGTTTGCATCCACTCATAGACTACATACCTTGTAATAAAAAAAAGTGTAGTCCCTTGATTCTCTTCGCAGGTTTTGCTTCATATGTAATCCTTCGATATCATTTTATCTACTCCTTCACAAGATTACACATATAATAAGCCAACCCGATTCATACGAATTGATTCACTACAAGCCAGGTTGAAAATAAGTGAATCTAACCCGACTCACTTTATGGTGAGTCAGAAATTTTGTAATCCGACTCAACCCACCACGGATTGGTGGGTTAAGTGGATTGACTCACCAATCCATATAAAAAAATATTTATTTATTTATTTTTAAGTATTCAAATATTTAAATAATTTTTTAAGAAACCCATGAGATAACAATTATAGTAAAATCAAGAATCAATATCTTCATCATGTTCACCACCAATATATGATGAATTGTTTTCAAGAAAGTGTCCATATAGTCCAAGAAAACATGACTAATATTACACATTTTTTATCATGTTATTCAACAAAATATAAATAAAAAACTACACATTTTTGTCATGTTAATTTAAAAAAAAAAATTATTTATAAGATGGTTGCTTGAGTAATTTATTATAAATATCATAGTTAAAGATTAAAGTATCAACGTAAATAATTATTAAAAATTAAAAAAATGTTGGTGGGTTAAGTGAATCAATTTACCTTCAACCCGGTTCGAACCCGTTTAACCCGTGGGTTAAATGAGCCGGGTTGAATTCAACTCACTTTTGAAAAAACTAAAATTTTCTCAACCCAACCCGGTACGAACCGTGATAAGCCGGATTCACTCACGAGTTGAAATTCATTTTGACAACCCTAACTACAGTTCACTATACCAGAAGATCTCTGCAACATATAAGACTACACTCCCACCTCTTCTAGCTTGCACTTAGAAAAATTAACCTTTAAACCTGAAGCTAATTCGAAGAGTCTAGGAATACTCTTCACCACTAGAATGTTTTGAACCTCTGGCTCACACAAAAGTAGAGTATAATTTGCAAACTGGAGAATGTTAACTGTAATTACATTAGCTTCCACTATTACTGCTCTAACATTTTCTTTCGTACCGCTTGTCTAACCAATCCTAAAAGCCCTTTAACAACTATCAAGAACAGGAATGAGACTAAGGAGTCACCTTGGCATAACCCTCTCCCAATAACGAAAACAAAAGTTGTTAATGGCTCAATACAACCCCTCATCCAATTAATCCACTTCTCACTAAAGCCTAATATGGAAATAAACTCTATTTTAGAAAAATTATGTATAATAATAAAATAACATAAACATCAAGATGTTTACATAAAACGAAAAAAAAAATTTGTAAAAGGTAAAATTTTCACCAAAGAAGGTGCTATCATATTTTTGGTTGTGTTTGGTTTATATTTTCTTTTACATCCCTACCTAGGGTTATGCATTTTTGGTATTAACTAATTTCTAAACAAGAATAGCTCATTTGCCTAAAGTTAATGTTTGTGACTTCTATATTGATTACATTTATATCACATTTTAGGTTGATTTGTTGGGTGCCTATATGATGGAGATCCAAGAGTCCCTAACACAACACTAAGACAAAAATTAGGCATGAATATTCAAATATACATCTCTCACAACAGTCAAATAGCGCGCACAAACGTATTGAAGAGCAATAAAGCTCAAATTAGTATTTCCATAGTGTAAAAAATATGAACATACTAATTAAACACATGCTATGAATAAGTGACAAATATACAAATCTACGATGCATCTGTATTTGAATTTGAGTCATGTATCCGTGTCCGATACATATATGTATCCAATACTTTAGAATATTTTACTGATATTTATCAATGAACTGTCTAATCTATAAAATAATATTATTTTTATGATGACAATAATTTATAATTTTTTATTTTGATAATATTTAATAAATATGATTTTAATTTAGATTCACATAATATCAATCATATCGTGTTTTTTAAAAATTTTATATATTTTTTAATATGCATATATCACATATAATATCTTATTTTATTTTTCAAAATAAATATACTGACGTATCATTGTATCTGTGTATCATAAATAAAATGAATTAAATAATAATATTTAAAAAGTTGTCGAGACATGTTGGAAGAGGTAGTCGTTGGGTGAACAGTTGCTATAAGAAGAATAATTGGATATGATTAGGGATATTATCCCTTTTGTGAAGTAAACGAATGACTCCTCACTTTAGGTCAAACCTAGAAGCACATGCAAGGTGGATCCAACCCTATAAAAGGAACTTCACGGATCAAAAGAAGAAGAAAAAATAAACACATATAATTGAAGAACTTTGATCACATTCCGAAACTCCTAAAGGACAAAGAACTTTATGTTTTGTGTCTTCTCTTTGTGAATCATGCTAGACGGTGGAATGAATTGAAATGTTAAGAGAAAGAAAGTGAGTGAGAAAATATCAAAAGATGAAGACGGAAAGTTGCGGGGTGTGGAGCGCAAAAACAAAATGAAGAATCTCAAGGAGTAATCAACGAATTAAAGGGATCTTGTTTTCTTTTCACATGTATCTTTGAAACAAAACAAAACATTATTTGTTGTGTTCAATAGTGATAAAAGTCTTATTTCGGGTTACTCTAACTGGTATTTTTTAATTGAATTGAAACAACATTCCAATAGTTAATATAATTTTTTCCTAAAACAAGTTTAGATGAGTTAAATTTCAGATATTTTTTTAGGATGTAAAGACATTTCAAGATTCAAAAAGCCCTTGAAAATATCTGCAAATCATACATCAACAAGATTTTTACATTTACAATGCAATTCAAAGATTTTGTAGAATATATATCAATCCAATTTTTTAGAGAATCATTAAAATTTAAAATGAACAACATTTTACCTCCTATCATTCTTTATAAGATTTTTTTTTCCATATAATTATATTCTATAATTTAAACTTGTTTGCAGTTGCTACGAAATAAAAATATATAAAATATACCATTTTGTATGGGTTTGATTATCTTTTAATATCTTAATAATTTTGTATATTTCACTACAATAAAATGTTTCATTAACAATCAATTTTAGTGATTAAATGTTGTTAATCAATATAGTGACCAATTTAGATACCAATTTACGAAATAAAAAATTATTGATTAAAATAATCAGTATTATAAATAAAAAATTATAATTGGTTTCTAAAATTCAATTACCAAGGTTTTAGGTACAAAAAAAAATTAGTCACTGAATATTAGCTACCAAGGTTTTTGTTACCAAAAAAATTGGTTTCTAAATTAGTATCTAATTAATTAATGACAAATTTAGCTACCAATTGTAATTTTTATTTATAATAGTGACTATTTTAGTAACCAAAATTTTTTATTTTATAAATTGATATATAAATTGGTCATTATAGTGACTAATAACTTTTTATCCTAACATTGGTTGTTAATGTAACATTTTCTTGTAATGTTTTCAATTAAGTTTCTATTAAAAATAATTTCACTTTATTAAGTATTAAAAAAATTATATTTTTCAATTGAGTTTGTGTAATCTTTTATTTTACCATCAATTGGAGTGATATACTATTATTTTTCATCATCATTCCTTAAGTGTCTTTTGTAGAAAAAAATAATTAGTTAAAGTCTAAGTTTCTTATTGTTCTATCCAACTGGATTAGGACTGGTTATCCAAAAGCATTTAGTGGATCTTTCCTCTTATCATTAGTAACCATCCATTTTCCTACCTTCTCATCTTCTTTTCCAGAAATCGTTTCATTATAGTCTTTTACTCTTCATCCCACTCTTCAATGTTGGACGAATCTTCTTAGGGGCAGGGAGGGGCCATGGTCCCCCAAAATTTTGAAATTTTTTCAATTTATATATTTATATATATATATATATATATATATATATATATATTTTATATATATTTGTTTTTTTTTAAATTGTAGGTAATATATTTTAGGAATTGATGAAAATTAAATTATGTATTTTTTTTATTTCTTTTATAAAGCACAACATTTAATGTTAATAGATAATAAAATATAAAACTAAATATAATAAAAAATAAAAATATTTAGGTTTAATTTATCTTTTGGTTTTGTTTTTGTCCAAAAATTGACTCTAGGATTATGTTAATTACACCAACAAAGAAAATTATTCATAGTAAGAGTTTCAATGTTAATGAAAAAGTCATTGATCCGTTTCAATAAATTTAACGAAAATTTATCGTAAAAGACCAAATTGTATTCATTTTTCAAAAATTGGGACCAAATTGAGACAAATAACTGAAGGACCAACTTAATATTTTTAAACAAAAACATGAATCAAAAGAATAATTAAACCAAATATTTATTAAGATAATTTTTATTTTTCTTCTCATTGTCCTTTTAGTTTTTCACAAATTGTAATCATCTCTCACTCTCATATTTTCTTCTTGTTTTTGAACACACAAATGCATTATTTTTGCTCTCATTTCTCATTTATCCTATTTCTTTCTTATCTCTTGTCTCTCTCATGAGTTTTTTGTATATTCATTTTTTTATGAATATAGAAGAAATATAAATAATGTATTATGTGTTTTTTCATAACCAATTTTTAATTGTAACTTGACTATAATATATTTTTATTTTGATAATTACGTGTCTTAATTTTTTATTGGATTATGATAAATTATTTTTTAATATTATTTACAATGAAGGTATATTGATAAAGAATAAAAGAATAAATTCATTTTTTAAATGATAAAAAAGAAATTATTGATGAAAACAAGATAGACCCTACTTCTTCATATATTTTGAAACATTATACTAAAGATCAAATTGTTAAGTTAGAGACACTAATACAGAAAGGAGTTTTGGCAGCGGTTATTTTTGCCATTTTGCCCCGGTTCTAGAACCGAGACATATTAGAGCGATGCATAAAAGGGTCAGTCTTGGGCCTCGGGTCTTAACCGAAGTACAAACTTCATATTATGTCTCGGTTCTGTTGAGAACCGAAGCCATATAGGCATTGAATTTTGAAATAAAAATTGCTTTTTGGCTTCACAAAAAAGACCTAAACAATAGCAGAAAAAAAATGAACATTCTAGGTTTGAGGTTGCAGAAAGGGAAAGGATGGGGAACTGTCATTCCCTGAAAAACACCAATGGCCAATCCAATCCCTTCCACATGCTTCATCTCCTTTCTCGCGGTGCCAATCCTCACCAGCAGCAACTCTGCCATCTTCGTCGCTGGTCCACGAGTCTCTCCACAAGAACCACCTCGCTCTTTGCTCCACGAACACAAACACCGTCGACTTCCCGAGCACTTTCCTCAGCGTGGCAGCGCCCTGAATATCTACCCTAAGAACAAAAATAGCAGAAAAAAAGTAAAGTAATTAAAACCTAAACAAAACGCAAAAAAAAAATCACAAAAAAAAATTATATATATAGAAAAAGCGAGAAAAAAAAAAGATCAGGAAAACACTAACCAAACGCATTTTTTGGTTTTTGCCAGAAAAGGGGTGGCTTGCCAGCAAGAAGGTGGTGTTGCAACGGTAGCTGTTTTGGAGAAGGAGGCATGCAGGAGGCTTGATGGAAATGGAGAAGAGTGGCTGGCAGCGAGAGAAACCAGAAACTTTGGAGGAAGAAGATGAACAGTGACGCTGCGCCTCTACAATTCGCGAATTTGAAATTTGAATAGACTTATAGGCACCGAGTCCACTAAGCCGAGGCAAAAAGGAGTTATAGGCACCGGTTGGCTCAAAACCGAAGCAGAATACTATTTTCGGCTTCAGGTATTAAGAGAACCGAGTCAGAAAAGTCGACAAAAATTGCAAAAATGTCACCGCATCATTATATGCTTCGGTTGTAGAAAAATCGAAGCATATAAAGCGAAGTAAAATCACAAAACTGCATTAGTGAAAAGCTATTTTTTAAAGCATTATACTAATGATCGAATTTAATAATCTGAAAATTATATTACTTTGGTCAAAATCCACCGCTATTTACTAGTCATAAATAGTCTTATGTCTTCCTTGAAACCTTCACACTTTAAATAAATGGAACAACACTGATCCTATCTCGTTGGACCTATTAGTGACTAGATTGATCATTGGACTTATCACACATTTATAAATTTGAAATTGAGTTCTTTTTAAAAAAAATTTATTGAGTATCTAAAATCCTTATATTTTGTAATCGAGTCTTTATCGTCAATTCAATTGAGATGACACTTGATTTAATTTTATAATCTCTAGCAAAATAAAACGAACTTGGATAATTAAAATTAAAGATAATCCTAATTTTCTTTATAAAAAAATAACATAATTTCATTTTACAAATTAAATACTAAAGTAAAAATAAAATCAATCATATAAAAATCCAACAATGAGAAAGATAATAAAACTTTAAGATTAGACTATCACATCATTATAATTATTGATATAGACTCAATTAAAAAATATAAATTTTAAATATTCAATATAACATTTTTTAGTAAAAATTTAATTAAAAGTATTCAAATTTATAAAAAATAAATAAATTTAATTAAATCATTTATCATTTTTAACGTGAAGACACGTAAACAATCTCTTATAATCACTATGTAAAGTAAGAGTAGTCCCATCCCCATACTTAAAAAAAAATCTAATTAAACATTTAATTCAAAAATATAAATTTTCATCTCTGAATAAAATATTGAATCATTTCATATATAATACATTTGTGTTCTATGGTAGCTAGTGCTCTAATGGTCCAATGATTTTCTTAAAGCATCTATGTCACTTTCGAAGGGTAGAGAAAAGAATGGGTAGTTTTTTTTCTGAAGGACCCTTTCTGTGGTCACTTTATAAAGTGTGACTTTTGTGGCCAAGGGCTTTTTCTCTTTTCCAAAGTCATGCAACAATTTCATTGCATGGACAAAACACAATTCAACTGTGGGTCGCTACTTGGAGAAAGGTTTATGTACTATTGAATTAAAATAGACAACTATTTTTTTTTTTTAGGCTGCTGAAAATTCACATTAATACGATCTCGTCTTGTTGCAAAACTTTAGACTATTTTAGGGACACTTATAATTTGTGAAAAATATTTCAATATCTGTTTTAGTGAAATGTTCTTAAAATAATATTCTGTCCTCTTTTTCTCCAATTGTGTTTGAAAGTACCGACCCAAAAATTCTATACACATTTTTTTCCTTCCTCACTACATTTTTATTTAAAATAGTTTTATTTATTTTATATTTTTTTTCTTTGTGTCTTCTAATAAGTTCTTTTTGTGCATTTTAAGCTGGTAGTAAAATTAGAGTAAATAAAGCCGAATCTACATGATAAAGCTTTCGAGAGTTTTTTTCTTTTTTTACTAGGTCAATTTGAAAAAGACAAAGAAACAAATTGGAAGTTGAGTATTCTGTAATAAAAAGAGAGAAGAAAATAAAAATAAAAATGAAGTGGTATGATAAGAGAAACAAAAATCTGGTATAATTATAACACCCAAGCAAACCGAGGCTATTACGTAATTGGTTAAACCCATCAGTTAAAAGCAGCTAAGCATAATTTGTTGATAACTTGGTTAATAAAAATAATATACTTGAATATTCTATTAAAAAATTGCTTTGCGAATAAACAACATAGTTTTAGGTGAAAATAATTAAACTTTTTAAATTAATTTTTCAGCTTTTCTATTTTTAATATATATTTTTTTTTATCAAAAGCTAAAGTAAATAGTATATATAGTACGCGATAAATTTAAAAAGTGTAATACTACAAGAAGATAAGAAATTTTTAATTTGGTTGTTCATGTTACTTTTACCGGATTAATAAATCGAAATATTCAGTAATTAAAATATTCTCTTAAAATTTAATTAACAAGTTAGTCTTGCTAACATTTTTTCTATTATCAAGTACTTTCAACAATCAATCTATTACAAATTGTGATCAATTTTGTGATAAGATTGTAAAGTTCATTATAAATATTGGTTAGTAAATAATTGTAATAAACTTTAAAATAAAATTACATCATTTTTAGCTACTTTCTTACAAAAACCATCACAAAAAGAATTTGAATTATATTAGTAAGAAAAACTTGTATTTGTATTCAAATAAAAATTGTGTTATCTGTATATTGACTTCAAGGACGGTTCTTAAACGAATATTATTTTGTGCTTAAGTAAGATGATGTAAGAATCTATAATTTTTTTCTTAATTAAGTAATTCGAAGTCAAATAGAAATAACATTTAAGCAAGAATGTTTAAGTATATCAATAATTTTGCTTAAAGTGAAAATAAAAAATATTTAAGTGATAACATTTTTAAAGTTAAATTCCTTGCTAATTTATCTTTATATTTTGATTAATTTTAATTTGTAAAAAATATTAACATAATCCTTTGATTCTCTTTAATTAAGTTGCCATCTGAAGCATGTCGTATGGTAATAATGTTGTTTCTTCTGTCTTCGGTATATCTACCTCCCAATAGGTATGCAAGAACATTTTTTAAAAAAGGAAAAAAATATGTTTTTTCCCTAAAATTTAACCTAAAATTGAAAATAGTCTTAGGTCTAAACTTGTATGCCGTCCTGTATTTTTAAAAGTATTAGTTTTGATCCTACTTTTCTAATGACGTCAAAATTTATTTTCCGTGACAAACGGTACGCCAAGTATTATTATTATTTTTATATAAAATAAAACGTTAGTATCAACCTAATCCACACTTTACACAATTAATTTAAAAAATAAAATTAAAAAAAAACAACATATTAGGTGCAAATAGTAAATATCGGTGAAGAAAAAAAAAATGGACTCACCTGAGCACAACCTTCCTATTTTCAAAGGTGAAAATGAATGCTATTTAGGATAAAAAGTTTTATGAGAAAATTTTTATTGATTGTCTCGTCTCTATTATTAATTCTTATCAATAAGTAATCTTTTTGTGAGAAATCTTTCTTGACTTATCAATTTTATCGATTGTGACATTTTTATTATCAGTTCTTATCAGGAAGTAACATCTTTGTGATAAGTTTTTCTTTATTTATCAATATGTTAGATTGTGGTGTAGATCATTTCTATCTAATTTCGCATTTTTTATCTTATTTTCTTATTTAATATTCAGAAGGGATTCAAAGTAAAAAACAATCGTAATTTTTTTCAGATAGATCATAGAGTTGAAATATATATATATATATATATATATGTTCTGGTTCAGAAAAATACGGGATAATTCCTCACCAAAACAAAAAGAAAGTTTTATGACTTGCTTAGGCCAAAAAAACTCTGTCCCTTGACCATGGGAGTA
>Ga0214543_1005711_pt1 | contig 22645 bp, 8 predicted proteins | sample CNSS2metaG_FD_160094 | JGI IMG/M metagenome (GOLD analysis project Ga0214543, IMG submission 160094) | Root nodule microbial communities from cowpea collected in UCLA plant growth center, Los Angeles, California, USA - CNSS2 | ecosystem: Host-associated > Plants > Roots > Nodule | place: USA... | reverse complement strand
ATTAAAAAAAAAATTAAAAAAAAATTAAAAAAAATTAAAAAAAAATAAAAAAAAACAGGAGCTGACACGTGGCATGTACTGTTCAAAAACGTTAACTATTTAAACACCATTAGTGAAAAGGACCAAATTGACCATAATTTGACGAAAATGAGGACCTAATCGAACATAAAACGAAAATAGGGACCAAATTAAATAAAATCAACAAAAAAGGGACCAAATGTATATTTAAGCCTAATTTTTTTTAAACAACTTTCGATACTGACATTTGAGTTAGAATGTGTAAAATGATTTAAAAAACAACTCAAATGCCAATCCAAATTGCTACTTGACAAGTCAAAAAATTTAATCAGTTGGATTACAATGACCATGTTCATTTTTTTTAAAGTTTAAAGATCAAATTATATCAAAGTTTTGAATAAAGACAAATTTTAATTTTATAATAAAGTTTTGAGACTAAGAATATATTGAACCCTTATTATTATTATTATTATGATTAAATATGTTTTTGGTCCCTCTACTATTACGCAAAATTGGAAATGTTCCCTACGGGAAACCTTGAACAATTTTGATCCTCATTTTTTTCAAAACTAATGATTTTAGTTCCTCAAACGTAACAACGTTAAAATTTTGCTGACTTGTCTAACGGTATTCCACCATGAATGTTGACACTTTTGCCACGTCATTATACACGTGACATTTAAAATTATTATTTTTTAAAAAATTAAATTAAAATATGAAATTAGAATTAAATTAAAATTAACTAATAAAAAATAAATGTTAACGTTTCATTTTTTTAGACTTCTTCTCCAGAAGAAAAAGACATTAGGGTGTCACTTTCCCTTCTCAATTGGTCACTCAACCCCATCATGTCTTCTATTGAACAAAGCCATGGTCACCACAAACCTCATCGTCAATATCGCACACACTTGTGCTTCCTTCATTATTCTTCTTCTTAAAATGAGGAAAATCATTCTTCGTTGACTAGAGCCATCAATAGCGACATTGTCTCCATCAGAGCGATTCTTGACATTGTCGCTGGATGTGCCAACGGGAGTCGCCAAGACCGATTTGGTAGCCCTGCCTTCCTTCCTCACCGTGCCGCTCGGAACCGCAATGGGAGGCCTAAAATGTTTGGGATCAAAGGCTTAAGCAGATCCTTACACTTCAGGGAGAAAAGATGGGTGCAACACTAGAAAAGTTTTTCTTCAGCACTTTGAACCGGAATGGGGAAGGAGAAAGGGCAAATGTCAATGTTCGGTTTCTCCATTTGGTACTAGGAGATCTGAAGAGTGTGTCTGTAACACCCTAGGCGGATATTACTAATTAAATCAAATAAGTTAATAAACTTTGAATAAAACAATGTTATTATTCCCAATACGTGGAATAAAACAATGTTATTATTCCCAATCTCGTGACTAACTTATTATAAGTTCCAAAGCTCATATTAAATTATTACAATGGTCTAAAATCCAAGACAACTCAAAGAAAAGTACAAACTACTGAAATCAGTTCATTAAAATCATCCCCACAACTAGCCCCACTCTGGCTCTATGCTTCAGCGACATCACTTGAAATATCATCTACTCCTGTGTGACCAGTCACATGATCATCACCAAACACAACAATAGCATAAACCCCGCACCCAAAACATTCTAACTTAGAAGAATACATATACTTAAAACCCTTGTTACCTAATGAATCCTGAAATCATCGTCTCATGGCCTATATTAGATAGACTATCCATTCATGTCATACTCACACTTGACCATAGCCTTAGGATATTTCATGCTTCCACGAATCTGCCCGCTCATGGTCCAACCTTTACGAACCTCTCCGCTCGTAGTCCTACTTCTACGAACATCCCCGTTCGTAGTCCAACACGGGTGATCCATCTAGTTATGAACCTCCCCATTCGCAACAACTCTCAACTGTGAGCACGAAACATACGAACCTCTCCGCTCGTATCCTTACACGAGAGTATCATTTATATGAACTTCCTCGCTCATATTAATCATGCGTTCCATCACCAATCATGAACCTACTAGCTCGTGATAATGTCAAATATATCATCTCAAAAATGCAAAAAACACATAAAACATTCAAACTGCCCTTGGAACATCGTCTGTCGTTGCCTAAGCACCGCTAGGCGAAGTTACACTGCAAACCACCTGGCGATTTCCTTAGCAATGCTAGGCGCCAACCCACTGGAATTGATCCAGTCCACATTGTTCTACGACTGCTTATTGGTCTAGTGCTTTCCGCTAGGCGCCAGATCATTGGTTTTGCCCTCGCTTGGTGGTCCCAGGGTGTTGCCAGGCCTTCTTAGGTTCATCTTTCACCTGGCGGGATGCCCCGTGTCGCCTAACGCCACACCAGTAGCATGAATATTACTGGTTTTTGCTCCCTCGCTCAAGTTCTAATGAACCTAGTACCCCAAATATACAATCCAGGATCCAAGTACTTGTTTGTACTTTCAACCTAACTCAACTCGTCCTACCACACATCATGCACATCGATCCTATATACGATATATGCTACCTTAATTGCACACAATGTATTCACCAATTGGTATCCTATTAATTACATGAATTCAACAAGGAATCACCCATGCTTCCAACAAACTTATCAAACTGCAATACAATCTCAATACCATACATATTCATAAATGATCCATCACAAGGCAGTGCATATTACCATGTTTCACATCTTTACAATTCAATCTATCTCAATTTCACAACCAAACATGCTTCCAGTATTCATATATATATATATATATATATATATATATATATATATCCAATTACACCCAGACGAACACAAAATCACCACAAGTTAATCTGGCCATCATGATTCAATTCATCCCCAAGCCCAACATGATCCCATACATTTGTTCAGGAAACTATTCATCCAAGACAATCATCATACAATAGTATTTTACCAATTTATATCATAAATCACTCAGCAAAATGAAGATAAATATATCCAAAATTTCAATAATTTCGCAATTCAATAAAACTCCAAAAGTCCCAAAAATCCCGCATGTCGCATGGCTGCCTATAGCCACCGTCAAGCAATTTTTGTAAAAATCCTAGAAGTGTTCATCACGCCTATGTGTCACCTGGCGGTTTTTAGGTAGAAACCCAAAAATGCAAAGAAAGCAAGAAACACGAGTGGAAAAGGATGGGCTTCAGTATAATCACAAAAACACATAATTCGTAAAGCAAACACGTAGGTGCAGCTCCTTTTACCTGGAATTCTTATTTCAAAAGAGCTTCTCATATTTCTTCTTGGGCCAAACTTGCTCTAACCTTGGCACTATCACAAGAAACCCTTTTGTTGCTACACTAAAAAACCTCCCTTAATTCCTTTTTCAGCCTTAAAAACTAATAATTACACAAATAGAATGAACATTAAAACAAAATGTTAATGGCCATCAAATGCCATTAACATGGTGGTTTCTTAGCACTTCTAGCTTCTCAAAGCTAGGGTTTTCTAAGCATCTCCAACGTGACCAAAATAATCTAAACCTAAAAAGGACTATTTTGCATTAGTCAAGGTTTGAACTCACATCCACACAACTATCAAGTGCATGCATAAACCAACAAGCCATTACATGTTTGATGGCTTTTCATGCACACATGGATTTATAATTTTATACTACACCCCCATGCATGTATCCCAAACGAAATAAATAATGAAACATAACACTAATGGCATTCACAAGACTTGAACCTAAGTCCTCTTAAGATAATCAAGTAGTCTCAACCACTTAAACTAATATTGTTCCTTATCATAACTCTCCGCATTAATTAATATAGAGATATCTTTACTCTCCTTTTTATTAAATAAATATTTATTTATTTATTTAATTTTCTTAGGTCTTATAATGTCCTCCTTGGAGATTGTGAAAGTTACTATGGTGGCTTACAATATATTCAATTGTATCGTAACTATACCATGCTAGTAGCTGCACATTCTAATTCTCTTAGGCCTTATAAGGATGATATTCTTGCACTATCAAGGCAGCAAAACTGGGATATGATTTACCAAGGTGGTACAAATGTATATGTCCCAGAACAAACACTTTATCATCCAACTTTTTGATTTATGCTTTTTTTTGTTTTTTTTTAGGAAAAATGGAAAAGAAGAATTAAGTGTAGATGAAGATGAAGTGAATAATGGATGGTCGTGGAGGAAAGAAAATGATTTTGTTTTCTGATTGATTTTTTTTTATGGGTGTTATTGTTGTGTTGATCACTCACTTTGGGTAGAATAGAATGAATGTTAATGTGGGGAGAGAGGTCTCTCTTGTTGGTGTGGAAGAAGATGGTGTATAAACATTTTTTTTAATTTAATTTTAATTTTTTTTAATTTAATTAAAAAATAATAATTTAAAATGTCATGTGTATGATGATGTGGCAAACATGTAAGCATTCATGGTGGAATATCGTTAGACAAGTTAGCAAAATTTTAACGTTGTTACATTTAAGAGACTAAAACCATTACAAGGATTATTTCTAATTTTTCATAATAGTAGAGGGACCAAAAATATATTTAATCCTTATTATTATTCATAACATAAATGCTAGAGTATTCTATGATGGTCTAGCGAAACAAGAAGCCTTCGTCCACAAGTTAAAGATGCCAATGGTGTAAGAGAAAGTGAGTCAGGGTGATACGAACATCGTCGAGAACTTTGAGTTCATCCGACTAACATATCTAGCCAAAATGACAATGATTATTGAAGAACTTAACCTATTAACGATAATTATTATCTCTTATAATTAAAAACAAAGAGTATTTAAAGGATTTGACACTGAATTTAACACATTAACCACACTCATGTCCATTCTTTAATTTTTCTTATAGTTCTCAACAACTTATTAATTAACTTTTCAAATAGGGTAAATTAAACTTAATTTTTTATTTCCTTTAAATTATGATCCAAGAATCTGATTAAAAAAAAAAATCATATTTCACCCACATTTAAATGTGTTTCTTGACAAAACGTTTGTTGTAAACACACCCGACATGTAAATAAAAAACTATATGTAATTTTTCTTGAACATCTATGTTTATCCTTGTATGCTTCATAGCCATCTTTGTATTTTATTAAATGTCAAATGCATTCGAAATTTTATAACATTAAGATTAGGTGGAAAGGTGGCATGCTTATCTTCAGCTGTAAAATGTCTTTGTCCAAATCAACTCTTCCATAGATACAATACAAATAAAACCATGCATATGCACGTTTTTACATTCTTTAATTCTATTGTTTTTAGTTGGCGCAGTTGCACTTTCTGAAAAAAAAAAAATGTAACGTTTATAGTAAAATGAACCCTTAGATTATTTTTTTAACGACAACGATAAATATCACATTATTAATTATAAGGTGTTTTTGCATTATGTAGGGATAATATATGTAAAAACATCCTTTTCTTTTAATGGTTCAAAAGTTGGCCGAAAGTGATTTTAAGTCGATTATTCTTCGCTGACCCCAAAAACCTTCATTCGCGTTGTTGCTCTTTCTTCGCTTCCTATTTTTTATTTAAAATTTATATAAATAGTTTCCATGAATTTTGTCCTACTTTAATAAGTCTCTCAATTCATTTATATTCAAATTTGTTTACCATGTGGAATTAATTAAACCATTCTATTTAACCATCAAATTTCGTCCTAAATAAGAAATTGAAAAATGTTCCTCCTCAAATCACAATCCCGCACTTTAAAATTCTTTTACTTTATTTAAGTTCTCTAAACTTTTTTTTTTTAATTTTAATTACTATATATTCAAGTTTTATCATAATTATCTAAAATTTAAAATAAAAACAATACAAGTTTAAGAGGTTTAAGAAAAAAACACAAACCTCTTTAACTAATTTCAAATAAAAACTTAATAACGAAATAAAAATTCAGAAATAAAATCATAAAAGTAAATTGAGTAAAATACAATTTTAGCCTTTTATTTTTTTTTCCTTTGGTCTCCACAATGTTAAAGATAAATTATGTTAACCTAATTTTCTAAATCAACGGATTCCATATTATGATATTTGATAGAATTTCGATTTTATGCTGACTTTTTGTTATGTATACTGATTTTTTGTATTTTAAAATATTTTAAAAACATTTTATTACATCAAAATCTATGTATTTAATTGTGAAAATGACCAGAAAATCACTGTTAAAATAATTCTAATGACAGTAAAATAAACAAATAATTTAAGTATAACCTCATGTAGAAAGTATGAGTTGTAAGTCCACATTAAAATAACATCTTAATACGAACATTTGGACTAAAATTACTGGTTTTGAAAATATACAAAACTAAATATCTTATTTTAACATACAAAACTAAAACTGTGTATTACAAAATTAAGAAACTAAAATCATTTTCTAGCCAAATACAAAATACAATTAAAACTGATTTAATATTAAAAAAATGTATGGTACCTAGATTTCATTTAGAACAAGTGAAATGAATCCACCAATTTGGTTCCGAATTCACCGTTTTATAGTAATGGGAATTAATTATGAGAATCCTATGAGATATATGTCACCACTTAAAACCGTTGTTTGTAGTAAAATTCTTAAATTGTTAAAATAGTATAATTTAAAATCATTGAAATCTTTATATGTAAATTTGAGAATAAAAAATTTGATTTCCTCAAAAATTACTTCATGGTTACGTCTTCACAATTGAAGAAAAATATAGATTACAGACCGAATAATTATCAGAGACAGAGGAAGACAAATTTGGATAGCCATCACTATTTTTTTAATCGTAAATTTGAACTATTTTAAAACTAATTTTAAAAGATTGAATATAAACTACAAGAAACATAGGTAGCGTATCTATATATCTAATTTTTCAAAAATTAATTCTCTTCGCCACTCATATTGAAATCATTAAATATTACCAAAACATTAATAGAAGTATACAAATTAAGAAGAGTCTTTTGGTCATAAATAGTTACCGAACAATAATAGAAGTATGGTTAAAAATTAGGAATAATATTTTTTTTCCTCATAAATAGTCACCGAAAAATAAATAGAAGCATAAATGTTAGCAGGAATATTTTTCCACCCACCAGTTCTACCACAAATTCTTTTAGGTTTTCAAAAGATGACTAGCTGAAAATATTTAACCTAAAAAAGTACAAAACACAGTACTTTTTTTTTATAATTCTAAATATTAATATGTTGTTTAAATACTCTAATTTATTTTCTTAACAAGGAAACCCAGTAAGCAACTTCATAGAAAGAACCAGCATTTAAGTTCAGCAGTAGTTATGAACAGGAAGTTTCAATTTTAATTGCAAAATAATATACAAAAAAAAAAAAATCTTAAAAATTATGTTTTGTCCTATTTTCATAATTAAATTCAACACGTGTCAAATGTTATGAGTTCGATTTATGCATTTGTTTTGTTTTTCGAGTTTTTCTCTTTTCTGTTTTCCTATTTGTCACCCTGTGATTGTGGACAGCAACGTTCATACTGAAGTCAAAGGTGGCTTGGATTGCGTCTTTATTAAGACTTGTTGGGCATTTTCAGAAACCCGAGAACCTACTTTTCTGTCTCGTATGAATAAGACATTCATTTTGAGTTTGGCTTTTAATTCTTCATTCCTTTTATGTTAAAAAAACGCAGCACACGGGTGTGTAGTTGAATTGCAGTGAAATTGGCAATACTAAAACATGGAGCGCTATGAGATTCTCAAAGATATTGGCTCTGGGAATTTCGCTGTCGCAAAACTGGTTAGGGAAAACCGCACCAATGAACTTTTTGCTGTCAAGTTCATTGAGAGAGGCCAGAAGGTCTGCTTCATCTTCTTCACCCTTTCAATTTCAGTTGCATAACTTTGTTTCTTTTTCTCTTTTTTGGCAAATTATTCATCTGGGTATGTGTTTTTTTGTTTCACTGTTGTGACATTGGAAATATGTGCTGCAGATTGATGAGCATGTTCAGAGGGAAATCATGAACCATAGATCATTGAAGCATCCCAATATTATTAGATTCAAGGAGGTTGGTAAAAGAATACTCACACTTCTAATAATGAGTGAAGGGTGTCTTCTATCTTTTGGTTTTCTGTTTGAAGTTCTGCAAAATATAAAATTCGTTTCTGGCCTTCAAGACTCCTACTTTTTCAACTGACTTTCTATTTTGTCAATCCTTGCTATTTAGATGTAATATTTTAAGCTTTCTTGGTTTAATTCACTGACTATTTTTTATCCTTAAAAGTTTTTTTTTTTCAATTTTTTATTCTTAAGATATGAGGATCTGAATATTGGCCTAAAGAAAAGATGAGAATGTGAGATGTAAAGATTGTGTGTGGTGGTGATGGAAAGTAGTTACCACTGTCATGAAAGATGGGGAACTTGAGAAGTTAGCTTTAGAAACACTCATCATTATGACTTTGAATATTGATATACTTTTTATATTGTAGTCTTCTGTTTTGATATTCTACCATGTACTGAAGTGGGTTGGGAATCAGAATTGAATTTAGCATAATACAAAGGTCCCCGCACCACACTTATTCGGATATATTTATCCACATTTTTTTTTCAGTTTTCTTTTTGCTTTTTAGTTTAAGAGAGTTTGATAAGAAAAATCCATCCTACATTTCATCTTTCTCTAATTTTCTATTTTCTCCTTTTCCTGTGTTTTGTCGATGGTAGTGTTAATGTTTTGTGCTTCTGTTTAGTAAAATTTAAAGTTTATGATGAACCATGTACTAGTTATTATTTTACAATCTGAACACACTTAAAATTGGAATCATATTCCAATCAGTTTCAAAAGAAGGAAAAAGATCCTTTGCGTGAGCTTTGATGAGTCTACTTGTAGGTTCTGCTGACACCAACTCATCTAGCAATAGTAATGGAGTATGCTTCTGGAGGAGAACTATTTGAAAGGATATGCAATGCTGGTAGATTCAGTGAGGATGAGGTAATATAGAAAGTGAGGCACTATTTGATTAATTTATCCAGATCTATGTCAGTATAATCTTGTTGTTTAGGTTTCATTTGAAAAGTCCAAAAGTTGAACTTAGTCTACACTTTTATTAATCTGGTCCTGTTATGCTAGTGTATGCATTATTTCATTCAGAAACTTAGGTCCTCAAGTATTGTTTGTTACTTTTTACCAGGCAAGATTTTTCTTTCAGCAACTGATATCTGGAGTCAGTTACTGTCATTCAATGGTATGAAACTAAACCAAACATGTGTCATGAACCATGTTAACTCCTTCACAAAGAACGGATATTTATGGCAATGTCTATGCAGCAAATTTGTCACAGAGATCTGAAGCTTGAAAATACACTCTTAGATGGAAGCACCGCTCCAAGACTTAAAATTTGTGACTTTGGTTACTCAAAGGTAGTGTATAATGTTAACAAGGATTGCATCTGTAGATAATGAAGCCCTTCTTTATGTGACATTAATTTATTCTTATCTTGTTTTTAGTCATCAGTATTGCATTCTCAACCTAAGTCAACGGTAGGAACTCCAGCCTATATTGCACCTGAGGTTCTTACAAGGAAAGAATATGATGGAAAGGTAAGGTCTTGTTCTTCCTCATTTCTTATGCTTAGTTTTGGCTTTTTACAACTTAGATACATTTGGTTCTTGCTGCTTTATTTTCTACTTATAAGTTTTCATTGGAAGCTATAGATTGCAGATGTATGGTCTTGTGGAGTCACCTTATATGTGATGTTAGTTGGGGCTTATCCTTTTGAAGACCCTGCAGACCCAAGAAACTTCAAAAAAACCATTGGTGTGAGTGATAACTGATAGCTGCAAATTTTTATTGAATCCTTAAACAATTTTAGTCTAAATATTGGTGTTAGTTGTTTGGTTTCACTTTCTCACTATATGGTGTTTCAATTGGACCCTTTGTGGCTTATACAGAAGATACTTAGTGTCCAGTACTCAGTCCCAGATTATGTACGAGTTTCCATGGAATGTAGACATCTTCTATCACAAATATTTGTGGCAAGTCCTGAAAAGGTAACTAATTTAATATCTAGAATCTTAATTTTTTTCTGCCTCTATAAAATTCTTATTAGATAAAAGATTTAAGGTTTAAACATCTTTTTACTTCTTGAAATTAGATACGAAATTGGAACATGTCTTTATCCAAAACTTTGAAACATTTTGGTTTTCAAACTTTACAAATAAATGGATATAATTTTTTTAACCCAATTATATTTAATGTTTTTGACGTGTCAAATGCGTTTCATGTAGTATTTAAGTTGTTTACTTTGTTTGACACGTTCCAGATTTAATGTCAACTGGCGACGTTTTTGACACATCAAATAAATTTAACATCATTGGGTTTAAAAGAATGTATCAAAGTTTTGGACAGAGATGAATTCTAATTTTGCGTCAAATTCAGGAATTAAAAAGATATTTAACCAAAGATTTCATTGCTTATATAGATGCTCATTTGTTTCATATTTATTCTCAGCTAACTTAGAAGTTCTACTTTTTCTCATACCTCTACATGCTTTTGCTTCTTAAAGTTTTTGTAGTTTGTGTTCTGGGCACAATTCTAGCAATGCATATTCTTTCCTCTATATTGGGCATCTTTCTGCTAATCTTCTATTGAAATGCATGTAGACTCGTTTCCCATTGTATTGATCCATTTAAGGCATTTTACAGAGAATAACAATACCAGAAATTAAAAACCATCCATGGTTTTTAAGGAACTTACCCATAGAACTCATGGAAACTGGAAGTTGGCAAATAAATGATGTAAATAATCCATCACAAACGGTTGAGGAAGTGCTGTCTATAGTACAAGAGGCAAGAAAATCTCTTAATGTTCCCATTGTTGGTGGCCTTCTCAATGGGGGCACCATGGACCTGGATGACTTGGAGGCTGATGAAGAAGATCTTGAGGATGTAGAAACAAGTGGAGAATTTGTTTGTCCTCTTTGAGTGTGTGTACATGAACAAGCTAAGCTATTGTTTGATGTGAAAATGTGAATAGATTTTTCTGTTGGGGCTGAAATTCCTTAGTTTTTCAATTAAGATGAGTAGTATGGCTTGTTAATTTAAGGTTTCTTTTTTTTCTTTATTTTCATTTTTCCCTCTCAAATCCATGTGCCGTTTTCTAGAGATGTAAAATCACATGCTCCAAAATGTTAGGATATTAAATAAAGCAAGTTGTGGCGGGTTCCTCTATTGCATCATATGGAATATAAGTAAGCTTTTGTTAATGGATTTTATTTTATATTCATAGGATAAGACGTGTTTTGAAGTTCTACAAATCTATCTTTGGCACATTGAATTAAACCCTTGTACTGTGTACAATCAATCATCATTGCCGACACTGCTTTTTCTATGTTATGCTGCCAAACAAACATTTGTCCCTTGTGGAATCAGTCAAGAAAGTCGACGGTTTTCAACATTATATGTTAAGCCAATCTTCAGACACTTTCTTCTCTTTTCTGTTTATATGTTTATAACTATTTAAAAAATTCAAAAAAAAAAAAAAAACTACTGACAGTTAGTAAACATGTTAACTTGAATTGAAAAATAGAAATTATGTAAATTTTCTTCCATAACTTTGCTGGTTTCACTTCTTACCATTTCTTATCAGAACACATTTTCATTACAACTATACCAAGTATATGATGCTTTTCTTGATGGGTCTTCATGAATATTTCTCACAAGTCGTATTCCTCCAATTATGAAGGTGTTTTACCTAGTAATGCAACATGTGAAGCAACGTGGCATTGGCTTCACTGTCTCAGTATCTGATGCTTCACTTGCTTTTGCTACTCGATCTGCTTCTAAAAAGTCTACGGATGCTAAGCCAAAACATGGCTTTAATCAAGTTTCTGATTCCAATGCTGATCAGACAGTTCAACTTATTGTCCATCAATTCTCTCTCACCTTTATCATTTTCTGCAATTTCTTTATACTAATGATTTGAAGGGTCAAACATGCTTTAATGCCTATAAATAAAGGCTATGTTTGTCCCTAATATTGAATTTTATACATATATATATATATATATATATATATATATATATATATATATATATATATATATATATATATTATATACCTTCCTTATTTCCATAAATGAGAAAGATAAATTTTTTGTTGTTCCAAGATTAAACATAATATTTTTAGGGACTAAACACAATAAGTTCATGATTGGAATTTAATTTGAGCAAATTAGGCTGAGTACATTGAGGTTTGATGAAATTAACCAATTTCCCTCGAGCTTTCTTAGTTACACTTTCCCATTCTATGTGACTATGTATCCTTCTTCTATACGGGGAACTATAAAAAGTTATTAAGATGTTATTCAACGTCAAAACTGCAAATTAAAGGACAGATATATTTTCAATTTCAAAAATAAAAGAGATATACTATTATAGAAAAAGGAATAATCAAAGTAGAAGAAAATACTTTGACAAATTTATAATTATGTATAACTTTTCTACGTTGATTCTTTAATAATCAATATAAATCGATTTTGTTGGGTAGACTCTTAATAGTGTGTTTAAAAAGTTTAACTTAGTGAATTCGATTATATTTCAATGTTTAATCTAAGTGTAGAGGAATCTTTTAGGTTAAGGGAGATTGTATAGAGGTCTGTCTAAAGAGTGTAAAATGTAGTTTTTGGAGAGAAAAATCGAGGAAGAAATATTTTGTAGAAAATTTCACTGCGTAGTCATTGTTAAACTGTGATTCTTGCTTTGTTCACTGTTGGATCAAACTAAAACTTTGACAGAAGGTTCACAACATAGAATTCTTCATTTTGATCATTGAGATTGTCAATTGGAGGTCTGACATAAGTCCCACATAATAGCTCTGGTTTTAGATTTCTCTTTTCTTTGTTTTTCATATTTGAGAGCATTATTGCTTTGATGTACTGACTAGTTATAGGCAGTTGTTTCTGCTTTTTATTTGAATCTTTTGTACCTATATTTCATCTTAGTGGAGCTTGATTTACTGGCTTGTGCTAGTGGGTGCTTATTTTTCACATTGAGAGGGTTTTCCACGTTAAAATATTGGTGTTCTCTTTTTGTGATTATTGTTGTCATTTTATGTTGTTGCTCCTCATAGATTCTTACAAGTTTGGAAAAATTATTTTTGTTGCATAGTTTGGTATTTTTGTTGTTGCTATTGTTGTTTCCCCATTAGAGTGGCATTAAAGCTCTTTGGTTTGGAGCTATATTTATTTGCTTGATTGATGGAGGCAAATACAAAGATCGCTGCTTTGAATGGTACAAATTATCATTTGTAAAAGGGCAAGATAAAAGGCTTGTTGTTTGTGAAGAAATTATGTTTTCCTGTCTTTGCTACATAAAAGCCAAATTCTATTTCTAATGAAAAATGGGACTTTAAGCACTAACATGCGTGTTGTTTTATTCAGCAATATGTAGAAGACAATGTTTATAATCACATTGCTAATGAGACACATGTCAAAACTTCATGGGAGAATAGATTCTTTGTGTACTTCTAAGTCAGGCAATAATAAATTATATTTGTTGATTGGTTGATGAATTTTGGGTACAAGGAGAATTCTTCCATTTCGGATCATTTAAGTGAATTTCAATAGCTCCTAGATCAACTGTTAGGAATGAGTATCAACTTTGATGATGAAGTTTTGGGACTATGACTATTGAATACTCTACTAGAGTCTTGGGAGATATTCCAGGTTTCAATTACAAACTCAACCCATAATGGCATTATTTCTTTCTAGATGACAAAGAGTGGTGCTCTTAATGAAGAGATTAAAAGGAAGGCACATGGTTCTTCATCTCAATCTAAGGTGCTTGTTACAAAAAATAGGGGGAGAAGTAAAAAAAAAAAGAATTGAAGGGTGGTAGAGAGAAGAGCATGAGCAAGTCCAAGTCAAGATACAAGATTGTGAAGTGTCATTATTGTAATAAAACAACACACATTAAAAAAAAACTATTTTAAGAGGAAAAATGAGAACAAAGACAAAAAGGGCAAGCAAAAAGAGAATGATCATAATGATAATGATCGCATTACTACTACTATTACAGGTGGTGATCTTGTCCTTCTTCATAACTTTGAGTTTGTTAATTTTGTATCTGATGAAAACATGTGGATAATTGATAGTGGTGCTACATTGCATATTACACCAAGGAATGAATTCTTCACATCTTACACTTCTGGTGATTTTGGAATGTTGAAGATGGGTAATGATGGTGTTTCAAAGGTTATTGGTGTTGGTGATGTTTGCTTACAAACCAACAAATTGTTTTATCTTTTACTTAAAATACTTAACCATATCAATTTTGCCGCTATGTAGACGTCCTTAAGTGTATGCAAAATCTACAGTTGGCATCCTATCCTTTTAACGATCTGGGTAGTACCCATCTTTCTTGGTCTTCTAAATATTCATTTCTATTATATTGTTGTGTTTGATTGTGCACCCAACCTTCTTAGTCTTCTGAATATTCATTTCTATCCGCTGTGTGTTCGATTGTACTATTATTTATTGATTGGCGGCATGTCTGACTCCTATAGTACACAAAGTATTATAATCTAGAATATAACAATTTGTATTTTAAATTGTCCCAAATACAATAATTTACAGGGGGTGCAGGTTAAAATTATGAAAACACGGGAAGAAATGGCTTATGCTGAGTAATGGACACTTCCCAAATCAGCCTAGTTGGGCAAATGTTGGTAAGGCCACATCCATTAAAAGTGTCGACTTTAGAGCCCACATATCAACTCATCATGTCAAGTTTGCAAAGCGGTAGCTAATATAACTTTCTAAATCAATATAATTATTCGAGAAAATTTTATTATTCTATTGCATTCCCGTGTGAAGTAGTCCAAGGGGAAGGACCAAAAAGATGAGTGAGGATAAACTTGAATAGGTAACATAATCGAAACGTTTTTGTTTCATTATTATTAAGAGAAGTAATCTTGTCCTTGGCACTTCAAACTCATTACTAGGTAATAATAGTATACACATACGAACACAACACAAGAAATCCACATGCAGCATAAAAGTGACGTTAATAAATATGTAGGGGGGAAAAATAACGAAGATATTTTCCTCTGGTTGGATTTCGGAGGCGCTTTTACAGTCCTGGAGGGGAGCTTGCTTGCTCCGATCTCATCCTGCTCTTTCTCAAACGCTCAGCGATGATGAAAGCAAGCTCAAGCGATTGTGAAGCATTGAGCCTTGGGTCACAGTGTGTGTGGTAACGTGAGAGAGATCTCTCACTATGGTTTATGCCCTGATATACATTATGCTTCAAGTCACAAATCTCTCAATCACAATTTAACCTTCAAGTCATTTCTCAATCTTAATCTAGGTACTTTTTCCTCACCCTCGTCATCTGTCTAAGGTTCCTCAATCCACTCTCATGAGTGAATTGACACATCAAAGTCCCAAACCCGCATTTCACCTCACAGTTACCCAGTGCAAATATGCACTACGCTGACGCTCGACGGTAAGTAAGATGCTGCCAGACGGTGCATACCATTCTAGGTGAATCCAGAATTGTCTACATCTGTGAAAGTCCCAAAAACTACTAAATGCGTTACTCTGATCATTTCCACGATTCAACAAGCAATCATCCCACCAATAGTACTTAATATCAATTTCCAAATGCGAACGTATAGACCCTCAATGTAATTCGGCATAAATCATTCCTAACTCAAAATCCCCAATTTTCCAAACCTTAAAATGCATTCATGTCAATTTCACCCCAATTACCTCAATTCACATCCCAATACAACAATTAACAATATCCAACTTTCCATTATCAGGTAAAGATTCATTTTCCTCAATCAAAACAACCCAAAAACCCCAAACACAAAAAAAAATGAGCCAAACTTGTTTGCATCGCCTAGCGTGTGTTCATCATCGCCAGGTGGTTCACATCAGAACCCAAAAACTAGATTGATTTTCGTGTGTCGCCTGGCGGCCTATTCATGCCGCCAGGCGGATCCTAGCAGAAACCCAAAAATCATAAATAATGCCCATGAGTCCCCTAGTGAACCTTTAAAGCTGTCGAGCGGTTTCTAGAAATTTCCAGAAACACGTAAGAAAATCCAGAACACGCAGAGAAACAACACCAACAACATACAATAATTCACAAAAATACTACAATGTAATCAAACTCAATAATAGCTCCCCTAACCTGGATTCCTTGCTTAAATTTGCAGAACTAGGTTTCTTGGTGATAGCAACGTGTCCCACTCCTTGGCTCTTACTAATCTCCCACTTCAATTGGCCTCCAAATTTGCTCCCAACTCTCTTTTTTAGTGCAGGTTGCTTGTCTATCTCCAAAAAGCCTCTTCCTTTCACTAATCCTACTATTATTCTCACTTTCAACCCTAATTTTAATTGGCTTAATGACTAAAAGGAAAATTACATTAAAAATGGGATTAATGGTCATTCAATTGTTGTTCTAGGATGGTTTTCCAACCCTTCCGGCTGCCTCTTAGACGGCTAGGGTTTCTGATCCCTCTCATTCATGCCGAAAATAAATTTAGCAAAAAGGAACCTATTTTGTGTAAGTCAAGATTTGAACACACAACCACACAATTATCAATCCAATGCACAAGCAATCAACCAACTCATGTTTCATGATAACTCCTACACATCTAGGATTATAATATCACACACCATGGTCAAACATATTATTAAAATAGTAAAACAATTAAATTAACATACAAATGGAATCAACAGGAATCAAACCCAAGTCCTTTCATAACAACCAAGTACTCTCAACCACTTGAGCTAGTATTATTCCTTGTTACAACTCCCCGCATTAAACGCCATAAAGATTTCATTCCCGCATTTATATTAAATAATTATTTAATTTTCTCGAGTCTTACAAATTCTACATCTATAGGGTACAAGGCCAAATTTGTGGTGAAAGGCTTTAGACGAACAAAAAGGGTAGTGATTTCAATGAGATTTTTTTATATGTGGTGAAAATGTCATCTATCAAGATTGTGCTAAGTTTAACTGCTACTCTTTATTTAGAGGTTGAGTAGATGGATAAAGAAAAATTTCCTTCATGGTATTTTGGAGGAAGAGATTTACATGGAACAACCTAATGGTTTCCCTGTTGAAGGCAAGGAAGATTATGCGTGTAGGCTGAGGAAAAATCTATACGGTTTGAAGCAAGCTCCAAGATAGTGGTACAAGAAGTTTTAATCATTTATGTGTTATCAATATTAACAAATGACTACTTTTGATCATTATGTCTTAGAAAGTTTTATAATGATGAATTTCTTATCCTATTGTTGTACGTTAATGATATACTTATTGTTGGGAAAAATATTTCTAGAATTGACAAGTTAAAGAAGGCTCTTGGTGAGTCTTTTTCCTTGAAAGATTTGAGAGTTGTTAAAAAGATTCTTGGCATAAGTATCTCACGTGATACAAGAGAAAAGAAGATTTGACTATTATAGGAGAACTACATTAAGAGGGTGTTGTAGAGGTTCCAAATGGAAAATGCTAAAGCTGTGAGCACTCCTTTTGCTACTCATTTTAAATTAAATGTTAAATAGAGTCCTTCAGATGAAGTTAAGAATGCATATATGAGTAGAGTTCCTTATGCGTCTGCGATGGGTAGTTTGATGCATGCAATGGTATGTACAAGATCAAATATTCACATGTTGTTGGTGCAATCAATAGATTTAAGCAAAATCTAGGTAAAGAACATTGAAATGTTGTCAAATGGATTTTGTGGTATCTTCGTGGTACTAGTGATTTGAGGCTTTGTTTTGGAGTTGATAAACCTACTTTGATGGGTTACTCAGACTTAGATATGGTTGGAGACATCAATTCCAACAACTCCACTTCGAGTTATTTGATTAAGTTTACAAGGGAGATGTCGGTTGGAAATCAAGACTACAGAGGTGTATAGCATTGTCAACTATAAAGGCAGAGTTCATTGTCATTACAGAAGCATGCAAGGATTTGCTATGGTTGAAGAAATCCTTATAGGAGCTTGGTTTTGCGAGAACAACTATCCATTATTTGTGGGTAGTCAAAGTGTTATCCACCTTAGTAAGCATCCAACTTTTCATTCTAAGTTCAAACATATTGGTGTGAGGTATCATTGGATACATGATGCTTTGGATGCTAAGTTGTATAAAGTTTATATAGATGACAATGGATATGATATGATGACAAAGGCATCGTCGAGGAATAAGTTTGAAGCTTGTTGTAACATCACCGAATTAATAGTCACCTCCAAATAGTAGTGAGGAGAAAATATGTTGGATTGGGTTACGAACTATGTGTATAAATTGTCCAACCTAGTCATACCCACTTTGTCTTACTATTTAATTTAAGTGAAGAATGGTCTTTTAGGTCAAAAGAGAGTGCATAGAGCCCTATTTAGAGAGTGCAAAATGCAGCCATGGGAGAGAAAAGAGATGGAGAAAAATTATGCAGGGAATTTCACTGCATAGTCATTATAAAATAGATATTCATACTTCATTCATTGTTGGATCAAGCTAAAACTTTGACAAAATGTTTGTAGCATAAAATTCTTCATTTTGACCGTTGGAATTGTCAATTGTGGGTTTGGGATTAGGGATATCAGTCCTGTACATTAGCTTTGTTTTAGGATTTCTCCAATGGAAAGTTGAGACTAAAAGAGGAACTTGCAATCACTGTAATAGTTGAACAGAAAGTAGAAGAGAGGTCTTTCAAACTGGCTGATATTAGAGCAGTTAAAGTTCATGGCGAGTTGAAGAACTAACCAAACAACTAGAAAAATCAAATAAATGTGAAAGAAATATTCATGGCACGTTTTCAAATAAAGTGAGATACATAGGTTGGCCATGGCACGTTTTCAAATTACCTCTCGCAATGTAGTAAACACTAGACTTGGAAATGTCAAAAAGAAGCTACCAGAAATGTCAGTCTTCATTTAATTAACTAAAATGTATATTTACATTATTTTACATTAACATACTTTATCTATGATTTCTTGGTTTATATATGTATTAATATATACAATTTGAATCTTAGAGATGTTATCTTAGATATGTATATTGTGTAAATTATTCACTTTAAAATGCTTATTTTTATAATTTACCCTTTCATATATCAAATCAATTATTAGTTTTCTGTTATTGTACGATTATTTCTTTTTTACTACGTTTCATAACATATTGACCTTATGTAATACGAATTAAAAGGTTGTCCTCAAATATTAAGAAGAATGAATGATGGTCAACTATTCATGAACTACCATCTTCGTAATTGTATGTTGTAATACACCATTGTTTCCACCTACTAAAATCTATAACTAACACAAACTATGTAATTTAAAAATAAAACTTCATTCCTATTTTATTGAAAATTTGAATAAAAAAATTAAATATTGTTTTGCAAATAAACTTTATTGAAAATAAAAAACATAAGACTACAAGATTATCCCAAATATATCTCGATATTGGCCCCTCTTCCTAGTGTTGTGCATTTTTCTCAACACTTGTACTATCATCTACTCTTGTATAAAGTACGATTATCGCAGATAAAAACCATAACCACAAACAAGTGGGTGAGAAAACGTAAATTGTAGTAATAGTTTTCATCACATTATAAGTTTAATTATGTTTTTCAATAAAAAAATAGAAAATCAAACAACATATCATATCAGCATTACAACCACTAGTGATCTCAGCACTAGGAAACTGAGTTGTAACTCTTGAACGTAGCTTACCAATGTTGGTCTCACTTTGTCGCATTACTCTTATCGAGAGTCCCAACGAAGTCCACCCCCGATACAACTATGCAGAGTTACCCTTCACCACCTTTCGTTGAGTCACCACACACACAAACATAAAACATATCAACAATCATCTCCTACCCATACAGGGTTTCTCACACAACATTAATACAATACCAAAATTCATTTACAAATAAGATATAAAAACAAGTTTAAACATGTTAAAATAGTTAAAACAAATAAAACATTCAAAACAGTTAGGTCCTCCTACCACTTACTTCTTCCTTTTTTTCCCATACAGCTCAACCTTTAAAATCTTCTCCCTTCTTCCTTAACATAACACCATCTTTATTAAAACTCTCCCACTAAACCTTGTCCTCTCATATATTTATAAGTCAAATTTTTCTAAGGGAAATACATTGTCTTATTATCACTTATTATTATCAAACAATGCATACTTAGTTTAGTGCAATTTACTAGTTATGCAATTGTTTAGTAAATTGTTCAGTACATGCATGAGGCCCAACACGGGTAGGCTTATGGCTTAACATAGCTTAGCGAGCTCTCACCCTAGATACCTTGTAGCCTGTATTGCTAATACTGGTTACGAGGGTAGGATTTCACATCTATGGTCAATCAATAGGTCCTTTTTTTACCTTATTTTCCGTCCAACATTGCCTATGCATGGCATGGAACTTTCATAACCTGTTAGATCAACCACAATTGAGATGGAAGCCTTGAGTCTAAAAAGCTCATAAACTCGTTTTTTCTAGTGATTTGCTTACACTTGCTTTAAGGAATTTTCTACCAAACCAAAACTCTTTAGTTTGATATATAAGATAAGGTTCATGTTTTCTCTTTTGCATTCTAGAAGGTCGAAGAAGAAGAGAACACGAAGAATTCTTTGTATAATAATATAAAAGAATATATCATAATATATAACCATATCTCAAAATATCTTTTAATTTGTAACAATATCTAGTAATAATTTTTTTTAACTGAATGATTATTTATTAAATCTTATTTGTTTGAAAATAGTTTTTTTAAATTATAATTACATTTTATCTTTTACTTAAAATACTTAACCATATTTATTTATTTTTATAATTATTAAAATTTTTAAGATATCACTTATATCACCAAGAAGACAAAAAAAAATGAAAGTTTTTCTAATATGAATTTAACAAAAATATGAATATAATTATGAAAAACATTAATACCTTACATGACATATACCCATACAAAAATGCCATAAAATATTATCATTTAAATAAACAATACACACTAATTTATTAAATGAAATATAAAAAATAATTAGAAAATTCTAAAAGTTGTAACTATGATTCTTGTGTACTTTAAAAATAATATTTAAAATTGATTTTTTAATCAAACTTTTAATTATATTTTTAAAATGTGTGATTAAATTTTATATTAGAGTTGTCAAAATGGGCCACCCAGTTTGGTCCGACCCACCATTAGTTAATCACTTAGTGAGCCAACCTAACTTGGTTTACTTATTAACGAGCTAAAAATTCAAACTCGGCTGACCCATATGGGTTGGTGGGTTAAACAGGTTGGCTCACTGGCTCACTGGCTCACTTAATTAAAAAATAAATAAATACAATTTTTTTTCTTTAGTCACAAAAAAAAACTAAATTATAATTGTGATTAAAATCAAAATAAACTTCAATACAATCTAAATATAATCCAAAATAATGTTCAACCCCAAATACAAACCAAAATCACAACAATATTAGGTTTGCATTTGCCAACCCAATATGTTGGCTAAAAAAAATATCCAACTCAAACCAAATACAAAAAAAAAAAAATGTGACCCTTTATCTGCGAGTGGGTTGGTGAGCCAACCTGGCTCACCACGGGTTCAACCCGAGTTAGCCGAGTTTCGTGGTGAGCCAAGTTATTGGTCGATCGAGTCAAAAAGTAACATGTATTGAAATTGGTAAAAAAATTTCAACCCATGGTGGGTTAGTTGGTCCATGGGTTATGACACACTTTAACAGCTCTATTCTATACTATACACAAGTAAATTTTATACCATGTACAATTAAGTTTTATAAAATTATACCTATGATTAATTGTACATAAAATTTAGAATTATTAAATGTACAATTAATAATTATAATACAAAAACATATATTAATTATATATTAATTGTACATATGATAAATTTTTATCATACAATTAAATTTGCAATTAATATATCATTATATATAAACTATAATATTCCTAATATTAATATGCAATTAATATATCATTATATATATTTAATGTACATTAATATATCAACTATATACATTAATATACAATTAATAATAAGATACATAAAAATTGTACATTAATATTTACATTTTATTTATATAATTAAAAAAATAAATAATAATAATAATGGAAATATGTAAAATAAATTATAAAAATAATTTGTTATTAATATTATAAATATAATTCAATTTTTTTTACTTTAATAAATTAAGGGTTAAATAAATTTTTGATCCCCCTACCTCTTAGTAAAAATTAGAATTAGTTCCTCTTGGAAATCTTGAACCAATTTAGTCTTCCATATGTACAAATATGTAGATTTAATCCTTTTAACCAAACATTTTGTTAAGTTTATTTGACACGTTAAACACATTTCTCAGCTAATATTGAAGCAAAAATATGTCAAACGGTATAAACAACTCAAATACTATCATGAAACACGTTTGAAACTTCAAATAAACTTAACAAAATTTAGTTTAAAATATTAAATCTATACATTTCTAAAGTTTGTGAACTAAATTAGACCAAAGTTTCATAAAGAGACTAATTCTAATTTTTATCAAAAGTTAAAGAATCATAAATATATTTAATCCATGGATTAATATATATATAAAAAAAAAAAAAAAAAAAAAAAAAAAATTTAAAATTATTTTTTTATTAAA
>Ga0214543_1005705_pt1 | contig 22666 bp, 17 predicted proteins | sample CNSS2metaG_FD_160094 | JGI IMG/M metagenome (GOLD analysis project Ga0214543, IMG submission 160094) | Root nodule microbial communities from cowpea collected in UCLA plant growth center, Los Angeles, California, USA - CNSS2 | ecosystem: Host-associated > Plants > Roots > Nodule | place: USA... | reverse complement strand
ATTTATTAAAAATAAAGTGAAATATATCAGAACAAATAAAAGAATAACCACTGATAAATAAAGAAGAAGAGAAGAAGCAGAGACATCTGATTTTATAAAAAGTTTGTAAAAGTAACGGTCAATTTTTGAAAATTTAATAAATTATTATATTTAAAGGGTAAAATCGGTATTTTAAAAAGGGAACACAAAAAGAAGAATCCCTTTATATATTGTTATTGATTACATTCATCAACATAAAATTAATTTATATATATAGTATTGTTCATAGATAACAAGAGTACTTATAGTATAAATAAAAATTTAATTATTAATTTGGTTTTTTATTTATATTTTTATTCGTTTTTGGTTTCTATATTTCTTTATTTAATTAAATTCTAATATTTACTTTTTACTTAATTAAATTCTAATATTTATTAAATAAAGCCAATACAGTTTATTATGTTAAATTAAATTAACATCGGTTGATTGATAATCATGTATTAGTTTAATAAAAAATTTAATTAGTAATTTTGTTCTTATATACTTTACATGAAAACAACGTGATCCTTATTTTTTTTACTCGATTTTGCTTTATATTTTTTTACAATAGAAACCAAAATAATAATTGAATTAATAAGTAACCATCTTTCTAATAATATTAATGTTAATTTATTATAAGATATCACATTAACTCTATTTAATAAATACTTATACTCTAACAAGAGATATAAAGATCCCAATCAAATATCTAAATGTATAAACCATATTATTAATTAGATTTATATTAATTAATATATACAGAACACGGACATAAATCCACATACCATGAAATCCAACCAGGTCACCTGGGTGAATTATTTATATCTACATATAATTTGTGAATGTAGAGATGGTTTTGGGGCACCGAAAGGGACCAAAACCATAAATATGATATGTTATAGACAAGCGCACGGACACATCGCTACCTAACTGCCGTGTTATGAATTTGAGGCATACAGGGATTAAGTGCTACTTCCAATTTATAAAAGGTTTAAAATATTTTTTTTATCTTAATTTTCATCAAGTTTTCTCAAATAAGATCTAATTTTATTTTTGTGCTAAAATAGATTTCAATTTTCATCAAGTTTGTTTAATTTGGTCCATTTTTACTAACATCATTTAAATCATTAACGACCATAAATACTGACTTCTTCATGTCACTTCGTAGTTTTTTTACTTTTGTTTATATCTTTGAGCCCGCCCGACCCATTCTGGTTATTGGACACGATGACTCATCTGAGTTGTTGGGTTTGTTCAACCCGTTTTGGTCGTTGGGTCCGTCCGATCTGTACAGGTCGTCGACCAAGACCCGTATGAGTTTGAATTTAGTCTAGTCCATCTTAACCTTAAGCCTAACCCAACTAAAAATTTAAATTGAATTTTTTAGATTATCCATATTTAAAAATCTTGATTTAAAGAATAGAATCCATAAAAGATATAAAATATGGATTAGATTACAATCCAGATCCATTAAAATATATTTTAAACGGATTAAATTTTTAATAAAATAGATTGTAAATAGATCGATCGAAATAAAAATGAATCAAATCAAGAAAATTAGATTTTTTGATCACCCCTAATTTTAACCTTTATAAAATATTGGAATTTATTCTTCAATTTTCATGACGGATAACAAAAACTGTTCGAATGTCGTGGAAGCTATAGTATATATCATCTCAAAATCCTTATTAACAAGAATTATTAGCCAATGTTATTTTTTAAAACAAATTTATCAAAATAATCTTATTCTTTCAATCAATATTATCGAGGACTCAACTAGAAAAATAAATTAAAAAAAAATAGAGAGTCTAAGTTAATTTAAAATTTTATTAGAAACTAAAACTACAATAACAAGGAGAAAACAAGTAAAATACTAATCAGTGACAAGTTTTTACTTATAAGGATGGATCATGATGGTTTGACATTCATCACATTTTATACTTTCATTTAATAACCATGCATTTTATCATTTTATTCCAAAATGTATGCCTACATATATTCATTTTGATGAGTACAAAATAACATACATCAATCACATCTTTAACTACCATAGTTAGTTGATAATGAATTGTCACAATTACTATAGTTAGTTGATAATTAATTATCAAAATTACTATAGTTGCCTTCTTGTTTCATATAACTCACAACTAAGCTAAATTTATGTAAGTATTTCTTTTCAGCAGTGAAAATTTTGTAAAAAGGAGTGTCTCCGGACATTGATTAATTATAGATATTTACTGTCTTAATTATTCAAAAACATTAAAAAATGTATTATTACTAATAAATAAAAAAGAAACAATTTATGTAATATAATTGTTTTCTCTTAAGAAATATTATCCATAACAAATCCCTCTTAATTATGGGACCAAAAAGTAATGGGAAGAACATGGGAGGTTTGTCTAGTACCCAGCCTGACTTCTAGTTATTCCTTTTTGCTCTTTTCAGAATTGTCATATGCAGACTCCACAATCTCTAAAAGGAGACCAATGCCTATGTAGTATTTGTCGGTTTCCACTTCCAAAACCAATAAAATATTCATAATGTGCCGATGAAATTTAACATATTGTCCACTATGCCTTCTTATTATATATAGTAACTCAGCCTTTCTGATTCTGCATGTACTCCAAGGGCCCAACTCAGAATTAAACTTGTTGCAACTTGTGCACTAGTGCCACTAGAGATCACTGCTTTCTTTCAATTTCCCAAAACTCAGGGTGCCCAATTACTCCAAAATCAGACTCTTTATTCCTTTCGTCTTGCTGTTGACAGCCACAAAGCCAATCAGAGTCTCTAGTTTTCCAAGTTTTAGCATCTCAACCTTTTTTATTTTAAGCCCATTTTTAACTCCAGTGCTAGAATATACTCACAATGAGGCATGCTCATATTTTACCACTAGCATTGTCCTTATTTTTCCTTACTTTGTTTCTTCCCACCCAAGCTAGGTACCATTTCCATAAAAAACACAAACACTCGAACTATCATAATGCACCTGAAATTTCACCTTCTCCTTCTCCATTTTCTGGACCTTCTAGCAGCCCCCCCGATGAAGCTCCTTCTCCTAGCCCCTCTGTTGATGAGAACTACCACAACGCATCTAATAACTTCTTTGATGTTCGAGCATTTGGAGCCATCGGAGATGGAGTAACTGATGCTACAGAGTCATTCAAGATGGCATGGGACACTGCTTGCCAAAGTGAATCACCTGTTAAAGTTATCCTTGTTCCCCAAGGTCTCTCCTTCGTCATTCAATCTGCTATCTTCACTGGTCCTTGTAAAGGTGGCTTAGTACTTAAGGTAATGTGCTTTGCAAATTGCAACGTTTTTTGTTCTTCTTACAATAGTACTAATGTAAAAGGTTGTTATACCATGATAAACCTTTTACAGTGTAATAAAATTTACACATTTGGTGATTGTTTTTGTTTCTTACAAATGGTTACTCGCTAATTAACTTTGTTGTGAAAAAGGTTGATGGCACTCTTATGCCACCTGATGGACCTGACTCTTGGCCAAACAACACCAGTAGGCGTCAATGGCTTGTCTTTTATAGAATCAATGGGTTGTCACTTGAAGGAAGTGGTTTAATAGATGGTAGAGGAGCAAAATGGTGGGACCTCCCTTGCAAGCCTCATAAGGTATACTATTGATGCTTTAAAAATATTAAGAACAAAACAAAAAGATTGAATCTTGATACTCCAAACACTGACCCCTTTGAGAAAATGGCACAGGGACCCCATGGGACAACATCTCCAGGACCTTGCGACAGCCCTGTTGTAAGTACTTCAAACACAAGTACAAGTTGCATTGTGGTTGACAATAACTGTTCAAATGTAATGTGAAACTCCGGATATGTTGCAGGCCATAAGGTTTTTCATGAGTTCCAACTTGAGTGTACAAGGACTTAAAATCAAGAACAGCCCCCAGTTCCACTTCAGATTCGATGGCTGCGAAAGCGTCCACGTGGAATCAATCTACATAACAGCTCCAGCACTCAGCCCCAACACTGATGGAATACACATAGAAAATACCAATGACGTCAAAATATATAATTCGGTCATTTCCAATGGTTGGTCACGAAACAAACCACTACTTTTGTTTACTATTGCGTCAAAACCCAAAAGTCAGTGATGAATTATCCTTTTATACAGGTGATGACTGCGTGTCCATTGGAGCCGGTTGCCATGATGTTGATATAAAGAACATAACATGTGGACCTGGTCATGGTATAAGGTAATTAAATTATTTATTTTGAAGAAAATGTTCCAATATATTATATACATTATAGTTCCTCTAGTTAACCAATCTTATGTTATAATTTTAATTCAGCATTGGTAGTCTGGGAAATCACAACTCCAGAGCCTGTGTTTCAAACATTACGGTGAGGGACTCGGTTATAAAAGTGTCAGATAATGGGGTTAGGATCAAGACGTGGCAGGGTGGATCAGGATCAGTATCAGGGGTGACATTTAGTAATATTCATATGGAAAGTGTTAGAAACCCAATGATAATTGATCAGTTTTACTGCCTGAGTAAGGATTGCTCGAACAAGAGCTCTGCAGTGTTTGTATCGAATATATCTTACACAAACATAAAGGGAACATATGATATAAGGCACCCTCCTATGCATTTTGCTTGCAGTGACTCTGTCCCATGCACCAACTTGACCCTCTCAGATATTGAGCTTCTTCCAGCTGAGGGAGACATGGTGCTTGATCCTTACTGCTGGAGTGCCTATGGAAGCTCTGAGACACTAACCATTCCCCCAGTCTCTTGCTTGCTTGAAGGCCTTCCCCAGTCCATTTCGGGAAATGACGTAGACCATTGCTGACCCACAAAATTCTGGGTTTAAAGCAAAATTTGTGTGTATGTATTTGTATAATTAGTAGGGAAGTAATTAAGGAAAATAGTTATGATCTTGAGTTTTATGTTGTGATTATTGCTGAGGAGTTGTGTTTTTTATGCTCCTCTCCAATTGTTAACCATATATATCTTTCATAGTTATGTCAGGTTTGTAATGCAAGTTTGGCTTCAAGTTTGTCATCGTAATGGACCATGGCTTTATAAATTTTTGCGGTGTGTTGTTATGAATTTTAAATGCATAGGTATGTTTAGGATGAAGGAGTTTGGAAGAAGAGGGTAATAGAGGCTAGGATTAATTTTGGTTTAATTTATTATCGCACTACATGTGGTGTCTATAGCTTTACTTGTAAAAATTCCTAACTAGATTGCTACTAATTGATGGCTGCCTAATATATGTTTAGAAAGTTTCCGCATTAGTTGCCATTCTATATTGCTATTAAAAATGTTTTAGGTTCTGTTATCATATTTTATAATTTGTACGGGGATCCAATTGAAAATTTGGGAAAACTGTAGGGATTTATTTAAATGGTTTTATAAGTATAATAATTGATTTTAATTTACATCCACGTTAATGATTGTATAAAAAATTCTAAAAAGTTTATGCTAAATATGACTCTGAAATTAGTTATTATAAAAGTTAAAAATAAAAAACTTATCATACCTAACTATATATGAATGAGTGGCATTAGTGCATTTATATTAAATTCATGAGATTGTTGCTAAATACTTAATAGTTGTAGGAAGTTGAAAAAACAAGAGTGAATGAATCATAAAGCAAATAGTGTTTAATAATTAATTTGGCAATATTTGGATTTTAAAATTTAGAGAGTTTTAAAGAATTTAAGAAAATGAATAACTACAATTCAAGGCGAACGAATATATACGTTCATTTTAGTTTTTAAAAATCTCAATTAAAGTAAATATTAATTTAAACCAAAAAAAAACATAATAATCCTTTTCCTAGCCAATGATTACAACATTCCGAAAAAAAAAAAACTATTCATTATACTATAAATCCTAATCTATTTTAAAATACATCATACACGAACTCAAAATATACACACATGCAATCAAAATAAAATTTCTTTTGGTCTTTTAGATGCTTCTCATGCACCTTTTCCTAGCTATATATGTTTATCTACATAGTACAATTATAATAAGTTATTACACATAAAAAACAATGATAAGAAAATTATTAACAATTTATAAATAATTCAATTTAAATTAAATACAAACATATAAAAATCATATAGATCACAACCACAAAGATATTCAACCAATGAAATATAAATTTTTATTGACTCGTACTAAACATGTTCAAGTAAGGCTGACATCTGATCCAAACTAGTCTTAGATTTAAAAGTGAATCTAAATATAATAAATAAATAAAAGTTACTTACAATATAGATCTCACACATCACAATTTGTAAGAATTTTATCCACAACTTCTCACTTCCTAATATCTTAATTTATGTGACTTAGACCATTAGTAAAACAATGGGAATTCTATTACAACACAAGTGTTAATACTTAATACATAAATAAAACATGTCATATATCATCCTATATGTTTTATCACTCTTGATAATCATTTCCATAATAATTCACTTGAACAAAATCTAAAGATGGCAACAGGATGTAATGGATGGGAGTTTCATCATCACATCCTCATCTTCACAATAAAATTCATTTTCATCCTCATCCACAAACCCAATAGATATATAATTTTTCTCCAATCCTTATTCCCATCAAGTAATGGACACACCTGTATACTCATACTCATACCTATGTTTTTACTGTTCTAAATGTCAATTAAATCATTTATATAAAAAATAAATAAAAATCACAACAAAAAAATAATGATATTATCAAAATATTCAATATTAAAAGAACATATCATCTTTTCTTCGGGATATCAAATATTAAGAAAAATATTATAATTGTATAAATGTCAATTTAAGGTATCAAATAACAACTAGAGAAAACTCAAAGAATTATATAAATACTAATACATAACTAAATTCCAAAATAACCAAAACATCTATTAATTTTGTAAATGATCACTAGTTTCACTTGATTTGATCTACCTACATATAGAAAAAAAGAGAGGAAAAATTAGATATGATATAATAAATGAAATTGAAAAATTTAGTTACTAGAATATAATACCTTTATCATCAAATATTTTAGTAAATTATGAATATTTTAGATTATGGATATTTTAGTAATTTAAACAAAGACGATGACAAGAATGAAGATAAGTACTGGAACGAGTATGTTAAGGACGAAGATTGGATGAATATGTAAATATCATCCTGTCTTCATACTAAATTTAAAAAATCATGTATTATCCATTTTCGTACTCAATAAATGCAAAGATTCTTATCAAAATGAGGAAAGATTCATATAATACACACGAAAATGAGTTTATTTGTTACATCTAACAAAATCACAAAAAAATAATTACAGATACACTAGATCTTATATATTAGAAGATATGTTTATAGTTTTTATTGTTTATTAAAATATTTATTCTGGATGTTGCTCCATCAAAAGGATTTTGAAAAAAAATTAAATAGCTCACAATTTTATATTTTTAATTTACATTTTTATTGCTTCAATACATAAAACACTTACATTCTTAATGTTGAATTGTTAAAAAATAATTGAGAAATATTGTAGGCAACTTGTCTTTAAATTTAAAGTGTCACCTCCTCGATGAAAATGTCATTTTAAATTACCAAAAGCATTCCCTAAGCACCTCTCGTGAAATATGATCCAACAAACTCGATTTACCAGCTTAATTTTAACAAAGATGAATACTTTAAACATTTTCATTTGAATATGCAAACCTTGAATTAAAAATAAATTTGTTAGATTCTTTGGAAGGTGACTCAATTTTTTTTCCCGCATGAGAGAGGTTGTCAATTATTGCGTCTACACTTTGGTTTGTTTGGATAAATTATCACGCTAGTTGTGTAACCATGAAATTCATGGATGAAAGAGGAAAGACATTTAAGAAATAAAGCACCTTTTCAACATCTGGGTCAGAATTTATGTATTATTAAGATCCAATCAGTTTGGTTATTGATTATCCTTTATGCTGCAGGAGAAAAATGCATCCTCGTAAATAGAAAATTTCAGAACTGCTTTCACATCCCTGTCTTTAAAGATGATTAGTGATGATAGCATAAACAAAGAAAATAAAACAATGCAAGGATAGGGGAATCTAGAAAGTAAAACAAAAGGCCACGATGATTACGTAATTATCAGTGATTATAAGAATAACAAGATTTGTGACTCAGAGATTATTACAACTAATTTATTTTTAAATAACAAATAATACAGTTTTAAACTCTTTAATCATTCCTTCAAATTTACGTATGTGTGATCTGATGGTGTCGAGAATCGCAGTATCATATTTAAAGCTATAATACACTGAATACTTCAATTTGGATTACGTATTTGTATTCAACACGTATCGTGTCTAATACTTTAAGATTACCAATGATGTATCTAATTTATAAAGTAGTAATACACTACAATAAAATCTTTGAATAATGACTAATTTTAGAAATAAAAAATAATTAGTCACTATATAGTGACCAAATTGACAACTAAAATAGTTTCAAAAAATTATAATCAGTCTCTAAATTGATAATTAAAATAATTTTAATGATGAATTGATTTTTAAATTGGTCACTAACATTAGCTACAAGGTTTTGACTACCAAAATAATTGATCTCTAATTAGAAAATTTGATTTCACACATCAACAATCATATATTTATTATCTTTATAAGAATTATTGTACATTTTCATTATTCATATATCACGTATCTATCACGTATCGTATTCTATTATTTAAAAAATAAACGTATCGACGTATCTGATACACGTATCGTATCTGTGCATCACAGGTTTAAAGTTTTATATTAGATAAAAATTAAAAAATAGAGTATCATATAAAAATGAAAATTTATAAACTCATTATTTTAAAATTTTAAATTAAAAAGGGTATCAATATTTTATATAGTTAGACTCCAATCTCGTTATATTATTTCTTCGGGATCCATCTCTAAACCTACCGGATGGTGACCTTCACTTATAAGTTGAGAAGTGGAGAGGGAATGAGAAATTGGAATTTTTTTGTAAAATTTGCACGCGCGGTAGCCACTAATAATGGTGGGATGAAGGAAGGTGTGAGAAAAAGTTAGGGTGAGCGCACGGGCTAAGCTAATTGCCACTCACCACACACACCTTTTCCCCAAGCTTCCAAAGGCTATTATTGTTACCAAACATTGCAAAACATCAAACACTGGAATGAAAGAAAATTAACATGCACTTGCTAAATTGGGATTCAACCATATTCTTATTTTAATTGCTAAATATGGCCCTTCTCAAATGCTTGCTTAAACAATCTTTTTTTCTGCTTCATCCACTTGGTCTCCTTCTAGATTCTAGTCTTGTAATTATTTTGCTGCAATTCCAAGCTTCCTCGTCCACTGTCATTCTATTATGTACCAACACCACGTAATGTGTAACCGTGTTGCAGAGGGTAAGAGAAAATGAATAGTAAGTGTGAAACATTGGTAATGATTTGTGCATTTGTTTCTTTTGGAGCGGTTTGAGAAAGAAAAAAAAGTGAGGGTTTGTATAGTTGGTATTGCTACATTATTTATAGAGCGATGTCGAAGGAATATGAGCATGGAAGGGTGTGCAAAGTTAAAGATAAAGGTAGCACGAGGAATCTAGCCACTCATAAGGGCATCTCTATCTACCCACTACATGCTTATGTCTCAAATCTTAAATTCATGTCTTATGAATATAAACACCTAAATGTCACAAACATACACCACTTTCTTCATCCATTTTAGGATGCTTCAAGATAATTGAAAGTGAAAAGAAAAAGAAAAAATTGAAACAAACAAGAAAGTGGTATTTAAATTTGATAATTTAATTTCGCTAGGTTAAATTTGATATTTTAATATTTATGCATGGTTTTCAATTTGTTTTATTTATTTCTATATTTAAGTAATGTTTTGTAAGTAACTACTTTTAAATATTTATAATTATTTAAATATAATATTGGAATAAGTCTTATGTAAAATTGGAAATAACTTGCTTATACTCTTATGATTTTTTAATCAATCTTAATGCTTATTATACAATGCTAAACTTCCATGCTTTATGTTTATTATGTTCGAATCATCCATATGCTATCCTATCCTGGTTTGAGTTGTTGGGAAATACTTTTAAATCTTCCACTTATTATTAAAGACACAATTAATTGTAGTCTGAAGATCGTTATCGTTATGACAAATTTTTCTTATTAATTTAACTAAAAAATTAAGGGTTTCATAACGGAAATTAGGCTCTCACTACCAAAGGATTGAGGGTTCTAGTGAGTTTTGTGAAGGGATTATTAAAGTATGAATGTAATTAATTTATAGTCTTGCTAGTAAGATTGTTGTCTTAAGTCGAACCAATGAAATTTCCCCTTATTTATTTTAACTCTAATTTTTTGTGCATAATAAGTATGTATAAAATTATATACAAAACAGTTTTTTTTTTTTTTTAAGTTGGTAAAATAGGTTAGACATGATAATTTGTTTGCTCGATTAGCAAGTAATATATATATTAAGTAAGATTGAGAAAATAGTGATATAAATTTAAATGGCAAATTTTTTAAAAATAATTTAAATTTTAAAACATTTTATAAACATAATTATTTTTAATTTATTAATTTATTAATTTTTTTCTCTCAAATGGAACTAAAATAGCTTGTTGGTTCAATATAAGATCAAATAAACAATTTATAAATCGAATTAAATTAATATAATTTATCATTTTCCAATTCTAATTTTAATTATTTATTTGATCATGATAGGAACTAACCTTGTCATAAGGATGACTCCATGATTTTTATGACCGTGATAGGAACTAATCTTGTGTGTGTTAGCTTAGTAGAGCAATATTTTGTTTTACCGTTACGAGTGCTTGACTTTATTAGTCTGACTCAAGGGTACGTATTAAGATAAATTGAGTTCTAAAAGAGTTTGGTTGTATGTAGACTTTTATGTGATGATTGAATGACCCATTCTATTATTGATGTGTTATCTCCTTTTTTTCAACTAGCTTAACCTCTTGTATGCTTTATGGTTGTTGTATTGTCTTCTTCTCTTTACAATGATCACCTTAATGATACTAGTAAATGAAAATGCAGGTGTAGGGCATCTCTTATGGATGAAGAGCTAACTCTTTGAATCGTGAGGTGATACTAGATCATGTTAGGTATAGTTTTGGAAAGGATCATAATATAGTAGCTTGAAAATGTATATGTATGATACTCTTATATATAGTCTTATTGATTTTAGCCTTGAAGGTGTTTTGTAACTTTAATCAATTTATTTTCACACCTTAACTAAACTCAATCTAAATTCCACTTGCATGAATAAACATTACAATATCCAAGAAAAATTTATGCAATTAAAAAATACTTTTTAAGATATTTTTATCTCACAAATTCAAATGGCCTAATTATCAGAAATTTCATTTAAATATGACCTTTCTAAAATATGCATTCATCGCTTATCTTTTTTGTGATTGTATTAATATGCGATATGCATTGGATTATTTTTTTTTTTCTGAATATTCACTATGAAATATCTTATTTTGATAGTATTATAATATTAAAATGGGAAGTTACAAGATAAAAAAAATAAAAGGATGTCTAAATATTAAAAATATTAAAAACTTAATTAAGTTTTGAAATTATCAACCGCATAAGCTAAGTATTGAAAAAACTGTCATCTATAAAAACTTCCAATAGTGTTACTTATTAAATAATTAATTTTTATTTCAAAATTAGACTAGTCATTTTAGGGAAACTTTATTGTTTTTAAATATTTTTTTTTTCACTGGCAAAACTTAAAACCAAAAATTCAAATTAAGCTTGAGTCAAATAAATGATATAAAATAAACATGAAATATATATATATATATATATATATATATATATAAATATATATATATATATATATATTCTTTCTTGATTTTGAAAAGAAAAAGGGTAATAAAAGAAAACGTGACGCAAAATAAAAATGCTGCTTGGCAAATTACAATTTCAAATCAAAACATGAAATGGGCCTGGATGTATGTTTTAAGCGTGATATTTTTCTTCCTGCACCACCGTTTTGTTTGCCTGCACTTCCAATAAAACTTGTAACCCAAAACTTGACATATCAAAGCAGACCGATCCGTCGGCTGACCTGCCAACCTGAAAAAAAGGATGGGTCAGATTAGAGTTTTTAACACATTAATCTCGTTATAATCCAGCCTGTCTAGCCCACCAATTGACGGGACAGTCCACTCTGGTCTGCTAATCCATTTTTGTTTTGTTTAAAAATTAAAAATAATTAAAAAAATAAATTGTCTATAATATATAAACAAATTTATCTATATAAAGAAATTTTATAAACAATAATTAAAAAAATGAAAGTAAGATTAAAAAAATTAAAAAAAGAAAAAAAAGTAGTGGGCCTCCCTTGAGACGAGGCACATTGTAGTGTCTAACCCATCTTCTAGTGACAGTTCAGTCTGACCCAACTTGATTTTGGCAGGTCAAGAATTTTTTTGACTGATTATTTCGGAAAATATTTTTGTATCTAGAATTTTTTTTGTAAAATTAATCTGAAAAATATAAAAAAATACATTTTGGATTGGATGTTCGAAAAGTAGTCTCATTTAAAAAAATCTTTCAATTACAAAATTATTTTTTTAATGAGTGTTTCGGAAAATATTTTTTGATTTAGAAATATTTTCCAGATTAATCAATCTAGAAAATATGTTTATATTTCAGATTGAGTGTTTCGAAAAATACTTTATTTTAGAAATATTTTTTTAAAATATTCAATTTAAAATATAAAAATATTTTTTCAAAATAAATGTTATGAAAATAATTTTTGAATTTGGAAATTACGTTCGAAACATCTAATTTACAATGTATTTTTTTATACTTCCGAATTGAATGTTTAATAAGGTATTTTTGGATCTAAAAGTATTTTCTAAAACATTGCATCAGAAATGTAAAATTATTTTGCAAATTAATTACGTTCTAGAATACATTTAGGATTTTTGATATATTTTACATGGAGGTAGAATGACAATATCACATTTTATGGAGGTGCGGGAAGAAGAAGGTGCATAAAGGGTGGGTTGGACCATTCCAGTTAAATTCACAAAACATATATTAAGCAAAAACTTTTATTTACCAGCGTCGCGAGGCATTATTGCGCTTGTGAGTGTACATATTAAATTTGTAATATAATTAAACTAATATGTGAAGTTAATTTATATTTATTAAGAGAAGAGTAAAGTAAATGAAGAAAAAAAAAATACTGTTCATAAATGAAAAAAAAGAGAAAAAAAATTATTATTCAAATAATCTTATAAAATAATATGTTGAAATATTATATTGTAAAAAATAAAATAAAAATAAATAATTATGAATATAAAAAAAATCTCTTTATACTTGTAATATATATATATATATATATATATATATATATATATATATATTAAATTTTAGATAAATTCTATTGTAAATATATTAAAATAAATATGACATGTAATCTCTATCATGGCTACATTCAACTTCCGCGTATGTATTTTCTTGTACATCTCTGTTCCTAAATTTTAGAGCAACACAATTGTATTTTGTGTAATATAAAAAAAAAAAAGATAAAAACATAAAATAAAATTAACACAAAAATGTAAACTTTAAAAGAAATAGCTATCTTTGAATGATTAGTCTATTACTTGTTATTAAAACTACTTGTCACATGTCAAGCATTCAATCCATTAACTTTTCTTTTCCGAACAAAATCATTTTTTTCCGTTTAGTCACAATTTTTTCTTGCTTAATCTCTGCCCATCTCTTCTTTTCGCTTTGTATTACTCTTTTTTTTTTCTTCTCAGTTTGGCCAATCCCTTTCTCTTCCTTTTCTTTTTACTCACATTCCTCTCACTCTTCTTTCTTTGTTTTGTGACCTTCTCTCCTTTCTTTTTACTCTAATTTTTAATCACTTTGTGTTGCTCCCTTCATTCTCATAAACATTCTCTATTGCATTTTTTGTGTAGATTATTCAGGTAATGAGATTCTTACATCGTCGTTTGTGGAAGCTTCACAATCTTGTGACTCATTAATGATGGTGGTGAGCACTACTCTTTTCAAATTTTGTAGTTTTTTCAAAAAAAATAAAAATAAAAAATTGGATTGTAGGTAGTAATGTCCACATTTTCCATGTACTTTTTCAAAAGAATATTTGTGAGACATTTCTTTTATCCTATAGAAGCATTTTCAAACTGCCTAAGAGCTTTAGTTTGGTAACACCTACCGTTGTTCTTCATGATCTTTGTTTCTTTATTGAATCTTGAAGTACCTTCTCCACCATATTTTTTTAACCATGTTAGTGAGGTGTGTTTACGATAAGTTGAAAAGAAATAATATAACTTACATCTTTATTTTATCACCATTACCTTTTGCTTCTGGTGTTTGTTTCTGGTAACATATTTTATGCTTTGAACAAATTGTTCGTTTTTTTTTTTTATCTTTTACTATTGTTGCATAATCCAAATTGATGTTGCACACATGGTAATTCTTCTATTTTCCCCAATAAATATTAAGAAGGTTTTATCATAATCATTTGCGATATACTTCATGAGTATTAGTTTATTATCTTAGAAAGAGACTACCTTTGCAGATTGTTATTTAGTTAGAAGAAGAGAAATGTTAAGGTTGCATTATATATAAATGGACTAACAGAATAACAAAAATCAGGAAGCAAAGTTGCACGATTAAAATGAAAATTTATTTTAGTGGCAAAGCAAATTCACAAAAAAGGACTATATCAAAAGAAAACAAGTTATTATCATATCAAATCATAGGTAATTATTTTTCATTTAGACCATTCTTTAATTTAACAATTATTATATAATGTTTTTTCATAGTTTTCATCTAACTTTCTTCCTTTTTTTAATTTATTAGGAACACGACTGAGATATTTGGATGATGATACCTCTTCAAGTACCCATAATATGAAGGATAGAGCTTTAAATGATATATCTTCACTGATTATAAATAAAAGTTCTGAAGCAATTAACCTTTACGGTCCAAATACAAATGTTCATACACAACTAAGTAATACTTTAACAAAGAAATTGAGAACAACAACAAACAATTCCATTCAAGTAAATCTCATGAGTAAGTTTGGTAACACAAACTCAATATCACAACGACAATCAACAAAAGGAGGCACAAAAGATGGTTTCACCCTTAATAAAAATGTGTTTACTACAACAAAAACCTATTACATATCCATATATATAATATGCACCTATAATTATATGCTATGTAAATTTAATAATTTGATGATGATATCTTTCCTAGCTAATTTTTTAATATGGATTGAATGACAAATGGTGAATCATTATGCAAGTAAAGTTTTATAATGGATATTGATTATGATTATGCTAATATGCATGATGTTTGTTTGAATTCAACTGTTACAAAAGGTATGTTACAAAAGTATTTTGTATAGAAACCCAATAATGTTATATATAACAAATTTATATTTATAGGATTATTTATAATGTTTAATTTATATATAATATTATGACATTGGAGATCATGTATATGTATGCCAAGAATGTAGAGTTTACATGTGACTTCAAGAAAGAATTAAACCAAACACTAGAAATCCAAAGTTTTTTCTTTGTTGTGGTAATGGGAATGTTTAACTCCCACTTTTATAGGATCCTCCTAATCTTCTTCAATATCTATTGTTTGACAAGAACTCAAGTTAGAACAAGAATTTTCAAAAAAACATTTGTTTATATAACATGATTTTTTTTCCTTTACTTCACCAAGAGCAAAATTAGATAAACCCTCCAATAATGAAAAAAGGGTCACCTACTTTTAGAATATAAGGTCAATCATGTCATCTTATTGGTAGTTTGTTACCTATGTCTGGTAATGCTCTTGAGTTTGCACAACTTTGCATATATGACACAGAACATGAAATTCAGAACAAACTTATAAATTCAAAATCAATTTTTTTTTAATTTCAATATTATATTACCCATTCACTTTATAAAACTTTACACTAATGATTTACTTGAATTCCATTTTTTTTAATATACAAGTTTGAAAATTCTCTTGATCCACATGTTGTCGTCAATTTAACATGATTGATGAGTACAATGTTTTCGCTAAATCTTATAGAATGGCAAAGGAAAATTTTGATTCCTCTGCTAAAAATGAATTGAGATTAAAACTAATTTATGATGGAAAAACAGATAGAAGAATTTATAATTTACTCATTGTGTCTGAGGTAGTTGCACAGTGGGTAAATTTATAATTATAGTTAGAGGTGTTGACAACCCATTAAATAACACTACAAGAATTCAAGCAATTAGAATCAAAATATTAGTGTCGACTTTATCCTGCATGCTATTAGAGTCAAAAATAACAACGACTAAGAGTCACAAAATAAAATGTTAAGTTTAGCATGGGCTATGCGACTCTTGATAATCACCATTAGCGTCCCTCAAGGGACGCTAGTTACTCAATATTAAAAAAAAAACGTATTAAAAAAAATATAAATTTTAGAGCAACGGTTAGGGGACACAATTGTATTTTAGACTAGCATCGCTCGAGGGACACTTTGATCTTATTTTGTAAAAGTAATGGAAAAGGATAGATTAAGCCGCAATCGGTAGGGTCAGTTAGCCGACACAAGTTAGCAAAAATAAAAAAAGGAAAAATAATTTTGCAGAGATGGCTTGGAGTAAAGTAAAAAAAATATTATTAAAGAATAGAGTGGGTTGACCGACACTCTTATCTTATTTTTAATGGAAAAATAGATTAAGATATTAAGGAGGGCTAAGGGACACAATCAGTAGCGTGAGATAGGCGATGCAATTTAATAAGAATAAAATAAAAAATTAATTTTGCAATGACTTGGCCTAAGTTAAAAAAAAAATTATTTTTTAGAAGGGAGAGTGGGTTGGCCAACACTTAAAGAAGTAGGTGAAAAGTTGAGATAAATTTTAACTTTACCAATTGCCTCATTTTTACTTTACTAAATTTTAACTCTTCGTTTTCGTTCTTGCACGCAGAGAGTTTCTTTCTCTCCATTCTCATTTTGCTTCCTCTCTTTTCTCATTTTCAATCCCTCCACCCAGAAAGTTTCAGTCTCCTCTTTAATTGGCGCTCAACGGAAAACCATTTCGGCCCTCGTGAGTTATGGTTACTGAAGAGTGGCAGGATCGACCCTGAAGACATGGTGGAGCTGTCGACTGTTGGGCCCGGAAGATGTGGTGGGTTCATATTCGTGTTCTCTTTGGTGTTTCTTTGGTGCTGAAGGAGGTGGGTAGTGGGCCCCGAAAGGGAGATGATGGCTTCGATATTTTTCTCGCATTCTCTATGAAATGAGCTAGTGAGTTCTAATCCCTCATATTTGAATATATTTATCATTTGAAGAAATTGGTTTCCCAATTGATTGAATAACTGTTTCCGAAATATTTGGTAACTATTTTCCCAATTGAATACCCTGTGTTATAGCTATTTTTATCTACCTAAGTGAAGGCAAGTTGGTGGGAGGCCAACTGGAAAAAAGGGGTTGTTGTAGTGTCGAAGTGGTGGCCCTGCAATGTTGGAGTATAGGTGGTGTAGACTCCAAGGGTGAGGGATTCTATTAATTCATTAGTATTCTATTAATATTCGTTTTGCCACATTTGAATATATGAAGCATGTTTGAATGTTTGAAGTGTGTTTGCTACATAAGATTCTGAAGAAGTTAACGATGCATTCTGCTATATTCTTCTTAGTAGTATGAGGAATCTATTTTATTTTACTAGTATTTGGCCAAATCATAAGTTGTTGATAATTTGATTTGTGAATGAGGCATTCAGTGCATGTGCATAATGGCTTTGAATATGTGCAGGAATGGTTATTGCTTAAACAAATATCAGAATCATTCACAAAGCATTCTCTCTGTCAGCATCACAAACCACTTAGGTGAGTCACTGTAAATAAATATAAATGATACTCTTTCTGTTGTTGTTAGTTTGCATCCTGTAATCTTTATTTTTGAAAAAAGGGTTATGTTTTTGTAATTAGTGCTAATCTAAATCTCTACTATGAGAGACCTTGAAATTGGCACGAGCTAAAGTCTTATCTATTAAGACTCTCTCGAACCTACAACTGCAGCATATTACTTGTTTCTTTATGAGCAAATGGTTTTTGATGAGATATGAAGTAAATGTTGCTTAAGATTTAAGAGAAAGAATGTATTGATCACTAATACTTTGCTTTGATGGTATGAAAGAAAGTGGTTTAGTTTTAATTTGATTTTTGAACACGTAGTGCAGGTATTTGATTTGTGAATGAGATGTGCAATATCTTTTTTAGTTAGTAGTTTTAATTTGTATCTTATTTTTTTCTAATACTATTTTAATATTTTAGAGTTTGGTGTCCAGATTTTTGTTCTAAAGTTATGGAGTAATTTTTTTTATTTATATACAGAGCGGTAGAAGCGCAAAAATGACAAGTTAATTTAAAAGCACTCTTGTATTCATACCATATAATACTAAATAATAAAAATATTTTAAAAGAAAACTTATATTGGAATATAGTTTATTTTAAGATTTTTTGAGTTTATAATTTACAAATTGCTATTACTTTAATTAGTATTTTTTTAATTTGTTTTCTAATACTACTTTAATATTTCAGAATTTGGTGCTAATTTTTGTTCCAAAGATTAATTTTTTTAGGTTAAATTATTCATTTGGTCCCATTTTCGTAGCAAAATATCAATTTGGTACCTCAATTTTTTTTATCTCAATTTGGTCCCTATTTTGGGAAATTTGATGCAATCAAGTCCTTTCCGTTAGTGGTGTAGTAACGGTGTTAAATGGGGTGCCACGTGTTAGTTTCTAGATTTTTTAAATTTTTTTTTGAATTTTTTTGAATTCTTATTTATTTTTTTAAATTTTTTTAAAAAAATTAAAAATTTGCCACGTGTCAAGCTGACATCGTGCCACATGGTCGTGACAGTGTCACGTGTCACAATTATGTCAAGTGTCATTTTCTATATTTAAATTTTTGTCTCAATTTAGTCCCAATTTTTGTAAAAATTGTGCAATTTCGTCCCCCTCAAAATTGAAACAAAAATTAACTTTTATATAAATATTATACAAATATTTTTATTAAATTTGATTTTTTTTTATTCAAATTGATATTTTTATTATATATTTTCAGCAAAACTAAGTTTATTTAAATTTGTTTCACATTCAATTTTATTTAAAATTATTTTCAAATTTTAAATTTATTTGTTTTTTATTGTTACATAAACTAGTTAATTTTTCTTAAATTTATATAATTATTCTTTTTACACCAACTAAAACATTTGTATAGAAATTATTGAATTTTACACATTTTAAAATTATGCAATTATTTAAAATTTAAATTCAAATAAAAAACAATATTAAAGTATGATGTAAATATCAATATAATTTATGATTTTTTTATTATTAGCATTATTTTCTATTAACAACTTTAAAACAATTTTAAATAAATTTTAATGTAAAATATAAATTAAAATAAACTTAATATTGTTAAAAATATTTACTTGAAATATCAATTTTGATAGAAATATTTGTGCACATTTATATAGAAATTAAATTTGGTTTAAATTTGGAGAGGGACAAAATTGCACAATTTTTACAAAAGTTGGGACTAAATTGAAATAAAAATTAAAATATTGGGAACAAATTGAGAATAGGGAAATGACACATCGCATAATGGTGACACGTGACACTATCACTGCCACGTGGCACAATGTCAACTTGGCACGTGACAAATTTTTAATTTTTTTAAAAATTTTTAAAAAGTAAAAAAAAATCAAAAAATCCAGGAACTGACACGTGACACCCCATTTAACGTTGTTACTACACCACTATCGAAAAGGACTTGATTGCATCAAATTTCCCAAAATAGGGACCAAATTGATATTTTGCTACGAAAATAGAGACCAAAGGAATAATTTAACCATTTGTTTATTTATTGAAAAACAGGTATATCTTAGAGGTTAATTTAAAAAAATATATTCTTACATTCATACTATATAATACTAAATAATAAAAACAACAAAAAGGAAACTTATCTTGAAATTTAAGAAGTAACTGAAGGAAACTTAACAAGTAACAGTGAGAAAATTTATGGCAAGGTGTAAAAGAGTTTGACATCAACGATTCCCAACCATTATAGGAGAATTCTCCTTTTTACCATCAACGATTCCCAACCAAGTATTAATACTTAATCTTTTCACCATTATGTGTGAAACATTGTACTTCAAAAACTATTTTAAATGTAGTTTTTGAAGTTTACAATTGTGTTTGATAGTTCGTAATAATTCTTTGTTGGACATGTAGAAAAGATGGATCGTAGCTGGATGTATAACATGCTTGATCCTTTAAGGAGACTTAGACAAGAGTTCGTTACTGGAGTGACAGAGTTTGTGTCCAAAGCAATGGAACAAAACTGTTATATTTTAGATGGAGGGATCAGTCAAAAGTAAGAAAACGCCTTTATGATATGCTCACGAAAGCTATGAGCAAGCTGACCAAACCGATTTGCATTGGGGATAAGGCCTGGACTAAGTTGCTTAACTATCGGGACAATGCTAAGTTCAAAGAAAAATCCTCTCAAAATAAAATAAACAGATCTTCATCACGAGGTGGAGCACTACATTTTACGGGTCGCAACTCCCACCTCGAGGTTGCATTAGGGCTGGTAAGTTTTATTTAGCACATCTCTATATTTTATTACAAGATTAAAATTTGTTTTAAAAAATATAATCATACTAATTGCATAACATTTCTTAGGAGCGAAAACATGGTCGTCTTGTGGACCCAGATGAGTTATTTCTTGCCACTCATAAGAAGAAGGATGGTTCCTGGATAGATACACGTCCATTTCATTACTCGACTTATTTTTATTTTTTTTATTTAATTCTAACACTTTTCAAATATTATGATTGAATAGGAAGCATATTTGCAACATGTGCAGGATAAAGAATCTGATAGTTCTGTAGAATCTACAACGGAAAATAGGATTGAATGTTGGAAAGATGTTGTTGGAGGGAAGAGTAGAGGTAGAGTTTATGGCACTGCGGACTTGGCTGCAAACATTCATGATGGTGTGTCATCCCATACTCAACCTTCAACAATATCCCGCGTAATTCTTCCTACGAAAGAACAATTTCAAGAGGCAGAGAGACTTCGTGAAAAAGTAAGACAAGCCACTCAGAGAGCTACTGTAGCTGATGAGAAGGTTGCTGCAACATCTGAAGGCTTGATTGAAACAAATAAGAAATGTGCGATGATGGAAGAAGAAATGAAGTTGATGAAGCGACAATTAGCATTGGTGTTGGAAAGACAGACTACAAACTCTTCAACGGGTACCAGTCACGTGCACCCATATTATGATCCTTTATTGGATGATCAACCCATCCCTTGAACATGGACTTCATGAGGTAAATCATATTATAACTTTGTCCTAGCTAAATTTCAATATTTGATGCAAATTACAACTTTGTTAAAGTTAAAATTTTTATAGCCTTTTCTACAAGTTGTGGTTCTTAATTAGAGGGTGTACAATTGTTTATATGTTTTATATATTTATGTCTTACATATTGATTTTTCATTTCACTAGTACTATATTCAATGGACATTTTGTAGAGCTGAGTGACCATGACTTCAACTTTCTTAGCTTTATTTTCCAGTTTTAGTTAATAGGCTTTTTTGAATGGTGAACATTGTAAACAAATTATGACCTGAACTCTTTACACTTTGGTGCATTATCCACTTACTTAGGTTTTATAAACTTATATGCATCATAATTTGATATCTATGACTCAATGAAGGATGAATGTAGTTTAATTAACTATTGATTCTAATTAAAATGACTTCTGAATGGATAATTGAGATTATATTGATTATGTAATAGTGATCATGCTTGTAGGTAAAATTTGGGTTAAGAACAAAAGAAACTGGACTTACTGTGTAGCTATAGTAGCGTCGTCCATCCCTCGCAATTTGCATCGGCTAACCCACGCGTCCTTTAATAATTTAAATTTCTAAGTGTCCCCTAGTCCATGCATTCAAAATGCATTTTTAATTATTATCTACTATTATTGTCAATTAGCCCAAACATCATTTAATATAAAGCGTCTGTTAGCCCACACACTAAATGACCGTTTTAAATTATTATTTGTTATTATCATCGTATGGCCCACACTAATAGCGTCCATTGGCCCACCCTAAGCTCATTTAACCAAACATATTTGTGTCCAGTGACAGATCTTGACCTATATCTTTGGGGGAGCCAAAATAATACATTCAAAATTTGTATTATTAATACAATAAAAACATGAGTATAATTGTAACTATAAAAGAATTCACACACATACGTAAAATATATAAGTATATAAATGATTGTCCTTAGTTTCTTAAGATCCTTAACCAATAGTTAAGTTTCTTAAGATCTTTCATCAATAATTAAAACAAAACTAAAAGTAATTGAATCAGAGCTAAAATGGTCTACAATAAATTCATCTTTCATTTTATTTTACAATATATATATATATATATATATATATATAAACTTAAGACTGAAAAATAATTTATCATAAACTAATAAAAATTAAAATACGTAATTCACAGAAACA
>Ga0214543_1005701_pt1 | contig 22676 bp, 9 predicted proteins | sample CNSS2metaG_FD_160094 | JGI IMG/M metagenome (GOLD analysis project Ga0214543, IMG submission 160094) | Root nodule microbial communities from cowpea collected in UCLA plant growth center, Los Angeles, California, USA - CNSS2 | ecosystem: Host-associated > Plants > Roots > Nodule | place: USA... | reverse complement strand
AACTTAACGGAGAGGACCAAATTGAATCTCTTTAGAAAATTGGGGTACCAAATTGAACATTCCTAAAGTTCGGGTACCAAATTGAACTTTCCGAAAAAGTTTGGGTACCAAATGTGTATTTATACCTATATTTTTTTAATGATTTTTTTATTTTACCATTTTCCTTTCCATTCAATTTACCTGCAAATAACATTCATATCACCAAACCAAGAACTTGTTGTATACTCTGATTTCAGCGGCCTCTTGATAAACATCAGCATGCTTCCCCCTTAGGCGTTGTAAAGCAGACTCACACTCTTTCCACCGACCAACCTTAGCCTGTCGAAGATGACATGTGTTGAATCTAATCATTTAACAAACAGAAGAAAAAACTTGGTTGCTTGTGTGATATGTGTCCAACATGCACTAATGAATGAGAAAATTTTCAAAAGGTAAAAACAACTCACCAGCCACCTGGGAGAATCAGGGATGAAGGGAAGAGTCAGAAGGTGCACAATAGAAGGAACAGTTCCTGACATAAAGACAAAAAATTATATCAGTTACATGGAAACCTTTTTAATTTGGTTTTGTGAAAAAGAGCAACACAAGGAGGGCGAACCGCGCGCGGACAGCTCGTAGACGGTGCACGGAGGACGAGCGAACAACTAGCGGACAATGCGAACGGCACGCGGACGGCATGCGAACAGTGCAGAGGACTCGCGGACAACTCACGGACGCCGCGCGGACAGTGCGGACGGCACGCTGACGGCATGCGAACAGTGCAAACGACACGCGAACGATGAGCGGATGGCGAGCGGACGACAAGTGGACAACGAGCGAACGACGAGAGGAAGGTGAGCGAATGGCATGAGAACGGTGCGCGAATGATTGTTTCGAGAAAGAAACTATGCTTCTGAATGTTGGAGAAAATAAAGACGAGAAAGAGAAAAAGAAAAGAGGAAAGGAAAAAAATTAGGGTTTTGAAGATATTATGATAGGTATCCGTAAATCTGTCATAATATATTTTTAACATAATTTCAATTTTGCCACCGTGCCCATCAACTATGATAGGTCCTCTACACCTGTCATAATAAATTTTCCCTTCTCACTTATTATGATAGATTCCTTTTTACTAGTCATAATAACTGTTACTTTTATTACAAAAATGCCACCGGTGAACTTATTATGATAGGTGGCTTATACCTGTCCTAATAAGTCGTCATAGATTCCTCTTTTCCACTAGTGTGGGAGTTTTGAACTCAGGAAATGCGAAGCATCTTTGTGAGTCGCCACTCAACCAAATAAAAAAAAACGCTTCCCCTTTTTGATGTTGTGAAGCTATACAATGTAACCACAAAGATAAAACGCCCGGAACCTTAGCTGGGACATGAAGAACGCGTGTCTGGAGCAACCGTGTGTAAGTCCCTTCTGTTTTCATTGACCGTATATTACGATTGGAAAATCAAAGTATACCCAGAGGTAGTAAAAAAAATGGGAGTTTATATTCTGATTGTTAAATAGATTGAGGTCTAAAATAATTTTAAAATATTTAAAATTAGAAAACAAAGGAACAGGCATCGGTTACAGAAGATAACCGAAGCTTATATTTCAATTAACGACTTTGGTTCTTCAAACATTCGAAGTTCAAAATAATTCAAAAATATTTAAAATAAAAAAATAAAGGAATAGGCTGATACAACACGGGCTTTATTGATGAAGAGGCCCACTAGAGTGCACAAGAAACCTAATTGACTGAAGGATTTTGTTTAAAAAAAAAAGAAATGTTTTTTCAGTAGTTTAAATATGCTTGTTTTATGAACGAGGCTTTTAGGCCCAATATGCATTTTCTTTCCTCTGTAAGCTACTGGACCACAAGTTCCCTATTTAAGGGATTGGAACGTAATGGAATAGGGAGAGATAAATCTTTTTAACCTAGTTTTTTTTTCTTTTCCTTCCCTTACCTCTTAGCAAAACTGTAGCAGGTGCCTAACATTGGTGCTTTCATTGATTTCTCCATGCCTCCCAAACCACAATCCAAAGAACTAGAGGACATCCTCAATGCCATCCAGAATCGCTTGACCGCCATCCAAACCCAGATGGAGACCCAAGAACAATGCCAATCTGCCCTAGAAACCAAAAACGAGTCCCTCCACTCCTCACTTTCATTTCTCATAGACCAGGTATCTTCATTACCTCCCCCCAACCCAACAACCATACCCTCACCCTTTCATAGTTCATCCATGCATTCTATCCATAACTACCAGCAACCCCATATAGGCACAACCTCTACGTCCATCCCTTTTATTCCTGACTCCTTCAATAGTCATCTCCACACTGCTACCACTATGACTACACAACCTATTACCAACCAACCCCCACCACCATTCATACGTCCCCCCAAACTCCAACTAGCCTTCTTCGAAGGTCCTGATCCACTAGATTGGTTATTTCAAGCAGACCAATATTTCACTTTTTACCAAATAACCCCAGAGAAACGTCTCTCTATGGTGGCATTTCACATGAAGGGAGAAGCCCTTAGCTGGTTCAAGTGGATGCATCACAACAATTTGCTCACCGATTGGCACTCATTCACCCGCGCACTTGAACTTCGTTTTGGCCCTTCCTCGTACACGAACCACCAAGCAGAACTCTTCAAATTACAACAACACGGGTCAGTTTCTGAATACCAAACACACTTTGAGAAACTATCTAATTGCGTTATTGGTTTATCCTCAGACACCATCCTAAACTGTTTCATTTCTGGCCTTCAACCTGAAATTCGAAGGGAACTTACCATCCTTCACCCATACTCCATATCCCAAGACATAGGGTTGGCAAAATTAATAGAGAATAAGATTAAAGATTCTAAACCCAAATATCCTCGGCCCCAACCCCATAACCCTACCCATATCCACCCGCAACAAAACCCTAATAACCACATTCCTCAACATCAACCAACCACTCCTCACCTACCAATCAAACGCCTCACACCCGCACAACTTCAAGAACGGCGAACTCAAGGACTATGCTATAATTGTGATGAAAAGTTCACCCCAGGCCATAAATGCTCCACTGCGCGATTCTTGCTGCTAATGGACCATCCTGAATCCCCAACTGACCCACCTATAGACCCACCACCAATTGACCCTAACATTCCTGAAGTGGAAGACACCATTCATTTTCATCTCTCACCCCAGGCTTTCTCTGGTAACCCATCTCCAAAAACCCTTAAATTCACTAGGCTCATACACAATCTTCCTGTTACAGCATTGGTTGACTCAGGCAACTCCCACAATATTTTACATCCTAGAATTGCTCACCATCTCCATCTACCCATCAAACCTACCCCACCTTTTTCCGTCATGGTTGGCAATGGTGCCCTTATTAATTGCCAAGGCTTATGCCCGTCAGTCAATATCTCTATCCAGGATTCCCTATTCACTATACCCTTATATCTCTTACCCATTGAAGGAGCTGATGTGGTGCTCGGAGTGGAATGGCTCCGCACCTTGGGGCCAATAAAAGCTTATTTCTCCATCCCTAGCATTGCCTTCACCTACCAAAATCACCCCATTACTCTCCAAGCCACCACCCCGGCTTCCCCTTCCCAAGCTTCTTACTACCAATTTTGCAACTTAATGTCCACTCAAGCAGTAACATCCATTCACCTACTCACCTTTGAACCCAAACACCCTAACCTTTCTTTGGAACTCAGCCTCCAAACCCCTTCATCACACCTTTATAACCTACCCTTCAATATCCAATCCCTCCTCCGACAACACCACACTATCTTTCAAATACCACATGGGCCACCACCCTCAAGACCACACGACCACAACATCCCACTTTTGCCCAACACCCCTCACATAAATGTTAAACCCTACTGCTACCCTCACTCCCACAAACACATCATATCCCAACTTATTTCCGACATGCTTCAACAAGGTCTCATTAAGCCAAGCACTAGCCCATTCTCCTCCCCAGTTCTCTTAGTCAAAAAGAAAGACGGCACCTGGCGCTTCTGTGTCGACTATAGAGCCCTAAATGTTGTCACCATCCGAGACCGTTTTCCTATTCCCACAATAGATGAACTGCTAGATGAATTAGGCTCTACTACAGTCTTTTCTAAGATAGACCTATACTCAGGATATCACCAAATACGACTCAACCCGACAGACACCTCCAAAACAGCTTTTCGCACTACAAATGGCCACTACGAGTTCCTAGTCATGCCTTTCGGTTTGTCTAATGCCCCATCTACTTTTCAGGCAGCCATGAATGACCTTCTTCGCCCATATCTACGTCAGTTTGTTCTGATTTTTTTTATGACATCTTAATCTACAGTCCTACTTTGGAGGACCATCTCACTCATTTACATGTTGTTTTGGAATTATTAGAAACTAAGAAATTTTGTGCTAAGTTGTCTAAATGCAGTTTCGCTACTTCAGAAATCACTTATTTAGGCCACCTCATTTCATCCTAAGGAGTTGCCCCTGACCCTGACAAAGTAATAGCCATCAACAACTGGTCGAAGCCACGATCACTCACGCAATTACAGGGATTCCTCGGCCTCACCGGATTCTACAGGCGATTTGTTCACCACTACGCCACACTCGTCGCTCCACTCACCGGTTTATTATAGCATTGCAGTTTTACATGAACACCAGAAGCCCATCAAGCCTTTACAATACTCAAACAACACATGTCAAATCTACCTACACTACGGCTTCCAAACTTCAATCAGCATTTCATAGTGTAGACAGACGCATCTGCAGTTGCCATCGGCGCTGTGCTCAGCCAAGAAGGCCACCCCCTCGCCTTTTTCAGTAAGAAAATGTGCCCTCGACTCCAAGCTTCCTCTGTTTATATCCGAGAAATGTATGCAATAACAGAGGCAATAAAGAAATGGCGTCAGTACTTGATGGGAAATCACTTCAAGATTTACACAGATCAGAAAAGTCTAAACACTCTTCTTACCAAACAATTCAAACCTCGGAACAACAGAAATGGACAGCAAAAATGCAAGGATATGACTTTCAAATTTTGTACAAACCTGGAAAGAACAACATCGTTGCGGATGCACGATCTCACCAAGACATGGCTGACCCTCCAGTGATAATGGTCCTATCGGCTCCTATCCCCCTCACCTTCAAGGAATTAAAACAGTTTTATTCCACTATAGCCGGCCAAGATTTCATCCAATCTTGCACTCAAAACCACCCTCTACCAAGTTTGTTTTACACTCGTCAAGGCATCCTGTTCTTTCCGCATCAGATCTTTCTCCCACCAATCAACAATCTTCGAGAAAGAATCCTCAGGGAATTTCATGCCTCCCCCACCGCAGGTCATTCAGGGGTGAAACCCACGCTCTCCAGAATTGCTGCATCCTTCTATTGGCCAGGATGGACCCGTGATGCAAAGAAATTTATCCAACAATGCCATATTTGCCAAAGCAACAAGTACCTACCCAACAAACCACATGGATTAATACAACCTCTCTCAACCCCGAATCAAGTTTGGGAAGATTTATCCATGAATTTCATAACCCATTTACCTTCATCGGTAGGCCACACCACTATCTCGGTCATCTGTGACCGTTTGACCAAATACGCCCATTTCATAGCTTTACCCACACATTGCACTGCCCTGAGCCTCGCACAACGTTTTTCTGTTCAGATTTGTCGTCTTCATGGCATGCCAAGGACCATCATTTTAGATTGGGATCCAATCTTTGTCAGCACCTTTTGGAGAGCCTTATTCAAGGCACAAGGCACCACACTTCAGTTTAGTTCATCATATCATCCGCAGACCGACGACCAAACGGAAGTTTTGAACAGAGGATTAGAAGCTTACCTTAGGTGTTTCACCGGTGAACACCTGCACAACTGGTACAAATATCTTCATTTGGCCGAGCTATGGTACAACACATCTCACCATTCAGCGATTGGCTTTTCACCGTTCCAGGCCCTCTATGGTCGTGCCCCCCAACAACCTTAGACATGCTCCACTCACCACGCACAAAAACCACGATCTCGGACCTCCTTCAACAACACACGCTCGTCCTCCATGAACTTAAACAGAACCTCCGGCGTACTCGTCAGAGAATGATGGACCAAGCTAACCAACATCGAACTGACAGAAACTTCGAAGTCCACGATTGGGTTTGGGTACGCCTTTAACCATATCGCCAACAGTCAGTCCACCGAAGGCTATGTCAAAAACTCGCACCTCGCTACTTTGGCCCTTTCCAAATTGTCCGTCGCATCGGAAATGTCGCTTACGAACTAGATCTCCCGGCCACCTCACGCATACACCCTGTTTTTCATGTCTCGCTCTTACGAGCTTTCAAAGGAACCCCACCCTCCAAACTTTCGAACACCCTCTCACCTTCTGCGAAAATACAAGAAAAATTCTCCACTTTAAAGAGTTTAACAAGTTCTCTCACTTCCCCACCTACCACATTTATGTCACTGTCCCCACCAACCAATCCTATCACGCCACCTCATAGTCCACTAGTTGTCCCCCACATTAATACCTCACCTAACCCCCTCGAGCCTCACGCAACTACAACCATCCAGAACCTTCAAACAGCAAACATATCTTCATCTAACCCTAACCCAATGTGCACCAATCTGAACCTAATCACCCAAGCCCACTCCAGCAGCACTTGCCCGGCCCAATCCCACACATCTACACACTTTGAGGACAAAGTGGCTTTTCCAGCGGATGATAATGATACAACACAGGCTTTATTGATGAAGAGGGCCACTAGAGTGCACAAGAAACCTAATTGGCTGAAGGATTTTGTTTTAAAAAAAAACAAGAATTTTTTTTTCAGTAGTTTAAATATGCTTGTTTTATTAACGAGGCTTTTAGGCCTAATATGCATTTTCTTTCCTCTGTAAGCTACTGGACCACAAGTTCCCTATTTAAGGGATTGGAACGTAATGGAATGGGACAGAAATATACATTTTTTTAACCTAGTTTTCTTTTCCTTCCCTTACCTATCTTAGCAAAACAATAGTAGGTGCCTAACAGTATCAGATTACAAAATTAAGAGTCATTTGGGACGAATTGGATAATTTTCGACTTGATCCAATTTGTTGTTGCACCTACCATGTCCATTATGTTTTATCTCAGAGAATGAGAAAGGATCAGGCTGTGCAATTTCTCAAGGGCTTTAATCACTTCAATAATATCAAATCTCACGTCTTTCTCATGGAACTGATGGCACTTATAACCAAGATTCTCTTTTTGTCATGCAGCAAGAAAGACAACTATCAAATAACTACCTCGTTATCAACATCAGAAGCGTCGCACAACAATTCATCGCTTCAAGCAACATCACAGCTTCCAACAGCATCACAAATCTGGCCTATTTATAAAATTTTTGTTAAGAAGAACTTTTGAGTATATGAATCACAATTTTGAACTCCATCATCTTAATAATGTAAGTTTACATGGGGGAGAAGGAAATAAATATGTGATGAACAATAATATATTCAAAAATATAGGATGGTGTACTCTTTTTCCTTCACTAGATTTTATCTAAAGGATTTTTCCTAGTAGAGTTTTAACGAGACACATTCCATTATCAATGAACACCTAATGGGGAATGTTATGAATTAATGGTTGTCCATTGATTTGATACAGTTATTCATATGATTATTATTGATATTATGATTCATTACTCTTTACCCTAAATATTTGTATTAATTATTTTATTTGTATCCTCTATGGTTATATGTTGTATCCATAAATGGAAAATGATTTTTTGACTACTAAATTTTGACAACTTTCTCTTACAACCTTAGGTGTCATTTTCTAAGTGATTTTCCATTATAGAACTCTGATCAGTAATAAGACACACAAAAGAATGGTTTCCTGTTCTTTCATTCTCTATCCTTCCTTTTCTTCTCTACTTTATCATTAGTTTTATTTTATCACAAAAACTACATTAATGATTATTGAGGCCATAATTCATTTAATGTTATAGTTAATTATGAACTCTTTTAAAATTCAATATTTATTCATTATTATTAACCAATAACATTAGACACCGATTAATATAACCTTAAAATTAATAAATATATACCAGTAGTATTACTGTTTTTATATAATAAATATGTATATTTACTCAACTGTCTTTAATTACATTTACGTTTATCGTAAATGATACATAAATTTAGTGAAAGATTATATTTTTAACATAGAACGTTAAATATGTTAAATCATAATAATATCATTCATTATTATTTTTGTTGTTATGTGTTTTATTAAGTTGCAACAACAATATAACAACAAAAACAATGAATAATGATATTTTAACAAACTTTTTTTAACCACTTTTAACTCAATATATTAGTTATCATTAGATCATCTATTTTGATTTATTTTGATTCTTTTTAGTGATGTGATGATCCAATGGTGATTGAAGTGGTGGGTAAAGTGAGTCAAAAAAAGTAGGTTAAAATATCATTATCCCAAAAGCAATACAGCGAAGGAAATGATAGAAAAATGGTTTAGAAAAAGTTATTTTTTTGAATAAAAATTTTCCATTACAACAAGCATGGATATTTTCTTCATTGTATTACAACAAGCATGGATATATTTTCTTCGTTGTAATATGTTATTTTTCTTTTTCTCACTTTCTTGCAAACAAGAATTCACCACAGAAGTCTTCAGATCACGAATATCCGCCAAATAAAGTTAATTAAAAAGAACATTTATTAAAATCATAATTTGATTGGGTTTCAGAAAATATCTATAAAATGATAAAGAAAATGATTTTGCGAAGGATTAACACAAGATACACCAATTTTTATATTGGTTCGATTTAGATATGGTAAATAAATCTATACCCGTAGGTATCACCCGAACTCATTCCCGTGTTGAAAGAGAATTCCCGCATTGACTGGGTATGGATATAGGTATGGGTAATATACCCGAAATTTTTAAATGAGGATAGGGATGAGAATATGGATATATATGTGAGAACCTAGAAAATCTTATTTTAAGAGTGATAGTGTTTTTAAAATAATGAAGTCTTAATATTATTTTAATAAATAAATACTTAATTATAAATAGAAATTTCATAAAAGGATTTCATTCTTAAAAACACTTCATCTCTCTAGAAACAATATTCTTGGAAACCTCTGCCTTCTCTCTAAGATATCTCACGATTTTCTCCTCTGTTTGACGATCAGAGACTACGAGAGTGATCCTCGTAGAGAGATCTCGAAGTTCATCCGATCAATTTCCTTTATCGAGTAAGTTAGTGTTCAATCCCTTCTCTGTCAATTCTTCTCTCCCTTACATCTGGCTAGTGAAGGATCGTTCGTAGATTCTGAGTTTATCATGTGAATTTCCTATGATCGGTGGTCCTGATGGAGTACCCTGATTTTGTTTGAGTACTATCTAAGTTGAATTTCGCGTCTGGTAGCAAAGCGGGGGTTTAGGATCATTGTTGGTGTTGAGGCTTTCGATTAGGTAAGGGAGGCTAATTACTGCTAGGTTTGATGAATGCTTTTGACATGTTCATTGGAATTTAAAATTTAAATACTGATTGTTGTGAGTTGTTAAATTGGATGTTCTGGTGTGAATTAAATTATGAATGCATTGTGTGAATTATTGTTGCAAATGAGAAGATGAGTTCCTGATTCATGACCCAATTGGTATCAACTACTATGACGTAAACTTTCTTTTAAAAACCCAATGCTAGTGGTAGGAATACCAATTTGAGTCATGAATTACACAAGTATCAAATTCGCACAAAAACAAAAAACTGTGATGTTCTCTGATATGGCACTCAGCGTTGGTCGAGCGGTGCCTAAACACTGAAAAATGCAAGGCAAATGGCGCTCAGCGCTGGCCGAGCGGTGCCTAAGCGTTGGGACATCTACAGGTCTGGGAGAATGTTAATTTAAGGACGCTAAACGTTGGCGTTAAGCGTTGCCTGTTCTGATTCACTGCTTGATTTTATTTGTGTGAATATATTTAATATAATTGTTTGAATCCTATGGAATGTGTTATCTTCAAACAAAATGATTGTGAGTTTGGATATGGTTTGTTGTGGTTATGTTTAAAGAATTTGAAGGAGAAATTCTATGTGGAAGTGTAGTGTGTGCATCAACATAAGGATTCATTATTGGATTGGTATCCTTTCTCTAATAATTACTCAAACTCAAGTAGAGTAGGGTATATTATGTGGTGAAGAGATGAAGGAGATCCTAGCCGTTGGATTAGATCATGTTCTAGGCACGAAAGGGATTTACCTTGTTAATGGTTGGGTGATAACCCTTTGTGGCTAAACTCTGCAGAGTTTAGGAACCATTCACAGGTGCAGGCCACCAGGGGATCCGATGTTTGATGTGTGTATCTGGATAGTCGAGTCAGTGTTTGTTATTTATATGCACGAATGGTTATGTATGAGGTGTGTTGGCATGGTAATTATGATTTGACTTACATGGTTGTAAGATTCATTGATACATTAGCTTACCCTTTGTTTGTTGTTTGTTGTTGTGCTGGTTGTTACCTTTTTGTGATGATCACTTAATTGTGTGAGTAGATGGGTCTACAGGTGAGGATAGTTCTCTTAGGGGTAGTCACGATACTGATCAGTAGAGCATGGCATTGTGTGTAAATAGTCCTTTTGGATGCTTAAGAGTAGTCTCTCTTTTTGTTCAGCAGCGCTGGTTGTGTATATTTTAAATATCCGCTATAGTTGTTCTTTTGGGATAACTATAACATTATTTTGAATATTGTAGTTACTATTTGTTTTGTCGTATCATTTGCTAATATTGTGTTTAGTAGTTTCATGACTCTTAAATGGTATGTTACAATACATATTCTCACTCAAATATCCGTCCCCGTTTAAATTACTAAAATACCAATAATTTATTAAATAATCTAATATATATATATATATTTACGCGTATGCATATACATATAATATATATACATAATAATGTGATATATATATATATATATATATATATATATATATATATAATATTGAAAGTTACTAGAGTGTTATTCATATATTGGCAATTGGTTAAGTTTTAGATTCAAGGTGGACATGTTGGAATATTATTTTTATAAATTATATGGTATTTATTTTGATCTAAAACTTAGTAGAATTCGTCAAATGAGCTATGATTTGGTTTTGGAATATCAATAAAAAAAGAATGAAACTTTTTCTTATAGAGCTACATCGTTAGAGTTGGAAAAGGTTGTTGATAATGATGCGAATGAATTTTTAGAGTTTATGGCAAAAAAAAAAATCTAGAACTACAGTTATGAAAACAAAGTTGGATCATTAATTGGAAGAAGATAAATTGTCAGTTACACAAGAATTTGATATCCTATCATGGTGAAAAACAAATGGGTTAAAGTTTTCAACCCTTTAAGCAATTGCAATGGATGTTTTAGCTATTCCAATAACAACTGTAGCTTCTAAATCTGCTTTTAGTACTGGTGGTCAAATTTTAACTTCTCATCGTAGTCAACTTTATCATATTACTATAGAGGCTTTGATGTGTACAAGAAGTTGGATATGGAACTCAAACGTGAAAATGAATATGATGAAGAAGGTACATTATATTCTAGTAATTAAAATTTTCAATTTCAATTATTATATCATATCTAACTTTTCACTTTTTTATATGTTTAGGTGGATCGAATGCAAATGAAATCATTGATCGTTTGTAAAATTAATAAATATTTTTGTTATTATAAAATTTTAGTAATGTGTAATTATTTAGCTTTTATACAATTATTTGAATTTTCTCTAGTTGTTATTTGATTAATACTTTAATTTGATATTTATACTACTATAATGTTTTTCTTAATATTTGACATCATGAAAAGAAAAAAAAAGAGTACGTTATTTTAATATTGAATATTTTGATAGTATCATGATTCCTTTGGTGTGATTTTTAATTTTTTTATAAAAATTCTTTAATTGATACTTGGAACAGTAAAAAAATGGGTATGGGTATAAGAATATACCTGTTACCCAGTGGGGATGGGATGATTTTTTATTATAGGGATAGGGATGGGATCATGATACCCGTACCCGCATCGTCTTGCCTCGCCCCGCCTCGTCCCATTGTCATCCCTAGTTCGATACATCCTGTCTCTAGTCATCTTAACCAGAATTCCCATTAAAATATCAAGAGTTAGAGATACAAGATCCACCTATAAAAAACCTACACTCTATATGAGAATTTAGGGATCAATTTTTTTTTAATTAAAACCTTGGTAGCTAATGGAAAGTAACTAATTTAGAGACCAATTTAAAAACTATTTTAATTATCAATGATTTTTAGTTTATAAACTAGTCATTATAGTGACTAATTAATTTTTATCAATAAAACTTGTTACTAATAAAAGATTTGTTTTGTATTAAATTAGTTCATAATTATAATTAATTAAATTTATTATTTATTTACTTTAATTTTTTTCAATTTAAACTACTATTATTCTTTTTTATGATTTTTAATGTGTGTATTTTTTTTATAACGTCATGTCAAAAAATATTAATTACTTTAATTTATAATATCTTTTTAATTAGAACTACCTACAAATTCAAAAGTAACCCCACACATATTAAAAGAATGTAATAATTAAATAATAATAATAATAATAATAAACATTAAAAGATAAAAGATAAAAAACAACAATAAAAAAATAAATAACTTTAAAACACCTCAGAAGTTAAATAAATTAACTTATAAAATAATCAAATAAAACTATAATTACCTTAACAACCTTATCAAATACACTCATAGGAAATTAATAAATCGACTCTCTTATAGGATGGTAACGAGATGGGTGAGACACGGATAGTCTCTATCCGCAAAAAAAAAAAAAAATCACCCACTACTCGGATAGGTGCTCGTTTAAAAAATACACGCTGGTATTCGTGAATATTCACAAATATTTGAGACTTTTGTTATTTTTTAAGACTTTGTGACATTTTTTTTTCTGTTAATAAAATTTATAACTAATAAGAGATTCTTTGTGTATTAAATTAGTTAATATTTATAATTAATTAAATTTATTATTATTTTTTTCAATATAAGCTACTATAACATCCTAAATTTAGCAGTTTAAAAGTTATAAAATAGAATGTTTCACCTTGGCATTTAAAACAAATAAACCAATGTATAAAGAATATTAATACAGTCTTACAAAAGATAGGACTACATGAATATATAAATTATACAAACCAACTAAAAACTAACAACTCTAGTTTTAAACACAGACTAAGCACTCACAATGGCTTCCCATGAAACCTTCCATCAATCCTAATAGATGGCTCCTCATCCTCCAAAGGTGTCTCTGAAACTACAACCACATCTGCTTATACCGAATAGGTGATCATCGCAAAAAAAAAAAAAAAATAAAAACAACACAAAAAAAAAAAAAAAAAAAAAAAAAAAAAAAAAAAAAAAAAAAAAAAAAAGACAAACAACACAAGATAGAAATACAAAAGAAGGGTAAGCTAATGTGCAAAAGAGATATTCACAAAGTGTATCTTTTTATTTCTTTTATAAGGCACAATCTTTAATGTTAATAGATAATAAAACATAAAATTAAATATAATAAATAATAAAAATATTTAGGTATAATTTTTCTTTTGGTCTCTGTTTTTGTCCAAAAATTGACAATGACCAACAAAGCAAACCATCCATATCAAGAGTTTCAGTTTCAATTTAATGAAGTTATTAATCTGTTTCAAGAAATTTAACGAAATTCATCATAAAAGACCAAATTGCACAAGTTTTTCAAAAATCGGGACTAAATTAAGACTAAAAAACTAGAGGACCACCTTAACATTTTTAAACGAAAACATGAATCAAAAGAGTAATTAAACCAAATATTTATTAAGATAATTTTTATTTTCTTTCTCGTTGTCTTTTTAGTTTTTTTTAACACTTTGTAATCATCTCTAGTTCTCATATGTTTTCTTTTGTTTTTGAAGAAAAACAAAAGTTAGACACAAATCTATTATTTTTGCTCTCATTTCTCATTTATCCTCTTCTTTTCTTGTCACTTGTCTCACTTGATAATGAAAATATTATGTTTATCTCATGAGCTTTTTCTATATTCATTTTATTATGAATATAGAAGAAAAATAAATAATATATTCATAAACGATTTTTAATTGTGACTTGACTATAATATATTTTTATTTTAATAATTATGTGTCTTAATTTTTTTATTGTATTATGATAAATTATTTTTTAATATTATTTACAAAAAAAATGTATATTGATAAAGAATAAAAGAATAAATTTATTTTTTAAAAGTGATAAAAAAGAAACTATTGATGAAAATAAGATAGACTCTACTTCTTCATATATCTTGAAGAGATTATACTAATGATCAAATTGTTCAGTTAAAGAATCCATTTATTGAAACATTGTACTAATGATGAAATCTAATGATTTTAAAATTATATTAATTTGGTCCCTCCAACACTTTTGCTCAAAATCCGCTATCAAAATCCGCTGCTGAACTTAAAGTTCACCTATGCTTATGACTTCATGAGGTTATGTATCGGATCGGAAAGTCCCACTTCATTTTTTCTTTTTTACTTTTAAATTTACATCGTTATAATTATTATTCATACAAACCATATGATATAAATTATTTTATTTAAAGACAATATAATTTTTAGAATTTGTACCCATTATATTATAACTTTTTTTATCTTAACGAGTTGAATGCATCAAATTTCACTATAAATATATAAGCTAAAAGATTATTAACAATAATTAATTACATATATAAATAAATAAATAAAAACCAACACATAAACTATTTCAATGTAAAAAAAAAAATTAATGGGGTCAAATAAAATTTGATGATGGCATTTTATAATAGATTTTGATTCGTTTCATCCTTATTATCATATGAAGCAACATAAGAATAAGCGTTGAATTAAATTGTTGGTAAATGATTAATGAGATCAGGAGCGTCAGCATTATAAGAGAGAAAGATTTACAAGAATTTGATTTAGCTTAATTATAGAGATTAATTGCTAATTTTGTTTAATTTTGAGAAGAATATTTTAAATTTTATTAAGCATAACTAAGATATCAAATTTCACAACATGACTTTATTTGAAAACGATGAAATAAATGGGAAGAAATCACTCATATGCTAACATTTACTTATTCATTGTATGAATATTATTTGAACATAGGTGTAATAAAATCATTACCTATTCTTACCACATTTCTTATCACAATCTTGCATACATTCTGCATAAAGTGGTGGTGTTGGTATTAGGCCGATACATGAGAGTATACACTTAGATTTACATGAATCAGAAGAGTCAGTATTCAACTTAACTTGTTCAGAAGGATGTTTGTAATCAGCCTCTGCAACACCTAACACAATCATAAGTAAAATCATAATCCCAATCGTTTTCATCTCATTCATTCTCTATCTTCTATTGGAATCTTTCTGAATTATACAAAAATTCTGTGTGTAGGTAGGTATATGTTATTCTTGTTGTGGTATGTTAGAAAACTAAACATCAATTTATAGAAAAAAATTAGTACATGTATAATGATTCTAACATGTGGAAATTATTTATTATCGCTTGTAGAAAATATATTATTAGTAACCAATTTAAGGAATAAAAACTAATTAATCATTGTAGTGATTAATTTAGATATCAATTCATAAACTAAAAATTATTGTAATTAAAATAATTTTTAAATTGTTCTCTAAATATGTCATTGTAGTGAATTGATCTCTAAATTGCTAAAAAAACATTAGTTACTAAGATTTTAGGTACAAAAAATTATTTCTAAATTTGCTCCATTAATAACCAATTTAGACTCAAATATAGAGACCAATTTGTTTAGTAGTTAAAACCTTAATAACTAACGTTAATGACTAATCTAGAGATGAATCCACTATATCAACTAACGTTAAACATTAATAACTTTTAATTTATAAATTGGTTAGTATAGTATTAATTATTTTTTGTCAATAAAATTTAATACTAATATGAGCTTTTTTGTGTGTATTGAATTAGTTATTAATTATAATTAATTAAATGTTTTTCAATTTAAACTACTGTTATTCTTTTTTATAATTTTTAATGTGTGTATACAATGTCATGTCATAAAAAATTAATTACTTTAATTTATAATGTTATCTTTTTAGTTAGAACTACCTACAAATTAAAAAGTAACCCCACACATACTAAAAGAAGGTAATAATTAAATAATAATAACAATAAAACTGTGATTAACAAATACACTCATATAGGATAGTAGTAAATCGTCTCTTTTCTCTTCTTTGTGAGTGATGGAGTTATTTTTGAAGATTTTTTATTTGTATTTTTTTATATTTTTATCTAATTATTTTTTGTTAATAAACTTTGTTATCAAATAAAGATTTTTTGTGTATTAAATTAGTAATAATTATTATTAATTAAATTTATTATTTATTTATTTTATTTATTTTAATTTAAATTACTGTTATTCTTTTTTTATAATTTTTAATGTGTGTATTTTTTTTATAACATGTCATAAAATATTAATTACTTTAATTTATAATGTTATCTTTTTAACTAGAAGTACCTACAAATTCAAAAGTAACCCATACATATTAAAAGAATGTAATAATTAATTAATAGTAATAACAATAATAAAAATAAAAGATTACAATAAAAAAAATAACTGTAGAAAAATAAACTACTTTAAAACCGCTCATCAGTTAAATAAATTGACTTATATAATAATCAAATAAAACTGTAATTACGTAAATAACCTTATCTAATATATCTAATACACTCATAGAAAAGTAGTAAATCGTCTCTCTTCTCTAGCTTTGTGATCGATGAAATTTTAGAAGACTTTTGTTATTCTTTTTTATAATCTTACAAACGGTATAATTATATATTATAATAAATAACTATATTTAATAATAATAATTACTATAAAAATAATTATTTTTAATGAAAGTATATTCGACGTTTTTGGAGATTTTAACTCCTGCTAATGGTTTTATCTAAAGTTTGTAACTCTCTTAGAAAAACTAATGTGACTAATAGATTACTGAAAGTTCTATTAACCCTTAAGAAACGTGAGTTGCCAAAGGTTTACAAAATTTTAAAACTTCCACTACTGTTTGGGTCTTCAAAACTCTACTACTGCTGGGAATTATTGATGTTTAAAAACCTGCTTATTTTCTTTAGAATATCCTATTTTGTTTGTTTTATATTTTTTAATAATACATAAATCCTAAAATAAAAGAAAAATTATAAAAGGCAAATATTTTAAAAATTTTATATTTATAATTTGCTTATAACATTTATAAAAAGAAGAAAGAACAAAATTTACGATTTTAATATTAATGAATAATATTAAAAATATTATATAAAACAAAAAATAATTATCTAAATATTTACTCCATTAATAAACTAAAAGTAAACTTAATAAAAAAATATTAAAAATAATAAAATTCTAAAGTAGTTGATGATTTATTTGATGAAAAAAATAATTAAATAGTAAAATAATTTTAACTTCTTCTATCATTTCTCTTTTTCTAACTGTTCCACTTTCTTTTTAATGTTAAAAATTAAATTATAATTAAACATAAAAACAAAAAGTTTAAATTAATATAAAAAACAACAAACAAAATAATAAAAAAATAAGTAACCCATTACATCAATTACCGAGTAATCAAATGTTAAACATGTAAAAATATTTTATTATTTAATTTTTTTTAATTTTTTTTTGTGTGTGCATGAAATAAATTATCAATTACAGGGCATCACAGCTATTGACTTTTTTATTCTTTAAATTTAGTAAAACTAAATTCATGATTATTGCGATAAGAATTTATTTATCATAATAAATTACAATACCACTGATCCACTTCAGATTTCAACATAAATGTACGGGAGTCAAAGATCATTACTCATGTTTTATATATGGTTAGTGATATGGTCAGTGAGGTAGTTTAAATTCAGAGACTATGAGTAGAATAGTAAGGATTTCACATCATCAGCAGATCTTAGTTGATAAAGGGGGACCATGTCCCCCCCCCCCCAAAAAAATTAATTTTTTTTTAAAATTATATGCAATATATATTTTATTTATGAAAATTAAATTATGTATATTTTTATTTCTTTTATAAATTATAACATTTAATATTAATAAATAATAAAATATAAAATTAAACAATAAAAAATAAAAAATTATTAAAATATTTTTTATGTTCTCTCTCATTATGTTTTATCATATATTGTATTTATATCTTACTCTCATATTTTTTTGTTTAAGAAAAAAAATAGAAAGTTAGACATACACAAACTCATCCTTTGTATTTTGATTAGTGATATGTTCTAATAGAAAAAGTAATTCTCTAGTCTATATTAATAGGAAAATATTAGTTTAATAAATAGCAATTTTTTTATCTCATGAGTTTTTTATGTAACTTTTTATAAATATAGAATAAAAAGTTATGTACTATATATTTTTTCATAACCGTTTTGTGATGTGATTATCATAGATTTTTCTTTTAATAATAAATCTCTCAATTTTGTATTAAATTTTGATAAATTATTTTTTAATTTGTTAGACAGGTATGTAGATGAACAATAAAAGAATAAATTATTTTTTAGGAATGATAAGAGAAGATATCCATAGAGATGAAAACAAAATCGATTTTACTTCGTCACATATTTTGAATTATTTGCATACTTTAAAAGATAATACCAAAGATCCATTTTTTGAAATATAGAGAACCTTTATTAGGATTCAAAAAATTATAATTGTAAGAGTGGAGTTTCGTATTGAGAATTTGTAGGGATTGTGAAAATATAAAAAATATAAGATATATGATAAATATGAGAAATATGTGAAGAGAAACTTCTTATTTTATTTTATTCATATATATATATATATATAATAAAATATAAAGTCAAAATGACTTTACCTTATTTATTTTTTCTTTGGAAATAAAGTCACAACATTATTGATCCCGAAAATTTCCCATTCCAAATGAAGATTTAGGCGAGATGCAAATTTAAATGAGTACGGACTTGAATGAATGTTTATGGTAGTAATGTTATAGTTAATAAATGGGAGAAGTAATAAATAATAACATTATAATTAATAAATATTAAACATTATTATGCTTTGGGTCTATATTCAAAATTGTGGCTGCAAAATTGGGGAATTATAATTGTATTAAATTTAAATTGAGAAGTGTTGTGGTGTGTTGGAATTGGATTTTAATTTTATTAATTTTTTATTGAGAAATTAATTTTAATTTTATTAGTATTTAATTTAATTAGGTGAAAGACGATTGTGTGACTGGAACACACATAACAATATAAACTGGTAATGCAATAGAAAATTCGGAAAAAAATGATGATTTACACAATTTTACTAATTTCTTTGACGATCTTACTGTGTTTATAATTATGTGTGAGATCTGACTTGTAAATACTATATAAATCTTATGATCTTACGATTTTAATGTTAAATCTCGATTTTAACTACCTTCATCGTTAGTAACACTGGACAACACTTCCCATTAAAATAATATAAATTCATATATTTGATTTTCTAAAGATAAAAATAACATTATTTTGTCTTTTGAGACTACAATTGTTTTCTAAACACGAAGAAATAACGTTATTTTTGTGTAATTTTTAATAAGATAAAATATTAATAAATTATTACTAATATTTAACTTTGTTAAAAGTCTCATCTCAACTAGTAATAATGTTAATTTTGGTGCAAATGTTATTTTATTAGTTAATTTTATAAAATTAAATTAACGTAAAGTCCAGCTGGGCATATGAATTGACATGAGGGTTGTGTGTTTGACCGAAAGTCTCACTTAATTTTTTTTTTTTTACTTTTAAATTTACGTAGTTGTAATAATTAATCATACAACCATATAATATAAATTGTTTTACGTATTTAAAAACAACATAATTTTTAGAATTTGTACACATTATATTATAGTTTTTTTTTTCTTGAGTTGAATGCATCAAATTCCACTATAAATATAAAAGCTAAAAGATTATTAACAATAATTAATTACATATATAAATAAATAAATAAAAACAAACACAAAGTATGTCAATGTAAAAGTTTTCTTAATGGGGTCAAATAAAATTTGATGGTGCCATTTTATAATAGGTTTTGATTCTTTTCATCCTTATTATCATATGAAGCAACATAAGAATAAGCGTTGAATTAAATGGTTGGTAAATGATTAATGAGATCAGGAGCGTCAGCATTATAAGAGAGATAGATTTACAAGAATTTGATTTAGCTTAATTATAGAGATTAATTGCTAATTTTGTTTAATTTTGAGAAGAATAATTTAAATTCTATTAAGCATAACTAAGATATCAAATTTCACAACATGAACTTATTTGAAAACGATGAAATAAATGGGAAGAAATCACTCATATGCTAACATTTATTTATTCATTGTATGAATATTATTTGAACATTGGTGTAATAAAATCATTACCTATTGTTACCACATTTTTTATCACAATCTTGCATACATTTTGAATAAAGTGGTGGTGTTGGTATTAGGCCTATACATGAGAGTATACACTTTGAATAAATCTCCTATTGGAATCTTTATGAATTATACAAAAATTCTGTGTGTAGGTATAGGTTATTATTCTTGTGGTATGTTAGAAAACTAAACATCAATTTATAGAAAAAACTAGTACATGTAGAATGATTCTAACACGTAGAAATTGTTTATTATCATTACAAGAAAATCTATTATTAGCGATTAAGGGATAAAAAATAATTAGTTTTTATAGAAAATAATTTAGATATTAATTTATAAACTAAAAATTTTAGTAATTAAAATAGTTTCTAAATTTTTTTCAGAATATATCATTGTAGTGAATTGATTTCTAAATTACCAAATAACGTTTATAATTAACAGTGACGGATCTTGATAAAAAAACTTAAAGAGGTCAAAATAATATACTCAAATCTTGTATATTTAATTATTATTACCAATATAACAAAAGTATATATAATTTAGTATTGAAATCCTTGTATCTTTTTTCTTAAAAAAATTATAGTTTTGAAATTGTATTTGATATGAAACTCATTTTAAATAAGTTTTTCTAACTTCATCTCTTTCCCTGAATATTCTCATATTTGATAACATTTTTTTATAATAAGTTTCAAAGAATTAATATAAAACATTCCGCCTATAATTTAAAAGAATTAATATGAAAATTTTCACTTACAATTTTTTGAATCTTAAGAAATGGTCATTTAATTCAACAATTGAATTCTTAATATCATGCTTGAAGATAGGTGAATAAGTAAATTTGTATTGTTTTCATCTTCAAGGATATCTTCCCTTTTATCAAACAAATGAATCTATTATTTTATTTTTCATCAATAATAACTATTTAAAAAAATTAAGACTAAAAAATAATTTATCAAAATCCAATCAAAAATTGAGAGATGTAATTACTAAACAAAAATATGATAATCAAGTCACCTTTAAGAAATAGTTATGAAAAAACATATAGTACTTAGCTTTTCTTTTTATATTTATAAAAAAATAAATATACAAAAAACTCATAAGATAAAAAAAAAACTAAATATCAAACTAATATTTTCCTATCATGAGAAAATTATTTTTTTTTTATCTTAGAAGAGAACGGATGAGAATTGAGAGCGCGAGATAATGAATTTATATCTAACTTTCTATTTTTTTTAAACAAAAAACCAAAGAAGAGATGCAAGAGTAATAAATGAATACAATACCGGAAAAACTTCAAATGAGAGAGAACACAAAAAAATATCTCAATAAATTTTATTATTCTTTATTATGTTTAATTTTTTTATTTTTTTAATTTATTAATATTAAATATTATATTTTATAAAAAATAAAAATCAATTTAAAAAATTTTAGAAAAAATTAAAAATATTTAAGAAAAAAAGTAAAAAATCTTGGTGGGGTCATGGCCCTCGCGGACCTTAGAAGGTCCGCCACTGACAACTTGTTGGAAGGGGGAGCCTTTCATCCATAAATGAAGAACAGTTTTGATGATGTCTACTGATCTAGGATAAAACATAGCTTGGTCCAGTTAAGATATACATTAGGCAATTAGCTTATCTTTATCAAATGTATTTCAGGCCTGCTGTGTAATTCTGCATATGATTAGTTTTTTAACTAATGGATTAGCTGTGAGTATGGTACAAAGTAAGTGAAAATATACTCATGATAATCGATTAGGTAAATTGCTAATTGAATTAGTGACAGCAAAAACCTTTGTATAAAAGCTGTTTCGGAATCTGTTTTGGGTCTGGAAATATCAGAAAGATCACGCAGTCTTCATCTGAGATAGAGCCATCTGAGAGACACAAAGTTTCAGAAGATTCTGCAAGATAACTCAAGTACAGATCCAAGAAAAATTGATGGTTGATTCTACCATGATGGATCTTGCTTGATTCAAGGAGCATCAAGTCAAATCTGCACAACTTAGGTGTATTCGTTTCTTATTTTGTTTTCTGTATTTCTGATTATAGTAGCTTCAGTGTTTGAAGTGTGGACCTAGGTGCAATTGTGTGGATGCATTGCTCCTAGGGGGAGTTCTTGATTGTTGAATCAAGTTCTTGGGTTTTGAGGGTTAGAATTACATAGGTGTGCTTGTAATT
>Ga0214543_1005699_pt1 | contig 22682 bp, 18 predicted proteins | sample CNSS2metaG_FD_160094 | JGI IMG/M metagenome (GOLD analysis project Ga0214543, IMG submission 160094) | Root nodule microbial communities from cowpea collected in UCLA plant growth center, Los Angeles, California, USA - CNSS2 | ecosystem: Host-associated > Plants > Roots > Nodule | place: USA... | reverse complement strand
CGATCTTGATCTGTTCCCCATTAATGCCGCCTGCGGCATTGATGTCGGCAGCCGCCTGCTCCGCACCTTTCTGGAGCTGGGCGCCGAACGCCGCATTCGGGCCGGTCAGCGGACCACCGACACCGACGAGGTAATCGGCCCTTGTACCGATAACACTGAAAAGCAATCCAGCGATACAGGCACCAAGTCTAATCAGGCTTCTCATTGTAGCACCAACCGAATAGCGTAGATCGCAGATATGAGGCAGACCAGGTCGCCCGTCTACTTCAACCGACTTTGAGCTTGTCGATGTCACCTTGACCATTAGGCCCTTGCTCTCCTCTCAGGGACATCTGAAGAACAATCAATGATTTGAGTGGTATCCGTGCTAATTAGCACTTCTGGCTTGCATTAGCAAACACAAAATTGTAAAGTTCGAATATAAATAACCCTTGGGGGCGGCCCTAGGATAGCTGCATGCAACTGGATTCGGCAGAATCCGGGAGAATTACTTTGTTCAATTCGTTAGGGACAAACTTTTGTCTTTACAAAGATCATTTGACTTGCATTAGAGTACTGTAACTTCTTCTTGTATGGGAGAAAATGCTCCCTTCCGGCGCTTACGCCGAGCAGCGACATGCTCGCCCGTGGTAGGCGGAATTCATCTCGTTGGAGACAATCATGGACCTTCGCCTCACGATTTTGGTGGTGGTGGCCACCAGCGCCCTTTACTGCGGAGCAGCCACGGCAGAAGCCCTCCGAATCCGCCCGCTGAGGTCACTTTTGGTCCAGCCCGATCTTTCGACATCGGATGATGAGGCGACGAATGTCAGTGGGGCTGCCTGCCACTTGGAAAATAACGTTCGCGTATCCTGCCTTATGATCGGCGATGAGGTCCGGTATGCGCGAATGTTTTCGTTCGACGAACGGGCCGTCGTTCCGGGCGACAAGGTCTTCTTGCTCCCCAAGAAGGACGAGACGGGTAAGAAACTTGACGAGACCGATGCTGAAGGCGTCGCGTACGCCGATGGTTTTTACTACATCGCCGGGTCGCACGGGCTGAACAAAAGCGGGGAGAAGCAGCCGTCGCGGTACTTTCTTTATCGGATGCCGGTGAAAACTGTCGATCACTCCGATGGCAACGTTGGTTCGCCCTCCGCTGTTGCGGAGAACGTGACTCGGACGGCTGCCCTCGATCGAATTTTGTCCGAGGTTCTGAAGGCAACCGCGAACGTCGCCCCTGAAAGAGGCGGTAACAATATTGAGGGTCTGGCCGTCACTTCAGGGCGGCTTTTTCTCGGTTTTCGCGGGCCAGTTCTTGCCCAAGGCGCATTGATTGTTGAGATTTCCGTCACCGCTGCTTTCGACGGTCCTGCAAAATCGCTGAAGCTCCACTTTGTCGATCTCGGATTAGGACAGGGCGTCCGCGATCTTGCCGCATATGAGAATGGGTTACTGGTTCTTTCGGGTCCCCAGGATCGTCAGGGGGGAGCTGCCCGCATCTACTTCTGGAATCCCGAGGAGGAATCGTTGAAGCTCCTGGCGGAATTGTCTGAGGTGGGTTCGCCGGAGCACCAAGCTGAAGTTTTGATGGTGGCAGGGAGCGCCGCCGGGAAGGTTCAGCTCCTGGTGATGGAGGACGGCCCATCAAACGGTGCTCCCCGGATCTACGAAATATCATTTCCAGGTCGTTAAGGCAGGCGCAAGCCTCCTCGCAGGGGACAAACATGGCTGATCTCGATATTTTGCGCGCGGTATCGCAAGCCTCTTTGGGCGACGATAAAGTACTGCGTCCGGGCATTGTTCGTTTCCAGCTTGAGCTGAAGGATCCGTCGAAGGCGCGAAGCCTTCGCAAGGAGATTGTGAAGCTCCTTGGGGCCGGTCGCTTCAGCTTAGCGCCGTTGGATTCACTGTTGCCAAATTTCTACGTCCTCCAGTTTCCGGGGGTGCCGCGGACCGTTGCGCCGGACCGGTTGTTCGCGATTGCCGACGCATTGGTGGAGGCGCTCAATCTGGTGTCATGCACCCCGGACATCGGTTCGACGCTCTACGCCGAGCCCGACGCCCGCGCGCTGCGCGGCAATGCGCCCGAGTCCGTCGCACTCGATGCGTTCTGCTGGTCCCAAGCGCCAGCGCCAGGCGACTCGCAGTGGTCAGTAAAGGCTGTGAGAGCGCCAGAGGCCTGGGCGATTTCGCCAAAGAAAGGCGAAGGTATCATAGTTGCGCAGCCGGATACTGGGGTCGCCAGCCACCCTGATCTTGATCCTAACGCGCTTAGGTTTGACCTTGCCACCGACATCATTGGGGGTGACAAAGATGCCACCGATCCGCTTGATCCCACATTTGCCAATCCCGGGCACGGGACTGCGACTGCTAGCGTGGTGATCAGTCGCGCGGCCGGTCGGATGGTTGGCTCTGCGCCGGCTGCTAGCTTGGTACCTATACGCTGCACGACTGACGTCAAAATTTTCGACGGCACGCCGGTAGCCGCTGCTATCCTGCACGCTGTAAAGGTCAAGGCTGACATTATTACCATGAGTCTTGGGGGCATATACTCGCGCTCCATCGCTGCTGCGGTGGGTGTCGCCGTTGACGCCGGACTCATCGTTATGGCTGCCGCTGGAAACTGTGTCAGCTTCGTCGTCTATCCGGCCTCAGATGATCGCGTCATCGCCGTCGCTGGCGTCGATGTCAACGACAAGCCATGGAAAGGCACGAGCGCCGGGCCAAGCGTAACGATTTCGGCCCCCGCCGAGAATGTCTATGTTGCACGTCGTACACCAATCGATGGTGGTATCGGTACGGTGAGTGGCGGGCAGGGAACGTCCTTTGCCGTCACCACAACGGCTGGTGTCGCCGCTCTTTGGATCGGCCATTTCGGTCGCGCCAAAATTCGCGCGGAGGCAAAGCGCCGCGGCGTGAGCGTACAGGAACTGTTTCGCACTGCGCTAACCGCCACAGCGCGGCGCCCGGCCCGATGGAACAGTTGGCTCTATGGCGCAGGTATCGTGGATGGTGCGGCATTGCTGCGCCTTTCCCTTTCCAAGATACCGAGGTCATCGGACACTCCGATCGCGCCCGAATCGGTCCCTGACGCACCGCCGAGCACGGCCGTCGCCCAGGTGTTCGCTGAGGCGCAGCGACCGGGCAATGAGCGGATCGATTGGGCGCGTTTCGGTGCAGAGGCATCCTTCCTCGCTGCTGACGCATGGCGCCGGAGCGATGCTGGACGCGCGGTACTGCTGGAATCGGCTGCCCGGCCGATACCGTCCCCAGGCTTGGCAGCGGTCGCGCCGGCGGCTGTGAGGCGCAGCTTCGAGGTTGCGAGCGCGGCGCCCCATCTGCTATCGCCCTTGCCGCCCCCGGCGTCGTCGCAGCGGCAAGCCATCACCATGATTGCCCCCAAGAAGCCGGGCCAGGAAAGCACGCTGGAAAACGCGCGCGCCAGCCTGAGTGGCACGGGCATGCGAGACTTGCAAGATTTTGTCGAGCGCGCGCTTGCTCAGATCGAGTCTACTTCGGAGACAACGCTTGAAGCCTCTGCTGCGCGTCGCGATGTGCTCAACAAGACGGAAAGCGTCGTTCGTGCGCTCCTCGCCGGCGGCGAAGCCGCGCTTTCGATCGAAGGTCGCATTGTCGTCGAGTCACTTATCAGATTGAAGGGCCGCCCAGCGTTCAAGATCAACGATGGTGTGATTTCGAAAGCTCAGGCCGAAATCACCGATTGGGCGACCGCGCTGTTCGCCGCCGAGTCATACTTGCCTGACCTGTGTGCGACCGTCGGGCGGATTGACCTCAATGGCGAACATGTCGGCACCGGATTTGTTGCAGGTTCCGGCCTTGTCGTGACGAATAGGCATGTAGCGGAAGCAATCGCTGATGTTGTTGTAGGTGCCAATGGCGGAGGTCGTTGGTTCATGCGTGACAATGTGTCGATTAACTTTGACGATCGCGGCCGCGGAAACGAAAAGCGTTTCAAAGTGCGGGAAGTCGCTACAGCCGGGGCTGCTCAAATTGGAGATAACGTCGATTTTGCGAACCTGGATTTGGCAATCCTCGATGTCGAAACCGAGAATGCGGCCGGGAAACTACCGAAGCCCATTGGTCTGACCAAGGATCCCGAAGAAGCGAGGCTTTCCCAGGATATCGCGGTGATCGGCTATCCCGCCCGGCCCGATCTCGCTGCTCTCGACGATCCAACGGGCAAGGAGACCACGGAGACGATCGGCCGACGTCTGGCCATGATCTTCGGCCTGGACTACGGACGAAAGTACTTCAGTCCGGGCATCGTCGACCAGCCAGCCGGGACAATCAAAGGCGACGGCCGCGGCTGGATCATCACACATGATGCAACCACGCTGGCGGGATCTTCAGGTTCCTGCGTCATGCGATTCAGCGACGGCTTGCCGATTCTAGGGCTTCACTTTGCGGGACGCGTCATGACGGCGAACTATGCGCATTCGCTGGCGGCGGTGGCACAGTCTATGGCCTTGCCTGCAAGCGTGACCGGGCGGCTGAATTGGGTGTGAGGACAAACGGTGACAGGACCTACCGACTATCTCGAAGTCTCGAAACTCGCTCGACAGCTCAACGTCTCACGTGAGACGTTCGAGAAAGCTTTCGACGTTTTTGCGGACGCCCGGCCGGACGAGATAACCCGTTTCAAAGCGCTTGCCTTACGACGACAGAGACGAGAGCCTCTTGACGCCGGCCCAGAGCGCGACAAGGCGGACATGCTTTCGGCTTTGGAGTATGCAAAGGAGAAAGGGTTCCTCGACGAACTATGCTCCACCTCCGGCGCGGCGCTCTTCACGACCGCGCCTGAAGGGGTCGTGATGGCTGTCGCGTTGACCTCAGATGAGGCTGCGCGACGCAGTGCCCGAATCACCTTCGAAGCAATTATCAACGACAAGGAACGCTTCCGTGATCCAGACGAGGTGAATGCCGGCCTCATGCGCGCGCAGCGCTGCACCTGTCGCGTCGTCGTCCGGCAGGGAACAAATCGGGTTAGGGGAACCGGATTTCTAATCGGACCGCGGCTTGTCCTCACGAACTGGCATGTGGTGCAGAGCCTTCTTGAGCCTCTATCACCGGCGGATGCGATCGCCGCCGATCTTGCACCGGCGGAAGCGTGGCGAGCGAAAGCCGACAGTGCTTCAGCGCTGAGTGTTGAATTCGATTTCACGGCTCGCGCGGCCCATGCAGGCGGGGTGACGCGGATTCCGGCGAGCACAAACTGGTTTGTAGCGGCAAGCAGCGCCGAGGGTAGCGAGCATGCAAACGACGAGAATACGGGGGTTCCCTGGCCCGAAGATGTCGCCGCCTTTGAACCATTCGACGATTTTGCTGTTCTGGAGATTGCTGAACCTGCCGGTCTGGACAGACGGTTCTACGACATAATTACGGAAGAACCTCCGCTTCCCCAGGGTAATATGGTCCTACTGCATCACCCGGGCGAGTATTCCATGCGCCTTTCCTATGGCAGCTTCGACGTCGAGCCAAAATTCGCGAGCCTACTTGGCGGAGTGCCATCGAAGACGAGTGCGAGAGTCCTCCACAATGCGAACTCGATCAGCGGCTCTTCCGGTGGTCCGTGTTTTGACTTCGACATGCGCCCCGTCGCGCTACATCAGGCTGGCATCGAATTCAGCGGCTTTGCCGACGTCACGGATGAAGATGGGACGCCACGCCGAAAGGCGGTGATGAATATCGCAATACCGTTGCGTCGGGTGCGTCAGAAGGCGGGGCTCGCCATTCGTGCGCGAATGGGCGACCTGAGGGCGTTGAAGTCGACGTTCTTGAACGGCGACCCGCTCATCGGCCGTGTTGAACTACAAGAAGCCATCGCAGAAGCATGCGTCGGCAAAGTGAAGATCCTCATCGTGCGGGCGGACATCGCAAGCGACGGAAGCCCATTACGGTCCGTTGGGAAGTCTTTCTCACGGAAAATTTTGAAAGAGTATCTTGACGCGTCGCAGCACGAAGTCATCGAAATAAGTGCGGCCGACCTCATGCAAAACGCCTTTAGGACGGCGGGAGCAATCCTTGACGCCGTGAGCGTAGGCTTGTCGGCTCAGCTGACCCCGATCGAAGGCAAGATGTTGCCTGCCGATCGTCAGTCGACGGAGATCAATGACATCGTGGCTCGCGTAGCGGCGGAATTGAAAGCAGCACTGGTAACTGCGGCCGGGAGGCGAACGCTATGGATCGTGATCGACGATCTCGAGAAGCATTCTTTGCCGGACACTTCTACCCGCGGCCTTCTTGATCGTCTCTACGCCGATGTTTCGGTCGAACAGTCGCTTCGCTTGGTGTTGCTCGGGCTCGCTGATGTCGACCTACCCTCTCTCCAAGGTATCAAGGCGAAGAGGCTCGACAAACCTCTGACGCATCTCGACAGTGGTCGGGTCGCCCGCTGGGTTGGACACCGCATAGATGGTCGCTTTGCGTTGCCGGATGCCGCATACGAATGCCTTGCAGGTGTCGTGACCTCCGTCGCCAGCAGCCGGGTAAGCGAGACCTTTAGCATGACACAGGCCGTCTCCGCGATTGTGAAAAACGATCTTGATCCTCATCTGAAAAAGCGGATGGGGCTTTAATGACATACGGACCACTCGAAACTCCCGATGCGATCGCGGCGGCGCTCCGAAAGCGCGCAGCGGTTGTTGGCACATTTGATCCGTTGCGCCTTCTTGCGGAGGTCGTCCCTGGGGAGCGTGAAGAGGTTTTCGAGGATCGCATATTCAGCGCGCTCTCTGTATCGATCGAGGAAGTGCCGGACGCGAAAGAGGTGCTGTGGCGCCTGAAGCCAGAGGCCCGCCGCGAGGCACTACAGGAACTTGTTGCACATAATGAGCTTGATCGCACAATCGCGCAAACCATGCCGCGACGCGGTGACCGCTTCGGTCGCATCTTGCAGGCTACTCTGAGGAAGCGAGGCGCAGGCAATGACGCCGTTATGCAGAAGATGTCACCGGACGACCTCATGCTGCAGGCGCTCGCGCTCGACTTCGCGCGATCCTTACCAACACGAATGAATTCAGGCCCGCAGGAGCGATCGATTGACCCCCGCATCCTCCTGGCTCGCCAAGCTGAGCGGCGAAGACAAGACCATGTCGCTCCGCCAAAGCTGTTTGGACGTGATCGCGACGCGGAAGCGCTCGATCGCTATATCGCCGATGGCTCGGTAGTGTCGCCATTTGTCCGTCTGGAGCAACCAGTGGAAGCAGAACGCCGGTTGCGTCCGCTGCTCGTAACCGGCATTGGCGGTTCAGGTAAGTCGGCCCTTGTCGCCGATTTGATGCGGCGAACGCAGCGCGCGGACTGGTCGGGGCCTATCGTTGTCTATCTCGACTTCGATCAGCGGAATATCGCGCTTGGCGGCGAGCGTGAATGGCTAAACGACCTGACGCGGCAGATCGGGTTCGCGAGGCCGGAGCTTGATGCGCCTTTGTCGAAAATTCGCAGCGACGCGCGACAGGAACTTCACAGGCTGACGCAGCAGAGGGACGACGTCGATCGGCTCACCGGTACAGACAGTCTTTTTGTCGTCTCTAATATGCGCGAGGAAATGCAAAAGGTATTGAGCGTTGGCGTGCTCGCTTCCCAAACCTTGGTAGTAATCATCGACACTTTTGAAGAAGTGCTTGTGCGCACCAATTTGCGGGCATCCTCGCTTAGCCAGGAGCCGTTCGGTCTGGTCCTGGCCTTCCTCGAATCTTTGACTAGGCTCAATCTCCCCGATGGTGCGCCAGTATTTGGTGCGGTACGGGCGGTCGTGGCGGGCCGTGCGCACCCATTCCCGGGGGAGGAGTCGATATCTGCGCGCTGGTTCGAAGGATGGCTGGAGGTTGGCGAACTCGATATCGAGTCGGCCATCGAGTTTCTGCAGACCCACGGTAGCCGGCGCACGTTCACGAGAAACAGGGCACGGCGGATCGCCCAGAGCATACCTCGTTTTCCGTTAGTCCTGAAACTCCTTGTTGCCTTTGCTCATAACCGTAGCGCGCGTGAGATCGACGAGGTTATTGGTGAAGCGCAAGGCACGGGGGTTCTGAGTGCTGCGGCGAGCACGCGCGTACTCTATTCGCGATTCCTCGACCGTCTAAAGGATCACATCATCAGTGACGCACAAGGTGAGCGGTCCGTGCCGCGCACCCAACTTGTCCGGCTGGCTCATCCGGGCCTTGCCCTGACCGTGGTTACGCCCGAGCTGATCCGCCACGTCCTTGCCGGACCCGCGGGTCTAGGCCAATTAGATGACCAGCAAGCGCGAGATCTCTTCGAAGCGCTGTCTCGCGAGGTCTGGTTGGTGGAGCGCGTTGGTGATAATGCGGTGCGGCACGTTCCGGTCCTGCGCCGCATCATGTTGCCAATGCTGAATGGTGATCTCACCGTGGCGGAGAATGCCAATGTCGAGATGCTGGAAACCATACGCGCTGTGCATAGAGCAGCAGCGGAATGGTACCGCTCGGGCGGCGCTAGCGACCCTGACGCAACCGCGCTAGCCGCCTACCATGACGCGTTCCTAGGCGACATCGCAGCCTTAGCATCCAGTCCAAGTCTCGTGCGCCGCGTTCTCGATGTAGCGGGCGAGGACGTATCAGCGATGCCGGTCGAAGCGCGCGCCGTGTTGCGCCGAGAGGCCCGGTCCGCGGAGGGCCTGTCGATTGAAGAGGCTGCCGCTCTCCCAGCGGCCGAACGCCGCGAGGTGGATGCGGCCCGTCTATCCCGGCGCGTCAAATCGGGAGTCACCTCCCGGCACCTGGGAGGCGAGGTAGGCAGCGTTAGTGGTGACTTGGAGGCTAGTAGGCCTGTCAGTGGGTCGCTTTCAGATCCGCTCCAAGCCGAATTCCCAACGATCGGGCGTCTCTTTGGCGATCAGCTCGATGTGCTCCAGGACAAGGAGACAGCTCAACGCATTGAAGCTTTGTTCGCCGAGGCTGATTTCGGCGCGGTCTTCCAGTACGGTGCCCATGCAGCGGCTCTGCTCTCTGAAAGACCTCTGGAAGACCCGCCTCTCGAAAAACTCGGGGACATCACGAGTCACTGGACCTGGAAATGGGCCTTGTCCTGCTTGGCGATCGGGCGGGGCGATGAGGCGCTTCTTAAATGGGCTGGGACTGATCCTCCGGCAATCAATGCGCTTTCTAGTACGAACCCATTTCGGGTTGGGCCCCTGTTGTCTCTCGCAATTTCCACTGTGGCGCTTGGCCGGGCGCCGTCTTTTAAAGACGAGCCACCCTATCGCGACGCCGTTCTCGCCTATCCGGTGATGGAAAGCGCGCCAGTGACCTCGATTTTGTCCCTGCGGCTTCGCGTACTGGCAAGCTATTGGGAAGAAGCCCGCTTCCTCGCGTCGCCGCGTGCACTGGAACTGCGACCGGATCTTGTGCGGCTTGTGGCGCTGTGGTCGCCGATCCCTGGTATGAAAGTCAGCACGTACGGTAGTCCATCCTCAATCGTTCAGATACCTGAAGAACTGCAACGACGATTAGATGACTTCCGGCGTGATCCCCCTTTGTCGTCCGACCTGAAGATGCTAGACGAGCGCGTGGGCATCATCCGTTGGTCGTGGCCGTCCGAGCAACTTCCCATGACAACGCTTGCCACCCTCGGATCGCTGCTTCGGGGGCGTTCGCCGGAACTTTACGATCCAGTGCGGGCTGCCCTTGGGGATGCCGCGGCGGCCGATACATCTGGCTTCGCGGCGGCGGTGGCGGAGACCGCGCAACTCGCCCCCTTCTGGCCGACGGACTGCGCATCCGACAGATTCCGAAACATATGGAACAGCCTGCGAGAGATGGATTACTTGCTGGCGCGTCTGGTCATATTTATTGATCTCTCAGGCCTGACCTCTTCGTTGTTTTCGGCGCTCGGACGCTACGGGAACTTCAGCCAACGTTTTCAGGATGTCGCAAAACTGGTCGAACTCTACGACAGCTTGCTTCTCGCGCCCTACGGTGCTGCACGCATGACGCCGGTCCCGGGACCCGAGCGCGTTTCGCTTTCCGACGATGCCGTGTGATCAGAGAAAGTTCAAAGGAGTCAACATGACCATCGATCTTTCATATCGACCGCGCCTCAGTGACCTTAGCCAACTGGGCGGCCCCGCAGAGGCGTTTAGCGAGGCGGAGGCGCGTCGCGAATTGGAAAGCGTGGAAGCTCGGCGACATCCTCAGCGCACTCCGCCGGCGAATTTCACAGGCCGCGCCGGCTACGCAGATGACTTCCTCGGTTTCGTGGTGCCGCTTCCCACTCCATTGAGTGAGCTCAAGCGATACGTGGCCTCGGTGTCGGGTTCAACCGAAGGCCGCCTTGACTACGAGCATTTCAGCGTAGTGATGCACTCCGCCCGACGACTAGCCATGTTCGTGGCGGTCAACATTGACGGCGCGCAACCGGTCGATATCGAGCGGAAGGACGATAGATGGTTCCTGGACGGTCGCATTGCCGATGAGTTTCAGATCGGCGAGGACCTCTACGTCGACAATATCCTCGACCGTGGCCACCTCGTCCGGCGGCAGGATCCCGTCTGGGGCCATAGCGCCGAAACGGCCAACAACGACACCTTCCATTTCACAAACTGCTCGCCACAAGCTGCGAACTTCAACCAAAAGACCTGGCTGAGCCTCGAGGACTACGTTCTCAGCAATGCCAAGGCACAAGACGCCAAAGTCACGGTTTTCACGGGACCACTTTTTAGAGACAGCGACAGGACCTATCGCGGCGTGCAGATTCCAACTGCGTACTGGAAAGTGCTGAGCTTCGTCGATGAAGCGGGACGCCCCTCGAGTACCGCCTATATTGTAGATCAAGTTTCAGAGCTCAAGCACCTTGAAGCGGTATTCGGCGCGTACAAGACCTATCAGCGTAGCGTAGCTTCGATCGAACGCATGACCGGACTATCGTTTAACGGACTCGCTGATTTTGACGGCTTCTCGAACGAAGAGGCGGCAACTCGAACGACCATCATCGCTGAGCTGCGGTCGCCGGCTGACATTCGAGTTTGAACAATGTCGGCAGTTGGCTTGGTGCGTGGGGCCGGGCCAACGAATTCTTGCCTCTAGGCGAGGTCTCACAGGAATGCTGCGCGTAAGCTATCATAGCAAACACAACTCACCGTTACCGCGAGATGCGCGCTGCGGCGGCCGGGATGCTCCTCTCGCATCCGCGGTCCGAGCTGCCGCACGGTCTGGATCGCTTTCCACTTACGCGGTCCCTGGCCAAGCCACGGAGGAAAAACGTCGACTGACGCCGACGACTCAACTCGGGCATGATATCTCGTCTGGCAACACCATGAGCCCAAAGAAATTAACTAATTGATCGTTGCCCTTCTCCCATCCCGCGCCTCTCCGGCCGAAATTGTTGCACGATGTCTCGCACAAACGGGTATGCGAATCCGGTAACAAAGCCGACGGCCACGGATAACATGGGGTCATTTATCCAAAAGTCGTTTAGCACGGTGCTCGCAACACCGACGTGGAAGACACCTTTGGCCAAAATAGCGGCGAAGATTGCTGCTATTATGAGGGTATTTACGGCTCGCTGTACCGGTTTCCAACGCCCGGGGTTAATTTCAGCGAGCTGACTATAGGTAACACTGTCACCAACTCGGAACACAAATTCTGCAAACAGGCCGAAGGCTACCCCGAGAGGAATTAATGCTGCGGCGAAAAGCAGAGATATAGCCGGAGATACAGCCTGCCCATAACCGGGAATCCAACTCCCCATGTATTTATAGGATAAAGCACTTGCTGTTAGGCAAAGAAGAACTGTGAATACAGTGATTATAAAATTCCATTTCCAGACATGTCCACGCACATGCGGGAATTCGTATGTCATTCGAGCTTTGAGTTCTTCTAGCCCGTCTAGGCCCACATCGATGCTGTAGTCACCTCCCACAGCCCCAGATTCTGCGATGACGCGGAGCTCTTGAAAGAACGACGTCCTCCGCCCCCGCTCCTTGTGAAAGACGAGTCTAATTACTTGCGCTACTTCGCTTATCTGACGCCGGAACTCTCTCATGGCCGTTGGGGGTGATGAAGAACCTTTCACTCGCGTAAACTCGAGGCGAGGTACAGGCTCTTCACGGAACTCGACTTTTTCGTAATAGCCTCGAGCGCGGGGACAAGTCTCTGAGCCGTCCGCTGGCTCTGGCACCTCATGAGTCTGCCCAGTTTCCTTGCCTTTCGCGTCTTCTAGTATCGGATGCGGGATAACCTCAGCTGCGGTAGGTTCGCCCTCAGGAACGTCCGTGCTACTTGTTAAGTCGACCATGAGTTTACCTCCTGCATGGGAGCTACTGGCCACAACTGGGTTTATCGCGTTTAATAAGCATGAGCTGAATATAAGCTCACTTCCAAGTTCAACCTGAAAAAACTATTTCTAGTCCGCCATCCAGGATTTTTCTGACGTTCTTCATAGGTTCCTCTTGGGGACTCTCTGTTGACGCGCATTCAAGAGCTGAGGTGCGTAGCTATGGTTCTATGATAACTGAGACTTCTTGTGTTTTCCGCGAACCCCACGGGGATCCGAAGATGACGTCGAGCCTTGCCTTTCCCGGTTTCCGGGCTACAACGATAACGACATTTGGTCCTCCGGCCGGGGTAATGGTGCCCAGAGGTGTCAGGGTGCTAGATGTAAGCGGGCCTACGATCTGGATGGCGTCAGACCCGCCGTGCACCACAGCTCCCATGGCATCAATGCGAAGTACATCGCCAACACGGAGCGCGGCTTCGTTCGGAAGGCATGCCCCAGAAGCGATCTCAAAGAAAGCCTTTGGACGCGTCATCGGCTCATGTACTCAGACGTCCACCAAAACATCCTCGTCCTCTGACCATTCATCAACTTCAAGAGCTTCAGTTCCGCCGATCTGGTGCCGCGGACGGGGGTAAATAAGGCCGCAGAATTCATAATCTGTCTCATTGATGTCGGACCCGCCAACGATCGGCCTTCCATCAACTGTAACAGAACCAGGTAGTTGATAACACATGATTGAGAGTTGATCAGGGCGCGTGCTGCCTGGGAGCAGGGTTCTTTCGTCGATCGGTGTGAGGATCTGCTCATCGACGGTCTGGGGGTCCCAGCCAAATGTCCGCCATGCGTAAGCATACATTTTGTTCCGATCTATGCGCGCAATGATGTCCTCACGCATATGCTCATGTGGGAACCCAAGCGTATGGCCGGTTTCATGGCGTACTACCCGCCTATACTCAGCTTCCGGTGTGTTCATCGTGAATCCTTCCAGATTCATCGTGGGCCGATTCCTCGGAATGTGCAGGACGTCGGTGCCTAGATACGACCAATAGCCACCTTGCCCGCGCGATATCCTGACCTCTCCGACTCCCCCCGTTTCCACAAACGAAATGCAACCGCTTCTGGTCCATGCATTCATGTGAGAGACGATCCGGCGCCTGAGATCTGGCGCCGCTGTCTCCATAAAACTAACCGTCAATTGCCGCGGTTTGGGGCCCCAGTACTTTGAAGTTAGCGCCGATATGTTTTCGGGCTTCGGGACAAATCCGAGATCGTGGGCCGACCTACGCCAGTACGCGGGCGCATTCACTGGATTGATCATGCTTGCGGTTCTGGCTGCATCGTTGAGCAACCGCCGAGGAAGGCTCTTCGGTCCGCCACAGACAGGGCAGTTTTGTTCCTCATGATTATGATCGTGGTGAACCGCGAAGGTTTCCGTCGATGCGTCCGTGACGATCCTCCGAATACGTTCAAGAGCCTCAATGGGCTCTGGTCGGGTGACATCGACGGGCGCAACTTCACGCGCTTCGAACATCGATCCACGTTCACTCGACTGCTTGGCTCTCTTAGTCATTGCAGCGTCCTCCTATTGGCGAGCATCGTTATGCGACTGGGCCGGCGCTGGTTGCCGTTGTTGAGATCGCCTCGCTCATCTGGTGTGGCAGCGCGATCTTCAAAGTTGAAGCGTAAGCGCCATTTCAATTCGATACTAAGCTGCCAGGCTTGAAATCACGCGGCGCGGGGCTCTGCTTGCTCACTTCCCACTAGTTGCTCGGCTTCTCGTTCAGCAAGTTGCTGCCGGCGCGTCAGGTCGCCGGAGCTCGAAAGTGCAAGGAAGACGTCTGCGATCAATTCGGAAATTTTGGACGGATCGATCTTATTGTTGCTGACGAACCCCGTCACGATGCCGACTGTCATCTGCAATATCGGATCCGCTTGTGCAGCGCCATTGCTGAGGGTCTCGACAGAGGAGGACTGCCTGGATGTCTCTGCGATTTCTGTGTCGCCCTCGAAATACTTCAATGCGGTCAGCGTCGCTGGACCGGTACTGATGGGTTGCCCATGCTCTGCCGGGAAAGCAGCCTCGATCCCGCCCCTAGCGGGCACAATGACCCTGAGCGCTCCCAGAAACCGTGTGTGATATCTCGCTATAGCTTCTGCAATTCCCGCTTCATGTCCATTGATAATCGCCCGTGCTCCCACAGGGTCATCTACGTTGTGACGGAAGTAGCGCGACAAGTTATGTGGGCCACGGCCGTCCGCTCTAAACCAACCTTCCACCATCCCGAGAAACATAACGGCGGCGGCATAGTCCAAGCGGAGAGCCAGATCGGGGTTGTCCACCAGATTGTCACCAACGTAGTTTCCGGCGCGCCGATAATTATCCCGCCAGGTCAATTGGACATAGCCGCGCCCGTAGTAGGGGTAATAACGGAGATTGCGCCGCCGCCAAGCTTCGGAGAGCCAATACGCCTCCCTCACTGGCGTCATCTGCCGGGCCGTCTCATGGAATGTCGTCGCAAGCATATAGGCCAGCCAGCGAAGGTCGCCATCGGGAAGGCGCTGTTCCCACTGGTCGAGTATAGCCGACATCCCATCTACTTGACTTTGTGTCAGCCGGCCGCTGAACATGGACCGAACTTGACCGAAGAAGAACGTCCGATCGAACTGCATTCGTGCCTCCTATAATCACTTGAGAGAACAGGACATCGGTGATTGGAATCCGAATGCGTTGAGCGTTGCGCCCAAAGTCTTACGGTCGGTGACAATGGCAGCGGAGGTCGGTTGGAGCCGGGGATTACTTCCTTTTAGCCGGTCCGAGTAGACGATGATGTGGCGGTGGGAGGCGATGATGTTGTCAGCCTCCCCCTCCCAACATCCGCTGTAGGCACATACCGACATTGCCTTGGTTTTCAAATTAACCGCACCGCCAGCCGGCGTGAACGCCTCTGAGCTTTCGCATTCGTCGGAGTTGCAGCTGATTTCGAACTCGCCATTGCGACATGAATAGTCGTTTGATGCTGCGAGCGCGTCAAAAGATGCAAGTATCGCTAACAAAAGTATGTTCCGCATCGCGACCATCCTGCAAAGTATTGACTCGGTGACTCTAAATATCGCAAGCCACGTCGCGCGCCATGGGATACTAGGCGCGTGAAAAATACACCACAACATTCAAATAATCGGCGGACAGGTGGGAGCGGATTTACTACAACTCAGACGGCTTCCCAATTGCTAAAATTTGCGCTAAGAGGCGTTCGGCTCCCCCGAGCCTTTCCGAACTTTATCGATTGCTAATTATGCGCCTTCGATTGTCTTATGGCAAGAGTAAAACTTAGAAGAGTGCAACGCCGAATAGGCCACATCGAAACCGCCCCTAAGTCCCTCTCTGAAATCTTGACAAGGCAAAACAACCTGACCAACGACGCGAGATTCAAATCACGATAGAGCATCGCCGCGCCAGGACTTGTTACGTGCGTAACATCCGGCCCCGATGGCGTTGATGTGAATGGCTTGAGTTCACGAGCCAGATCACAGAGAGGCTTAAGCCCTGAGATCTGATATTCTGCCTCCGCGGTATCCTGTTGACCTCTACGCAATCTCTTCGTGTGGATTTCTGTCGATCAGATTTTCGCTAAAGCCTCTTCGGCGGGCAAGCTGTGAATAGGATCATCTGTGAGTGCAACACCCAGAACTTTGACCCCTGGGTCAGGTGACCAATTCATTTTCGTTCGCATGCCCGCCCATAGCGGCATCTTCGCTAACGACGAATGAACCACACAAATTGAGGAAACCCTAATTAAATGCCAAGCGACATCCACTTCGGAAGGAAGGCGACGCCGAGCGGCGCTGCGATCGATGCAAGGATGAGATAATCTATCGCCGTCGCGGGTGGGGATCGGCACCGCAATCTGCAACAATGTTCTACATTCCACCCGGCTCGCCAGTTTACGCGGGGTAGTTAAGGTGGTTTGACGCAATCGGGACACTGAGAATACGATTTCGCTCGCTGATGGCCACGCGTTCTGGTACCGTCGGCATATGTCTGCATCAGAAGCGTCAAGACCTAAGATCATTCCTAACTTAAGGAAAAGAACGTGGTCGAAAGGGATGAGGTACTTCTGAAGGAAATCGGCACACTTCTCCAAAGAGGAGTCTGGTATACGAGGAATGGTCGGTTCGAAGAAGCAGAGAGTTGCATACGGACCGCACTCGACGCCGCGGTTGGAAATCTGGATGAATCACACCGAATCCTCATCGACAGCCGGGCTTGTTTAGCCAATGTCTACGCTGCTACCGCTCGCTTCGATGAAGCCGCCGCGCTGTTGGATGAGGCACTGGCGGCGGCCAAGCGACACGGCGCGGAACCAGCGCTGATTGCGCTACTTTTAAACAACCGCGGGGGCATATCTCGTGAAGCGTCTCACCCGGCAGAGGCTCTCTGCTGGTTCCGCCAGGCGGCCGAACTTGAGGTGGAAGCGATGGGACGCGCCAGGGCAGAGGAAAACGCTGCTCTTTGTCTCGGCTCTTTGGGTCAGTTCGACGAGGCTCGCGCTTTATTTGAGAGGTCGTTGGCGACTTGGCAGGCCTGCCTCCCCGGCGATCACGCTGTCGTGTCGCGTAGCAAGAACAACCTGGCGCTTCTAAATCATCAGGCCGGCGATTTCGGTAGCGCGCGCAGCGGGTTTAACGACGCCCTGTTGCGGCTGGCCGAAACAGACGAGAATACGAGGCTCCGAGCGACGATCTTCAACAATCGGGCGATGCTTGCCCACGAAACTGGTGACTACGAAGCTGCGGCCATTGACTTCCAGGACGCGGTCGCGCTGTTTCGCTCGCTTCTCGGTGACGAGCATCCTGATACCGTCACTGCTGTTAGCAACTGGGGTATGCTGCTCCTTGACGCTGGTCAATTCGAGGCGGCCGAGCCATTGCTGCGGCAGTGCGCCGAGATCCGCCAACGCACGGGACCAATCGTCAAGCACGCGACTTCGTTCAACATCCTCGGACTACTATGCTTGCGTACAAAGCGACTGACGGAAGCCGAGTCACTTCTTCAACACGCAATTCACGTCAGCGACTCTGTCGACGATGAACTAGCGGCGATCTCCGCCAACGTTGCCCGTAATAATCTGGCCCTGACCTACAGTCAAAGGGGTGCATTTCACGAGGCGCGGCAGCTGTTCGAAACGGTAGTTCAGCAGCGGCGCGAAAGATTCGGCAACGATCATCCGAACACCGAGCAGGCGTTGTTCAATCTTGCCACCACGCTAGCGAAGCTCGGAGACCATAGCGCCGCGAGGCAATTCTTGGATGAGGCCGCGCGTATCGATGAGCAGGCTCTTCGTCAAGTCTTCAGGACGGCTGCCGACAGCGAGCGCAGTGCGTTTTTATGGCAGCTGCGAACGAGATGGAACGCCTATCTGTCTGTAGTCCGGAACGATGGCGGGGCTGACGCGATCAAGGCGGGGCTCGAATTCGCCCTCAGGAGACGCGCCCTCGGGCTCGAGGCTCTGCTGGCGCAATCGGTCGCTGGTCGGACCGAAGAAGACACGACGACAGCACAGTGCTTTCGAGAACTGGTGCAGTTACAGAAGGCTATTCGCTTGCTCGCAGCAGGCGCAGCCTCACCCAGCGACGAGAAGCGACGCGTTGAGCTTCTGCGTCGCCAAGTGGGAGTCGAGCGTGAACTGGCTAGCATCACACCAACGTTCGGCAACGAGAGCGGCAAAGGGATAAGTTTAGAAGAAGTCCAGGCCGAGCTCCCTTCAGACGGCGCCCTGATCGAGATCGTCCGTATAGATCAGTGCCTCGTAGTTTCGGAGGCAGATTTTAGCGATGGCCGCTACCTCGCCTTCGTCCTGCGCGGTGACGGCGAGCGGCCCGTCCTCGTCGATCTTGGTACCACGGCAACCATTGACGATCAGATCGGAGCCTATCTTCACGTCATGGGGCTAGAGATCCCATTCGATCGCGGTTTCGAAGCCTACGAGCAGGAAGCCGCCGAGCCATTGCTGGCGTCGATCAGGCCATTGCGCGATGCGCTGAAAGGCTGCTCGAAACTATTCGTTGTCCCCGACGGCGAATTTAGCCGGCTGCCCTTCCCGGTCTTGCCCATCGATTCCGGGTCTCGTCTGATCGATGTCTTTGAGGTCTCGTTTCTGACGTCTGGCCGGGATCTTCTTCGTCGGCATGAGGCTGAACCCCAGCCAGACACTGGCCCCGCATTGGTGCTCGGCGACCCCGAATTCGATGTCGTGGCGGTTGAGCCCTGCCAGCGAAACGGCGACGCGGCCTTGAGATCTCGGCTGCGGGACGCAGAAGATCATTTTGCGCCGTTGCCGAACACCAGAGCAGAAGCGGAAGCCGTTGGCTCACGGCTCGGCGTGCAACCTCTTCTTGGCCTTCAAGCCTCCGGGAAGGCGGTGGTCGGCGCACGTTCGCCCAACATACTGCACGTAGCGACCCATGGCTTCTTTCTCGACACCGCTGGCGCTACCGCAATGGATCAGTTCGGAGAGACGGGTTCAAACCTGTCAGCGTTAGCCACAGCAGACAATCCGCTGCTGCACTCAGGTCTTGTCCTCGCCGGCGCAAACGTCTGGCTTCGCAATGAAGATCCTGGACCAGAGTTTCAACCAGCTGTGCTCACTGCTGCGGACCTCGCCACATGCGATCTGCGCGGAACCCAGCTGGTGACTCTATCTGCATGCGATACTGGTCGGGGGCGAATTCGTGCAGGTGAGGGGGTTTTTGGCTTGCAAAGGGGCCTGGTGATGGCAGGTGCAGCTGCGGTGACCATGAGTATGTGGCCCGTGCCTGACCGCGAGACGATGCAGCTGATGTTGATGTTCTACGAAAACCTAGAAGAGGACGGCGTCTCCGGCGCGTTGCGTCGCGCTCAGCTCTCAATGAAGGAACGTACGAGCGACCCACGGGACTGGGGCGCCTTCGTTGTACTGACCGCGCGTTTGTCGTCCCGTCGTCCACGACTTAGGTAAGTGATGGCCCCACTGCTCTCCAGATCTAGCAATCGATCGGGGGCATATCGCTATGGCTCTGAGACGATATTGTTAGGGCCGTCTTGTTGGTCGGAATTGGCCGACCTCGTTATGAGGGAAGGGCAGGATGGCGAAGACGGGAGAGGTCACGCAGCAGGCCGTGACGCGAAGCGAGCTTGACCTAAGGGAACGGGGGATCACTCGTTCTATGTCGGGACGGCGAGGAATGCTTCGCCGCTGCGAAGACGTTGTTGATGTCTTGCTTGAGGATGTGTGTTGTTTAAAAATAAGCCTTTGGTCAGGGGGGCACGTTGGTGCGCGACTTCGCAAAGGAGCTAGGGCCAAAGCGGTATTTGAGTGCGCCCTATACAAGCTTTGCTTTGGCAGCGTCCATTATCTGGTCGGCGCGATCTCTGGTGATGATAAATATCCTTTGCCTTTTGTGGTTGATCGTCATTCGTATGACACAAGAAGGTAATTTTAGGATCGCGGCTGTATTCATTGGGGTGAACGTCTGGTTTTTGATCTTATGGGCGTCACTCATTCCTCGAAAACTTAGGGCGCGTCGGTCTTGCAACATCGTATTTCTGCGTGGCTTTCATGAGGAGGTCAGGGCGGATGTGCCGACCCGGGTTTTGCCATGCGTCGGCTGTTATGGTCGAACGATGTGGGCGAGGAATGTCATCGCAGAGGCTACTCAAAATCAGCTCGGCAGGGTGTTGACCGATGCCGAATATCAAAAAACATGCACAGAGGCATGGCAGGTTGATGTGATGGAAATGATCAAGAAAGCTGACTTGGCAGTCATCGATTTTTCCGACCCACACGAAAGCCTGATGTGGGAGATGGGCGAGTGCTTGAAACTTCTGCCGGCGGACCGCATCATTTTGATCGTAGGACTGGGCCATAGTGCCCGGGAATACTATAAGCAGGTCTGCCAACGCTATCCCGCTTTATGGAATATCACTTACCAGATACCGGTCTATCCGTCTCGCTTCATCATCCCGCAAAATCTGTTCAAGTGGTGGTTCTTTCAGTTCGAGCGACGCATGCATGCCTGTATGACCAAGATTAAATGCGAGAAGCTGCCGGCGAGCGGTCTCTCGTCGGAAACGCAAGTGGCAGAAGGCCAGGACACATGAAAGGTGCGGCGCTTTTCGCAAAGGACGCGATCTTGGCAGCTTTGTTCCTACCAGTGTTCTTCAGCATTGGCTTATTGATAGCGATTATTTTCGGCCTGGTCGGCGGCATCCCAAGCGCGTTCGTGAGTGCTTGGCCGTTTCTCGAATATTATATTGATCGGTTTCTCACGCCTCTCCTTCCGCCCTCGTGGATCGCCTGCGCGACGCGTCGGGCAGACATCTACATAGATTTTTATTCGGACCCAGCGAGGCGGAAACGCAAGTGATCCGCACTGCTATGCGCCCTATGTTATTCCGAGCACCTGCCTAACATCAGCCATACATCGACGGCCAAATCTAGAAGCGTTTCTTTTCTGCCAATCGCCGGTAATGCGCGCCTTGGGATGTCAGCCTGAAGCCGGTACTGTACATTGCTGCATGCCAGGGGAATGGTTGATCAACTGGAGCGACCAGATTTACTTTGTAGTAGGTTTGCATATCCCGAAAGATGGCTTCGTTTTCTGGGATAACGGGAATGTCCTTGTATGCTTCCGTAAACTCGCCGCGGCCGGACTCGAAGCTGGGATCGACTTTGAGAATGTATCCTGGCGTCGGAAAATAGTCCTTCAGCTTGCGAAGCTGTATCCGAGGCACTTTGGGTGCCACCTCACGAAGGGTAATGAACTGTTGAACATTTGCCTTGTAGACAGGGCGCTGTTCGAAACCGCCCAACGTTTGGTCGACGAGGGAGTAAAGGGATGGAGGCGTAATGCGGCCTAAGACGTCGGACGCGCTGCCGTTAAGCCCATCTAGCAAAATACCGGTAAACAGACCGTGGCCGTCGTGTTCAGCGGCCGCTTGATTCCTGTCGGCCGCAGCGAGAATGGTCACACCTTTGCCAATCACGGAAATATTGCTGTTGCCGAGGGCGGGAAGCTCGCCAACAAAGCCGGAATGGCAACTATCGAGGATAATGACCGTAGAACTAATCTCACTGTGTGCAGCGTTCGCCATATTGATGATGTCAGCCAACGAGATGCCAGGTACCGCCTTGGTAAAGTCCTGGCTGACCAGATAACCCCGGTTGGTTTCAGCGTCGAGAAGACCGTGACCAGCGAAATAGAATACGACGACATCTGCCCTACCTTTGAAAAGTATCCGCAGGCCCTCATCCATGGCTTCTGTCGTCACCTTTTCGGTGTCGCTTGTTAGGGTGATGACGTCGAAATTCGGGTCGCCGTTGCCGTGGGTTGCCAATTTATCTGCAACCGCCATCGCATCCGCCACGCAACCCTCCAGGTTGTTCTGCGCGTCACCGTAGTCGTCAATGCCGATGACAACAGCGCGTTTCATCGACTTCCTCCGATCAGGCTCTTGAGATTAGCCCACGTCCATTTATAGAGCTTGTCCGTATTCCTTGCCGCTCTGGGCATTACATTGCCGCCCTCGGAACGCCCCGCAAGCATGAAATATGGGACGCCTTCTTCCTGAGCGATCTTGACCTCGGCACTGACGCCGGTCGCAGTATCGGTGTGTTTACCGCAGATAACGCAGACCACGTCAACTGCACGAATCCGCCTGCGGGCATGCGCCTTCCAATTTTCATCGATGTGTTCCTTGATCGACCAATCGGCAAGCGAAAACGGGCTGTCGTCATTTTTCGACTGCCCAATCAAGAGGGTCTTGAGGTCTTCATCGTGATCATAATCAAAGCTCATGAATATTTTTGTTTTCGCCATTCTATTCTCCAATCGTCGGCAAAAAAGCCTATCACAGAACGCCACACGGCTGATTTGGTCAGCACACAGGCTGCCCTCATGTCTCAATTTTCGGTTTCATGCTCCCGGCCAATATCGTCGTGCGATTCGCATTCCCGCTCAACTGGAAATCGTATAAAATACGCTCATATAGCACGTAGAGGACGTCCATGCCGTCTGATTTAAGCAAGGCTCACGCCGGCGCGGTCGTAATACTGGCGGCACTTATGTTTACCTTTCACCAGTGGCCCGGGTCTTTGGTCGTAAAGATCTTGTCCGGTGTCTTCATTCTGGCCTTCATCGTGCGCCTTCTCGCTCATGCCTACGAGTTTGGAATCAACAGGAAGGTCTTTGGTTCAGAGGACCGTAAGATCTTTTTACCCGATCTCGAGTTACGCAAGGCAGTCGCTCTCTTTCGAGGTTTCTCGGAAGCGGGTGAAGACATGACCTTGCCCCGTTGAAATAATCCATTTTGAAGTAAGCTCTGGCCCATTGAGAGGACCAGGGAATGAAGCGCAACCGTTTCACGGACGAACAGATTATCGGCATTCTGAAGGAGCACGAGGCGG
>Ga0214543_1005697_pt1 | contig 22683 bp, 18 predicted proteins | sample CNSS2metaG_FD_160094 | JGI IMG/M metagenome (GOLD analysis project Ga0214543, IMG submission 160094) | Root nodule microbial communities from cowpea collected in UCLA plant growth center, Los Angeles, California, USA - CNSS2 | ecosystem: Host-associated > Plants > Roots > Nodule | place: USA... | reverse complement strand
ACAATGGAAATTAACTCTAAAGAACTTGCCAAGAACTAATTAACAAGTATGAACTCAAATGCGAAAATTAAAAGCACACAAAGCACACTAGAAACGAAAATCAAACTTAGGTGATTAAGCAAGCACAAGGAAAATTTCCACTGGACATTAAGATAACAAAGGTTATCTAGATGTGAAGGTTCATTTCCAAGGCTCCAAGGGAGAAGAGAAGGTGTATTTATGAACCAAAAACAACAGCAAAATAGTAGCAATACAGCAGCAAAACAACAGCAAAATGGAAACCTAAACAAAGGAATTTAAGACATAATTGAACTACACATTACTCTAGACAAAACATATGGATGAGAAAATTAAAATGACTCAAATAGATGAAATAGAAAATGAACAAGACTCAAAAGAAATTGTAAAAGGCACACAAATTCACCATGGTTGAGTTCTTAGGCACCATGGCCGAATGGTTCCAAAGGAACAATGATAAGAATCATATAACCAATGAGGTGAAAAGAAGAAAAACAATAAGACAATCAAAGGAAGTAATGAACAACATGGAAATTGAAAGAAAACCCACAAGGAAGATGAACTTATGTCTTGACGTCAAGCTTAATCAACCAAGGTTCTAGATACCACATGATGAGTCCATCTTCAAGAGTAAGGAAGCCAAGGAGAAGCCATGCGGAATTGATGAAGCTTCCATGGAGAAGGATGAAGGTGCGGAAGTTAAAAGATGAGAGGAGAAGTGGTGCGACAATGGTGTTTGGAGAAGCTCTCAAGTGAGGTTGGGCCAACACTCAAGGAAGGGGGCTAGAGGAAACCAAGAAGGACAACTCTAGCCTAACTTAATTCACAAAAAGAGAGGAGTCTGGAGTCATCTCAATAGAGTTTCTCTACTATATTCATGAATGAAAATACAAGGGTCCTAAGCTCTCTATTTATAGTAGAAAAGGAGAGCCAAATGGTGTAGAAAAATGAAGGGAAAAAGGATCTAGAATGTAGTATTTGGAGCCAAAAAGAGAGCATGAGGCAAGTGTGACTTGCCACCTAAGCAAGTCACAAGGGACTTGCTTCTAGGCGCATAAGAGAAGCTTGGTGACCAAGCTTGGAGCAAGAAGGATCTAGATCCTCTCACAAATGCGCTATCTCTCTTGTTGGGCCAATTCCAAGCCCAACTCTTCTTTGGTCCAACTCTCTTCAAAGCCCAAAAACCCTTCAACGCCCAATACATGGCCCAAACAAAAACCCTATTCTACAAAGCCCAAAATACAAGGCCCAAAAATAAACCCTATTCTAATATTTACAAACAAAGAGTTTTAGGCTAGGTCTTCACATCTTCCTTGGCCCATGTAAAGTTCATCTTAGGCCTTGTATGTGCATTGGAGGCCCATTCCTCTTATATCCTCCTAGCCATTTCTCTTGTTGTCGGTCCCTTGGTTAGAGGCATCTCATCAATTATGGTACTTCTGATGTCTTTCATTAAATGAATATATTTTCAGTTGAATTATACTTTATAAATTTCAATTAAAATACACATATATTACAAAAGCAAATTTTCAAGTTACAAGAAAACAAAAAAATAATTAATTTCAAACAAATTTTTAGTCAATTATTTATTAGGATATTTGAAAAATATGAATTGTGACTTTATATTTAAACTTACTACCTACTATAAATTTTAACAATAAATTTTACATTATTTATTTGTGTGAAAAAATAAATATTTTATCAAAAAAACTCTTATAAAGAAATCAAAGTATAAAAATATAAATAAAAAATAAACTCGTACTTCCACCATAATTTTTAATTTTAAATATTTAATAAACATAAAAAAATAATACAACACCATCTCAAACATTATACATTAATTGTTTTTACTTTAGTTACCTCTACTATAATTCATAATTTTTTTTCCAAATCACCATTATAAAAAAAAATTAATCAACAAAAAAAACATTAAATTAAATTGACTTTATAATTTTCGAATTGCACATAAAATAACTTATTACACAATACAAAATCTATTTTTAACTCAACAAATTCAAAAAGAAAGAAATATTATATATTATTTTTTTCCTTTCAAATAATACCTAAAATAACTAAAAAGACAATACTAGATCTATTTTTTAAAAAAAGATATTTAACCTTTAATGTAACATTTGTAAGGCTCATTTACATTTCTACCTTTATTTTAAAGGGCTGCCCCAAATCAGTTGGGCCTAGGGCTGACCCAAAGGGAACCAAGGACCCTAAACTCCACTCATTCTTCTCACTTTCAGAAAACAGTCTCCCCTTCTCCTAGAACAACAACACTTCTCTGCTAGGGTTTAGAGCTCACTCGTGCTCAAAGTTAGCTCAACCAGTTTGACTCCATGTAAGTTGATTCTCAACCTATACTAGTTCCTTTCTCAGTCTTCTTTTCGTGCTTCTACTAGAGGTCCACTGTGATAACTTCACGTTCTTTCCGTGTCGTTGTTCCAGTTCGTAAATCTGCTCCTGGAGCTACTGGGTTCATTGGCTCAGGGGTCAAAGTCTGTATTAGCCTCTTTCCAAGTAAGGGAAGCTAGAGCTTATTTGTTTAATGCGATTGTTGCTTGTCTTGTTGTTGTTTCATGATTCTTAAGCTTGTGTGTTACTGTGAATGCATGGGATGCCTAGTTATATTGTTTGGATATGTATGTGTGGTTGTTCCAGGGAGAACAATGACGAGATCTCATGTTTTTGCCTAAGCGAACCTGTCTCACCTAGGCGAGACTTGCACAAACAGCCCCAGGTTCACACTCGAGCTCTCGCCCAGGCGGAGAGCTCTCGTTTTAAGCGAGGTACTAACTCGCTCAAGTGAGAGGGGCTCGCCTAAGCGAGAACGCGTGAGAGCTTGAGGCACGTCACTGTAGTTGTAGCCCAGGCGAGGAATGTAACATCCTTGGCTACCCTTCTTCGTCCATTCATACCGGGCCCAGAGGCTGTCAGGTTACTACAACCCAATGCACCCCAACCCATCACCCTTCTCCGTCCATTCATATTGGGTGGGTTGTTGCCAGTGGGAATCGAACCCCCAACCTGACCTTTAACACCTCTGGCTCACCAACAGATGCTTCCAATTGTGTTGCAGCATAACTGGTAGCATCTGCTGGTGAGCCAGAGGTGTTAAAGGTCAGGTTGGGGGTTCGATTCCTACTGGAAACAACCCACCCAGTATGAATGGACGGAGAAAGGGTGATGGGTTGGAGTGCATTGGGCTGTAGTAACCTGACAGCCTCTGGGCCCGATATGAATGGACGGAGAAGGGTAGCCAGGGATGTTACAAGGAACCTCACGTTTGGGCGAGGGGTGGCCTCGCTCAGGCGAGGAGGGCTCACCTAAGCGAGAACTCATGAGTCTTGCAGGGCTTTCTGTTGGCAGTCTCGCCTAAGCGAGAACCTGTAGCTTGAGCAAAAGACCCCTTTCGCCTGAGCGAGGGTCCTTGGGTTGAGCGAGACTGGTGCGAGACTTTGCACCATGGTTGTTCTTTCCATGCTTTTGGTTGTTAATTTTAAGTTTGGCTTGGAATTACCCTATTTTAAGTATGAAGTATATGAATATGCATGTAAGATATGATTGTATGGGCTAGAATGATGAGTTAACATGATTTTGGCATGAACTGAGTATGGAATGGTTGAGTATAAAAGTGACATGGAATTTGTATGAGCATGAATGTTATATTGATGAATGAAACATGTTGTTGGTATGTTTAAGGCATAATTCCATGATAGTTTTGTGGTGGTGCCTCATAGGTTAAGGCATAATTCCATGAATCTCTAGGTGAGATCCCATGGTGGTGCCTCATTTATATAATTTAGTAAGTATTCAAGGTAAGGATTGCATCCTGACACTCTGAAGAGTTAGTTAGTCTCATATAGAGCGTACTGACTCGAGTGGTGAGAGTAGCAAGAGGCCTGAAACACTTTAAGGGCTAAACTTGTGCGTGGGGGGATGAAACACATGTAACAATTAGCTCGGTAGAGAAGTAAAGGCCACCACAAGTGCAAGCATCCGCTGAATCTGACTAATTATATGTATCTGGATGAGTCGTGTCTTGAGTCTTAGTGTATTGTTTGCAAGTCATAACGTGAATGATTGATATATGCCTGTTGGATTATGAAAGTGTATGTATTCGTAGGATAAATCATTTTCTACTCTAGCTTATCCTTTGCTTGTTTGATTGTTATGTGTGTGGTTTTCTCTCTTTGCGATGATCATCAATTTATTGATGTGGGCAGATGCGAGAAATCTTCGTTGTCAATAGGGGAATAGTGACTCCGCTGCATAGCCTGTCTGGATTTGACTCCATTTAATTGGGCTTTTCATTTAGGGCTATGGCCAATGTTTCATCTTGTTTTTTAGTATTAATCATTTACTGTCGATCCTTGTACTTTGTTATGTATTGACATCTTAGTGTACCTTGGTTTCCTCTAAATATTTTTGGATAATTATATGGAATGATGTTAATATTCTAAATCTTCGCTCATTATATTATATTGTGTGATGTTTTCATTTAATTAAGTTTGATTATTAAATGTGATGTTACAACATTTTTTACAAAAAGAAAACAAAAAATAAGTTTATTTTATTAAAAATTAAAAAAAAAATAATTCTAATTTATTTAAAAAAAACGAAAAATAAAATAAAAAACCAAGTTCAGAATTCGGATCCTTGGGACCGAATTCTGACTTGGAATTGAAAAAAAAATATAACATCAAAGTACCGAATTCCCAACTAAAATAAAAATTGTGCTAGGGATGTAAAATTAAAGTACAATATGTTATTCGTGTAAAAAAAGGAGCAAACAATGTTGTCTAGGAAAAAAAATCTATAATATGACCATGTTGGAAAAAACACAAAATTGATCAAAATTCGACCTGAAAATTCATTTTCAACAATAATTAAATTCCACTCTCAACAAATTAAAAAAAATACTAAAAAAACTTTCTTCAAATTCCACTCTCAAAAAATTAAATTCTACCAAACAAATACTAAAAAAACAAGATACAATTTTGCTCATTGAAATTAAATTCCATTAGTGCACAATAATTCAGGTCTATTGAAAGTCGTGAACCAATGCATGTCATTGATCTCAATACTTAAAAATAAAATAAAAAAATCAACCGATGATACTACCGAGACATAATATTAGGAATCTCAATTAACATTTTTTCTGTCTCCATGCATGAGTTCTATCATTATGCAGACAGCTTTAAAAAGGTCCAGCAATGGCTTCCATGCAATCGCTATGAATCTGGCAATCGATAATTTCACATTTATGTGTAAAATGTAAGGCCCACTTTTTCTGTCCATAGTGTTTAAGGGCCTAACCTTATCTGTTGGGCCTAAGGCCAACCCAAAGGGTGTCCCAAAACCCTTTTCCAACTCTAACCCTCTCATTTTGTTGCTTTGTATGTTCTAGTTTGTCTTATTATGCCTCTATGTTTTGAGTCTGTTGTCTATGGAGATAAGGGAATGCGAATTCAATGTCAACTTGGCCTGCTTACCTTTACAAGTGTTGGATGAGGTCTCTTAGACAACTTCTTTCCTTAAAGATAGGAACTTGATGTATGATGTATATCATTGAGCAAGGAAAGCTAGGTTTTGGGTTAATAGACTGGAGAAGATGCTAGAGTTCATAAAACAACGTCTGGTCAGAGGGAGCTTCAACGATAGGTTCTTGGAAATAGATACTATAGGTTTCCCAAAGGAGTTGAATCCAAGGGTTAGAACAATGGAAGATATCAGTGCATGCAATTGTAACATCGTTTGAGGAAATCAACTTGATTCTACATCCCGACCATGTTGAGGTTCAGAGTTGTGTGGATACACAGTGTTAGGAGAAGTGTCATCGGATATAGCAATATGGCCATATCTAGTGCTTCCTTAGATTGGTGGAAGAGGCGAAATTGGCCAATCCTAGGTTGTAGAAAGTGGTGAGATACCTTAGAAGTGAGAAAGCTAAGAAAGGAGAAGACCGTGAAGTGTAAAAAGATGGAAAACCTCTAGTGGAAGGCTGAGATGGATAAGAGTTTACTGATCAGTCAAGTACGATGATGTTTCCTAAGTAGGGGGAAAAAATTTGTGGATAGGAAAGAAGTGGCATAAAGGTTTCATACTAGGTTCAATAGTCAAAAGGTGATAAATGGTCTTTTCAAATTGTTAGTAGGATGTTTCAAGGAAAAGTAGTTCCCATGAGCAGAACATTTGACCTTGGATATAAAGTGGAAGGTTTCGCGTACCATAAAGAGAGGCACATCTTTAAAGGTTATTCTTGTATGGAAGGATAACCCAATTGATGTCAGAGCATAATGATGGAGGAAATGAAAAGAAAAGTTTTAAGTTGTTGACATGGTGTCTACGATGGGTGATGCTAAGGTGGTTAGCACGAATAATCTCATTCAACGATGAAGATTATGAAGGTGATGCTTGAACTAAGGGTCAGTTTTTCTTGGGGTTGTATACATCTTGGTGTCGCCAGTATGGTGAACGAGTCAGGGCTATATGCAAGAGGGAGTAAGAATTAAGATAGTGGTTTCACAATAGTTAAAATCAAGTGAAGACTGCTCAAGTCTGTGGTTTGTCTTGTGGTGATCGAAGGATTCAAATACAAGTCGATTTGAATTGTTCGCTTGGTAACGATGGGATATAATATCAAAAATGAATTGGTTGTTTTTCCTAATCCCATTCCTACTGGATGTGATACCCAGCAAAATGATGTTCTTCAATTCAAGGAGACAAGTCAGTGGTTTTGTATCAAGTGAGGGATAAGTTGAAAGGTGGAGGCATAGTGTCATGTGAATCAAAGGTTTTTAACAAATGCAAGGGAAGATTAGACACAAAGGATCTTAGTTATGGAAAAGTTTCTAAACGTGGCTTCGAAACAGGTACTGGAATTTCCATCAAGGAAGGGGTGGTGTTCACTAATGCATCAATGTTTGAAGCAGAACCAATATTCCCATTTGGATATTCATGTTCAGAGTGCGAAGTAAAAGAAATAGGTGAAGGGTTGTTAGGGATGTAGTGGTATGGACTCAGTAGGATAAACTGAATATGTGCAAGTTTGGTAAATCTTAGAGGAGAGGTAGTGGTAGGATAGACTACTCAAGGGTAAATGTTGGATAAGGGAGGATTGGCTTTTCGGGCCTATGATTTTAAAGAGTGGAAACATGATGAAGGTAAGAAATTTCAAACAGGTTGACGGTGTCATCAAGGTTTAGAGGTAAGTTTCCCAAGTTCGAAGAGAGTCTTCAGAATGTTCAAGAAGAGTATTGACTAAGGTCGGAGTGACTAGTAGGACATATGGTTTTAAAAAGGGTGGATACGATGCTGAGAAAATGGGATGAAGACTATAAAAAAAGGAGTTTGAAGGGTTTTGCAAGTTTCATAAAGGTTTTGGAGGGAGGTTTCTCAACAATGATTGCTTCCTTGTGATGATAGACATGAAACAAGCATCATTTCGAGTAAACAAATAAGTGACTTTGTGTATGGATCTGAGTAGCACAACGAGATGGTGGTAAATGATGCTTACTCATGACCTAGTGGTTACTACGAAGACCAGTTCTTTAAAAACATCAAAGGTTTCATTCTTGTGAGTATCAGTTAAGAGTGTTCAATGATCATTCAGAGTGGGAAGTGTAGAGTTGCACAAAGGAAGTTGGATAAGAGAAATAGGAGATGGTTGAGTTATAGCTTCAAATTAGGGTGCCAACCTTGAAGTAAGGAAGTAAGAGTAGGTGCTTAGCCAGAGAAGGGAACTCAAGATCTGGGCTTGACAAGGTAAGAGTAAGAGTTGGTGGAGAAGTATAAATGTTTGAGTTCGGAAGAGAAGGTGTGAGGAGATTTCATTAGTCTAGTCATCTGACACGGACGGGTAAGTTTCTCAAAAGGGTTGGGAAAAAGGCAAATCGGGCAATCTTAGTTTGAGGTGTATCGTAGAGTTGCTTGGTACAGGCCAAACTAGAGATTTGAAGTCAAGGAAAGTTATAGTTCTGATATTTTTGTGGAAGGATGGTTACAAGTTAAGAGATCAAAAATGAACATAGGATGCCAAAATGAATATGGTGGTTGAAATAGTTGAATGTTTTAAATTAGAAATGGAATAACTTGGTAGTGAACTTTGTTACCTTGGTTGAAGCCAGCAAAGGAAGCAAGATGTTATGAGTGTCGTTATGCATAAAAGTGGTCAAAAGTATTGATGGTGGGGTAATAGGCCAGAAGTCAAGTGTGATCAAGTCAGTGGAGTGACGCTTCAAGGAGAGAACAAGGTGGTGTGAAATGATAACTAACATGCTTTAATTTGAGACCTGAAGTTATATGAGATTTTGGGTGAAAACCTACAAGAGGTAGTGGAGAGTATATGGAAGGTGAGTCAGTATATCAGATACAAGTTGGTTGGTCAAGTATGAAGGATAATTCTAGTTTTAAGGTTGGATGTTGAGAGTTACTTTGAGAGTAGTGGCCAAACCAATCTACGTTGTTGAACATATATCGCTTAGCACAGACGCAAAGTTTCCAGTGACTATAGGTCTTGGAGTCGTCAAATTTGTCATGTCTAAGTGGTGGTTGTCAGAGAAAATGAGGAAAACATAGTTTTCTTCCTACCTCAATAGTAAATTTTCGAGGTCAAAAATTTTTGTTGTTGGGGAGAATGTAAGTCGTATTTTTTCTGTCCCTAGTGTTTATGGGCCTAACCTTATCTGTTAGGCCTAAGGCCAACCCATAGGGTGCCCCAAAACCCTTTTCCAATCCTAACCCTCTCATTCCATCTCTATTTCGCAAGATATCCCCTTTCTTCACCTTCTCTTCTCTCTTTTCAGAGCTCTGCTAGGGTTTGAGCCAGTTTCCTCGACGGGCCATTCAAAAGCCTTCCTCTACTCATCAATTTGTTCCTGGAGTTGTGGTGCTCATTGTTGGGTGCTTATCGTTGTCCACTAGCATCTATCCAAGTAAGGGAAGCTAGAGTTATTTTTAATATTTTCTTAGTATCTGATTGTTTTCATTTCAGTTTTGCGTTTATAATGTTTGTATGCAGTTGTGGTTGCCTGGAAAATATTGTAATGTTGTTTGGTTTCGAATGTTTGGTTGTTGAATGCGTGAATAGTGGCGAGGACTGGTATTTTCGCCCAAGCGAGCATGTATCGTCTAGGCGAGAGTAGGAGAAGCTCGCCTTGGTTTTTGTTCGAACTCTCGCTCAAGTGACGAGCTTCCGTTTCGAGCGACGAGTTATCTCGCTCAGACGATGAGGTCTCATTTAACCGAGAACTCGCAAAAACTTGCAGTGCTCCCTGTCTGTAATCTCGCCCAAGTGAGAATTTTTAGCTTAAGCGAGACCAGTTTAGCTTAAGAGAGACCAGTTTAGCTTAAGCGAGATCAACTTAGCTTAAGCAAGACCAGGTTAGCTTAAGCGGGACCAGTTTAGCTTAAGAGAAATCAATTTAGCTTAAGCAAGAACTTTTAGCTTAAGCGGGGTCAGTCTAGCTTAAGCTAAAATTTCTAGCTTAAGCGAGAATTGCTGCAGAACTTTAATTCCTTACTTTAACTTGTGGATTGATTCAATTACTCTTAAAGGCATGAATCTGTGATTATGTATGTTTCATGTGATATTGACTTGCTTGGTATGAATAAGTGCATTAATCATGATTGGTTGTTCGGTTGGATATTCACATAAGATTGTTATGCTCAATAAATCTATGGTTGGTTGGTGAGACATGGTTATGGTATGAGATTGACTTAATTCCATGAAACTCTTGGTGAGATATTATGGTGGTGTTGGATATGATGGACATAATTCCATGAAACTCTTTGTGAGATCTCATAGTGGTGCCGTATGTGATGGACGTAATTCCATGAACTTCTTAGTGAGATTTCATGGTGGTGCCGTATGTGATGGACGTAATTCCATGAACCTCTTGGTAAGGTTTCATGGTGGTGTCGTAGTGTATATAATTACGTAAGGATTCAAGTAAGGATTACATCCTGAAACTCTAGAGAGTCAGTTAGTCTCACGTAGAGCGGACTGAATCAAGTGGTGAGAGTAGTAGGAGGCCCTATTCTTTGGCCGGATAATGGCCTTTGATGTTTGAAGGCTAACCTTGTGCGTGGTAGGGTAAAACTTAAATGCAATGGCTCTGCAGAGTAGTAAAGGCCACCACAAGTGCAAGGATCCAGTGAATCCAACCGATTATATGTATCCGGATAAATTGAGTCTTAGAGTCTTGTTATTGGCTATCACATGCTTGGTTGATTGGTATATTCTTAACTCCAAAATTGCATGCCTAATTGTATGATAAAAACCTTTTTATTCTAGCTTACTCTTTTTGCTTGTGTTTGTCTTCTTGTATGGTTTTCCTTTATGCAATGATCACCAATTCCCTAGTGATCGTAGTGACGACGGGAATGCTGCATATTAGTGATGTGATCCCAATAAGGCTTATACCTTGGGCAACGCCTAGGCCCAAATCATGCTCAAGGCCCAATCCATGGCCATCATACACCTTCAAGCCCAAGCCCATCAAGAGGCCCAATAACAAGGGGCATGCTAAAAAGATCAAATTAGGCTTCATTCAAGATGGCCCAAACCCACATGGACATCTCATACTCTTCACATGGGCCAAAGAAGATGTGAAGATTTGAAGAGGTGTCTCAAAGAGCAATAGAATAGCAATAATATTGGCCTATTGTTTAGGCTTTGCTTTCTAGAATAATAAGTCAAACAATGAGTAGTTGAATTGATAAAATTGGGCTTGACTAAGCCCAATAGGAGATTTGGCCATGAGCTATTAGAAAAACCAAGGTGGACTAAGTGGAAGTCAACACTTCTTCCTACACCTCATGGATCCAAAAGCATCCAAGGGTTAGGAATCCTTCCTCCTTTTCCAAGGCATCATCCAATGGCCAAGATCAAGCCTTCTTCTCCAAGCTAGCATCAAAGTCCAAGATTCTTTCTCCTTCTCATCCAAGGGTCAAGATTCCTCATGTGTAATGGCTTGAGTATAAAAGCCTTAATTTTTCAGCATTGTACTCACTCTAGAATTTTTGTGCAATAGACACTTTGAGTTGAGAACACTCCTCACTATTGGCACTTGAGAGTCATCTTTTAGAGAGCTTACTCTCTTTACCTCTAGCCCCCTTCCTAGGCTAGAACCACCTCTAAATCATTCATCCTTTCACCTATCCATTGCAAGCAAGAGCCTACAAACTTGCCTTCCACTCTTCCATGCTTCCTCCATCATTTCCGCTACACTTGGAGCTTCATGTCTCCACCAAGCTCCATCACTTAGTTGGTCATGGATTGGTGTTGGGCTCACTGTTGAGCCCTCGTATGAAGAGTTTTTATTATTTTGTAATCCCTTGCTTATGAGCAAAGCTTTTGGACATCTGTTGAACCTTTTATGTTTTGTCCCTGGCATTGTGTAGTGCCTTTGTCTCCTTTGGTATATTTGGATGACTATAAAATCCTTTATACTTTAAACCTCGTGTCCTTTAGATATTATAAAATATGCAAATATTTTATTTAATTAGATTTATCTATTAAATGGGATGTTACATAAAATCGTAAAAGTTATTAAAATTAGACGATGAATTTGAATGCTAATTAACCCTACATATTTGACACACAATAAATTTTTTTCTTTTCTGAATGTATCTAAAAATATATATGACAAGAGGAAGATACAAAAGATAAAGATAAAAATAATATCCAGTTAAGCAAAATATTATTCTTAAAGAAGTTTAAGTTTGCATTTTGATAGTTAACATAATCATTTCTTTTATTTTTATATTTTATTGGTAGTTTTATTATTACTTTTTAGATAATTAATGTTTTTATTTAATAAATCGGTAAATAGAAATATTTATTTTTATTTGTAAAAATATTGTACAGATAAGTGGAAATCACTGAAGATTGAAGAATATCTCAACAAAATTGATTATCAACATATTGGACTACTTCAATTACAAAATCAAGTAAATGGGAATCATTGAAGATTCACCAATGGAGGAAAGGGTTTTAGTTGCTATTATTTTGGCCATTTCGCTTCGATTTAATAACCGAGGCATATCCGGCCAAGGTAAAAAAGGGTGAACCCAAGCTTAAAATTGAGCCTTACTGCCTCAAATCTGGTGGCAACCGAGGCATAATAGTCATTACAAATATTAAATCAAAACTAGAAACACTAGAGCTTCCACCACCTACAATCTCACAACCCTTAGGCCGCCACCATCTCCACCTCACGACACTTGTAAGACCCATTTCTTATGTTTTAAAAATCTTTTGGGCGTTAAAGGGCTCAAGGCCGGCCTACATGTTTTCCCAAGACCATTCCAAACTACTCCTTCACTCACTCATTCAGTCTCCTCACTTGGCAACAACTCACTTTTCTTTCTTCCTTGTTTGAAACAGAAAACTCTACTAGGGCTTAAGCTATTTCTTCCTCTGAGCATATTGAACATTCCCCCTCCACGTAAGCTCTACTAGTTTCTTTATGTTTCTTTTCTGTTCCTAAGTTCTGGTTTCACGTTGGTCCCAGTCATGGTCTCATTTTCGTTCCCATATCTTCTGTTTTCAGGTCCTTAAGCTGGTCCTGGTCTAGGTGCTTGTTCATTAAGGGTTTTATTTTCTCCACGTTAACTTTCAATCAAGGTAAGGGAACCTAGAGTTTCCACATTTTCTTGACGTATCTTTTATGTTTTGGCTCTATTTTATGTTTAAGATGCATGTTCGATGACTATGATTGCATAAGAATTAACCTGGTAGTTATTTGTGTTGATTTTTCAGGTTTGCATGTGTGAGCAAGAGTTATCGCTTAAGCGACGAGCTTCTTTTTTTAGCGACGAGTAATCTTGCTCAGGCGAGAAGGTCTCACTTAAGCGAGAACTCGCATAAACCCGTAGTGCTCACTGTTCAAGCTCTCTCTCATGTGAGAATGCCTAGCTTAAGCGCGAGGCTTTTGCCGCTTAAGCGAAAGCTTCTAGTTTGAGCGAGAATGGTGCATGTACGTGCTTTCGTATTGTTCTCTTCTCTGATTTGGTTGTTTGTCTCCATGATTGAGTGATTTACCTTAAAGCATGAAGTATGATGCCTTGTATGTTTCATGTGATATAATGAGACTGAGATTTTGTTGTTCTTGGTATGAAATGAATCACGAATTGGTTGGTTGATTGTGTATTGGAATGAGATTATGATGTTTTGAGATAACATGTGGATTTTGTGTGAGAAACATCGATATGGTATGAGCTAAATGTAATTCCATGAGACTCTTGGTGAGATTTCATGGTGGTGTTGTAGTGTATATAATTAAATAAGGATTCAAGCAAGGTTGCATCCTGAAACTCTAAACAATCAGTTAGTCACATAGAGCAGACTAATTCAAGTGGTGAGAGTAGTAGGAGGTCCTACTTTTTCGTAGGATAATGGGCCTAGATGATCATAGACTAACCTTATGCATGGTAGGGTGAAACCTGTAACATCTAGTTAGATATTACTAATTTAAGTAATAAAAATTAAGAAATATAATGAAAACCTCTTTTATTATACTTCGCTTCCCAAAAACGCAGAAAATTTTAAAACATTTATTAATCAGAAGTTATCCAAAAATTCATAATTTATGAAACTCCAATATAGTATCCAAATTCACAAATTAGTAAAACACAATTTACAAAGTTCATAAAAACAATAATGATAAAACTCCAGTAAAAGCTTTTCCCAGCTAACCCTCTCTCTGATGCTATGTCTCATCAGCACCACCTGCAACATCATTTGCTCCCGTGTAACGCATTACACGATCATCGCCAAACATAAGCAAATAGGGTGAGCTCATAAACAGTTAACATATAAGTTAATAAAAAATCAAGATACACCCATCTATTTTATTCTAGTTAATTCTTGGCCAAGACCTTAATCCCCAAGGCTTTTCAACCTTCACAACACACAATAAGTTAGCCTCGAATTCAGGGTTTATGATGCTCACACGAACCTGCTCACTCGTGGTCCTACCTTTACGAACCTCCCCGCTCGTAGTCTTGCTCTACGAACCTCCCCGCTCGTAGTCTTGCTCTATGGACCTACCCGCCCGTAGTCCAACACACGTGATCCACCAACTACGTACCTCCCCGCATGCAGCATCTCTCAAGTGTGAGCACGGAACATACGAACCTACCTCGCTCGTATCCCCACACGAGAGTAACATGATATGAACCTCCCCACTCATATCATCATGTGTTCATCACCATCCATGAACCTACCCGCTCATGGCACAACATCCCCTACTCCAAGTCTCACATCACAACATGATAATGAAAACAAGAAAAGCACACTACACTACACAAGGTATGGTGGAGCTCCAAAGGTGCGTGAAGGACTCCATGGGCAGCGGAAGTTGGATGAAGAAATGGATGCAAGTTTTGAAGGCACTTGCAAGCTATGGAAAGTGAAGGAGGTGATAAGATTTCCTAATCTATACTAGCCTAAGGAAGGTGGCTAGAGGTAGAGAAAGGAAATCTCTAGAAAGGGTGACTCTCAAAGGCAATAGAGGGAGGAATGCTCTCAACTCAATTAGCATCTATTGCATAAAATTTCAAGAGTGTCTACAAATGAGTGAAAAATTGGCTTTTATATGAAGCCATTTACACATGAGAAAGGAGAGCCATTGGATGGAGTGGGTCTTGATCTTGGCCCTAGATCAAGCTTGGAGAAGGAGGCTTGGTCTTGGCCATTAGGTGATGCCTTGGAAAAGGAGGAAGCATTCCTAACCCTTGGATGCTTTGGATCCATGAGGTGTAGGAAGAAGTGTTGACTTCCACTTAGTCCACCTTGGTTTTTCTAATAGCTCATGGCCAAATCTCCTATTGGGCTTAGTCAAGCCCAATTTTATCAATTCAACTACTCATTGTTTGACTTATTATTCTAGAAAGCAAAGCCTATACAATTGGCCAATATTATTGTTATTCTATTGCTCTTTGAGACACCTCTTCAAATCTTCACATCTTCTTTGGCCCATGTGAAGAGTATGAGAAGTCCATGTGGGTTTGGGCCATCTTGAATGAAGCCCAATTTGATCTTTTTTAGCATGCCCCTTGTTATTGGGCCTCTTGATAGGCTTGGGCTTGAAGGTGCATGATGGCCATGGATTGGGCCTTGAGCATGATTTGGGCCTAGGCGTTGCCCAAGCTATAAGCCTTGTTGGGACCACATCAAAGTACATACTTAAGCTGGTCTTAGGGATCCCAACGCTTCCACAAATGTGCCCTCTTGTGGTCAAACTCTACGAACCTCCTCGCTCGTAGTCCAACTCTACAGACTTCCCCGCCTGTAGTCAAACACACGTGATCCACCAACTACGAACCTCCCCGCTCGCAGCATCTCTCAAATGTGAGCATGGAACATACGAACCTACCTCGCTCGTATCCCCACGCGAGAGTAATAGGATATGAACCTCCTCGCTCATATCATCACGTGTTCATCACAAGTCATGAACCTACCCGCTCATAACAACATCAAGCATATCCCAGACCAGGACCAACACAACAAGCCATGCAAAACATATCACAACGCACCCTGTCACTACACCATCGCCTAGCATAGCCTAAGCGTTGCTAGGCGAAATGGTAGTACAGACCGCCTGGCAGTTCCACATCACCGTTGGGCGCCACAACTCACAAGACATCCTTGTTTCCTACCATCGCCTGGCGGTCCACTCTACATCGCCACATTCCTCTCTTTTATAATTCATATATACTTACATCTTAAATCAATTCCAACACACACTTTATTTTCCCCTTCTCATTTTCCCAACCCTTTGCATGCTTACAATTCACATACCCCACAAAAGACACAATCAAAGCTATATACTTATTCCGCATGCCCTCACAATTTTCATTACATTTAAGGTATGATTATCATGTTCCCATACTTCCCCAAAACCCGTCATGATCATGCAACACTCAGTCATAGTGATATCATCAATAGTAGCCTTTTTCACACACTTATAACATCATACATTCGAGCTAACATATATAAGTTCATATATTCCTCATGTCTTAGCAAGCACTACCAAAAACATACTCATCAATCACACATCTATATATTTATATATATATATATATATATATACATTCACCAATCAAGGCCATACCAACACTTGAGAACACTTAATCATCCATTAGTAATCATACTATTAGGGAATTCATACAACCAATCATGCGTGACGTATATCTCTAGCTACTGTCCTCCAAATCAAATCTCCACCGTTAACAATGAAGAACTACACGTTATGGACCTCTTGTCAAAATTTCACCTAAATCGGATGGTTAACGAATTGGAAAATGCAATGTTACGAAAACTGCGCAAACTAGAAAGAAAAGATGGCCTAGCGCCCAAACGTGAGGAAGGTGGCGCCTGGTGGGACTATACTACCGTCGGGCAGTTCTTGCTCCACGAAAAATAGCGTTTTTCGTGAATTAGAACACCACACATCACTGGTATGGTGCCTGGCGGTAACCAATATGTCGCCGGGCGGTTCCTGCTGTTCCAAGAATCCCAACATTCTTCTTTGCACCTGCGAACCTTAACCCATTCACAACAACTCTGAGTTCAACCAATTTATGACTCTATAGTATACAATTCCATCTGTTAGTATTGCAATTCATTCTCTAACACTTCCCATACCCGAATTCATTCACATTTTCCAGTTAGATTAGTGTCATTTTAAAAATCCCCAATTCATCAACCCTAAGAAAACCTTCATGCAATCTTCTTCTCAATTAAACCCCAATTCCACGAATTTCCAATGAAATACGATGTTTAATCATTCATAAAGATTAGAACGCGATTTTTCTCCAATCAAAAACCTCCAAGAACTTGTGAAACATCAAAATCGAGCCAAAAGTGGCTCGCGTCGCCTGGCGGGTATTCGTCACCGCTAGGCCCTTCATAAAACCTAGACAACTGGGTACACCAACAAGTGTCACCTGGCGGTTAAGCCCGTGCCGCCAAGCAGTTCCGTCTCTAGAACCCCCAATTACCCAGAAACATGATGAGTCGCCTGGTAGTGATTCATCACCCGCCAGGTGATTTCTGGAAAATTGTAGAAAACACGAAAATACATGAAATAGCAGAGTACATGCATTCAAATTCTCATACATTTCATACAAATAACAACACGAAATAAAAGATTCGGTTCCAACTCCCCTAACCTGGATAATTCTTGCCCACTTGGAAGAATTAGGACTTCTCTTGTGCCACCACTAGTCCAGCCTTGGACTTCTCTCAATGCACTTCATGCTATGCTAAATTCCCCTCAAAATCACCTTCAGACTCTCTCCCTCACTGCCAAATTCGTGTGCCCTTTTTGCTCCATCACTTTTTCTCTCTTTCTTCTCCAAAAACCAACTTAATTAGACCATTAACTAAGCCTTAATGCTTGTTAATGTGATGAAAACGAAAATGGCTTTGAAGGTGGAGTTTATGGCCATTCAAAGACCATTAGTGGCTGCCTCCCCAACTCCCTACCCATCTTGCATATGGGGTTTCTCTCCCCTTTCATATTCTTGCCAAAAGAAAATTTGGCAAAAAAGAAAGTTTAATTCATTCTTAGCAAGGTTTGAACCCACAACCATTCAATCACAAGGTAAGTGCGCAACCAATTCATATTTCGTGATAATTCCTATAATTTTAGGATTAATTTATCACTAATCACATCCAAACATAACATTCAAAATAATGCACTTATTAAAATAACACACAATTTAGCACACACAAGACTTGAACACAAGTCCTCTCACAACAACCAAGTATTCTCAACCAGTTGAGCTAATACTTTTCCACGTCATAACAATTCGCATTAAATACCATAAGGGCTCCTACTACCGGCATTTATTAAATAATTATTTATTTAATTATTTAATTTTCTCGGGTCTTGGCAATGGTTTTGCAGAGCAGTAGAGGTAACCACAAGTGCAAGCATCTAGTGAATCCAATCTCTTTATATGTATAATCGAGTTAAAGGGCCTTTATTGTTTGTCATCACATGCCTAGTGTGCTGACTGAAATGATTGTTTAAAATCTGCTTGTTTAGATATATATGTATGATGAAAATTATTTTTTTCTCTTTGTTTAGCTTTTTCATTTTGCAATAATCATCAAATTTTTTGTGTGAGCAGAAGTGGGAACCCCTGGTGATCATAGTGATGATGAGAATGTTGCACTCTAGTTAAGCATGGGTTGGATCATGCTCTTTGGAGCATCTTTTGGGGTACTGATGCCTTTGTAGTTTCTTGCTCTATGAGCAAATTTCAAGTTTAAACTAGTTTGTGTTTAAATCTTGTTGATGACATTGTTATGTGTCTTAGTTTTCTTTTTAGTATATTATGGATGACTATATACTTTATGTCGCGTGCTCTATTTTATATTATAATCATGTGATGCTTCGTTTATTAGAATTATTCTATTAAATTGGGATGTCATAGCACCAGATTTGCTCGGACCACCACATCGACAATGCACTTACAATCACTGTTCCTGAACCTGAAATCCTCAACGCGACATCTGTTAGAAGCAAAAACTGGTGGTGTAGGCATATTCAACCAAAAATAAAGAAAAAAGTAAGAAAATACCATGAAATCGTAGGGTTAAACGGTGACGACAAGGACGACAAAGTGAAAATTTGTTGGTGGAACAATCGTGACAGAAAAGTGGCACCCACTATTGTTGATTTTGCGAGAGGAAGAAGAAAGGGGAATAATGCAATCTGATTCAATTTGGAGGTTTCTAGCCTAGCTTTCTACCTCAGTTCTAAGAAAAATTGGGGCATAAAGTCCAAAAATGTCCATAACATTGCACATTCAAGAGTGAATTTACAGGGGGGAGACATCTCTATTTATAGCCTAAGATGTCTCCTAATTTCGAGATGCAAAACCCTAAAAATCCTAACTTGGCTATCTTGAAGACCAAGCCAAAAATCCTCTTCAATAGGAAAAAGACATGTGGCCACTCAAGAAGGTGGGAATACTCTCCATTCCTAGAGTGCCATGTGCCCACTCAAGAAGGTGGAAAAATACTCTCCATTTCTAGAGTGCCATGTAGCCACTCAAGATGGTAGAAAAATACTCTACATTCCTAGAGTGCCATGTGGCTTGATCATGCCTTCTTTGTTTACCTAGATGCAACTCGACCTAGACTTTTGTAATTAGGTCTCATGGATCCAATTGCAAAATCTAGGTGAATTATGATCCAAAACTACTTCTAAAAATTTATTTTGAAAGCATGGCCTAAAAAATTGGTCCAATTGAAAACTATCTAAAACACGTCCATATCTTTACTTCTTCCTTGGCCTATGAAAATATCATTTAAATCCCATGGGGCTCTTGAAGGTCCATCTCTTGTTGTATCCTTCTTAGCATGCTTCTAGTGATTGGGCCTTTGGTTGGCCCCAATCAACATCTCCTCCCCTTTAAAGAGGATTTGTCTTCAAATTTGGAGGGTCGTTCGCGTTAGCATACTCACCTATAAAAGGAATTAAGTCAGCCACATTGAAGGTGGCATGCACCCCATATTCCTTGGGAAGGTCCAATTGATATGCATTAATGTTTGCCTTCCTTAGGATTTAGAAAGGACCATCTCCACGATGGTTAAGTTTGGATTTCCTTTGGTTAGGAAATATTTCTTTTCTTAAATGAAGCCAAACAAGTCTCCCTCATTAATAATGACCTCTCTTCTCCCCTTATTATTGTACTTAATGTATCTCTCAGTTTGTTGTTATATTTGTTGTCTAATCTGTTCATGCAAATCCTTGACAAACTTAGACTTAGAAACCCCTTCTTTATGAACAAAACCAAAGGTGTCAATGATTAAACCCATATACAACCTCAAAAGGAGATATTTCAGTAGTTCTGTGAACTACTCTATTATATGAAAACTTTATATAGGGAAGGTACTCATTCCAAGATTTATGATTACCCTTCAAGATTACTCTTAAAAATGTCGACAAGGATCTATTAACTATCTTTGTTTGCCCATCTGTTTGTGGGTGACAAGTGTAAGAAAAGTGATAGAAAAATTTAACTTAGTCCCTAATCTAGACCATAAGGTCCTCCAAAAGTGACTAAGGAATTTAGTATCCCTATCAAACACAATAGTGTGTGGTAATCCATGGAGTAACCACATTTCTAAAGAACAACTTTGTTATATTTCTTGCATCATCAATCATATGCCAAGGTATAAAATAAACCATTTTATTAAAATGATTCACTACCACAAAGATAGAATCAAACCCCCTATCAGTTCTTGAAAGCCCTAGGACAAAGTCCATTTTTATGTCCTCCTAAGGGGTAGAAGCAATAGGCAACAAAGTATATAGACCATGAGGCATTGCTTTAGACTTTGTTTGCAAACATGTAATAAACTTATAGTAATACCTTTGGACATCCTTCTTCATATGGTGCCAATTGTTTTTCTTTAAGCATACTTAGAGTCTTATTTGCACCAAAATGCCCCACAAGTCCCCCTTCATGCATTTCTTTGATATGGAGTTTTCTATGTGAACCTTGGGGAATGCAAACTTGTCCTTCTGTAAACAACTAACCATCATTCCCATAGAGTCCTCCTTGGGACCTTTTCAATCAATTTTGATAAATGGTGGAGAACTAAACATCTTGTGAATATAATTCATCCATGTTTTCAAATCCAAGTATTTTGGCTCTAAGTTTCACAAAGAATGTGTGCCTTCTTGATAAATCACCAACCACTATATATTTTTTTCTTGCCCTTCTTATATTTGACTACATAGGGAATTTTCTCAAGATACTCCATCCATTTAGCATGCCTTTTTTTGAGCTTGTGTTGACTCTTCAAATATTTAAATGACTCATGGTCACTACAAAATAAAAAACTTCTTGGAAACAAGATAATGCTCTCGAGTTTGAAGAGCCCTCAAGTGCATACATTTCTTTGTCATAGGTGGGATAATTGACAGAAGCGCCATGAATTTTTTTATTAAAATATGCAATAGGATGGCCTTCTTGCAATAATACCACACATATGCCAATCCATGAGGCATCACATTATAGTTCAAAGGTTTTTGCAAAGTTTGGCAATGCTAATGATGTTTCTCATGGTTTGTTATTCTTGTGGATGAGCCAACATCGCTAACAGGTTACCTAGGGTTTTAAAAACCTTTGGAATAGCGCAACTTACCGAAGACTTACAAAACCCCTGGTAATGCCTAGGGTTTAAAAGCCCTGGTATTGCTTGGGGTTTGAAACGCCCAGTACGGCAAGCGGTTTGAATTCCCTACTATGTCAATAGTCAACTTTAAATATTTTTCATTCATATTTTCCTTTTTTTTGTTTCAAGTTTTTTATAATACATAAATTCTGAAAAAAAACGAAAAAATATAAAAGGAAAGGATTTTAGACTTTTGGTATTTATAATTTGCATATGACATTGAAATTGAAATTAAAATTGAACATCTTAATTTCCTAAGACACTCCCAAAAGTCCAAGAGTTGAAATTGAACATCTTAATTTCATCAAAAGTTGCGTAACCGCTACATGGAAAAGCACATTCGGGTTTAGACCACATTACAACTTATTTTACTTTTCTAAGAAAACTCATCTCCATATTTTCTTCATCAGTGTTCCATTTCCCTCTCCAACATTTTCACAACCTGCCTTATTTTTTGTCTAATGCTAGGTTGTGAATTTTAACACAACAAACCCAAATGAAACAATATTCTAGCTTCCTTTGTCTTTTATCCCCATTTAGCCTTTAACCTTTCATCAACAGTAATTTGCAATTGGCCTTGTCCATTAGAGACATTAACCAATTAATAAGACCTTGTTTATGTTCTTCAATTGATATTTGTAACAGCCCTTTCGGGATGCCACTTTGAATTAAATGAAATAACCAAATTACTCTAATATCATCCTAATAAAATAGGAAATTTTCAAAAACTTTATTTAAACACATTTCAAAATTCAAAACTGAACCAAACTAGTATAAGCCGTCAAATGGAAACTTATTACAAATTTATCCAATTTAAAATTTATAAAATTCTCAAACTATTACATATTATTTCAAAAAAACAATTCCAAGTGCTGTCCAAAATTCCTATAATCTTTCCCCACAAGACTCCTCACAGCTATGCTTCTCCATTTGCATATGTATCAACATCTACTCCTGTATAGCATAAATTATATGATCATCGCAAACCCACAAAAAATACAAGGGTGAGCTAACGATAATAAACATCATATATCAAACTATTATATTCATGAAACTCCCCAAGCATAATTATCAATACTCATACAACGCATCACTAACACATATTACCACTAAGTAATATCAACAAACAGTATGTCATTCTCTCATAACTAACCACCACCTTACCTGAGCACCATCGCATCTTGGAAAGGACTTTTCCTTGTTTGCATAGACTTACAAGCAAAAACTCCTCTACCAAACTCACAAAAGCCATCTAGGTAGGAGCACATACATATAGACATATATATCATACCTCATCACATAAAGTTGACCATACATCGTTGACATATCATATGCGTTCATCATACAATAACACCACCATTTCATACCATACTTGTCTCATCATCATAAAACCTCAAAAAAAAAAAAACAACAACATTTTATTTGGTAAACAACACAACATTTCATTTTGT
>Ga0214543_1005696_pt1 | contig 22684 bp, 13 predicted proteins | sample CNSS2metaG_FD_160094 | JGI IMG/M metagenome (GOLD analysis project Ga0214543, IMG submission 160094) | Root nodule microbial communities from cowpea collected in UCLA plant growth center, Los Angeles, California, USA - CNSS2 | ecosystem: Host-associated > Plants > Roots > Nodule | place: USA... | reverse complement strand
GTATATATATATATATATATATATATATATATATATATATATATATATATATATATATATATATATATATAATTTTGTTTTTGGTTTGTGGTGTTTCTCTTTCATCCACTTTTGAGGAAAATTAGTTGTATCCTACATATTTATAAGGGTTGTGACATTCTTAGTATTTTTATTATATACTTTTTCTTTATTGAGAAAATAAATAAAAATATATACACTTTTATAATACTAAAATAATATAACTTCAATAAAATATTATCATTTTATAAGAATGATTAAAAAATATGTGATGTTTATTTTTAACTGGTGAATAAATTAAAATATCTATCATTCCACTTCTCCATCTTCCTTGCATTAACCTATTTAACACTTGACAGAGAAGAAAATGTGTTGAAAATGAACGTGTCATTTACCTTTGAATTGAAAAGTCAGCAAAACTGCTATCTAATTTTACCGCTGTCAGTGACACTGTCATCACCGTAAACTTCAAAAATTAAGACTTTTTATTTAATCTTTTTTTAAAAACTTTTTATGTAACGTTATTTATTAATTGTCATAATTAATTTTATTTAATTTTTTTTAATAGATAATATAACTAATTTATTTAATGTTATTTGAAACATTATTAATCTTAAATAAATTTTTATTATTTTTAATCTTGAGAAACTTCTTTAGCCTTAAATAGAATTATTAATATTTTTTATAAGTTGTATGTGCATTAAAAGAATAATTCATTCTTTTTATATAATTAAGAATGTCAAATGATTTATGTAAGGCCCACTTATTATTTCTGCTCTAGGGTTGTCCTAATCAGTTGGGTCTAGGGTTGATCCATGGGTGTCCAAGGCCCCTAAAGCAACCTAACCCCCTCATTTAAGCTCGCTTGCCAAAATTAGTGCTCTCACTCTCCCTTTTTTTCTCCATAGAACCTCTGCCACGATTTGGACCTCCGCCATCTTCAAGCTAGCTCAATCTCGTTCTCTAAGTCACGTAAGTTGCTTCTTAGCTCATATTGATTCTTCCCTAATCACATTTTCGTAATTCTAGTTAGGGTTTCATGGTAACCCCGTTCCTGTTCTGTTTCACTATTTGTTTTCCAACTTTTTGACATGTTCTTAGGACCGTTGTGCTCGTTGTTTGGTGTCGAAGTCTCGTACTAGCATTTTCAGGTAAGGGAAGCTAGGGTTCATTATTTTATTCGATTTTCTAGTGGGTTCTGTATCTTGATTTGAATTGCTTGGTGGCTATTATATTTGGGTGGAAAACTGTTTGAACCTTATTTGGTTCGCATACCTGACTGTGCATGCAAGGACAGTGGAGAACTCTGATATTTCCGCTCAGGCGAGAGCATCAGAGATTTCTCCCTGGAACTTGAGCGAGAGCCCATCTGGCTCAGGCGAGGAGGTCTCGCCTAAGCGAAAGAACATGAAAGCTCTCTGTCCCTCTTTTCGAGCTCTCGCCTAAGCGAAAGGAGCTCGCCTGAGCGAGAGAACCCTTTCGCCTGAGCGAGACCTTTCTACCTAAGCGAGGAGTTGGGCGAGAATGCGTTCTTGTTTTCTTATTTCTCTATTCTTGGATGAATGTCACATGTTTAGTTGGATTATTATGTTAAAGCATGTTTTGAGCAAAGTTGCATGTATGGAATGGTTCATGGGCTGAATATGATGAGTTTGGTATGATTTTAGTATGGAATATGAATGAAGGTTGGTTATAAATGTTGGCATGAGAGTGGTATGCATGACAAGTACATACTTGGTTGGTGAAACATGATTTGTATGTGGTTAGGGCGTAATGCCATGATAGTTTCGTGGTGGGGCCTCATTGGTTAGGGTGTAATCCCATGAATCTCTAGGTGAGATCTCATGGTGGTGCCTCATTTGGTCAGGACGTAATTCCATGACCCCTATTAGTGGGAGTTCATGGTGGTGCCTCATTTATATAATTTAGTAAGGATTGCATCCTGACACTCTAAAGTTAGTTAGTCTCACGTAGAGCGTACTGACTCCAGTGGTAAGAGTAGCGGGAGGCCTGGAACACTTTAAGGCTAACCTTGTGTGTGGAGGAATGAAATATTGTAACAATTAACTCGATAGAGCAGTAAAGGCCACCACAAGTGCAAGCATCCGCTAAATCTGACTAATTATATGTATCCAGATGAGTCATGTCTTGAGTCTTAGTGTATTGTGTGTAAGTCATAACATGATTAGTTGACATATGCATCTTGGATTATGAAAGTGCATGTAATTGTATGATAAACCATTTTCTACTCTAGCATACACTTTGCTTGTTTGATTGTTATGTGTGTGGTCTTCTCTCTTTACGATGATCATCAATTTATTAATGTGAGCAGATGCGAGAACCCATCGTGGTCAACAGGGAAATGGTGATTCCACTGCATAGTCTCTCTGGGTTGGATTCCAGCTTTCTTTTAGGGTCATGACCCATGTATCATCTTGCTTTTGCATTTTATTTTGTATACTATCAACCCCTTACACTATTTTGGTTACTAGCATCGTGGTATGCCTTAATTTCTATCCTGGTTCCTTTTGGTTAACTGTAAGGAGTAATGTCTATACTCCAGGCCTTTGCTTCTAATATTATTTTGTTTAATGTTTCATTTAGTTATATTATATTTTAAATGGGACGTTACAATTTATCATTTTTCAAACCTATAATTTCTCTTAAGATATGTAATTTTGAAAATAAATCAATATCCAACAAATTATCATATTTTAAAGATTTTTCAAGGTTTAAGTATTTTTCTTTAAAAAATGTAAAATTTAGTGACTTTAATTTTTTAGCACTAAATAAAAAAAATATCCTCCTATATTTTAAAATTTTCAAATATACTTTGAAATGTGGTAGTAATTGCTTTATCTACAACATATAAAAAGTAATCAATTCTTTTAAATGATTCTTGAAGAGATTTAACAATTTAATTCTTAACGTTTTCATCAAATTGTTTTTTTTTTTTTTTTTTTTTTGTATTTAATACATTTTCACGAAAATTAGTTCTTCTCAACTTGATAGTACGTCTTTTTTTTTTTGTTATACTTGAATTATTTTTCTACAAAAAAAATCCAACTTTGAATTATGCTCCAATTATTCTGTTATCTACAAAAAGACAAACCCCTAATCTAACTAATAGTTTTGTAGAAAAAATCCAGTTCTTCGTTAAGATATATGCAAAAAAACTCAAAACTCATAAATTGAAAAGTACAGAAAAACAAAAATTAAGCAAAAGAAACACATTTCTAATTCTAATACAAATCCAAAAAGAATAAAAACAACAACACTACTTAAAGAGAGAAAAAAATATACTAACAAAAAATAATAAGAATAAAAATATTGATACACACAGACAATATGAGATTCAATTAATGTAATTTGTTAAAACTCTAAAAAAATTATTCTTAAAAGAGAAGAAAGTAAGAAATGAAAAAAGAAGTCATAGATAGATAAAAAAATAAAAATAAAATAAAATCTAAATTGATTATAAGAGAACAAAGATAAATAATCCTTATTTTTTTCGTAAACAAAATTATAATTTACTAAATAAAGGTTTTAACTTTTTAAATAATTTAATTGGATTTTTTTTCTCAATCATAAACTTATAATTAGTTTAATATAGGTACATTAGTAATAAAATATTTTTTTGAGACTTTTTTTTTTCTTAAACATAATTTATAATTAATTTAATAGGATTATATTAGTAAAAAAAATATAGGCATTTTTTCTTAAATGTAAATTTATAATTAATTTAATACATAAATATTAAGGTCTTTTCTTACTCGATGTCTAAAGTAATTGTTTTACTTGCTTTACCCTTGAACCAATCTTGGTTCACTGTCTACTAATAGTTGAAAATTGAGATATGATACATGCTAACAAGGTACCTCAGGAGCATGCACATTATATCACACATATCAAATGAGAGGGAATTTTCTATTTAAGGTATCAAATGCGAGGGAAGCTTCTACCTGAGGATTGCACCTGTCCGACCCAATAGATGATGTTAAATAATATGTTTTAATAAGATTCAATTAGCCTCATCACCAAAAAGACTACAAAATATTTTACTATACATCTATTGGGACAAATATTCACATATTAACAGTAGTTATGACAAATATTGGTAGTTTAATTAGTTTGATTACGTCTTGATATTCCTTGATAACAAATATTTACAACATATTTGGTATATAGGATAAAGGTCACATTATTATTATCTATAACAATATATAAAGGGGATTCCATCTTTTGTGTCCATATATCAAAATACCAATTTTACCCTTTAAATATAATTATTTATTAAATTTTTAAAAACTGACCGTTACTTTTACAAGTTTTTCATAAAATCGTTTATCTCTGCTTCTTCTTTTCTTCTTCTTCTTCTTCTTCTTTATTTATCAATGATTATTCTTTCATCTGTTCTAATATATTTCACTTTATTTTTAATAAATATAATTTTATTTTATATATTAACTTAGTAACATTACAATATTATCACATACTAATATAATATCACGCATATTTAAAAAATACGTACACACAGGCGTGATAGCGTCTGTGTTTACGCTGGTTATTATTATTATTATGATTATTATTATTATTATTATTATTATTCAGGGTAAGTTGTTATTTTATTAATATTGATTAATATTACATTACCTGTTTTATCACATGGATCTAATGCTAAAAAGGTCCTATAAATACATCTAGTATTTCCCAAGGAATACATACTCTCATATATACTCATACTCACTTTTATCAAATATCCTAATTCTCTTACTGATATGAGTATCATAGAGTCTTTTATAGGTGAATCTTCTTCCTTTGAAGCAACAAGCATCCGAGCATTTAAGTCACCACTTGGATTTGGTAAGAACAAGGATGAAAAGTACGGTGTTGACCATTTTTAGATATTACATAAATGATCAAAATTAAAAGGTAGAATTGAAGAAATTTTTTAAAGTGATAGGGACCATAGCTCCCTATTTTTCTTTTATATTTATATAATTTAAAATATATTTTTTTTAAAAATTAACATATTTTATATATTTGACACTTTTAAAAAAAAAATATACATTTATACTTATACATCCATGACTACATCAAAATTTTCGGTCTCTTTTAGACAATCAGGCGTAAGGTACCCTTTGCGTACAACGTCTTCAACACCTTGTCGTTGAAGGCTAGCAATGGTAAGATAAGGCCTTTAACTACTTCCATATTGAAGGCGAGATTTCTAGCTTCGATATTGATGAGGAATTTTTTAAGCCTGGTGGCGTTGACAATCAGGATTTGTTGGAGTTCAATGGAGTTGAGGGCTAGGATTTCTTGGAGTCTAGTAGTGTTGGGGGCCAGGATTGCTTGGAGTCTAGTGACATTGGGGGTCAAGATATCTTAGAGTTCAGTGATGTTGGGATCAAGATAGTCAAAATCAAGATTTAAATCATAAAATCGTAGAATCCTACGATTTCACATTGTATTTACAAAAGTTAGATTTCACGCATAATTGTAACATAGTAGAATGAGTAAGATTATCGTACAACATTGTAAAATTTATCATAATAATATTGAGAAAAAAAATAATTATAAGTGTTAAGAGAGTAAATTAAAATGAATATATTAAAAGTATATTAAGATATAAATGATTAGGTTTCAATTTTAAGTAGTTATTAACTGATTTTTGTAATATCTAATTTATGAAATGTTCATGTTACATGAGGAATATGTCAAATAAGGATAAATGCATCAACTCTTAACAAAAAAAAAAAATTATATATGGATATATATGTTTAGATAACACTTTTCCCATTATTTACTTGACCTATTTCTCTCGGTTTTCATGTTGGGTGATGTATTTATGCTTTTAAAATTTTAAAATATTATAATATAATTATCTTTTATTCAATTAATCGAAAAATCATCGAACACTATAATTCACACATATATAATTAAAAAAAAAAAGACACACACACAGAGTGTAGTTTATTAAATAAAATATTACTTCTAATACATTAAAGTTTTATAAATATGTAGTCCTCTAGTATATTTATAATTAATAATACAACAGCACCAGTGGTCTAGTGGTAGAATAGTACCCTGCCACGGTACAGACCCGGGTTCGATTCCCGGCTGGTGCAATTGGTTTTTTGTCATACTAGGTGAGATTAAATTTGAAATTGAAAGTGAACGTGGAGGAAGACATTTAATACAATTTTTAAAAGATATCATGCTAATTAGGGTTTGAAACATAATATTTTGAAATAAAAATCATTTAATCAATTTAATTTGTAAAATGGATAGTTAAGAGTTTTAAATACATGAAAATCAATAAGAAATGACATTATTTTTTAAAAAATATAAAATTTTAATTTAGTAAACAAGAACTAAAGGGATATTAAACTTAGATTCGTTCCAAATTTAAAAGGGGATTTGACTAATGTAACTTGAAAAGCATGGTCATCCACGATGTCTGAATTGGTCATCTGGTTTATCGATTCAATACCTCAATGGAAAACCCCAATGCAAAACCCCAATGCATTACATTTCCTTGTTTTATATTTCATGGTAGATATATCCTTGAGATGATAGTTAGTAAGCATGGTACCTATAACCAATGACAATTACATTATGCTACTCATCAAATCTTGAGTTTTGAATCCTTGAAAGTGTGGCAATTCTCTTGAAAGTGTCTCCAACTTCCATTACCATTTGTTGAGGGACTTGATGACCATCCATATCAAATATAGCATACAACTATAAAGATTAAATAGCATTACTAAAAAGAAAAGTAGTACAATGTGAGCCATTAACAACGATCAATGCTGCCAAGGGTTTTTCTCATAGCAAACACCGTGTAGCCTGGAAAATAATCAAGAAATAATCAACAAAATAGAAACAAAGTTGTTGACTTCTTCTGACTCATTTCGTTGCTTTACACTTAAAAATACAATGTGGTGATTTAAGAGTGCAAAGAAAGATCATATAAACTAAAATAATAATAAATAAGGTTATATACTGCTGGAAGGAGAGTACAAGGGACTAGGAAATAAATCCAAGGTGCAAGTAATAATTAGTCATGTGAAGGGTGCAGTAAATCTATGAAAGTAGATCATTGACCAAAGTGAATATTTTGCAGGTTTGCTCAAAGATATTCAAGCCGTTACTACTGCAATATACATGATTTTGGCACAGCAAGGTTTTACTGAAGTCATCTACCTATGGTGCCAATACACCTAAACATGGAAATATGATTGCATTTAGTTAATTAATATCCGTTTTTTTTACTAGGCATTTCAGTTAGGGATATTACGAAATTAGACAATTTTTTTAAAAATTATAAATTCAGGCAAAACGTGTTCTCTCACACAATTTCTCCAAGCAAAAAATGTATAGTCCCCAGACGATTTCCTCTTAAAACAGAGAATTGTTGGCCCCAGACGATTTTAAAAGAGAAAACGTGAACAACTCAAACATTTTTGAAGAGAAAACGTGTTACCCCAACACGATATCAGTATGTAATCGATTACATCACCTCTGTAATCGATTACATTCGAACAATTTGGATTTCTAGTATTGTGTAATCGATTACATGTGAACTGTAATCGATTACAAATCCGGGACTATAGTTTCTGGAAATATGTAATCGATTACTTGAGTATTGTAATTGATTACAAATATATGAATTGATTTTGTAGAGTTTTGTGATCCATTAGATGATAAAGTTTATGAATTTTTAAGGTACGAAGGTAGAATATATGATAATGGTATAAATTTTTTATAAATACTAACATACAAGGTTGAAGAATAAAAAATTGAAAAGATATTGGAATTAAAAATGAATGTAATTCATTGGCGAAATGGGCATTGGCCCCTATGATGACCCTCAGTGCGACAATAAGAACATTTCTTCGGTTTATCCGGAATTGGTTGAACCATTTCGTTATGGATCCTTGTCGTTGTTGGTCGTTTGGAAGCCTTGCGTCTGATTTGAGGGTCTGGATTGAAATTTGGACCTATATATGTTGACCAATAGTCCTCATTTTGTAGGGGGTGGAATTGGACTTGATAAGCCTTATTTATGTATTCAAGGCTGTAAACAGGATCGATAAAATTTGAAATTGGCATATGAGCAAAAGAACAAACAGCTATGACATGATGACACAGAAGGCGACTGGCTTGGAAGTGACCACAATCACACCACCAATCATTTAATCTGACAGTGAATGAGATCAATTTTGGCCGATATTGGTGAAGGGTCGATATCTCTTGCACCTTGAACTTAGAATTATCACGATCATAGCATTCAACATGACAATATGCAAATATCTGGTGATTTTGTTGGAGCAAGGCAGTCACGTCTTCTGAATATTGATGACCTGCTCTTAACATAAAGTTTGCCTTCATGCCACATTCAACAAACCACGCATTTGTGTTTTGAAATGTTGTTTTCAAAAGTGCACATATAGGTAAGGAGCGAGCCCCCTTAAGCATTAAGTTCATGCACTCGGCTAAGTTTGTTGTTATGTGGGTGTACCTCTGCCCCCATCATAAGCCTGAGACCACTTGTACAAGGGGATTTTATCAATCTAAGCTACTGCTTGTGGAAATTGGGACCTCATAGTTGAAAGTTTTGCTTGCACTGTAGGTTGTTTGACTTCGTAAACTGTGAAAAAGAAATCACAAATTAAATGAAATAATATTTAGTGTGAAGGAAAAATTTTCTAGATATGGAATGTAAGGTTAGGAAAAGGTAGTACTCAAGTTAAGGAAATCTTTCTTCAAATCGGCATTTTTGAACCTGTTGTTGAAGTTAGAAGCCAGATGATGTATGCAGTAGACAGAATGAAGATTGTTTGATTCCTAGTCAACTTCTTCTGAGTGTAGGGTTGATAAAATGCCCTTGTCCCTATCAGTAATTAGGCATAAATTTGGTTGAGGAGTTACATGCTCTCTTAGTAGTTGGAAAAACTAAATCAGTGTCTCTTTTGTCTCACCTTCTACTATTGCAAATGCCAAAGGAAATATGTTTCTATTTCCATCCTGAGCAATTGTAGTTAGCAATGTCGCATGATATTTGCATGTTAAAAATGTTCCATCCACTTGAACAACAAGTTTACAAAACTTAAAACCTTCAATGCATGGTCTAAATGCCCAGAAGCAACATTCCATAATGTATGTGGATGTCGCATCCTCACCATCAACATTAACTGAAGGACCAGAAAGTTGGAAAATTGTCCCAGGATTAGTGTGATGGACAACTTGTAACCATCTGGGAATTTCATTATAAGATTGGTCCTAGTCGCCATACTCCATGGTAATTGCTTTTTCCTTCGATATCCATGCTCTTCTATATGTCACGGTATATTCGTAACAACTTTTAATGTTTGTGACCAAGCTCTTGATGTGAATGCTTGGGTTCGTCTGGACTAAATGGAAAACAATGGAAGCAATTTGAGTCAAATCCAGATTGTAGTGATCCTGCGAAATTAATGTTGAGAAACATGTATGTCAATCGTGAATGGACTTTATCTCCTAATAATGTCTGATTTTGCTGTAAGCAGCCCTTAGACGCCATTGACATCCATTGTTGTAATGGATGCATTGTGCCACGTAAAGATGGGGTTTTAATTCGACAATATTGAAGTTGTATCCATTGGTGATGTGATAGTGTTTAATTGTAGATATTGATTGTACTTCATGGTAGGGATTGGAACAATTTCATTATATTGTTCCATGTCTTCAAAAATATCATCAGAACTAAAGTCGTCTACAATATTTAGAATTACAAGTTCCTTTTCGATCAGGTTAGATGAAGAAGAACCTCCACAATTCCATGAACTCATGCTGTAAATGTTGATTTCTAAATGGGCTATAACAGAGGCTAAACAATATGATGCTTTGCGTGTTTGTAGAGAGAAAATTTGATAGTAGAACACATGGTGGTGTTATTGTATATATAAGGACTTGAAGGAGGTTCACATAGCATTAATTACCTAAAGAATAAAGAGTATCCGGAACCGAAATAAAGGGTTGGAGTGCGAAAAGAAAAAAAAATCAAAACCCACCTAAAAAAGTGCTACCCCCCCACACGTTTTCAATTAGAAAACATCCTCCCCCCTCCCACGTTTTCTAAATTAGAAAACGTTTGCCCCCTAGACGTTTTCTAGGTGGAAAACGTTTCCCCCCCTTACGTTTTTTTAAATTTTTATATTGATTTATGGTTCAACGTGATTCCCTACACGTTTTAGTATGCATTGTTGCCACCCATTACTACTTTAACGTTGTCTTCTTGCCACATTACTATTCCAAATTCACGCTTCTTTATTGCCACAATGGTATTCACAATTCATGATTGCTTTGATTCTCTTCCTCTGCATTCACGTTTCCTGCAACATTGACAATTATGATGAGAATCTTTCAGACCACTATTATTGAAGACAAATGCAATGTTTGGGACATCATCAATGACTCCACCATCGCATACCGAGGGCTTTCATCTTCATAACAATATTACAGACCGGAAATTCTATTTCATGCTTCGGATGAAGGTTCTCAATTAGTAGAAGTGGAAGAAACTGACGACGAAAATGAGTCACCCCTTCCTCCCACACAACCCGAGAGACGATCGCGACGACCCACATGAAGGCCACCATGCGGAATAGGCGACCATCGCTAAAGAATGTTATTATATAATAAAATTATCTCATTGTGGGACTTTCTTGTACTTTTATTTTATACTATTTAAATTTGACCACTTCATATGTACGTTTACAAAGCAATCAATAAATTTTTTTTCTTTTCACTCAATAATGGTACCATTATGGTTATAAATAACTGAATTCGGTTTGGATGCCATGAAAACCTTCTCCATCAAACATGATTGCATCTACAATGAATTATTACAAACCATAACTGAATTAGTGGAGTGTGGTGACCGCAGAATTGTTAAAGAAGTTGACTATCGTCGCCCTGCAACAATACGCAATAGGCGACTAGTGCATGACACCACATAAATCAAATGTGACTTTGACGTATCACAGATGATCAGTCGTTGGAATCACGTACAAAGTCTAGACCTATCTGTGAAACCCCGTATTTCTTTGCATATCGAGCTTTTTATCCAAACTAGCGATATTAGACCACCAACACCTGCCGAAGAATACAAAGATATCAATTCTGGATGGTATGTGGGAGAACAAAATATAGATGGTTGCCCTAATTGATTTTGTTTATTTTCTTTGCTTGTGATTTTAACTATTGTAGAAGTTCTTAATAATTTCATTTTTATTTAATCACTGGAATATCTTGAATTTTTTTATGGCTCTGACACTTGCCAATCTGACTAATGAATTCAAACTTACTTCATTAAGGGACCCTTTTAATGGAGTAAAAATCATTGGAAAACAAAATGTAATGATATAATCGATTACAAGGACCCCATAATCGATTAACCAGTAGGTTTGTGACGCAAAAAAAAAACCCTTCTATAATCAATTACATACATATGATAATCAATTACAACTTCATTTTTTTTAAATAACTTACTGTAATCGATTAAATCGTGACTGTAATTAATTGACAGTAGGTTTTCCAAAAAATTGACGCCTGTAATCGATTATACAAACCCTCTAATCGATTACAGGTCGTCTTCCACTATAAAAGCAGCACTTTCTCTCTCTGCCACTGCCACCCACCAAAAACCCTCGCGCCCTTCACTCCTTGCACCGTTTTTTCACTATTGTTGCTTCGTTTCTTAACCAAATCACGTCTCGTTCGTTGCAATCTTTCTTATTTTCAATTCTCCACAAAAACCCAGTGATTAAAATTGTGAAAACCCCCAAAAATTGCTAAATTTTCAAGAAAACGCAAGACTCAAACTGGTGTTCGCCACCGCTGTGGGGTTGTCACCAACGAACCTGGTGAAATTATCACCCCGTCATAGCCCCAAAGACTCTTCTCTTTCGTAGCTCAATATGAAAGGTATTCTTTCAAATTTTGTAACAAAAATATTATTGAACCAAGATACCCTAATGAATTTATTGTCGAACAAAACTTTGAGTTATATGATATACTGGATAATTTGGAATTATACCTTTTTTGTCTAATCGTTAATGTTATTATCCGAAATTAGTTAGAGTCTTTTATTCCAACTTGTAAATTACTGCTGAATGGGTTATTATTACTGAAGTTAAGAATATACTGATTAGAATGAATATAAATATGTTTTATCGTATAACTAAGTTGGGGACTCAAGGTGTCTGTTTTGAGGGAAACATGGTGGAGGAATGGAGAGATGATTATTCTAGTCACAATGCAAAATTAATGATTTTTCATGAAAATGTCAATATTGGAGGAAGAATACTGGCAAGGCAAATGAAAGTAGAAACATGTATTATGCACTACATCATATGTAGATGTCTGCTGCCCCGAACAACTAACCTTGCCCAAGCTATGGAAGAAGACATTATATTAATGTGGGCAATGCTGACCGGAAGGGAGCTTAACTGGGGTCATCTGGTTAGATATCGGATGAAAAAGACATTAAGAGACAATTCCCCTTTACCAAATGCAAACCACATTACTGATATTTTAATTAAGTTTAATGTTCCTCTTGAAAATGAACCATTTGAGGAGGTTAATTGGACAACAACCCCAATTGGTGTTGAAGTAATTCATTCCTTTGGTTTTGTAAAGAACCAAAATGATCAATGGGTTCATAAATGTGATCTGCAGGGTCAACCTATTCATTATGAGCGCACACCATCTCCACCCCCTCAGCCTATCCAGATTCATCTACTGCTATGCTTAATGATATTATCCACGAGATCCGCGACCTTTGGGCTTTTGTTGGTTCAAGATTTGACATTATGGATGCTCGGGTTGGTCAACTTGAGGAAGACATGACTTACGTGCAGCGTCAATTTCCTCCTTCTTAGATGCATTTCATCTTTATTTTATTAAAAAACCTTTGTATTTTCTTAATGCGCCATGTACTTCACATTGACATTATTATTTCTTATATTAGTACTTTAATTAATTATAATATAATTAATTAAAGTACTAATATAAGAAATTTAATGAACTTTTTTTAGTTTCATATTTGACATTATTATTATTATTATTATTATTATTATTGCATTTGTATCCAATTAAAATTTAATGAACTTTTTTTTTTAAAAAAAATTACGACTGTAATCAATTACAATATCTTTGTAATCGATTACATTTAACCCAAAAATACTGCAACTCATTCAGTAATCGATTACATCAGAAAGTAATTGATTACAGATTAGAAAACGTGCACCTCTAAACGATTTCAGTGGAAAATGTGTTGCCCCCTACCCATGATTTCTTTTTACATGTCACCCACCCCCTCACGATTTCTACCTTCGACCCAAAAATGCATAGGGGCCTCACGATTTCTTCATGAGAAATCGTATGGGGCTAAGACAATTTGCATAAATTGGTATGTTTTTCAAAATTTGCCTATTCTCATAATTACGAAGTCTAATTTGCCTAGTACGGAAAATTTGCCTTAATATCAACTACAATTTTTAAAATCAGGCGAGCACCTAGATATCTTGCAGGTCTAGAATTATAGTCAAATGAGTGCCTATCCACATGTGCTAATATAAGTATAAAGGAATTGTTTTTTGTGAAGATTATGCAGTTGAATCCTGTCAAAAGCATTTTTTGTGAATAATGGAAGGCCCAATTTCATTCTAGTCTGCCTTAGTTACATGATATTGAGGAAAAACTACTTTGGCAAGTATGGCTAAAGCTGTCAAAATGGGTTGAAACTCGCGAGCCAACTTCGTCCACCACGGGTTCAGGCTTGGTTAGGTTGAAATATTTTTACAAATTTCAATACGGGTTAATTTTTTATCCGGTCCACCTAGAACCCGGCTCACTCAGGTTGAACCCGTGGTGAGTCGGGTTGGTCACCAACCTGCAAATAAAGGGTTTTTTTTGTTAAGTTGGCCTTTGCATTTGACTCAGGTTAGGTTTTTTTAGCCAACACATAGATAATTTGTAATTTTGTAATTTTGGTTTGTATTGAAATTTATTTAGATTTTAGCTTCATCCTCCGTCCTCCATTTTTAGCTTCCATCCTCCATTTTGCTCAATCACGCTTCTAACCTCCATTATGCTTTCATAACAACAAAAATTACGTAAGTATAATTCTACTCTAACCTGTAGTGATTGTGGTTTTGAGAAACCTATTTTGCATCGAAGGTTTCTATATTTGGGCTAAAGTTCGTCAATCTGCGGATGCAGAGAAGGAGTGGTTTGGTGTTGATGGCAGAGGGAACTTGGCGGTCTTGAAAGCGTAAGGTAAGGGGAGTTTTGTGTTATGGTTATTGTGAATGTTTTCAAAACATCTTTGCTAGATCTTCATTTCCTCTTTTGCTTCATGGGGTGTTTGTTTTCGGGGCATTGGGGTGCTTTGTTGTTTGGTGGCTCGGAAAATTTATTCCTTGAAGGTGTTTCTTTTCTTGATGAATTCGTATGTTTCTTTTACTTCAATTCTCAATATCTCATTAACACTTGAGATTTGATTTCTTTCAAATTTGTTCATGAATTCCCTTTTTAAGATTTGAAAGAAAAAATTCTACCCTTTTCTCGTGGTTTTTAAAATTGAAAGATTAATTATTGCTTAATCCTTGGAGAACCCAAACCAACTTTAATTTCTAATTTCTTTTTTCTGGCTGAAGAATTTTACAATTCAGCTTAACGCCAAGGCTTCTCATCTGATTTATTCTTTCACAAGGAATGGTGACCTTAATAAGTTGACTGAAAAGATAAAAACTATGCAAGTTGTGTTCTTTTTCTCATCTCAGACCGGGTGCACTAATTTGCTTATGTCCCTTTGGTGTAGTAATAAATGCAATTGTCATCCTTCCTTTTTGAGAATTTTTATTTTTAGTTGCATAATCAATGGACTTTATTTTGTCTTTGAATATTTTTAACGATGATGATTTTTTGACTACTAAATGTTGACAACTTTCTCTTATAATCTTAGGTGGTATCTTCTAAGTGGTTTTTCATTCTTTCATTTTCTCATTCTCAATATTTCAAAATCACTTAGAAGAGATGATAACTCATGTTGTAAAAAAAAGTTGTCAAAATTTAGTAGTCAAAATATCACTGTCCTATTTTTAATAGTACAAACAAGTGGAAACTACATTTTCTTTGTCACATGATCTTCTCTCTAATGTAAAACATGCTATTTTCTATTATATTTGTTTAAAGGTATTTTGATATTGAATTTCTTTGTAGATGATTTTTGTTAAATTAAATAGAGTTTATATGTAACTTTTTCTTAAATTCTTCCTGTATAATCTTTTTGTAGTTTTGGGTGTTTGTCACAAGAATGACTTTGTTTGTATTTATTCAAATAGCATCGGCTATTATTAATTTAATAATTTAAAACAGGAGAGGGTTCATCTGACGCTCACCGATTAAGATTAAAAAAAAAAGTGAAATTCAAAGCGAGGACTAAGCCTACGCTACTTGCAATGCAAGATAGATGTGACACGAAATTAAAGAGTCACTTTGGTGGGTTCAACCGTCTCTTTTTTGCTTCCAATGTCCTGCGGACGCAAAAGTTAGATTGCTTCCTAGGGTAGAGGGTGGGTTGAAAACGGACACACAATTGAAGCTAGGGGTTTTCTTCTTGCACCCTAAATATTTCTTGTGCACTCTCAAATATTTTGTAAAATTCATAATTGTCCTTTGACCACGTGACTTGTTGCTTGAAATTTTGAATCTCTTCTTTCCTTATTTAATGAAAAGGCTTAAATAGTCATTTGGTCCTAGTTTTGATTGACTTTTTTCATTTTGCTCCTACTTTTGAAATTGTTTTCAATTTGGTCCTACTTTTCGTTATATTTTTTCAATCAACTCCTTTTCGTTAGCTCCGTCTAAATCGTTAACGGATGTGAACAGTAACTGCCACGTGTCATTTTGTGATGTTTTGATTTTTATTTTTTGATTTTTTTAAAATTTTTTTAATTTTTTTTAATTTTTTTTTAAATGTACACGTGTCAAGCTCATATTATGCCACGTGTCATTATTGATTTTTTTTTAATTTAATTTTTTTAATTAAAAAAAAATCCACATGTCAAACTAATATCATGCCACGTGTCAGAATCATATTTTTATATTCAATTTGGTTCTAATATTCGTTATTTGTTTTCAATTTGGTCCTAATTTTTTTTTTAGTTTAGTATTTTTTTTCCTCTTCAAAGACAAAATATGATTTGTATATAAATGTGGCATAATTGCAGTTATATGAATATTCTTATTAAACTACATATTTTTATTAAATATTTTTAATTTAAAATTAGAGTTGGTTTAAAATTAAATATTTTTAACCTCTTAAAATTTTAAATTAATGGTGTTATTGCTTTTTTTGTTTTAATTTTAAACTAACGCTAATTCTAAATTAAAAATATTTAACAAAAATATGCATTTTAATATATACAAATTAAATTTTGTCTCAATTGGGAGAGGAACAAAAATGTTAAATTTAAAAAAAATTAGGACCAAATTGAAAACAATTAAGGAATATTGAGACCAAATTGAATATAAAAAACTGACTCTGACACGTGGCATGATATTAGCTTGACACGTGGATTTTTTTAAAATTAAAAAAATTAAATTTAAAAAAAAATTTAAAAATAAAAAAATTTAAAAAAAATAAAAAAATCACAAAAATGACACGTGGCCTGATATGGGCTTGACACGTGTACATTTTTTTAAAATTAAAAAAAAAATTAAAATTTTTTAAAAAAATTTGAAAAATATAAAAAAATATTAAAAAAATATTAAAAAAAATCACAAAATGACACGTGGCAGTTACTGTTCACATCCGTTAACTATTTTAACGGTGTTAGCAAAAATGACTTGATTGAAAAAATATAACAAAAAATAGGACTAAACTGAAAACAATTTCAAAAGTAGGACCAAAGTGAAAAAAGTCGACCCAAACTAGGACCAAATGACTATTTAAGCCTAATGAAAACGAACCCTTCCACTCTTTTTTAACCTAGTACCGTCCTCACCCCCAAAATCTCACTTTGCCTCACTTTCCTCTTCTCCCACACTATGGTCTCTCCTCTTCTTGTCTCTTACATTCCTCTACATTAATTGGTAATGTTCATCTTCCTTCCTAATTTTTTCTTGTTCCTTCTTACTGCCATGTTTTCCATGTATTTATATGGATCATTTAATTTATTCGATGATAGATCTACACGAAACGGTGTCAAAAAATTGAATTATAAACTTAAAGTCGACTTCTATAAATGAATGGATTTTGGAAGTGAACTTTCGTAACAAAGCTTGAATTTCGGAAGTGGACTTCCATACAAAGTTTGAAAAAACCCACATCCGGAAGTCGACTTCCGTAAGTCATTAAAATCGGAAGTCGACTTCCGTAAGGCAACTTGACTTCCGTAAGCAAATTATGACTTTCGTGAGCTATGATCGAAAGTGGACTTCCGTAGTGGTGCAAAAAGTAGTGAAAACTATCACTAGAAGTCGACTTCCATAAAGTTACTAGATGCATGTTGACTTTCGATGAATGAAAATGACAACGTGATTTGGATTTACTTACTAGATGTCAACTTTCAGAGATATTTAATTTCATATGTCAACATCGGGTTAATGTAATATTTTTTTTTTTCATTTTAAATTTTTTTATATTTAATATTTGTGAAATATTTCAGTTGTTATGTAATTTTTTTAGGGTTGTTTCGTTGTAATTTTCATTTTTTGTAGTTAATTTTAATTTTAATTAATTTTAATTTTAATTGATTATAATTTTGAATAATTATAATTTTATTTAATTATAATTTTATTTAACTATAATTTTGAATAATTATAATTTTAATTAGTTATAATTTTTAATAATTTTAATTTTAATTAATTTTAATTTTGAATAATTTTAATTTTAATTAATTGTAATTTTGAATAATTATAATTTTATTTTTGAACAATTTTAATTTTAATATATTTTTAAATTTATTAATCACAGACATGGCTAAAAGAAAAACAATTAAACAATAATAAATATTAAAAAATTTAAAATATTCATGCAAAAAAAATAAACATAAAACATTACAAATATAAAAAAATATAAATAGTAATACAAAAAAAAATACAAAACATAAATAAAAAAGTTTAAAGCATAAATAAATACAAAAACTTAAAAAATACCGATTAAAACAATATATATATATATATATAATTAAAATATTCATGAAAAAATAAATAAACATAAAACATAAATAAAATAAAAAATAAAGCATAACTAAATATTAACACTAAAACACTAAAAGGCATACCATACAATTTAAAGGAAAAATGTTTGATTATTTTTTTATTAATCGGAAGTGGATTCCGGAGAGAGCAAGCACCATTTTCGGAAAACAACTAACACACACCCCCAATTTTCGGAAAACAACCAACATACCACACACCACTTTGGAGCATTCTAATAATCGAAACTTCATATCGGGATGTTCACTTTCGAAAAAGGACAATTTACTATTGGAACTTGACTTTCGCTGTATTATAATTTTGGATGTGCACTTTTAAAATTGTGGGAATTTTTTTTCTTTCTCTCTGGAAGTCTACTTGTGTCTGTGATTTTTCACTTCCGTTAATCCGACAAACCGGAAGTCCAAATCCGGTAAAAATACCAACCGGATGGTCACCTCCATAGAAGGTTAAAAACCTACAAACTCAGTTTTTTTCATCACGTCGGTTTTTTTTTTTAACATTCTAATAATACAATGCATACCTTTTCTGCTAGGAATGAAAAGGAATGAAAGTTCAAATGAAATAACAACAAATCCGACAACGAAGACTGGAAAATTCTCTTCAAAGAATACGACACACAACAAGAAGAAAAACTTTTTAATTTATGCTGTAAAAGTGAAAGGACGAGAGATTTGAGGGTGCAATGTTGATAATATAATATTTACAATTATTTAATACGTTTGTTCAGTCAACGACCAAATCTGAAACTTCATCATTGCTTAATTATTATATTTACCTTATTTACTTTTTAATTTTAATTTAATTTTTTAAAAGGTATAAATGGAACACAGCAAATCTTTGAAGGTGAAAAAAAATATTGGAGGTGCAGAAAGAAAAGCCCTTGAAGCTAATGCGTGGATTTTTGCGTTTTAGGTGGATTTTACCGGGACTCCAATAACTTGATTTCTTGTAGTGAACTTAATGAACACTTCGAAAGGACCTAGTTTATCAAATTAGTAAATGAAAAAATCAAACTAAAAGTTTATCAAATTAGTAACCCTAAAAAATACCTAGTTTTCCTTTTCTAAAACCATTATTACTTAGAAATGAATTTAGATACTTATAAAGTAGTGAAAGGACTTTGCTTTACCTACAAGACTTTAGATTGAAAAGTATCGTTTGAAAATATAACATTTTCAAATTCATAGCCGAGGACTTTGCTTTACTTCATATTTTTATCAGATTACTTTAAAATGTATTTTATACATCTTTTTAATATATTTTCTTCACCCATCTGATATAACTCTGTTTTTGAGATATAATCTTATAACACATAAGCATATATTTTCAATAGTGAAGAGTAAAATAATAATCTAATGAAACGCATTTTTAAAAGTGAAACAATCTATTACGTAAATATAGTTTAGCACAGAACTTAAAATAGTTTGATTTCAAATCAATTAACTACTCGAAGTCATTAAATTTGGAATTTGCAAATTTTAAAACAAACCATTGAAGTAAATATATGTTTGCAACTAATAAAAGATAATTTGCGGAACAAAACGAACAGTAACCACAAGTATCCTATATTCGACATATGAAACACCAGAAAACATTATAAGTTTAAGTGTATTTTCGATAAGATTACATCAGACAATAAATGAGATTGCATGTCTGAAAGACATAAGTAAACATAAAAATGGCACCAAAACAAATACAATAAATCTTATGCATTAGCGTACAATATTGCTGACATCAAAACTGCGCCCTTGGGAAAGCTTAATGGGGGCATATCTCTTGAAAATTCTCACTCAAGTGAAGCGCTATGAAAAACCCTGCAATATAAAAGCTACCCCATCAAGACTTCGAAAGAGATGCAAATACAAAACAAAAATGATAGCGCGTCAAAGCCAAGCACAGAACATATTGAAGGCCACCAATTAAAAAATATCAAAATTAAAAAATTACAAGTTACAACTTTTGTATCCTTCTATGTTGCTATCGAATTAGCAGTTCAGAATTCACAGCTGATTGGCAAAACACAACTTTGAGACCAACAATGTAAGATATTATCATACCACCTTCAACCAAAAATCCTTGGCCTTTTGAATCTTCCTTCCTCTATATATGTTGATTAACTTTCTTATTTCTACTCCGAACTCAAACTCCCTTAGATTCCTAACATGATTATATGTTGTGGGAACACACATGATTATTCTTATTTATAATGAAGAGATATAACAATACTAAACAAAAATATCTAATAATGGAAATAATATATAAGATATTTCTCTATCAAATTATACCATAATTCCTTATTTAATGCAACTAAACCATATCTTTAACATAATAAAATCATATCTCTAATAATATATAGAGAGACACACATATAATAATAAAAAATTACCTAAATTTAAAGACATTAACAATTGAAAGTCGTAACTCAGGGTCAGTTGATTGTTTGCAAGAGATACAACAGAACATGATATCAATTAGCACGCCCAAATGAGTTTTATACTATACAAAAACAAAAAAGGGAGAAATTATGAATTAATCCCCAAAATTTCAAAATTTTGGATGAATAACTATCACTTAGGGGCAGAAAAGGGCTTTATAGTCCACCCAAGTAACCAATATTTACTGCTATTGCTTCTAGCAGAAAACACTCAGCGGAACGAACCTGAAGGCACAGGGTGGCTCCGCATTGCTTATAGCAAGCTTTGATAACTATGTTACAAATCATTGAATTGGGGATTTAGATTTATTCAACAATCACCCAACAGTCCATTGCTATCGACCTATGATGCACCGAAACTTCAATATGTTAAATATCCGTGTCCAACATGTTTCCATATCCAATACTTTATTAACACTTATCAAAGAGTATCAAATCTATGAAAGGGTAATATTTTTATGATGATAATAATTTATAATTTTTTATTTTAACAATGTTTAATATATTTGATTTTAATTTGGATTTACACAATAGCAATCATACATACATATATATATATATATATACATATATATATATATACATATATATATATATATACATATATATATATCATGTTTTTAAGAATTTTATATATTTTTCAATATACATATATCACATATCGGATCCTATTATTTTCAAAATAAGCACATCGATGTATCATATACATGTCGTATCTTATACATGTATCATATCCATGTATCATATGTCAACTTTACAAGGTAATAGAATAAATAAATGAAAGTGCAACACAAAATGCATGAAAAGGATTGCTAATGAAAAGATAAAATCTATTGGCAAGATCAGAACCATACCACAATAAATTAATCCTCCTCCATTGGTACATCTGGAATGTCAAATCTATCCTCTTCAATAGTCTTGTTTATCACAAATACTGGACTGGGTATTGGTTGTCAAGGAAAGAGTACGCAACAACAATATTTATCACAATCATAACTGAGCTAGTTCCAAATTCGAATTAGACATGCTACAAGATGAATGCCATTTATTGTAACCAATCAAAAATTTCTTGCTCTTAAATTAGTGTTTTATAGAAATTTAAATTAAAAAGAAAAAAGAGACACAATCCTCTGTCAATTAGGTATTTCAGTCGTCATGTCACGTCAATTACTTCAGTATCAACATATTTCTTTCTGAATTTCTGCTTAATTAAATGTCTTGAATGTTTCGAGGGCTGAATAGTCGACAGAAAAAAAATTTAAGATCATACATGAGTTAGACTATAGATACCATGTCATGCATCAACCTTAAGAAAGACAAGTGGGGTAAGAAGGTGGAAAATGTAAAGGATATAAATTGACATAAAGTCTTCCTCCTTTTCACCTCGGTTGCGGCTGTGTTCTAGCTCTCTATGAATTTCAGGTGTAACCTGCAGTATAGGAGGAAACAATATCAATCACGGCCAGAAATTTGGAACAGAAGAAAAGAAACCCATTAGATTTGATGCTCTCACCAATTTATGCTTCTGCTTTTCCAGTAGATCCCTTAATCTATCCTTGTCTTCCTTTTGCAACTCATTCTTATACCTGAAAAATATCACACAAAAGCAACATAAAATTAAAAAGGGGGCAGGAAAACTAATCATTACTGTATTTCATGCTATGCTAATTATAAGTATTATTCATTGATGATATAGGAATTATACTAGAATTTACTTTCTCTGCTCTAACAGTTTGTTTGTCTTGGATGATTTAGAGAGGATAATGGATATTTCTTGTGTTTGTAAGAAATTAAGATTTTGAACTGAAAACATGTAGGACCCACCATTGAAAACACCATAGCAATGTTTGCCCAAAGTTGACATAGAGGTGAGAGGTTGTGGAGTTAGAGTGCGCTAGTAGTTGCAAAAGTGAAATAAAAAAAGTGGATCCCACATATATATATATATATATA
>Ga0214543_1005691_pt1 | contig 22693 bp, 8 predicted proteins | sample CNSS2metaG_FD_160094 | JGI IMG/M metagenome (GOLD analysis project Ga0214543, IMG submission 160094) | Root nodule microbial communities from cowpea collected in UCLA plant growth center, Los Angeles, California, USA - CNSS2 | ecosystem: Host-associated > Plants > Roots > Nodule | place: USA... | reverse complement strand
AGTACTCTTTATAAGTCTTTTATGTAATATTACTAAGACAACCTCATCATGGTTAACAAATTAAAAGTGTTTATATATTATTACATTATATATATATATATATATATATATATATATATATAACATCTTAAAAATAAAATTCACAATTTTTAAAATATTATTTTATTTTATTGTTCATAAAATAAATTTTACTTAAAATAAGGTGGGCGCGTACATTATATAAAATAAGTTCTACTCTGCTGTAACATGTTATGCTTGAAGAACTTGCCCTACTTTGTGGTATTTTATAATATTTGTAAGCATTAATTTAATGAATTTAATTAATCTAACTCAAAAGTAAACAACACATAATTGATTTAAAACACAAGTTCATAGTGACAAAAGAAAAAAGGAATAAACAATTGCAATGGGAAAAGTATGGCAGACACTACTGTTTTCAGATTGGGGAAGTTGAGAAGTTGCGAATCACAAATTCATTATGTTTTGGGACCTCACATCACATCATGATTATAAACAACAACAACAAATGGTTGTTTTTTTCGTGGTGAAGGTTTTGTTAACATAACATTATAGTATTACTAGTTTATTCATTGTTTTTGTGACAGCAACATTTTCTCTTTCATGTTGTTGAGTATTTAGATTTGGGTCCTCTCCTTCATAAATTTTAACCATTGGTCACTATCTGACATGGATTTAATGGTGCACAAAGAAAGAGGAAGTGATGGATTTGGATCCCTGCAAGAATTTTTAACCATTCATTCTTCATTATTATACAACTGAGTGATACTGTTCTAGACTTTCTGGTTGTTCACATGTCATTATCCATTTATTTTTGTATCTATCATTACTCATCTTTATTTCTATCTTTTACTCTTTTAAAATTTTATTCATGAATACCTGTTGTATTTTTCAATAAATAGATATATTTATTACTTCATTAGCAATATTTATTGGTGACAAATTATTTATTAAATATGAATAGTAATTATTATTTTCGTAAAATTAAAATTCATGATATTACTTAGCGAAAAGTATAGTTAATTTATTAATATACTGATAAATAATCATTTTATATTAAAAAAGAGAGATACTGTATGGTTTTAAGAGTAAATTATATTGGCTAATTACTTTTATATGACGAATAAGTACCTTTCGTGCTCTTTTAACGCAATATTAGAAAAAGTTTTCAAATGTTCATATCATAAGTTTTTTTTTTTTCCTTTTTTCTTCAGTATCTGTCTTATACGACAAGACTTTAATAAATGCTCAATACTTCTTCAATAATTTAATTAAGATATTATTTAATAAACTGTTATCATATGATCAAATATAATTTTAATCATAATTTATAATAATATATAAAAATATTATTTTTTTCCACATTTTAAAATACTAATTTTATCTTTTAAAATATAATTATTTATTAAATTTTTGAAAATTGACTATTAGTTTTATAATTTTTTTTTTCTATTTATCAACAATTATTCTCTCATATTTTTTTATATATATATTTTTTTTATTTTTAATAAATATAATTTTATTTACGATATATAAAGAGAATTCTCTCTTTTGTGTTCACATTTTAAAATATCAATTTTACCTTTTAAAATGTAATTATTTATTAAATTTTTGAAAATTGACCACTATTTTTTCAATTTTTTTTATTTTTATTAATAATTATTCTCTCATATTTTTTACTTTATTTTAATAAATATAATTTTATTTTATATATTAATTTAATAATATTATATTATCATCACCTATTAATATAATATTATACAAATATAAAAAATGTGTATGCATGACAATGTGTATGTGTACGCTAGTTTTTATCGAAAGAAAATAAGTCTTTCTCAAAAACAAAACAAACAATTCTTTAAGTGACATGAAAAGCATCATTTCAAGTAGAAAATACATAAATAAATAAATAAAAAATTGTACCGAATAATTAATAAACATTTCAGACAATAATATAATTCACATTTTCACCAAATATATATATATATATATATATATATATATATATATATATATATATATATATATATATAAATATATATAGAGGGTTCTTCAAGACATTTAAAGACTTGATTTTCTCATAATTGACTCAAGCTAAAAGATCACTTTCAATTATTATAACTGGGATCACTGCTCCACACTAGACTCATTTTTATCGCACAATAAAGACAAATCAAAGCATATATGTTTGCTTGGAAACAAGGCCCAATATATGACTTTCGAATCCAATCCAACATCATTTTTTACTTGACAACCTTATTAACACCTCATAAAGGGCCTTGGCTTCCCACACCCCCATGTTTGACATCTTTGTAGACTTCTGACCGTTTTATTTAAAAAAGTTAATCAACTAATCTATAAGAGATTTTCCTTTTTGGTGTTTTTTTTTCTCACTTTTATCATTTAAGTTGCTATTTAAATTAACTGTTTAATATTTTAATTTAATTATATTTTAAAATTAAATAAATAAAAATCATCTATAAATAAATGAAATAATTTATAAAATAAATAAAAATTGTTTATATTAAATTGTAAAATCTAATTATATTTATTTTTATAATTATAATTTTATTATTTTCTTTAAAAAAATAATACATGTGACGTATGTCTTTTCAATAGTAAATAATAAAGCTAATTTTATTAATTAATTTTTATTTAAAAGATTTGAAAAGACATATTAATGATATTAGGCAGGAACATTTTATTAATGTTAACAATTTTAAGATTACACAGTCAATGTTATACATTTTCTTTCAAGATATTAAAAGAAGAATTTGGTCATCGAAAATTAGAACATTTAAAAGATATTATTATATAATATATTTCCCAACTATAAATTACAATATACAAATTAGGATAACAAAATTAGAAGTATATTTCATAAATTATTCTTGTGAGTATAACAAAATTACAAAATTTTCTCATCCAATCTTATTTTTGTAGTAGAATGTTTTTTCTCTCTTGTGTATTATTATAACATAGTTTATATACTAATATTTTCATTGGAAATTTTAATTATATAAAATTAATATTAATTATCTAACAAATAAAAACTAAAATACTAATACAATTATAAATTAAAATATAAAAATATAGCAGTATATAATAACAATTTAATAATTTTTTTCATACACTTAAAGAAGTATACACCTTAAACCCTTGCCCAAGATATATCTGTAAACACCAGACGAAAGCAAGAAATGTTAAAACCCTAACCCCAATTCTTTTGCACCTCGTGTTGAGCTTGGAGGCCACCGTTGCAGTTCTTCATCTTGTGTTCTTTAGGTACCTTCTGCCTTCTGAATTGATTAAAGCCTTTAGTTCTGTGTTGGATAGGAGAGTGGATAATCAACACTGCCAATTTAAACCATATTTCATCTATTATTATTTTTCTTTTTCTTGGAGTTTTTGTGTATTCTGCTACGACTTGAACCAATTAGATTACAGGGTGTTTGAATTCTTCATCAAAATCAAATTTTAATTTTGAAATTTCACATTTTTTTTTCTTTTTCTTTTCAATCCAGCAATGGGTGATACAGCATTTTTGGAGCACCCGATATCAGAGGATACACTGCAGTTACTCTTTCAAGCTTCCAACTCTTCTAACTTGGAAAAGTCCCTTGAGATTCTCATTCAGAATGCCAAATCCGATTCTGGACGTTTGGAACTAGCTTCTAAAAGGATTCTCCCTGCAGTGCTTAACATAGTCCAGTCACTTGCTCTAGCTTCATATCACCATCATCATCATCATCATAATCAAACCCTTTCTCTGTGTTTTAAGCTCCTCAGGAACTTGTGTGCCGGAGAAGCTGCAAACCAAGCCTCATTTATTGAGCTTAATGGCGTAGCAGTTGTTTGGAATGTTCTGAGATCAGAGGCCGGTTCCTCAGGCCCTGATCATGGATTGGTTCGGTGGGGTCTGCAGGTTCTGGCAAATGTTTCTTTAGGGGGGAAACAGCATCAACGTGCTCTCTGGGAAGAGCTGTATCCTATTGGGTTTGCATCACTTGCTAGAGTTGGAACTAAGGAGACTTGTGATCCATTGTGTATGGTGATTTATACTTGTTGTGATGGAAACCCTGAATGGTTTAAAGAGTTGTCCAGTGATGATGGCTGGCCTATAGTGTCCGAAATAGTGAGAACAGCTTCTTCTGGTGAGTGGTATGCCGTCCTGTCATCTGGGATTGTTTCGTGGCGCTTATTTTGTTTAATTTATATGATCCTTTGTCAATTGATCTTTCCTTTTTGCTTGTAATTCTTTGCCTTGATTTTAATAGTCTTCCTGACAAAACAAAATGGCGTTTATAATGTGTGGTTGAGGACTTCGGTTGTGTTGGGGTTGCAGCATGTTACTTGTACACTTTTTTGTTTTTCAATCTCGTGATGTTTTTTTAGTTGAAAACTGATCTTTTTTCTTTTCTTGGGCTTTTTCCTCTCCCATTGGTTTCTTCTGAACCAGCTGGTTTTGGTGAGGATTGGTTGAAGTTGCTCCTTTCAAGAAACTTCCTTGAAGAATCTCAATTGCCTATGTTGTTTTCCAAATTGCAATCTGTGGATGTTCCTGAGGATGAAATTATTGAGTCAAAAGTTGATCAGTTTTCATTTGAACAAGCATTTCTTCTGCAAATCCTGTCACAAATCTTGAATGAGCGGCTTGGAGATGTGACTATTTCAAAGGATTTCGCGTTGTTTGTTTTTGAAATATTCAAGAAGTCTATTGGGGTTCTTGAACATGCAATGAGAGGGAACTCTGGTCTCCCGAGTGGCTTTGCTGGGGTTGATGTTCTTGGCTACACTCTTACCATATTGAGGGATATTTGTGCTCAAGATGGTATGAGAGGTAATACAAAAGATGCAAACGATGTTGTTGATGTGATATTGTCATATGGCCTCATAGAATTGCTTTTGTCATTGCTTGGTGCTCTGGAACCTCCAGCAATAATCAGGAAAGGGCTCAAACAAATTGAGAATCAGGATAGTGATAGTTGTTACTCAAAACCATGCCCTTACAAGGGCTTCAGACGAGACATAGTTGCATTAATTGGCAATTGTGTTTATAGAAGGAAGCATGCACAAGATGAAATACGGGACAGGAACGGTATTCTACTGCTATTGCAGCAGTGTGTGACTGACGAAGACAATCCTTTCCTGAGGGAATGGGGCATATGGTCTGTGAGGAATGTGTTAGAGGGAAATGATGAAAACCAAAGGGTAGTTGCTGAATTGGAGATTCAAGGATCTGCTGATGTGCCTGAAATTAATGCACTCGGTTTACGAGTTGAAGTTGATCAGAGAACTAGACGTGCAAAGCTTGTTAACATCCCATCCTGTGAAAAATCACTTTAACTCTGTTGTATCTACAAATCGTGGTCTATTCTAGAATGATGATACGGTCTATTGATTGAATTTATGTTGGGATTATTTTCCCTTTCAAATGGAAACTGCTGTTGCCATTGTCAATGGAAGCTCAAAAGAAAAATCATTCTAATAGAAAATTATAGATGTGTGAGCAATTTTTTTGAACTCCCTTCTATACTCATGACAATTTATTTGACGCAATGTCAAATGGAAAGGAAAAACATTTACACAGTAGAATATTCATCATCACCAGAACAAAACCAAGATTATGACATTTTTAAGTAGATGTCAGTGATATTGGTGTTAGGTTTATAAGGAGGGGGTTTTACTGGAGAGATATAACACCAATGAGACCTGAGCCTAACCATATAAGACACTGACACCATTCTCAACCCAAAACCTTAAGGCAATGGGTTTATGGGTCTTTTATCTTTATATAATGCTCTACTTTCTCATTTCTGGTCTCCCCCTCCAGCGGAAGCTGTCCAACCACGAGTACTCATTTTTTGTCCTTTTCTGTACCATCGTTCTTTTCTTAACAGGATACGCTTACCTGACTCACACTAGGACCATACTGGTACTGCACTCGTTTGAGTCGGTATTAACCATCGGCTTTGATACCACTTATTAGGTTTATAAGGAGGGGGGAGATATAACACCAATGAGACCTGAGCCTAACCATATAAGATACTGACACCACTTTCAATCCAAAACCTTAAGGCAATGGGTTTGTGGGTCTTTTGTCTTTATATAGTGCTCTACTTTCTCATTTCTGGTCAATGTGGGACTTAGACTTACATTTATATTCCTAACAATTGGTATATCGTAATTAGTGGCCTGAAAATTACAAAAGAAATCGCGTTCCACATTGTGAATGAGGTTTCATGGTGGCTCAGGTTTTGTTGGTTGAATCAGTGGACTCAGTTGTTGATGTTCTCCTGTTTGTAAAGTAATAAAAACTATGGACACTTACAAAGATGGATCAGGCGGAATAATATTCATATCAACTCCTTGGAATCTTTGAGCAGTGTAAACTTTTTGTATACATATTATAGAGTTAAGAGTGTTCTTTTTTTATTATTGTTTTAGCTATCCAATTGGATGATGATTTTGTTCTGCCTAATCTTGATATGCATTATGTTACAATTAAATTTGGACAAAAGGGTCTTGATTTATACTGTACCAAAAAATGCAGAGTATGCGTGAGCGATTATTGATTAAAGTGGTTAAAAAGGAGAAAATGAAAAGAATACAAATATATGAAATAATAATAATAACAAACCAAACCTATTTTTTAACGGCTACTGTGTATGATGTATATAAAATTTCGTCATGCCAACCGATCACTATTAATAGGGAGATTTGTCTCTCACAAATTAACAAGTAAGGTGCAATGTTTTTTAGGAATCATAGTTTATAGTTTGCATTTTCAAAATTTTTATGAACATATATAATAGAAGAATTGTATAATGTATTATTCTTAACTTCGTACTTAAATTCTTCTTCCTTTTTCTCTTTGTTCTATTTCCATCCAGCATCATAAGTATGTTGTAGAAATATTCAGGACGTGAAACAATTGATTGAGAATAGAAAACCTTGAAACAGAAGGTGAAGAAAAATGTGATGGCCTACATGTTTCATGAGCAAAGCTACACCATTACCAACTCTGAATCTATCAGAACAGTAGTCTAGTCCATGTGTGTTTGATTGTGACCACTGGGGTCCGGTTACGATAAAAAATTGTAAGGAAACACAAAAAGTGTTTTTTTTTTCAGCTGCCAATTTGTTCAGTTTTTTGGTATTTCAAAACCGGTTCAAGAATTTGGAACAATTCAAGTTGAGTTTTGAACAACATAATCATTTTAAGATTATGAGAGGTGTTCTTGTAAATACAACATGGCACAGTATTATTAGTGTGTAAATATATTGCCATTCTGAAGCTAAGATATTTGGATGGCACAAACCCTAATGCAATCATGAAACAGTGTTAAGTACTAGCACACAACGTGCCTAACATTATAAAGTAGGAAAAGTAATGTCTAACTACAATAAAAAAAAAGAAAAACACTACATTGATGCTGTTTTCTAGCCAAACACAGTTGTCAGAAGTGCAGAAGCTATAGATCCCAACAAACCAACCATGATCAGGCCCTGAAGGACCAGGCTCTGACCTCTTCAGAGCACTGCAAATAACAAACACCTCATTAATGTGCCTACTTTGCATTTCACCACACTGGTTTCTTGGGAGCTTAAAACTCGTGCAACATATCTCAGAACCTATAAGGAGAGTTTAGTCTTAAAATATTTACTGAAGAGATTGATTATTTAAATGAACGTTAATATAGAGATTGATACTTGTGGACAAGAACAAAATCAGGGAGAACCCTTTTGGAAATTAGTTCCAAACTACCAGAATCAAATTTGACATTCTGAATGAGAATCTTTGAGGAAATTTTAGAGCTAGAAGAGTTGGAAGCTTGGAGTAACTGAAGGGGACCTTCTGGTATGAGTACTCCAAAAGTTATGCGTCACAGCCCACTGCTTTATTGAAAAGTGTGAACTTTCAAAATTAAATTGAATTCCATTTTTGCAATTCTGTTCAAAATACATCAACCAATGTAAAATTCTTAACTTGATTATTTACTTGTGTTGATCCTTGAGAAATAAGCTTTGTTGCATCCATATTCAATAGTTAATAGAGTAATTTGGCATGCTAAAACACCTATAACAATTCCTTTAGGTACTTGGTCTAATTTTTCCCTAACCTGTGAACCTAATCTATTTCTCTACCAATATGTCCTGCCCCTATAGTTTGATTTCATGAACCTGAGTCAGAACCCCACTTGTTCATCTTTTTTAAATATAAATGGAATGAAAGAAATGACTTGAACTGAAAGACAGAGTAGCTTAGCATTTCTCTTACTTTCTGTCATTGCCATTAATTTTATTGGAATAAAAAACCATCAAACATAATATTTTGGCCTCTATTCTTCTTAATGAATCATTCTCCATAATTTTTATTTGCTTAAAAGACAATTTATAAAGAATCAAACCACAAATAAGATTATAAGAATCAGTATACATGCTGTCCAACACTAAGTTCCTTCTTACATCTCAATAAACTCTGTTTTCTGTTTTTAGTTTCTGAAACCTGAATTGGATCAACAGGTCTGGTCCAGAGAACTCTTCCAAGGACCTCATTCTTGGACTGTGAATTCAAGGCTTATTATTCACTTTGCTTAGCTTAGTTAATTTTAAGAATGGAAGCTTTGTTTATCATCATCTATGATTGATCAAATTATATATTCAATCCACAAAGTTTTTTATTCCTGTGTTTCTTTTACACTGTTGAATTGAATATACAACATCATGTCAAGATGTCGTATCTGTACTTTTATCCAAAACTTACAGCATCATGGCTTTTATAAATCTGGGGGAAACAGCTACATCATGTTCTGAGGATCACGAAGAAACGAAGTATAAACATTTGTATAAAAATATAAGACAAAATACAAAAAGAACTTAACCAGCCAAGGATCTTGTCACAGTCTTCAGAATTGTTTAAACCATGACTTAGAACATTTGAAGGGGCTGAACATATAAGCTCCATGGAGAAAGAAGCAGGGTTACTCTGTAAACCGTGACTTGTCACAGACTCTGTGCAACATTCCCCATGCACATAAAACAACTTAGTACCTTCAACAACTTCATTAGTGACAAAAAGACAATGCCTTTTAATCCTTCCATAACAATAGGGTCAATGCATGTATTATACTAACTTGGGATATTATGATGTTTCAACTTCTTGCACTTTAATCTCAAACTTAGAACGCACAAAGTCTTGTATGGTCCCAATGTCAAGTTGCAGCAGTATCTGATGAAAACTGGTTGATGAATTAAGGGCCTAAGTCAACTAATCTATTTAATTATCATTCATGTCCTGTTGTTTTCTCTTGCTGTGCAAATCCTGATATTAGATCAGACCAAGTTAACTCTGCTAACAAAAAGCTGTTTTGGGCCTACAGCTACAACTACAATGTGCAACTCATGACAGAGCAACAATGATAGCAAACTGGGGCAATAGGAGAATCTACTCTTCCCCATTCTCATCCAACTCCAAACTTTACAGATTCAACACTCACTGCCTAAAACCTAAAACCTAAAAACAATAACCACAACATGCCATTCTTGTCAATCAAATCAAATGCCATTATTTATACAAGATATCATGAACAGTCTGAATAACAAAACAAAAAAAGAGGTAGCAAACAAGGAGTTAGACTAGCACCAGATACATGCTGTCCTTCATAAAAATACAAACATCCTTAATATATATTTCTCTCACGGCAGAAACACTCTAGGCCCCCCCAAACCCCCAAAAAAAAAAAACATTTCTTTAGAGTCTGTGAAATTGGTTCTTGAATATTGCTTCCAGTTTCGACACGTGCTTAGAGGCAAGACCGTTAGGGTGGCCACTGGTGTTGTACCTTCGCACGGATCCAGGAGGGGACCAGTTGACCATATTCAACATTACTCTCCCAAAGCCTAAGGCAAAGCAACCATGCCTCACCTTCTCTGCATATGCTTTTGGGAAGAGAGAAAGAATGGATGATGGATGTACCTCATCCATAACATGGTGGTGCCATTATATTTCATGCTGCTCAATGCTGCAATGATTGTACAGAATTATGTTCCCAATGCAAATTTGCAAGATTAGTATCCAACATTAATTTCTCTGGCATGGTTTATGTACACCATGTACCACTATCATTCAAAGCTCCACGGATTTAAAGAATATCAATTTAAAATTCTGATCTTCGTGGTCACACCGCCTGATCCCACAATAAATCCATTTGAACTTATCCACCCTTTTTCTTTTATTATTATTATTATTATCAATCATTAACATGGAAAAAACTCTCATATTTTGCTGAAACTTGATTCTGGTTTAACTAGATGTTGATTTGAGTAACTGAGTTAAAAGGGCATGATTTGATTTATGTTTTGACTGGCAGTCACGATTGGAGTAACTACATGATCCAATGGCCTTATCTGGTTCAATTAACACTGTTTTTTTATGAAGAATGCATGTAATATGTAATTTGATATCTAAAGAAAGATTTGATTCTTTTTCTTTCCTAGAGAGAGATGGTACGTGAAGAGATTGCCATGAAAATGATGGATAGAATCACAGAACGACATGTTCTAGTTTCCCTAAGCCTGATACAGAAGCAATCATAAGAAAGAATATATTAAAAAAGCAGAGTAATCCAAAATTGCACAATCTATCTATTAGATGGGCCACTGGGATTTTTCTAAATTGGATGCATGTATTCCTGACCCACGCAACAAGCTTCCAATTCCGAAAGCTTCTCTCTTTTCCCTGCCCCTCAAATTCTTTTCAGCACACAGTTATCTCTTGTGTGTTCCTTTTCCCTTTCTCGTCAGAACAAATTTTTAGCCAAAACCACATTGCTTGCTGGTTGCAATGAGCCAATGAACTTTCTGCAAAATAGCATCTCCTATTCCACTCACAAAAGTATAGGGCTTTTACTTTACATTGAGGACATAACAGATTGGTCTGGCTCATATTTTTCTCTATTAGTGTTAGAGCCTGCACTCAGGTCTAAAGAGTGGTGGGGAAAACACTCCAAATACTGCATGGGCCACCCCAAATTGTTGTTTTCCTATGAAGATACCTGTTAGCATGCAATCCACTTCGGAATCAATCACATACATAGAAGGGTGTTTTAAATCACCTTTGTGATCCTTTTGAGTAGTAGTAAAAAGAAGTGAACATGTTTTTTTTTTTTTTTTGGATTAGGTAACAGTCATTCACCAATTACCACACCAGCCCCCACTAATTTTCATTTTTGTCAACCTTTTCCTCCCTTGTGGACCCCAGCTTCTACTACCTCCTATTCCAAAAGCCTCATTTCTCTTGTATTTATCTCACATTACCATGAGTGCCAAGCCAAAGACACTCATGGACTTACCTCAAGTGTTGTCATCCCTCATTCATCACACACAGAACTAGAAACCACAGCTTCTTCAACACAACACAGAGAGGGAGAGAGGGAGCAAAACATAGACACAAAGAGGGATGGGTAACTACAGGTTCAAATTATCAGACATGATCCCCAATGCCTGGTTTTACAAACTCAAGGACATGGGAAAACCAAAAAAGCAAACCCCATCTCAGTCCAAGAAGAAAAAACAACCTTCACCAGCCTCAACCACACCACCATCAAAACCAAAGCAATCCCACCAATTCAATCCCAGAAAATCTTACTACTTCACAAGGGAGCTTAACCCAAATGATAGAATCTATACCTCACCAGCAAATAACCAAAATGCCAAATTCAGCAATTCCCCTGAAGCCCCCAGAAAATCATCCAAACAAAGACTCAAGAGAAGAACTGCAAGGACTTCTTCACCTAAGCTTGCTGTTGCTGCTAACAATGACAACTCCTCGTCACCACATGATAGCTCTGCTGAATCAGAGCACCCTGACCCAGAATTCAGAACAGATCGTGTTCTTGCCACTGAAGCATTAGATCAAACGGTTTCTTGGTCCAACTCTTTCGCCTGCAAGGTACACTCCAACGCCAAGGACATCATCATTGATGTAGACAACAGTTCCACAGAGAGAAAAGACGATAAGCTAGAAGGGTATGAATATGATTCCTTCTCGGACCTCGTGCTCCCACCAATTGTGACCAAGCCTGCAAAATTCGATGACTTGCTGAGTGATGCCAAGAAGAAAGAAACCAAAATGGATGATGCCCCAGAAGAGCCAAACCTGAAGGGACCTCTAAGAGTTAAAATTGTGAAGGAAGGCACTGCACCAATGAAGGAACATAAGAGCACCCCTGTTAGGAGATTCTCTGTGAGCTCTTCTCCAGGAGTGAAGCTTCGGATGAACTCGCCGCGAATTGGCAGCCGGAAAACTCAGACACATGGCCGGAGGAGTGTGTCGTCCGCCGCTGGCTCCGGCTCCCGGAGAAGCCTTTCGGATAGCTTTGCAATTGTGAAGTCATCACTGAATCCTCAGAGGGACTTCAGAGAATCAATGGTGGAGATGATTGTGCAGAACAACATAAGGACATCAAAGGATTTAGAGGATCTTCTTGCTTGCTATCTTTCTCTTAATTCAGATGAGTATCATGACCTCATTATCAAAGTGTTCAAGCAAATATGGTTTGATTTAACTGATAATTAGTGGAAGAACAAGTAACCAATTGAGATTTGAGACCATTCTAAACGAGTTTCTCAAGTTTCTGTTTCTCACACAATGTATGTTCACATGTAAGTAATATTAATATCTTGGTTAAGTTTAATGTATAAATCTTACTCCTTAGTCCATATTTAAGGGTGACACTATCCAAAACGAAGTTCGATGCAGAAATCAAGAGCAAAAACTGCATGCACCATCTCAGTGGTTTTGTCATGGAATTCAACCATGGAATGAAATTTACATTGCTAAACAATGCAGAAAAGTAAATGGGATTTGAGGCAATTTTGTTAACTAGGAAATAGTTGAGTTAATTTATACATGAACTGCAGAGTTCAGTTGCATATGACTCCGCAATAGTGTGGAATTGGCATGCAAACGTGTAAAATGGTTTTTGAGCACTAGCTTCATTTGGAATTGTAGACCATTTTCTCTGAGTTTAGACAGGCAAAAAAAGTTTGCCACAAACGGGTGATTGTATTGTTTAGCTTTCTGTCATCTTCCTCAAGAAAAAAACTTGGAGCATAAACTTTGCTTCTGAATTTTGGTACCTGCATGGACCCAAAGTTGTTTGAGAACAAGACATAACTGGCACAAAGTTGTATAAATTGTTCATATTGTAAGAGACAGAACCAGTTGCAAAAACTGACAACTTCTTCCAATAAAGTTTGGATTTTTTATTATTATTTCCTTTTACTCTAAAGAAATTGCCCTTTTAAGTACACCTTCTTGATTTCACGTCTTTCATCCCAAAATTTAAAGGGTTTCTTTCCTAGCCAGAAAACATGCAGCTTTTAAGATCTTGTATGTTACTTCTCCACTCAACAAACAACACAGTCAGTCACTGAGGAGAAAGATATATATATTCACTCAACTTATTATTGCACATTACTTTACACATATATTTTTTCTCATCAACTTGTTACAAAATTGAAATGTATGTTAAAATAAAAACGTCTCATTAAAAAAACCATAAATAGTATCTACATATCAGTCTCCTCTCAGCAACATTTAAAGCTCAAAAGTCTAAATGCAAATTGCTGTAATAGTCTTTTTTACATATCTGCAATTTCTAAAAAAAAAAATTCAAAAAAAGAACATATGTTTTTCAAATAGAGATATTCCCTCCTCCCTAATCATGATCTTGAGAATTCAAATTGCTATAGTCTGTCTCATTTGCGTTAAACCCTATGAAATGAGGTAAAAAAAAAAAGGGTATTTTCCTGAAGTTTGTCTAAAGGTGAAAGTTTGATTTTCAAAAGCTAAAGCAAGCAACTTGGTTTATTACAAAAGTTGTTTGAAGACTTTAACTAGAGACATAGGCACATCTGGTGACTGATGAGGACCTTTTGTGCCCTAGGCTTATATGAACAGTTTTAGTGTGTGCCCTATGCTTATAAATATAAATAGTTTCACACAGTGTGCTATAATTTGTGGGGTCGGCATTAAAAATTATTGGGTAAGCTGAATAATATCCAACGTTTATCAGATGAAGAACCAGAAAATGAAAAATGAACACTTTTAATATAATTCAATGAATTTTCTTAACTCTTTCGATTATTTTTATTTTATGATATATACGGAGTAACACGTGACCGAAATTACTAATAATACCAGAGGATTTATATCACGTATTGTATCGAGTATTTATTATTAAATAAAAAATTATAGTTATTAGTCAGAACACAACTTGTGACTTTGACTCTGATATCAATTGTTTGAATTAAACGTTTACTACTAGATCAAAATATATAATTATTAGTCAGGATTTAACTTTATCTACTAAAAAACGTAACAATCCAAATATCAAGATTCGATTATGATTCCACTCACTTCACATTCGTCTTATGCAATAAAACTAAAGTAAATTGAAAGCATAAAGTAGAGGAGTTTGTTTTCTATTCCTCTTGGTTGAACATTTATGTAAGGTTTTGGCTTTAGCTATCCCTATATTCCAATATTTTATGTGGCACATATACAGTTGAAAGGAAAGGCTCCATTGATAATGTTGCCTCTTTTTACGACAAAGGAGGTTGTAGCTTGACAAAAAGAGCAAAAGATGATAAAATATAATATATTTGAAATGGTTATTTATTTTTCTGAGGAGTGTCTGTGATTGTAGCAGTAGCAAGTTGCATGTGAGCTTTAAAATCTCACTTGTCGCTGTAAAAAGTTATGGAACTTCCTTCTCATAAGCTACATACTTTATTTGTCATCCTTATATTAAGTATTAGCTTTGACCCTTTCATCATCATTCATTTTAAAACTCTGGTTTTGATGGAGACATTCGCATGGCAAATATTTAAACACTCTGTTTTTTTAATACATTAGTTATTTAATTTTAAAAATAGCTACCTTAACCCACGTTTTTCTCTACAATAATGCACTGTCCACGATTAAACTATACTTTTCTAGTTATTGTAAGAACCTGAGTATTTTTTTTTTCTATAAGTACGTAAAAACATATCATGTCGGTTTAGTCAACTGGTGAAATTTGTTTTCTTTTGTGGTTAAGAGTTGAATTATTTAAATAATGTCTCTATGTTTAATTTAGAGGATTATGTTAAGAAATAAATTTTATGATTTATTTAATCATATAAAATCAGTCTGTAAAGTAAAAATAGTATTCACTTATTCACATATAAATTTTAATGGCTTTAATGGCTCACTTCAAATCTCAATAGCTTCAACAATGGGTACCATTAATGGCTTGCAATACGGATTTCAATTCTCCTACCAAATCCAAATATGTATGTTAGTATCTGTTGCCAACTGATACTTTATTTACGAATATAAATTTTTGTTGAAAATAATTAATTTCTTCTACATACTAACTTATAAAACAATATAAAGGTTATACCTTTATAAAACATTATTTTGATATAAAAGTATGTAATGGATTTTCACTATTGCATTGATTCAAAGGTTGATCTGACATATTTAATGAGTTTGTAAAGTGTTTGGGAAGTTTTCCTAGAAAACAAGGATTTAATTAAAGTTTCCATTATAGGAGTGACAAAGTAAGTCTTAACTTAAGGGCCATTTATTCCTCAAAATTTAGTAAGTTAGGTTAGTGTTTTTAATCCATCGCCTTCTTTTCGCTTCTCCACCTTAATATCTTAAATTCATGAGTCAAAATTAAAATAAAAGAATTTTTTTTATATTATATTATTTAAAAGATACAAATATATAGTATTGTAATTGAAGTCATCAAGATTTATAAATTAAGTTTCGATAATTAATTATAATAAAATAATATTTTTACAGCAAATTCATTTTAACCATTAAAATTTCCATATATATAAAAAAGGCATTAAGCATTAAAAATTTATTTTGCTTTCACTAAAATATATTTAGCCACAATCATTTGTATCATATTTTTTGTAGAGAAGTTAAAACTTGAAGTAAAGGATATGAAACCATTTCATAATCTTCTTGCCTAACAATCATGAACCTCACCAAGCCACTTTGTGCCATTAACACATTCATTCAACAAATGAATGAAGTTAGCACTCTTAAAAAAGGAAATTTATTTTTTGACAAAGTTTCCATAAATAAAATTAAAATAGATTCATTTTTTATTTGTTAACAAAAATAAAGTAAAAAGGTAATACTTTTTTTATCTAAATAGTTAGTTTGTCAAAGTTTGTAAAAAAAAAAACTTTGTTAGCCTATCATTTTCCCTTTAAAAATTATGTGTTTGTCTTAAGAAAAGTCACCTTTTTGGAGTTGATAAAAAAGATGAAATATGTATGTGGAAAATAGCTTTTTGGAGGGACAAAAACTAGGGTAATTTTGAAGAGTTGTTGTAAGAGTAGATAACTCCCCTTTCAATTGGAGTTCTATGTAATAAAATCTCCTCTATATATAGTTTTTCTTTTGTAATAGAAATTGGTTACACGACTCTTGTGTTCTTTATTGATACTTCATGTTGCATAATTAATTATCTATGGTTTTTTTGTTGTATCTAAACATTGAAAAATTTATTTAAAAGTTGATTTTCAGGATTGAGCAACTTAGAAACATGATTCGAGACATAATATTATATCTCGGTCGTTCCAAACCCTTCTCCTTTCTTTTACAAAGTCCTATATGGAAAGAACTAAGGTACTATATTGTTTTTTTCCATAAGATTTAGAATTTTTCTATAGGAAATTAGGACTCTTGAGTTTGTGGTGTGAATATTAGAGTTATGTTAAATATATATTGGTTCAAAGAATTATTGCATTGAGTTAAGTTATGTCAAACACAAAAAATCTACGATATTTCTCAAAGATTAACATGTACGGGAAATCTTTGACAATAGATTTTTGACTGTTTTTAAGTAAAATAAAAATAAAAAAATCTCTTAACACAAAAATCTAACTTTTCCAAGTTGAAATGAAAATGTATCATATTAATTACTCTTACAACATTACTTAACATGATGATAAATTAAAGATTTTTAACAAAAATAATATATTATTCTTTAATTTCTAACAAATCTATATAAATATTTTCATTTGTTTAACTAACCAAATATAGTTTAGTTACTTATTATATTGTAGGTATGATCAAATTTCTATGTTTTTAATAAATTAAAGATAAATTTTTATTACAAGCATTAAATTAAAAGAAAGTAAATAAAGGAAAGAAAAAGCTAGTATTACAAAATTAGTTTGAAAACGACCTGATGTGGTTACATAAAGAACAATTTACAGAATTTTGATTAGAGATGTCAAAATGGGTTGGAACTCGCGAGTTAACTTGGCTTATCACAGGTTTGGATCGGGTTGGGTTGAAATTTTTTTACAAATTTCAATATGGTTTGATTTTTGACCCGGCTCATCTAGAACCCGATTCACTTAGAACCCGGCTCACCCGGGTTGAACCCATAGTGAGCCGGCTCACCCGGGTTGAACCCATAGTGAGCCGGGTTGGTGAGCCAACCCGCAGATAAAAGGGTCACACAAGTATTTTTTATTAAGTTGGACTTTACATTTGGGTCATATTAGGTTATTTTTTTAACTAGCACATAAATAATTTGTATTTTTTTTTATTTTAGTTTATATTTGGATTGTATTAAAGTTTATTTAGATTTTAACTAAAACTATAATTTAGTTTTGACTGAAAAAAATGTATTTTTTTTAATTGAGTGAATCCATGAACCAATCTATTTAACTCGCTAATAAGTGAATCAGATTGAATTGATTCACTAAGTCGAATCGATTACCCATTTTAACATCTATAATTTTGATACATATATAAAAAGAGGTAGAGACAAGAAAAGACATTATGATTAATAAAGCTGCTGGTGAGTTTGCTATGAAAAATTTAGTTCTGATTCATTATGATGGAATAATTCCATTTTAAAGTGGTGAATTAAATTTTCAAGGTGTTTTGTGGTGTAGCGAGAGTGACGTATCATCGATCATCCTCAATTCAATAACTGTGGGACAATAGTAGACATTACGAGGCCTCACATTCATTTCTTTACCACACTATACTTCAAATCCGGATGCATATTTTTAATTTTATCTTCCTTTTTTGTTTTTTCAAAATAAGATTTCAGTGATGGATCAACAAAAGACATATTTTGAAGCATAGGTATGCAAAAATAGGGTTTTATAGGGTACTCACCAATTCACAATATTCAACTTTCTTCACAGATACATATTTTTCTTTTACGGATTTTGTTGTGTATTAAATTATTTTTAAACAAGCATTCCATAATTTTTATTTCTTTTTAATATTTTAATTGGTTGATTACTTTTATATAAATGTGTTTCATTTATTATAATATAATTCATTGTCGTAAATACTTTTTAACAATGAAATTACTTATTATTCACAAAATTAATAAATATTTGATTATTATGAAATTTTAGTTGGCATTTATATAATTATTTGAATTTTTTATCTGATACTCTAATTTAATATTTATATAATATTTTTTAATATTTAAAATTTTGATAATATCATTAATCATTTATCAATTTTTATTTATTTTTTTAAATATAAATTAATTGATATTTAAAATAGTAAAAATATGGGTATGAGTATATATGTTATTCATGTTATCCTATAGAAATGAGAATGAAACAAAAGTTATATTTACATATCAAGATAAAGATGAGTTTTTGTTGAAAAAATTAAAATGGAACAATAAAACATATATTGATATTCCATCTATTTATATATTATAAAATTATTTTATCTCTAATAAATAACATCTCTAAAATACTTTCCAATTCACATTATTTAACTTCTCCTTTTGCGTGCTATTTCCACAGTACAAATGCATATACAATAACCACGAAGGAACAATTAAGCAAATAAATATAGACAAAAGGGTTTCACGTATTGTATTTGTACGTACGGCTCCACATTGTCTTTTCTTTCTTCTTCAATTTATTATTTTTTTTTTTTGGTGATTTTCTTTCTTTTTTATTTTTTTTATATCAGAAGTGGATTTTAAATTTAACTCAATCTTACAAAACTGGTTTGTAGGATAAGAATTGCACTCACTTATATATTGTGAATTAATCTTATTTCTAATCGACGTGAGACTTCCAATATATTCTCTTATACCGAGGTATATTTAACTAAAAATTAGTGAATGATCCATTAATATCCAATAATAAATGAAATAAAACGTTGAACAAAATTCGTTAAAATAAATTCAAACTTGATTATGATATTATGTGAAAAATAGATTTTAAATCTAACTTGATGTGATTTACATTGTCCTATGTGTACGTTGACTTTTGAAGTGATGAGGATTCTGAAATCTGAGTAAAAAAATTAGAAAAAAGAAGAAGAAGATAGTCTGATAATGAAAGCAGGAAGGATTAGTGAGTTCAGGTGAATGTGTTAATTAATGTCAGAGGAAAAATAGTAATTTGGCAGACATATGATCCCCAAAAAATTTGATTTGTGAAAGGACAAGTAGAGTGAGATCCAACGTAACAAGTAGCTATAGAGCAACACTACTGCATGTGTCATAGAAAATCTGGCAGATTCTGGATTTTGCTTAAATTTCGCTAAACCCTATAATGTCTTGTCTCTCTTCTCCTGCTGTTTCAGAAATATGTTACTGTGTGGTGAAAATGGAACACACATCATCTTTTCAAAACAAACAAAAACCTTTGAAAGAAAAGGAACAGACATATCCATGCATATATGTGGCTAGGGTATAGCCTCTTCCTCCCTATATCTACTGCCCTATCAAATATTAATGCTTTCAATTATTACTCAACATCTCAACACATGAATCCATCAATAACTAAGGTAAGGGCCCCTAATTTTCTAACTTTTTTTTCTCTTCTTCTAAATTTAAATTATTTATATTCAATTTAAAATTATTTGTCAACTTGATTCAAAAATGGATTAAATACGATTGCTAAACTTAAATTTGGACATAAAATTATATTTTGTTTATATTTCAATCTTTAAATTTTAAAAATGATGATTTTTTAATCTAATAATATTAATTTTTTTACATTTTAAATTGCTTTTCAAATTTAGATAAAACATGTCAAACAATATACATATTTAAATATTAGTCTGAAATACTAGTTATTACATAACTAAACTAAAAAAAAACTATATCTTAAAATTTTTCTCTTTCTCCATGATTTTCTAATATATATATATATATATATATATATATGGTCCCTCCCTAGGAGTGTGGTTCCATCCCTTTGTGTATGGGGCTGCTACTTTTCATTGCACGCTTCGTAATTTACACTTAGGAATTGGCCACATAATGCATGAAGACAAAATTCAGATCTTTATTTTTCTTTCTCTTTTTTTTCTGATAAAAAATAAAAAAAATCTAGATGAGAGTGATTGCAGGATTCCCTAAGGTCGAAGTGATCATTCATGTTCGACAAACGTCTATGAAAACGTTTGGAGATTATTCACTAGCAACTTTTTTTGTATATATTGGAAGAAAGATTATAGCTGGATCCGTTGGGTTTAAATTCATAAGTCCACTCATTATGTATTCAAGTTGGGATAAGAAAAAGAAAATCATTTTTTTAATATTAGTTTAAATGATTTTCAACGAGATTTCACGTGAATTGACCCCTAGTCTATTTTTACATGTATTTTGAATTCTCTATTTCTGATTTATCATGAAATAATAAGGCTATTTTTAATTTAATTTATGTTTGTGTATAAATAAGAGAGTATATCGAAATCCAAATTTTGAGTTCCTTAAGCATAAAGCATAATTTTTCATAAACTTGAAGTTTAGGACTCCAATTTTTAAAGATAAGGATGTCTTGTATGGATTGTCATTCTCTCATCAATAGTTCTTGGAATATTTCTACTTATGATTATTCTATGTTGATTTTTTAGAGGAAATTACAATGTCTTAAAGTTGTTTTGAAATAATGGAATAAAAATATTTTTGGAAACATACATATGATGTTGGATAATCAATACCTTCTTTCTAATATTCAACGATAAACCTTGAATGCATGTCTATCTAATTTGGATGCTTTGCTAGTTCATTAGACTAAGATAAAAGATTATTTGAATTTTTTTCTAGATTGTCAAATTATTTAACTAAAATGAATTGGTTTAAAGAGGGAGATAGAAATATTGCCTTTTTCATGTTGTGGTTGGCAAAAGGCACGATGCACTAGTGCATTTAAGAGTTTTTACATCGCAGTATATGCCTTAGTTTCTATGCACCCGCTACATATAAACATGCAGTGACATTTTTGTAATTAAAGTCAACTTTTATGCCTCGGTTGCTATTCTAACCGAGGCATATAGCTTAAAAAAATTTGACAATTCCCTCTTTCCCAGAATTTGAAATTTTTTACATGCTTTTATTCCTTGGGTACCGTTGAACCGAGGCTTAATAGTTTTTCTGCTTCAGGTGCTTTTAACCCGATGTAGTTAAGTTGCAATTTTTTAATTTTTTTATTTCACTGAAGGAATATGCCTCGGTTCTTTTATAATTGAGGCAGTAGATGACTTATGCATCGGTCCTCTTGCCAACTGAGGCATATGAGCAAGCCAATATGCCTCGATTTCGAATTAATCGAGGCAATATCGCTTCGTAGGGTTAAAAAAACACAAATCTTTTAACAATGCAGCAACACAAGTTTTGTACTTCTTCTACGAGCGTCTCGCACACCTAGTCCACTCTTCCACTACGTGTCAGCCCTTCGTGTCGCCTGCACCACTGCTACACCGCCCTTGCACCGTTGAGGAGGTTTCCTGCGCCACTGCATCTTCTTCTTCTTCGACCAACCATCACCATTGTTTCGCTACGACGTTCGTTCCGCCTGCAACATTGAGGGGCCACTACACTGTCACTGCACAGTCGAGGAGCCGCTGCATCTTCTTCTTCGAGCAACCATCACCAACGTCCATTGTGTCGTTCCGTTCAGTCTGCCTGCATCATCGTTGCACCGCATCGTCGAGGAGGTTATTCCGGTGCCACTGTCGCTGCCATTGCCTCTGTTCAATCATGCTCCTTTATATGTTTATTTTTACATTTTGGGTTGTTTTTGGATTCACCTTGATTTAATTTTCTGCATTGTTTGTGTGTTCTGTTAAGACTTTGGCAAGTGTACCAAGTCGCGCAAGTAGTAACCTGTAAGACCGAGATATCATTTCCCAAGAGACTCGTGTATACTAAATAATTGCGTAATTAGTGACTAATTTAAACTAATGAATAAATCCATATTTTGAGTTTTAATGTATGAAATTAAACTTTGCATAAATAATTAAAATTGAACTTTGGAAGTTAAAGGCACTTAGTGAATGGAAAAGATTAGAAATGAAATGACTTGATATTGCTGGGGTTAGAATTCACCAACTATGCTCTCATGCAACTACAATTTAACATCCTCTTCATTAATATGCTAATGCCAACCCACAATATTACTCAAACCCTATTTCCTTAATAGATTGAGCCTAAATTTCCTTATTAAAAGCCAATTCCTTGAACTCTTAATAAGCAAATTTGCTTTATGCACAAAGGTTTAAGACAACCAATGGGTCAAGCCCCATTCCTAGGTACAAGCTCCATTGAGTTTTCTTATTCCGAATCTAGGTTCCAAAAGATATTTCCACACCTAA
>Ga0214543_1005689_pt1 | contig 22696 bp, 13 predicted proteins | sample CNSS2metaG_FD_160094 | JGI IMG/M metagenome (GOLD analysis project Ga0214543, IMG submission 160094) | Root nodule microbial communities from cowpea collected in UCLA plant growth center, Los Angeles, California, USA - CNSS2 | ecosystem: Host-associated > Plants > Roots > Nodule | place: USA... | reverse complement strand
ATATATAAACTTTATTAGTATTATTACTTTAAAATATATTTCTTATTATCATTTTTTTTTAAATTAGTGCACACTTTAAAATATAAACATAAGAAAGGGTAAAAGTATAATAGAATAAGTGTTGTAAAGATTAAAATAAAAGCTTAACTTGAAAATAATAGTGTAAATAACGTGGGTTGAAACTTATAAAAACGTGGGGTGCAACTAGCGAGCATTTAGTGTAAATAAGTGCAAAATATGGGTGCGCAGAGTAGAACGTAGGTGCATAAAGTACAATTAATGTGTGGTGCATGTAAATGTGCAAGCGCAATCACTAAAAATAATTGTAGTAAAAAACAAAATAGTGAGGTGTGTACAATGAAGATGTGGGAGTGCAGTTAACATTATTATTATTAGTCTAATTAATATACATGGGATGGTATAGAAAATTAAAACAGAGGAGTGCATGAGTTAAAACTTGGGCCAGCCCACTTTCTCCCAATGAAGGAAAGAAAAGCCCCATACTTCTTTCCTTCACGCACAAACACAGCAACCTTCTGAACCAACAGCCACCGCACTTCCAGCTATCGGCTAGCGTCGCCGCCACTGCCACCACTCTAATTCCTGAGTGGCAACAACGAGAGGCGTTCAACCCATTGTGCGCACTGAGTGCATCCTTGTACCATTGACAATGACCTGTTGATTAACATACACATAATTTATTTACTAACTGTGTTTTTATTTTATAAATATCATAGTGAGAGCAAAATTTTATTTGTTAAACATAATTACATTAGATTGTATTATTTATTGATTATTTTTCATATTATGCAAACTAATTATGGAACATTCCATTTTTTCTAAGAGTTACTGAACATTTAAATATCATCCGCAAATAAATAAAATAATAAATATATATATATATATATATATATATATATATATATATATATATAAATCTTTTAAAACTTAATATCTTTGATATTTTTCAAACATTCTGACGAGTAATTGAAGTACCAAACTTGGTGGATGACCTATGTTGATAAGTTTTGAATATTCAGTACTCCTCAAAAATAATAATCTTGAAAATATTTTTTAATCTTTAAAAGATTTTCTTTTAACGAATAATCTTGTAAATATCTTTAAATGTCGAGGAATTTCTGTAAAATATAAATCAAATATTTATCTTTTTTAATTGTCTTAAATAAAATCTAAAATATCTAAAAAGATAATAATAAAATAACAATAAAAGATAAAAATAAATAAAATAAAATTATGATAATGACAATTTTTCGTCTTTAAATTTATTTTTAAAATTTAACTACTAGGGTTTTAGCTATCACTACCAAAGGAAAGTAGTCATTAAACATTAACTATCAAGGTTTTTTGTACTAAAGAAATTGATTTTTAAATTAGTCTTTAATTAATTAGTAACCAATTTTAATGATCAATTATATTTTTTTATTTATAATATTAACTATTTTAGTAACCAATAACTTTTTATTTTATAAATTGACATCTAAATTGACCATTACTACACTAACTAACAACTTTTGATCACTAAAATGAGTTGTTAAATGATACATTTTCTTATAATAATATATAAATAAAGGTTTTGAGATCCAAGATATTTGTTAAATATTCATGATTATTTGTCATCTAAAAAATTTGTCCAATACCATTGTTTATAGTGGAAAAAAGTATTCAATGTACTTTAATATTAAATTTAATAAGTATTTAATAAATATTTAATATATATGTATCAGTTAACGTTATTAACTTTATTTATACAAACGTTGAAAATGTTGTTTATTGTATTTATTAAGTATTTAGTTTGAACAAACTTCTGTTCTGGGAATTTTTCTTATGATCGTTTTATTGGTGTAAATTATTTCTCAATTAGTTGAGTGCTATTTTCTTATTTAAAATTTGATTCTCAATTGAGAATATTTTTATTTTTCTGAATTACTACTTCAATTTGAATATTATCTTTGGAGATTACACTGAGTTGTTCAGTGAAGAACGACATATTAGTAAGAGTCTTACAAGAATCTTCTTTATATTAGTTAAATAATCTGAACGATAATTGTTGAACATAGTTAAGATTCATTCAAGAGAGGCTCTTCGTTTATCGAAAGTGATTTGTATGTGAAAAAAACCCTACACTAGACTAGAAATTCTGGTCGAATATAGAGAATCAATTTCATGACAAATTCATGAAATAACAAAAGTTGTTCAGATTAAATTTGACCATACCTAATAAAAATATAAAACTCTTTTTTCATATTTTTTTATTGAAATTATCAAAGAGATACATTCTAATCTTGCTCTTGAAATGGTCTTACAAATATTAATTCTGCAACTTGGGACACTTTTGCAAGCAAGAATCAACCACGTTAGTCACATTACCACCAGCATCTGAAACATAAGATCATTGTCGGAAAAGATGTAAAAACATAATTAGTTTAATTATAAACCATAAAAGATTACAGAAACGAATTATATTTTATGACTCTCATTTTTTTATTTTCATCATTTACTCTCTGACATGTTTAGTGTGAACTATTGATTAATATATCAATGTCTTTACTCTTAAAAGAATCAATAATTTACATTAAATGTATGTTTGGTTCATTGTCAAATAGATGTAGAATTGATTTTCTAATAAAGAATCAGTATGTGTTTGGTTTTCAAAATCAATGTAAAAAGTAAAAATTTTCATGTTGATGAGAAACAAGTAATTTTTGTTTCTGGAATCAATTTTCCAACACTGAACCAAATACGTTGTAATATAATTTTTTTAAAAGAAATATGAATGTTTTTTAAAAGAAATATGAACATGATTTAGAGAATAAATACCGATTTCAATGGTGATGGACTTGTTGACGCCACAACTTTTAACACAATCGAGAGAATCGGTAGGTATTGCACATTTTACAACACACTTAATCCAACACAGACCATAGGGTTCAGGTGAAAGCAAACACTCAAGACCACATATTATGGGACATGGAAATTTTGCCTCATTTTGGAAAATTTGTACAAAAACCAACATAATCACCATCAAAATTGCAACTCTATTACTCTTCATTATGTTTTTTCCCATATAACTCACCCTTGCTCAAAATTTTGTTAGAAGTTCTTGCTGTGACGTTTTGAGGAAAATCAATATCAATTTATAGGCACATAATATTGTTTGTAAAGTTATTAACTTTAAATTATCATGAAAATTGCGTGTTAAAGCCTTTCAAAATAAAGTTTTTGGTCGGTTTTACTTAAACTTTTCATTAATTTTTTATGTAAAGCATTTCAAAATTAAGGGCCACATCAACTTGATGTGTACGTAAATGAATTTATAAATTATGACTAAAAAACAGACTTAGGTCCACTAAGTTTATTTTTATTTTTAAATTTGATCAGTTTCACTTTGACTATTAGAATCATGCGTCAAGTCTTACGTGTGTTTAAAATGAATGTATAAACTAAAAAACAATTGGGTCCACTTTTTTTTTTAGTGCAGTTTGGTTAGTTTTATTTTGTTTCCATAAAAAATATACGTTATATCAAATCAATTTTTCTAATAAATTATATTTTTATAATAACATTTTTAATATGAATGTTCTTTTGAAAAGAAAAAATATTTTAATACGACTCGTAAATTTAGTTTTTTAAAATTAAAGAGTGTTACTTATTTAAACTATTCCCTTTAATTTAAATCAACTCATATTTATAAGATCCACCTTAATATATGTTTTTTTTAATTAGGGGTTAATTATATTTTTGGTCTCTTAAGCTTCAATGAAATTTGGAATTAGTCCATCTTCAAAACTTTTGACCTATTTAATCTCTCATCTTAAAAAATGCGTGAATTTAGTCCTTTTAACCAAATTTTCAAACGTATTTCTTGATAGTATTACAGCTTTACATATTTTTACTCCAATGTTAACTCAAATATTATCATAAAATGCGTTTGAAATGTCAAATAAACCTAACAAAATTTGGTAAGAAGGACTAAATTCAGATATTTCTAAAGATGAAAGATTAAATTGGTATAAAGTTTTAAAGAGAGACTAATTCCAAAATTCACTTAAACTTGAGGGACCATAACCTTTTATTAATAAGAAACTCGTATAAAAAAAATGCTTCGGTAATAATGTATTTTTTTATGTATTAGCAAATTTACAAAATTAAAACATTAAAGTGATATTATATCTGAATTAGGATATATTTATTTAATACATTGACTATTTGTGCCTATAACATTATTAAATAAAGGTTACTTTTATAAAAATGGATTTTGAAAATCTAAACAAAAAATGTGTTAAGATAAAATTTAAAGACTTCATCTCTATAATATTATTAAATAAGGTTACACTTCAAAAAATATATTTTGAAATAAATTGTTTTAAGATAAAAAAATTAAAAAATAAAACATTTAATAATACGGTAGGAAAATGGTACATATTGAAGTCCACGTAATGCTCTATAACATTATTCAAATTAATAGATATGTATTTAGCATATAACATAATTTACATTATGAGTAAAATAAGGAATATTTGTCAATTTTAAAATTCAATACTTATTATTTATGGTTCAACAAATAATTATTATATCATCTTAATTACATAATTTTAATTTAAATCACATTATAATCGCATATAATACATTATCATCCAAATTAATATTATATAACATTAAATCATTGCCGATAAATAAATATTAAACCATTATTGCATTTCATTTTCAAAGAAACAGTGGCTACTACTCTCAAAATGTTGTTTGAGGAAAATTACACCACTTAACGATTTATAAGAGACAAAACTTCACTAGAATTTTCTCACTTAATTTGCTACCATATTGTTTGAGCAAGGATTTATTTAATTTATGCATTTTATTAATATTTAAGTTATAACTCAAATGAAATATTAATTGCTCTTGGGTTTCCCTACTCAAACTTCAATATGTCGATTGAAATATATCTGGTTGTAAAATCACATAAAATAAGATTAAAGATTCATTATAAGAGTCACATTGCGAGTTAACTAGTTCTATTTTAACCTGCAAAAGAATGGGTTGAAAGAGGCTAACTTGCATAATAATTCGGGTTAATAGATTTGACGCACTTGCAAGTTTCTGGGCTGATCTCATAAATAAAAAAATAATGTTGGAATTTACACATCGATTATAAATGAGCTAATTTTATAATATATAATTAGGTGTAAATCTTACGTTTCAGGTTAATTTTGTGGGGTTATGTTTAAAATATTTTTTTATTATCATGATATTCGTTGTTTGTTGGACATATTGTGTTATTTGTTATCGGACTGTTTATTAATGTTTAGTCTCACACATACAATGTATATACCTTAGCATGAGGAGAGTGTGTTAAAAGTCCAGAGCTGACTTGTTGAAAAGTGAGGTTTGTATTCACTATACACTATGAAATTGACTGATTTGTAATCCAGTGACAAACCTTAAGCATGACAGAGGGGGTAGTGAGATGCACGATTTAATCAGCGACAATGAATGGCGCGACAAAGGCGACGACGCGCGACGGACAATGGCTGCAGTTGGTCGACGACGGAGCTGGACAGTGGTGGTGGCAAAGAGAGCGAAGAGGGGTTTTGCGCGCCAAGAGTTGTGAGAAGACAATGAATAGTGAAAGGGTTTCACAATATGAGAATTTAACAGGCTTTATGGTCTCGGTTCAATTAATAACCGAGGCCTAAAGTCCCTTTACTGCTTCGGTCCCTAAACACCTAAGGCCAAAAATGTTGATGCTGGTGGCAATTTTGAAATTTTACTTATTGGGCTGTCTTATAGACTTCAGTTCTTTTGTAACTGAGGCCTAAAGTCCCTTTACTGCACCAATTTTCAAAGACCCAAGACAATATAGTTGGACGAAATTGCAAAAATGTCACCGTCTCTTTATAAGCTTCGGTTCCGCTATAATCAAGGCCTATAAGGCGAAATGAAATGTTAAATCTGCACTAATGAGATTTCTGAGCCAATTTTCAAAGTTGTCTTTCACTACGGTGAGAAGTTTGATAACAATGAGTCACCGAAATATGTTGGGTAACCAATACTTTGTCATGTTGATTCATGTTGTCTGAATTGGTGAAATTGAGTGTTTCGTTAATTGGACCGTCTTTTGGAAGTAGATCTGAAAGCGTTTGGTATCTCACGGAAGTAGAATTGGAAAAGATATGTTATTAACACCTATTTTAGCTCTATTAATTGTAAAAAATGTTCTTTAAACACATATTCAACCTTTTTTCCTTTAGAGTTTGGTTCTCGGTTATTAACAACGTATTTAATGTATTTCAAGATATGAATTTGAGAAGTACTTGATGATGAATATTTAATAAACATGTATTTACGAATGTTATTAATTTGGTATCTATTAAACATTTATTATTTACGGTATTTATTAAATGTTTCTTTTGTACAAACTTTCGTTATTGTTTTTTTTCTCTCTTATGATGGTGCTATTGGTGTGAGATATTTATCAATTTGGTTTATTGAAAGTGGTGTTTTATTTTCTTTTTCTAAAAGAAAACCGACAATAAACTACAAAGTCTGGTCAAATTTAGGGAGAACAATTTCATGAGAAGTTCCTCATAATAAAGGAAGTTCAACCTAAATCTCGAGATACCTAATAAAAATTACTTAACCTCAATAAAAATGGAAGAAAACAACATCTAAAATTTTTATTACCATCTTATGAGAAACATGTCTAATCTTGTTCTCATGTTCTTACAAAGTTATTGTAACTTGAGACAATTTTCCAAACAAGAATCAACCACATTAGTGAGTTTACCACCGACATCTGATACATAAAATCATTGTAAGAAAAGTGTAAGAACATAGTTAATTTAATTATAAACAATAAATAAAAAAAAATGACAGAAACATGAATGAATGTGGTTAGAGACTAAATACCAATATGAACTGTGATGGTCTTGTTTACGCCACAGCTTTGAGCACAATTTGAGAGACCGGTGGACTTTTGACAATTTTTGGAAACACAGTCTTTAAAACACGGAAAATATTTATTTAAATCACCTAAACATTGTAAAGAACATGATTCTTGACAGAGTTTGTCTGCCTCAAGCATTTGCACAAAAGTCAACATGATTATCATCAAAACTGCAACTCTTGTACTTTTTATTGTATTTTTTCCCATAACTTTTCTCTAGATTTTGTATAGATGCTCTTGATGTGAAATTTGAAGAAAATGAATATAAATTTATAAACACATAATACTAAGGGTCATATCAAGTTAGGATATGTATAAAAGGTAAGATTAAAACAGGCACTTAGGTCAACCATATTTACTTTTATATTTAATATAGTTTGATCAGATTTATTAATTCCGTACTCAAATTATCTCTTAAAGCCTTGCCAGAACAAAGAGAACATAAAGTTGATGTGTAAAAATTAATGTATAACTTTATATACGTATATTAAATTAAGATTTAATTATGTTTTAAGTTTTTGGTAAATTTGAAAATTTATAATTGAGTTCGTTTTAAGTTTTTGGTAAATTTGAAAATTTATAATTGAGTTCGTGATAAATTGTTGTGGTCTATTGAGTAAAGTTGATAAATAAATCCGTCTCCGTAAATATTGCTCCAACCTGTTTTCATTTTGACAAAAAATCTCCATATTGACTACACACTTTCTATTTTTTATTTCTTATAATTGTTTGATTTGTCATGAAATTCATTCGCATCTCTAAGATATTTTTTGTACTATCATAACCTTTATGCAATTATCTTCAAATGATGTATGTCAATTAAATATTTTTTATGTTTCACAATTGAATTTTTCTATTATTTTTTAATATTTTTATCTATTGTATATTTTCTTTTCACATGAAAATGTTTAACACTCTCAATTTAAGTGTTCAATAGCATAAACATTAAACCTTTCATTTACTAGGTAATATAAAAAATTTATCTTATTTATTCTATTATTATTAATTTTTGTTTCATTTGAATAACTCTTTTGTTTTCCTAAAACAAGTTTCGTTATCTCTCAACTATTGACTAGGTTGATAATTGAAAAGTACTCTTAGATCTTTAAGGTATTTTCATCTTATCATACTCTTAATTATACTTTTATTTTCTTTTTGTGTAATTTCATTTAATGGTCTCTCAACTTAGTTTTAAGAGACACATTTGATCATTTTTTTAATATTTTTATTTGTTGTTTATTTGTTGTTAATTCATTTCATTGGTCCCCATTTTTGTTGGAAAATCTCAAGTAAGTCTTATTCTTTTTATTTGTCTCAATTCGGTCCCTATTTTGGGAAATTTGTTTCAATTAGACCATTTCCGTTAGTAATGCATTAACATGGTTAACTATGTATCATGTGTCGACTCACCGTTTATTTGTTTTTAATTTTTTCTTATAATTTAAAAAAATTGCCATGTGTCAAGTTGATGTTGTGTCACGTGACAAAGATAGTGTGATGTGACAGTGATAGTGTCACGTGTTATAATTGAATGTGAAAATTCTCAATTTAGTTCATGTATTTGTTATTTTGTCTCAATTTGGTCCCAATTTTTTTAAAACTAAAGCAATTTCATCCTTATTCAAGTTGAGACCAAATTGTTACCTTTGATGCACCAATATTTCACAACTAAGAGGGGGTGAATTGGTTTCACAAATCTTTTGTTGTTCTTTTCATTTTAAAACTAGTTTTAAAGAAATCTTTAACCAATTCACAAGATGAGTTTAAAAATGCATATTGTTTAACCTTTATACTTAGAAAAATGTAAAAGATAAAGAAAAGAGCACAAGAGACACCAAGATTTATACTGGTTCGATTCAATTGAATCTACATCCAATCTCTAGTTTTTCCCACTAGAAATTCCACTATAACAACAAGAGAAGGAATACATGAATCTCCTATGTAATTCCTAAACTCTAAAACCACACTTCTTGAAACACCCCTTCAAGAAATGCAAAAACTGTAATGCTCCAAGCAATTACAAACAACTACCATAATTACAATGGTAAAAGACAGAATTTCAGTTTCAAGAAACCACAAAAAATAGTGAAAAAATAGTAGCAGTGATGAAATAGTAACACCTGATTTAGTACACAACTTTGGTATCAATATTACACCCTCTTCACTGGATCTTGATGTTCATTCTTGATGAACACTTAAGCACACTTTCCCCTTTCTTTTGGTTGAAAAAAACGTTCCCTTTTACACGTGTAATGATTTGACTATTTGAATAGGTTGTTGTTTGAGAGTACCTAGTTGATTAGGTTATCTAGCTAATCAACTAGATTATGACAAAACTTAAGTTCATGTTCCAGAATTAATCTAATGGATTAGATTAGTAATCTAATCGACTAGCGCGACAACAAAACAATAATTTTAACCATCATACACATCAGACATGGCCTGATAGATTAGATTAATATTCTAATCAACTAAGTGTGAATGATTTAACTCATTTAGCTTGACCAACATCAAGTTCATACAAACATCTATGTCTAGTTTAATTTCCACCTATTCTAGGCAATCATTTCCCTATGGACATCATCAAAAACAACATAAATTCTCTTTGAAAAATAGGAACAATACAAATTTGATTTTTATAAAATTTTACAATGGTATTTTTATTATAATTGATATTTTTAACCAAATTAAGTTTATTTAAATTTATATTTTGTATTGAACTTTATTTAAATTTTGTTTTAAATATTTATATCTATAATTTATAGATAAATGTTATAGTTGCTTTAAAAAAAACAAATTTGTAAATTAAAATATAACAATTTTATAACAATTTAAAAAATATATTTATTTAAAATTTTACATCTTAATTTGTAAAGTTGTTATTTTTAAACCAATTCTAACATTTGTATACAAATTATTGATATATAAATATTTGAAACAATATTTAAATAAAGCTCAATGTAAAATATAAACTTAATCTTGTTAAAAGTATCAATGTGACATTCATATAAAGGTTAAATTTTGTATCAATTTGACTAGGGATGAAATTATGTAAGGCCCCCTTTTTATTTTCTGCCCTAAAAGTTAGTGGGTTGCCCTTGTGAGTGGGCCTAAGGCCGGCCCAACATATAAGTTCTTAGGTATGCTCTAAACCTAAAGTTCCTTACCATTTTCAGAAAAGCTTTGTCCTTGCCTTGAGCCACAGCCGCCTTTACCTCTGCTAGGGTTGGGAGAAGTCGTAGTCTAGCAAGCTCAGCCGCATTCTTCCGTTCCGCGTAAGTCTCCCCAACTCAAGCTCTATGTTCATTTCGTCTCTTCTTTACGTTTCAGTTTGAGCTTTCTAGTGAGCTCGTTTTAAACCTTGTCCTGCTGGTTTCAGTTCGCGAAGCCGTTCCTTGGGCTACTGTCCTTCGCCGCTCGAGTATCGGAAGCTCTAGCTCGCATCTCCCAGGTACGGGAAGTTAGAGTTTCAAGTTTCGAGTCATCCTTTGATATGTGCATGAGTTTATTATTGGTTGTACGGTTTGATCCTTCGTTTTGATGCGTGAGAGTAGCTTGTATGGGTGTTTTTGGCCGAAAATCATGGCTGCTGCAGGTGAAGCAGTGGCGAGACCTGTTGGTCTCGCTTAGGCGAGCCAGTCTCGCCTAGGCGAGACAATTAGGGGCTCGCCTAGATCAGTTATGCGAGTGGTCGCCCAGGCGACCCGCTCCTCGTTTTTGAGCGAGCGAGCATCTCGCCCAGACGAGAAGGGACTCGCCTAAGCGAGATCCCGTGGTGGCTCCTGGTTCCTCCTTCGAGCCCTCGCCTAGGCGAAGGGGTTCCGCCTGAGCGAGAACGTCTCGCCTGAGCGAGACCCATCAGCCTGAGCGAGGGACTGGGTGAGACAGTGTGGTGTTTGGTCGCGTATTTGCTCTCTTATGCTTGGAATTGTTTGGGTAAGACTGCTATGATAAGATGCATGTACTGATGTATGAATATATGCCTAATGGGTTGCTATATATGCGTGACATGATTCATAAATGATGAATGATGAGTGTGGTGGGGACTTAGCATGTGAAATGAATGTGTGGTTTGAAATTAAAGGAACATGGTATTAACATGAGAGGAGACCCTAGACTCATGGGGTGGCGATGATCAGATGTATGGATTCAAAAGGTGATGCGCACGAGGAATAGACCTCATGGATGAGTATGGAATTGTAAACATGACTTTGACGTTCTCCTACTGCTGTCTTATGAATGTTTGCCCGTGTCAACGTGTAATTCCTTGGGGGTCTCTAGGTGAGACCTCCGGGGCTACGCTTCAGTGGTCGGGACGTAATCCCATGGCCCCTGTTAGTGGGTGCCCATGGTGGTGCCCCATCTGTATAACTAGGTAAGGATTCAAGGTAAGGTTGCATCCTGACACTCTGAGGAGCCAGTTAGTCTCACCTAGAGCGGACTGACTCCTGTGGTGAGAGTAGCAGGAGGCCTGAAACCTAGTAAGGGCTAACCTTGTGGTGAGGGAAATTTGATTCATCGTAACACTTGTAACACATAGCTCAGGATCGAGCAACTCAGGGTCGAGCAGAGGTATCCACCACAAGTGCAAGCATCCGCTGGATCCGACCAAGTTATACGTATCCGGATGAGTCGAGTCGAGTCGTAGTGTATTGAATGAAGAGTCATAACATGCTTGGTTGTTATATGGATATGAGATGATGAAAATATATTTGACTGTATGATAAATATGCTGTTGGCTCTAGCTTACCCGTTTCGTTGCATGGTTGTGTTGTATGTGGCTGTTCTTCCTTGCGATGATCATCAATTTGATTGATGGGAGCAAATGGGCGAGGTTCTCGTGGTCAACAATGGAATGGTGATTCCGCTGCCTAGCCATCTGGGATGGATCTTATACTTCTTTCCGTCATGCTTTCTTTAGGGCTATGGCCCCTGTATTCGTGGTTATTAGATTGTAAACTTTTAGTTAAACAGTTATTCTGCTTTTGTTGGCATCGTGGTGTGCCTAGTGTTGTAGGGGTGATGTTGAGAACCCCAGGACTGCGTTGTTATACTATCTTATGTGTGGCGTTTCCTTTAATTGCGTTTATAAATTAAATGGGACGTTACAAATTACTTTAGTTTTGAAACAAATTATGACCAAATTAAGACAAAATAACAAATACAAGAACTAAATTGAGAATTTTCATATTCAATAGTGACACGTGACACTGCAACTGCCACATCACACTGTCTCTGTCACATGGTACAACGTCAGCTTGACAATGTCAATTTTTTTAATTATAAAAAAATTAAAAAAAATTAAAAAAAATTAAAAAAAATTAAAAAAATCACGACGTGACACATAATTAACGTTATTAGTGCATTACTAATCGAAAGGACTTAATGGCAACAAAATTTCCGAAATAGAGACCAAATTGAGACAATTAAAAAGAATGGGATCTACTTGAGATTTTCTTACAAAAATAGGGACCAATCAAATGATTTAACCTTCTTTTTTTTTGACTCACAAAAAATGGGTTGAAGCACGCTAACTCGTATAACAGTTCGAATTAATAGATTTGACAGACGTAACATAATTATAAGATTGTGGGTCAACCTTATAAATTGAGAAAATGAAACAAAAAAAAATCTAAATTGTGTTGGAAAAAATGTATTATCAATTAAGAATATTATCATCTTTACCCCTAAGAATCACGCTATTAACTAAGAAAATAAGACAAACACAAGGATACACACAAATATAACGTGGAAACCCCAAAATCAAAGAAAAATTACAATCGTTATCTAATAACTATTAGAGAATAACACTATGTGATTATTTGTACAATACATGGACTCGTGCCTTTTGACCCCAAGTACATTCACACCCTCCAAAGCAACTTGATAATAATACTATGTGAAAATTTGTAAGTACATGGACTATCCTCTCATGCCCCTCGACCCCAAATACATCCACACCCTCCAAAACAATAATTTAACCAAACCTCATAACACTATACTACAAGAGTATAAGAAAAGTCAATACAAACTTAAAATGTCTTTAACTTGAGTAAAGAACATCATGAACTTAATGCTCATTATATAGAAATATTAATATATTATATTAAAACATAATTAATTATTTTTTTTAATGTGCATTATTGTGCTTTTACGTATATAATTAATTAAGTTTGATTGAATTCAGTGGCAGAGCCACGATGGGACATGCTTTTTAAATTATAATTATCACTTTAAATTAAATAATTGTACACAAAAACAAAAAAATAATAAAAATTAAATTAGCTATTTTTTTATTTCTTTTATAAAGTACAACATTTAATATTAATAAATAGTACAATATAAAATTGAATATGATAAAATAAAATTGTTAAAATAATTTTTATTTTCTCTTCACATTGTTTTTTGAGTTTTTTTACGTGTTGTATTCATCTCTCATCCTTACCTGATTTCTTTTGTTATTGAATAAAAAAAAATTAAACAGAAACTTATTATTTTTCCCCTCATTTTTTTCATATCTTCTATGATTCTTAAAGAAAAAAAAAATTATCTTGTCTCACTTGGTAGTGTAATAATTGTTTAATATTTAGCCTTGTTTTTTTTATCTCATTACCCTTTTGTATATTCATTTTTTATGAATATAGAAGAACAAGTAATGTATTATGTGATTTTTTATAAGGATTTTTAATTGTAAATTGATAGGTATATTGATAAAAAAATAAAAGAATAAATTCATTTTTAAAATTGATAAAAAAAAGAAGGGAAGAAGAGAACAAGACAATAAGGTTGCTCATCACATATGCATAACAATGACGAAATGAAAGTTTGTGATGACTTTTGAATTGATATGTGCACATTAGTAAAATAGAAAATGAATATTTTACATATAATATGATTATTTACATTGAACAAAAAATAGCTGAAAAATTTAGTTATGATTCAATTATTTGATAAGTTCAAGAATATGAAAAAATGAATGACAATCATTTAGATATGTGTATTTTCTGTTAAAGTTATAACTATATTAAATTATGTATTAATTTTAAGTGAATGAGTGACAAAAATGTTAAATATATAAATTTTAAGTATATTATTTTGGCTCCCCCATACATCTTAGTCTAGATCCGTCAGTGATTGAATCACAAACTTTATAGAAAATTTATTATGGTCAAAAATAATTTATTAGACTATTCTTATTAAATTTTAATTGTTAATTCAAAATATAATAATTAATTATTATTAAATATAATTGATTGTATAAGATTTATATTCATTTATATAAAGTAGTTATATAAATTAGGCTTAATTACTCATTTAATCTGCACTTTGGATGGAAAGTTTAAGTTGATACTCCCTTAGCTTTTTATTTCAATTGTGTCATAATTTTTGAAAAAGTGTTTCAATTATGTCATTTTCAAAAGAAAAATGATTATCGACATTAATGACATGTCATGTGTCAATATATAGTTTTTTTTAATTTAATTTTTTAAACTTTTTTTGCAATTTTTTTGTGGTCGACGTGTTAAGTCTCTGATGTGCCATGTGATATTGATATTGCCTCGTGGTAGGATAATGCCACGTGGTAGGATATTGTCACATGGTAGGACAATGTCACGTGTTAGTATCTTGATCTCAATTTGGTTCCTATATATATGTCCTTTTTATTCAACTTAGTCCCACTATTTTTTTTTTTTTTAAAATAGAGCAATATTAATTCTCTCCAAATTGAAACCAAATTTATTAATTGTATAAATGTTAAACTGATAATTTTTTTATAACTTTTTAACATATTACATTATTGTATATTATTAACCTAAGTTTTATTAATAGTGTTTGTGTAATAAAGTTTAATGTAAATATTAGTATAACATTTGTACAAATAATAAATTTAGTTCCAATTAAAAGATGATCAAATTTATTATTTGCATAAATGTTATTAATTAATTAATTAATTCTTATAAAAAACATGTATTAATAATATATTAGTTTTAAATACTTACTTTTTTTCTAAAAACATTTATACTTAATTAGTTTTAATCTTATAAAAAAATATTTTAATCTTATAAAAAACATGTATTAACAAAACATTGATTAATAATATATAACAATGTAATATGTCATAAAGTTGTTTTTAGTAAAAATATCAGTATATTATTTATTCAAATAATAAATTTGGTCTCAATTTGGAGAGACTAAATATTGTTCCAATTTGAAAAAGATTAGGATTAAATTGAATGAAAGAGACATATATAGGGACTAAATTAAAATAAACTCAATGACACTTTTGGCATTGACATTGACATGTGGTACTGACAGTACCACGTATTACACTAGGAACTTACACTTCGAACAACAAAACTTTTTTGCTAAAAACAAAATTAAAAAAATCACAGACTGATTAAGACACTCTTTCAAAAATTGAAACTCAGTTGAAACAAAAATTTTAATAAGATACTAAATTGAAACTTGCCTACCAAAGTAGAAATCAAATATATAGTTAAGCCTAAATTATTTACCTCCAAAAATTTTTCAATGAGTTCGGACTTCAATGCATTGAGTATAGGAAGATAAATGAATTGTGATATTTGAACTAGAAAATCTTCGTCTCCCAATCCTCGTGTGTCCGTCATAATATTTGATATTTTTACATTTTTCCTACGTGTCCTTTATTTATTTATTATTTAATATTTTGATTTGATAATTATGTAATTATAATTATTTTTTTGATATTTGAGGTTGATATGCATATCTAATAAAACAATCTCATTGAGGTTGATATTAAAAATGAATGTTCATTCAGGAATAGTTGAATATTAAAAAAAAATCTTGTATTATATAATAAAATTTTAGTATTCTTTTGTCTTACCCCTTTTTTTTTGTGTTTCCCTTTTCTATTTTATTGTCGCAAGTGATCTTAATTTTTATCAGGGACGATTCAAGAATTTGGATAAAGCAAGCTTTGAAATTATATTTTGAGATTTTTCTTTCTTAGAGACCTCAAGCAATTTGTATTAAATATTTTTTAGACCTAAAATAATTAGTACTAAAACAAGAACTTTACCAAATTAACGGTGCCAAGGTTAGAAGGTAGAAACCGTAATTTCTTTGACAGAATATGGTGCTGGTGCATAATTATAAATGACTTTCAAGTGAACGATACTTAAGAACTTGTTAATCGTGTTAGCTTGCAGCAAGGGACTTTATTATAAAGTTTTCTGGCTTTGAGCTATTTTTGCTAGCCTAGACAATTTTTCTCTGTTTTTCAAACTTTCTAATATCTTTCTTTTAATGTTTTTAGTTGTAGCAAGTTGGTTTACGAGTTTTTAAACAGTTAAAAATGTTATATGCAGATTTAGCAGACAAGGACTTAGCCATATAAGTGTAGAAAGATAATAGCTTCAAGCATGAATTTTGTTTGGACCTTGAATTTCAATCAGTTACACTTTTATTTGATGAAGTTCTTAAAATTTCTTCACCAACCTGTGATACCTTACCAAATGAACCCTCAGCCCTGGCTCCAACTAATAGCAATGCTTATCAAATTACAGTTTTATGATTGAATATAAAAAACTAGTTAATTATAAGCTTAGTTCCAGTATCCATGGGTTTTGCGTATTTCATGTTCCATAAAGTTAACATGAGTCAACTTGGACATTATATTAGCTTATTGTAAACCTCTCTAAGTTAAGCATAGAATACAATGGTTAAGCTCAATAAAATAATATCCTTATTTTCTTTAAATGTATTAAGACCAGTTTGAATATTGAAAATCTAATTAGCTGCTGTGAAATGTTTTTAATCCTATAAGCATATTTTTTAATTCTTTTCTTTTTTGAATGACTTTGTGATTTTTCTAACTTTATCAATTTTTATCCATTCTCAGGAGATTTGAAAATGAACTTTTCAACCTCAAGTAAGTCTAAGTCAAAACCTGAAGTGAGTAGTCATTCTTCATTATCTAGTACTCAACCTCACCAAGACTTGAAGTACAAATTCCAACCCCAATTACACCTCAAGCAAATATTCAACAAGGTCCTTCATTTTCATTTTCCCCTCCACTTCCATCTGCATCTCAAGCAAGTCTTCAACAAGGTCCTAAATATGTTTGTCCTCCACCTCCATCTGCACCTCAGCCAAGTAATTTGTTTTGTCATATTCTATATATATTTTGTATTCTGTTTTATATTATGTATTTTGTATATATATATATATATTCTATTATACATTAGATTCTGTATATATCAATTTGATTTTATATTCATTTTTAGGAATATCTAACCAATGTATTTTCAGGAACCTTGAAAGTGAGGATATCTTCAACTAGCCAACCCTCAATTGCACCTCAATCTAATTCTCAGCCACCACATCAATCTTTTCCTGTATTTGAACCAACAATACCAACTACATCACATTCATATTCTGAAAGAGGAAGAAAATGAGGAGACTGAGTTGCAAGTAGATGAACAAAGGCCTGCAACCCAAAAAAGAGCATGGTTTGTTAATGTGATTGGTAAGCAATTATGTACAAAGTACTACGTAATATATTATAGATATATTTTATCTTTATAATAAATTAGTAACAACTATTTTCTCACATTCCGTAGATGATCAAGGAAAGAGAATTACAAAACAATTACGAACCAATGATGTGTGGCATTTACCTCCTAATGAAAGGATTGTTGTGCAGTGGAATAATGAGGGTCAACCAATTGCAGATGGTGGAGCATTATTGGCTTTATGTGTCATATATTTTTTCTTCAATTTTATAGGAAAAAGAGTGTGGCCATAGGGTTAGTAGAGGAGAGGTATGGATAGCAACACATAAACATGCTAATGGAGCCTTTGTGAGTGATGAAGCGAGGGAAATCAATGTAAGTTCAATTCTAATATAATCTATAATTGTCAACCATGCTTTGTGTTATTTTAATTAGTTTTTTCATATGTTCTTTGTAGGAAAAAAATTCAAGTATATGAATCAACATCATCATCCTTTGTATCAAAAGAAATATCAAGTACTGAGATTCCTTAGCTTTTGCTTTTGGAAGCCAAGAACATTGAGGACGTGTAAGGGGTTTGGATTTGGGTCCTTGCCCATCTAAAGTGTTTGGCTCCGAGGGTCATTCATATAGTGGAACATCTTCAATTTATCCTTCTAATGCTCAGTTACAAAATCTGGTTAGTTTTTTAGTTTTGATTATGATGCATTACTTTTATTAATTTGATGTTTGAATATGTTTGAAGCACTAGTGCAAAATATTGTTTTTACCTTGTCTAATATGCTTCGGTTATCAAAAAACCGAAGCATATAATGGCGCGGTGGCATTTTTGCAATTCTATTCAACTTTTATGCCTCGGTTCGCAAAACACCCGAAGCAAAACATCAAAAACTTACCATTTGGCTTCGGGTGATAGAGGACCGGTGCCAAAAACCAATGATATGCCTCGGTTAAATAAACTGAGGCCCTATTTTATTTAGGGTTGAAAACGCGAACCTTTTTCTTTTTCATCTTCCCCGCCACTCTCAATTTCTCTCTGAAACTTCATTTCTCTCTTCTCTTTCCCTACAACTCTCAACTGGGTCGCACTTTGTTTCGCCTCTGCAGTTCTTCACGTGCTCAAGTTTTTTTCTTTTCTCTTTCGCAGATTCCGACAAAACCCCATCTTCTGGCTCTGAAGAAAAACCTGAGTACTCACTCGTTCTCTCTCATATGCTCTCTCTCACGTGCATTGCTTCTAGGCCTCTGTTCTGTGTTTCGTTGCCTATTTTTTTTTAGATTCACGTTTTTATTCCATGCTTCTATTTTGGGATCGTGGCAGCATGTCAATTTTTCCTTTTCTGTGTTTCTTCCTTTGAATTTGAACTTTTGTGTTACGGGATGTGATGGGTTTGCTTTGACGGTGTAGAGGAGTGATACTTGTTCAGCGAGTGTAGTGGCAGGAGGAGAGCGTGAGGCCGAGGTGGGTGTGGGCGTAGAAGATCAATGGTGTCATCGATTCTGATAAGACATAAGCATCGAAGTAGGAGTTTCCAACGGCTAAAACCACTGTGCATTGAACCTCTTGCAGCGTTAAGGGTTTTGTTGAACTTGGTTGAGGGTCTCCAAGAACGCATTGCAGCGCTGCGTAGAACAGGCCTCAGTTCAGGCGTGACCCGAGGCAGAAAAACGCTTTACGACTTCGGTCCACACCCGAGGCCAAAAGCCATCCCTTTTGGCCTCGCCCCAATATGTCTCGGTTATGGAACCGGGACAGAATATAAAAAATAACCGGGGCCAAAAGCCCTTACTGTACTAGTGAAGTAAGTCGATTGTCTATGTTATGTAAACCAAGATTGTCAAAAGAGTGTTTCAGTGGGGGTTGTTGAGGAATTATCAGTGGTTTTTAGAACTCCAAGCATTAAAGGGGGTTTTCTGAACCCCAAGCATTAGCGGGGATTTTCAAAACCAAAGCATTAGTGGGGGTTTTCAAAATTCCAAACATTAGCGAGGGTTTTCGAAACCCTAGGTATTAACGGGGTTTTGGAAACTCCCACTAAGGTGCACTAGTTTAAGGGGTTGCTAAAAATTTTCGGTATTCTGTTAGTCACACTTGCTCTTCGAAGAGAATTACAAACTCCTGGTAAAACCATTAGTGGGGATTAAAACCTCCAAAAATGTCAAATAAAACCTCCAATAAAATAATTATTTTTTAAATTTAAGTCATTAGTTTAATTAATTATAAAAATTGCTTTTTAAACACCTATTCACCTTTTTTTCCCTTAACTGTGTAGAGTTTGTTTTTATGTTATTAACAACGTATTTAATGTACTTTAATGTTATTACTTACTGTATTTATTAAATGTTTCTTTTGCACAAACTTTCGTTATTGTTTTTTTGTCTTATGATGGTGCTATTGGAGTGAGGTATTTCTCAATTAGGTTTATTGAAAGTGATGTTTTATTATTTTTGTTCAGAAAGAAAACCTACAATAGACTACAAAGTCTGGTCAAATTTAGGAGAACATTCATCAGAAGTTCCTCATAACAAATGTAGTTCGTCCTAAATTCGGCTATACCTAATAAAAATTACTTAACCTCAATAAAAATGGAAGAAAAAAACATCCAAAAATTTTATTCTTTTCATATTTTTGTTACCATCATATATGAGAAAACATGTCTAATCTTGCTCTCAAATGTTCTTACAAGTTATTGTAACTTGAGACAATTTTCCAAACAAGAATCAACCACATTAGTGATCTTACCACCAGCATCTGATACATAAAATCAATGTAAGGAAGATATAAATACATAGTTAATTTAATTATAAACAATAAATAAAAAATTAAAGAAACATGAATGAATGTGGTTAGAGACTAAATACCGATATCAACAGTAATGGTCTTGTTTACGCCACAGCTTCTAGCACAATTGGAAACGCCGGTCGACTTTTGACATTTTTTTGAAACACAATCTTTAAAACAAAAATAATAATGATTTGGAGGTAAACATTCAATAGCACAGGCTATAACACAATCGAGCTTGTTTCCCTTGGTTTCTAGAATTTGTACAAAAGCCAACATAATAATTATCAAAATTACAACTCTAGTACTTTTCATTGTATTTTTTCTCATAACTTTTCTCTCAGTCTCTACAGTCTAGCTCAAGATTTTGAATAGATCCTTTCGATGTGAAATTCTAAGAAAATGAATTCAATTTATAGACACATAACACTATGAGTCATATCAAGTTAATGTATGTATAAATGGTAAGATTAAAATAGAAATTCAGGTAAGGACCGATTTAATAAACGTAAAACACTCGCTTTAGATTTTAAAAGATGTCTCAATTTTTTTAGTAAACTTATATTTTTATAACAAATTAATTATAAAATTATGTTTGTGAAAAAGACCTCAATTTTGTTTTAGTATTGATATAACTATATTAAATTAATTATAAAATTAAGTTTAAGAAAAAAAGACCTCAATATTTTAGTAATAATATAATTCTATTAAATTAATTATAACTTTGTGTTTGGGATTAAAATTAAATTAATTTATTCTTAGTGTCGATTAAATTTTATTTGTATTAAAAATGATATTTAATGAAACATTTTTCAACAAATTATAACAATTTGTTATGGAAGAAGAGAATTATTAATTATTTTATTCTTATAATCAGTTTTGGTCTTTATTTTTTCCTTTTTTTTTATCTTTATGTGATTTCTCATATATTGATTTCACTTCTTGTTTTTTTCTATTCTAGAGTTATTGTTTTGAGGGTTTTGACATATTTCATTTATTGAATCTCATGACCATCCTTTGGATTCTTTGATCGTTAATATGTTTTTCTTTTCATTTGTGTTTATGTTGGTTTTCTAGTTGATGAATTTGTAATAGGATTAAAAATGTGTTTGTTTTGCTTGATTTATTTTTTGTACTTCTCAATTTATGAGTTTTGAGAGTTTTTTCTGAAAATAGTTTGACGAGGAAGTAAAATGTTAGTTCGGATTGAATTGCATAATTATTGAATTACACAAAAAAATGAAAAATAAATGTTAAATAGAAACCGTCATTCTTAAATTTCTTTTATGCCACTCAAACTCTTAAGTCGCATCCGACCAAGGTCAACCATATTTTATTTTTATATTTAAGGTGAAAAATTATTTTTTGTCTTTGAAGTATTAGTAAAATTAAAAATAGTACGGTTGAAACTTGCATGTCGTTTGATCGACACTATACTTTTGAAAATATTGATTTTTGTTTCTATTTTTTCAATGACGTTAAAGTTTATCTAACAGCATGTCATGTATTATTTCACATTAACTATAAATAAAATAAAAATTTAAAAGACCTAATATATATAATAATATTACTATTATTCTTTTAGCTTTTTTTAAATTAATCTTGAAAAGCTTGGTCTAGTTTGGGGTAAGAATTTTATTTTATAAAATAATTAAATAAAACATGTCGTTAGTCACGTACAGTAAAATTCAAAGCATATACTTTTAAAAACATTGGTTTTGATTTGTATTCTCTCAAAGACATTAAAGTTTATCTAACAACACGTCACATATTACTTATTTTTTTATAAAATAAAATTCTTGTGTTAGTCTAACTCACATTTTTTACAATTAATTAAAAGTAAATAAAAAAATTTAAAAGTGATATTATAATAATGATATTATTCTTTTAACTTTTATTTTGGTAATTAATCGTGAAATTTTTTTAAACAAATTAAATAATAAGTGCAATGTCATTAGCCACATAAGATAAAATTTAACATTGTCGAGAAAACAGAAACCAAAATCAATGGTGTTAAAAGTATAGAGACCAAATGATATATATATTCTGACTCAGAACTATTTTCAGTTTTACATGATACTTCGGGAGCTAAAAACATATTTTTACCAATATTTAATATAGTTTGATCAGCTTACTAACTTACGGAAATTATCTGTCAAAGCCTTCCCAAAATTAAGAAAACATCAAGTTCATGTGTAAACATTAATGTATAGGACAAAACTATAAGTCTAGGACCACCATATTTTATTTCCTTTTTAATATAGTTTTGCTAGTTTTACTTCAAGTCCTTGAATTTGAATATTTGAAAGTTTTTTTTTAAGTAATATTGTACTTGAATTGAATTTTAATGTGAATATTTGTTATACTTTGATATAAATTTAGTTATCTATATTTAATTTGTTAATTAAATGAGTGTTATATCTATTTTTGTATAACTAAATATAGATAAACAAATAC
>Ga0214543_1005688_pt1 | contig 22700 bp, 14 predicted proteins | sample CNSS2metaG_FD_160094 | JGI IMG/M metagenome (GOLD analysis project Ga0214543, IMG submission 160094) | Root nodule microbial communities from cowpea collected in UCLA plant growth center, Los Angeles, California, USA - CNSS2 | ecosystem: Host-associated > Plants > Roots > Nodule | place: USA... | reverse complement strand
ATATATATATATATATATATATATATATATATATATATATATATATATATATATATATATATATATATATATATATATATATATATGTATATATATGTACGTATATACATATATACATACATATATATACATATATATATATATATATAAATATATATATATATATATATATATGCATATATGTATAACATATATACATACAAACACACCAAAGGAACTTCATCCTTTGATTTCATATCACATGGCCACCACCATGTCATCCATGGTCTACGTCTTCAGACGAATATCTCAAGATGTCTTGTTGCCACACCTAAAAGCCACAACTTGTAGAGCACGTGCGGGAAACTTGCTATGGACCATACTCTGTAACGCAAGGTGGAGTTCCCAATACGAACATAGTTCGTAACGTCCCAAGACTACCAAACTCGTTAGCCAATTACTAAGGAGGGCAACCTATCTGGATCCATCCGTACGAGCCACAACTCGCACACTTACACCGGCAACACTCACCAGCCCGAGCCACAACTCCAGAGCTCCTCGTGTTCATCCGCCATTCCGAGCCACAACTTAAGAGATGTCATTTCGAGCCACAACCCAAGGAATGCCACATGCTTAACCCCTATCCTGAGCCACAATTCAAGAGATACATTCCAAGCTACAACTCAAGGAACATCAGCAAGACGACCTTCGAGATATCACCAAAGCCTTGTAGACCATGCATATCCAAAGCAAGCAAAACACAATTCTGGCCTTTGCTTTATCGCCTGGCGCTGCCCAAGGGCAGTGCTAGGCGAAACTTGCTTTTAGACCACTTGGCGGAGGACACGTGCTGCCAGGCGTCAAGCGCCTCGGAACCCACTTACCTACAAACATCGCCTAGCGGGATCACCTTCACCGTCAGGCGCCACGCGCTTCTAGAGTCCACTGTGATTGTAGTTATCGCCTGGCGGTTCCAACATTACGCCAGACGCCACACCAGTACTCGCATTTTACTGATTTTTAGGCACACAGGTCAAATTGCACACTTTAAGCTAGGTATCAAAACCCGCAATGAACTTCACTAAGTGGGTTACATCAATCCTCATGTGTTTAACTTGTTACCAATGTACTCATGTCCATTTAGGTTCACTAACCCAAGATTACTCGTACTTAGACTTGCTTCAGTTCAACGTTTCTAATTCACAATCTGCCGCTATTAACCTCATACTACTTATACTCTATCATTTATCCCAAATAGTACCTAAGTCTTTATCAGTTTTCAAATACATAACAATTATACCTTAGCCATATTTACACCACACTTCTAGCTTAGGCAATGCCACCTCACAACCCAACTCTTAAGTTAGATTATGCCTCATCATTCAACGATATTCTGGTTTACAATGACCTCTACTACACTATCATTATATTCAACTCTTTTAACACAACTTATTCTTTATAATTATTTCTAATCTCACTCCATGTACCACTTACTCTTCCTAATACCATAGCCAACATATTTCAACTCTACTTTTATCTACCACCAACTAAGCCCACACTAAATTTCCCTCTCGCTGCCAATTCCGCTGCACACTCCACTGATCTATGCTTGTCGCCTGACGGCCATCCAAATACCCGTCAGGTGGTGTATAGAATTTTGGAGATTTCCAATAATTCCTGCACCTGCGAAACTTTCAAACCCAACGCCCATTTCCATTCTCTATGAAATTTACCCTCTCCGCAATTTGTTATGCTTACATGTAATCAATGTGCATCCCAAATCTTAGTCCATAGCCTTTTCTAGTGGAATTCAACTATCAATTAACCTCATAACCCCAAAACCCTAAGTTCCAAACCCTAAAACCCAGGTTCATACAATTTTTCTCAATTAATACCCAATGACAACGTAATACTAATGATTTTTAATCATCAACAATCAACACGTATATGAACTTCATTCTTCCCCGATTAAAATAGTCTCAAACACCAAATCATCAAAATTGAGTGAAACAGGTTCGTGTCGCCTGACGGGTGTTCATTACCGCCAGGCCCTTCATAAAAAAAACCCAGAAACTGGGATGACACACATGCGTCGCCTGGCGACTTGTTCATGCTGCTAGGCAATTCCCCTCAGGAACCCAGTTTTCACTACAAAAAGGGATCAGTCGCCTAGAGGCAGTTCATCGCCAGCTAGGTGGTTTATGGAAAAATTCCAGAAACATGAATTTGAACAAAATTAACAAAGCTTAATCATTATATTCTTCATACATCATGCAACCAATAACAATACAATTGAATTCACAGAGTCGATCTCCCCTAACTTGGACTCCTTACTTTAAAATTTGATAATCTAGAGCTTCCCTTTTTTATCACTAATTGTCTCCTTAGTGCTACCTCAAATAAGCTCTTATTCTCTCTCAATTAGCACTTGGATAATTTGTAAAACCTCTCCTCCTAATGCTCACTGACAACAACCTTCAAACCTCTCTCTTTACCCCCTAATAGGACATGACAGCCCAAAGTAACAACAATATTTGAATCCAGAGATCTCACTAGCATGAACATAGCCACTCTCTTCGGAAAATTGAGGGAACATGAACTAGAGCTTGGAAGACTCAATGAAGAAGAGGATGGAGAAAATAGGCACACCATAGCCTTGAAGAGTGTTGTGAAGACTGCAACAAAACTGAAGAAAATAGAATTTGTAGATGACTCCAATGATGGAAATTCTAACAGTGAAGCCTTGAGTCTAATGGTAAAAAGGTTCTCTGAATTTCTGAAATATAAAAATAAGACTATCAACAGCTATGCAAGAAATAAGAGACAATCTAGAAAGCAAGAACGCTCTGGCACTCCAACCTGCTCTAAGTGTGGTAAAGCTGAACACATTAAACTAGACTGCCTTATACTGAAGATGAAGCAGAAGCTGGAAGAGAAGAATGAGGCAGATAAGCACATGAAGAAAAAGAAAGCTTACATTGCCTGGGAAGATAATGATTCCAGCACATCCAGTGAATTTGATGAGAGCACTAAGGAAGAAAACAATTTGTGTCTGATGACTGGAATGGGATCATGATGAAAATAACTATTGTGAATTACTTGATGCTTTTAATGAATTGCATAAGGAAGCCACGAAATTGCAAAAGTCAAATAATAAGCGTAAAGGAGAAATTAAATGGCTTGAAGGTAGAGTAAAATAACTAGAAGAGGAAAATGAAAATCTGATAACAAGTCTTGAAAAACTAGAAAAATCTAAGAAATACTCTAGGTCCAAAGATGGCACAAGCTTTCCCAAATGTGAAAATTGTCCAAGACAGCTAGAAAAGATAGATTATCTAATGAAAACTCTCTCAAAATTCACCTTGGGAAGATCAAACCTTGATGCAGTGTTAGGATCTCAAAGGAGTGTGCTTAACAAAGAAGGAATAGGTTACAGTGGCAAATCTAATCGATTAGGCACCAAAAATTTTCTAAACGTAAGTAAACCATCCTCTATCACCTGCACCTACTGCTCTGAACTTGGTCATACCTCAAATTCTTGCTATTTTAAAAACAATGGAGTTCTTAAAGGGAAATTTAAATGGTATCCAAAGGAACCAGAAAATTATCTAACATAAAAGGACCCAAGTTTAACTGGGTACTTGCTTCATCTCAATGATCTAGTTTGTAGGTGAATGCTGAAACTAAGCAATCAATGTGGTACCTGGATAACGAATGCTCTAGACCCTTGACTGGTGATATCAAAAAATTCAGCAAAATCTCTCACAAGGTGAGTGGACATGTCACATATGGTGATAATAATAAAGGTAAAATTCTAGGTATAGGTAAAGTAAGGTCCTTCTCTACTGTTGAAATTGAGGATGTGTTACTAGTTGATGGACTCAAGCACAACTTGCTTAGTATTAGCCAATTATGTGATAAGAACCTAAAAGTAACCTTTGAAGTTAATCATTGCTTGATTTGCCATGCCTCAACAAATGAACTAGTCTTTGTTGGAAAAAGAATTCAGAACATATACATGGTAGATTTTGAAAATACTTCATTTGATTCTATTGCTTTTCTATTTGCCAAAAATGATGAACCTTGGATTTGGCATAAAAGACTTGCACACATACACATGGCAAATCTAAACAAGCTTGTCTCAAAACATTTAGTCATTGGTTTGATTTCAAGATTCTTTTAAAATTAGTAAAAGATTGAATAACCAATTCCCCCCTCTTAGTTAGGTTATATTAGATAGATCTGTCTTAACAAATTTCAAGTCAAAAATAGATAAATTGGATAAAAGAGTAAAATAACTTTTTAAAAAAACAAACTTTCATATAACGGTGTAAATCATAAAAAAATAAAGTTAAAAATGAAAAAAAAAAGAGTATAAAATGACCAATCAATTAGAAATTATTAAAAGATAAAATTAAAAATACAAAGTACAGGTAAATTAGTTTCAAAATAAAATAAATTCTATGCCTACATGATAAAAAAATAAAAAATAAAAAAATAAAAATTTAAAATAACTTGCATGTGTGACAACAAAATAAATATAAATATAAAAATTAAAATATCAAATAACTAAAAAATTAATTTTTGAAACACTTGACAATAAAATAAAATAGATAATAAAATAATTTTGTTAATATTTTTTTTCTTATATTATAAAAGATAATATATCATTTCAACGACAACGGTAAGACAACTGTAATTCAGAATTTGCACTTAGCTTGCAAAATTATTAGTTCACTTTTAGGATACTATCGCTCTGACGAAAGATATCGCAAATTCTAGTAAAATGTAAATATAAAACTATGCATGTTTATTCAATATTGTTACAAAAAAATTAATTTTAAGATATTTATAATTTTAATTTTTAATTATTTTTAACGTCTTAATCTTTTATTTATTGATAAATCAATTTAATTATACCTATATTTCTTTCAGTTGTATTATATTTTTCGATTGTGTACTTCTTATTAATCGTATAGCATATCTTGCTATATTTCTCTTTATAAGTTTAAAGTAAAGTAAAAATAACATAATTCTAAATAGACATAGGATATTTAAAATGAAGTAATGATAAGGTACACTACATGTAATATGGATAATATTTTAAAATAAAAAACTATCATCTATCAGTGGTTTGGGAATATAATGATGAAATAGTATAGTCAAATTTCAAATAATACATAATAGTTAGAAAAAGTACATTATTTTCTATCATAGTAATAATAATAAATTTAGTTTTCTATTATTGTGAATAGTTAAAAAAATACTTTATTTTCTATCATAATAATAATAAATTTTATTTTCTGTCATTGTGAGTATTCAGTGTCAAAGATTAAAAATAAGAAACTTTACCTAAAGAGATAAAGTTGGGTTTTATGCGAGGATGACTAAAATAAAATAATAAAGTCTTATCTACAATATACAACAGTAAAAGGGAAACTGGTTAATATTTTAAAGATAAAATAAATATAAATATAAAAAAACGCAGAAGCTGATATTTTGAAATAAGCTGCTTATAAAAAACGTTTCATAAAGGAAAAAAAAAATTATTGAAACAACAATTATTTTCCGAACGCTGTAGTGATAAGACATAAGCTTTTCCAAAAGTCAGAAACTAGTTCAAAGTACATGTATCTTCGCAAAGTTTTCTATGTCAAAGAGGTCTTTTCCAAAACCATGGACCCATAATAATCTATCTAAGTATGAAAAAGAACTTGGTTGCAGAAGAACATTGCTTTGCAATCATGGATCAAAAAACTGGTACTGGCTTTAGCCACTGGTGAAACTCGTGTTTCATTCATGATGAGTGAAAACCGTGGAAGCTATTAAATTCGCAGAAGTCAATTTCCGTGGTTGGAGAGTGACTTTATGGTCATGAAAACCCTAGATTTATGATTTTTAATTTGATGAGTATGAACGTGTTTATCCTTACACTCACTTGTGTCAAACAAACTAGTCCCACCATAGTTTAATAAGTATGATTCTATATTGCAAGAATATTACTCACTCACGTTATCCGTACCTTCATATTCTAAATATTATTAGGCAAGCCTATAAAAAATGCAAATGGAAAGCTACTTGACGGCTAATACTATAGTTACTGCTTTTGTCCTACGTTAACCTATTCAAAGTTTTAAATATTTATACCAAACATTTCAAACATAAAATAAATAAAGAAACTGGTCCTTTATTCTGTATAACTTAATTAGTGTACCCAAAAATATAACTATAGGAATTTTGGTTGCCATACCTATTATAAGTTTGAAAATAACTTGTTTTATCCTATGCATTTTATCTCTTTAGTTGTATTTATATTATAAACTCTTTCTCAATTAATATTAAAAATCGTTGTTAAAATAATTTTACTATTGCTTACTTCTTACAAATTTTTATGATTTTTTTTTTTAATGATCAAAAGTCTAGACTAGCAAGGATTTTGACCACTAAAGGTTTCACTAAGTGAGATACGAGACCTTACACTGATTGTCACTCACCCATCAAAGAAATATGCTTATTCAACGAAAGTTTACTTTTTGGACGTAAATTGAAAAGAGAAACTTGATGTGTTTTGGAAACCTTTGAGAAAACGCATTTTAGGAGCTGGGGCACGAGAGCAAATTGCTCGGTAAGACTTCAAGCTTCAAGCTTATCATTCTTTTTGCTATCTTTTGTAATTCAAATGTCTTAGAGGAATTAACTCCCCTTCTATTGGTGTTGGATTAATGAATCATTTTTCTAATCGACAATAAAAGTTTAACAAATAAATAAGCTTTTGGAGTACTTCAACTTTTTTACATAAAATTCATATACACATATAATAACATAACAATTGTTGATGTATTTGCACTCTTTGTTGAAATCTTTTTTACTCTGTTATGACACATCTTCACCCTTGTCTTTATTCTATTAAAGAATGTTACATGTAGTCCTTCGTGGTTGTCATTATGAATTATGATATCAATTTCTTCACCTTCAGTTCTTACAAACCTGCACACAACTAAGAAAAATAAAATGTAACAGGATGTAGCAAACCTTTACCTTACACAATAAATTTGCAATATTCTAACTAAGTACCAACTTTAAACATTCTTGAATAAGTCATTATATTTCTTACTTTGTTTTTTTCCTTCGGTTTTCTTATCCCTAAACCTTGAGACGTAATCTTTATTAGTTGCAGATTTGACATTTTATTTCGTCAGGCTTTAGTTATAACGGAATCAAAGCCTATATGGAGGCGGTAGCATTTTTGCAATTTCATCCAACTATATTGTCTCGGTTCTTGGAAAAACCGGTGCAGTTAGTGGTTTTAGGCCTCGGTTACAAAAGAACTGAAATTTATGAGGCAGCCCAGAAAACAAAATTTCAATATTGCCACCAGCGTAAGGACATTTGGCCTCGGTTACAATAGAACCCAAGCCTATAAGCCAGCCTAGAAACCCTAACTAACCCCTACGCATAGAGTTATTTTTGGATAACTGTAACCTAAGTTTTTTTGCATAAACACCAACCGTACCATGAAAAATAACATTAGGGGTTTTGTTTCTGTTCCAAGCCCATGCTTTCAGCTAAGCTCTTCCAAATATTTCCACCTCGCCAACATTTTCATTTTTCTAACAAAATGTTATTTCTATGATCTCACACACTACTCATTAATGTCAACCATGTAACCTTCCATATTAGGTTTCCTTTTTATTCAATTTCGACATATGTAAGAATGATTAAAATGTCGCATGGCTTTCTTGGGATGTAATGAATCTATTGTAACATTTTATGTCTAATGTAAGAGGAACATGATTTGTTAATTAAAAGGTCCAATAGGTAGATAAATTAGTAATATAGGACAAATATTAATTGGATTAATAAGGAGTGGTTTCCTAATTATGAATGTTCATGGACTTAGCAAAAATAACAATGATGAGCCTTATCCTCTACCAAGGATTGAAGAAAATGCTTAGGGAAAATAAACTTGTTTGGAAGGGAAGTTTCTTCACCTTCTTTCTTTTACTTGGTTTAGTTTTTCTTGTCTTAGAACACTTATGTTTCTCTTGTGTTTTTGTAGGTTTAATTTTATGCACCTCTCCTTTTAGTGTTGAGTCCCCCTTTTGATGTTTTGGATGGTGAGAAGCCTAGCCTAACATAAGGATAGCCCTTGGACACCCCAAATTTGCTAAGGAGTGCCCTTTCTTGGAAAAGTTGAGCTTGGAATCAAGGCCCAACACCTTGGGACTGATTTAGGAGTCTAGAGAGGTCATCTTTGATGTCCTCCTTCCTCTCCAAAGCAAGGGAGTTTCTAATAGGTTGCCCTAGTTTCTAGAAACAAGTATTTGTAAAGAGTCCTCCTTGCTTTCAAAGGTAAGGGAGTTGGCCATAGGTTGTCGTAGTTTCTAGAAGCATATTTTTGTAATTGCTTAGAGGTCCCTACCCATGCCTATTTAAGGGAACCTCACCACCACTTGTAGAGGGTTGATTAGTGTTATATTAAAGAGACCTTGTGTGCATTTGTGAACTTCACTTTTGTGAGAGAGTTCTACTCTTAGTCTTATCTTGACCCTTGGTTCAAGTGGCGAAAACCACCACTTATCTTAGGTAGCCTAGTAACCCAAGTGGCATGCCTCATTTTGTCCCCTATCCCTTTCTATATATTCTCTCCATCTTTTTGTGTATTTCATTCTTGTTCATATATGTTCTTTTCCCTTTTCTTCTTTTGTCCCATTTATCTCTGTTTGTGTTGTGTTGATTTTTTTTTGTTTCAATTGAATCTTTTTCTCCTCCCTTTTAGCTCCTTTGAAGTGCGCCTTCACATCTAGATAATCTTTTGGTTATCTTAATATCTAGTGAGAATCTTCTTGAAACTTTCTTAATAAACATTAACACAAACACTTTGCACTCCTTAAAATTATAAGATGAACTTACATGAAATAGGGTTTATATAAATATATATTATGTGTGTGTGTGTGTGTGTGAACCACTAATGCAAAAATATGGTTCCCTCCTTGACAAGTACATATGTTGCCCTTCATCGTTAAATAACAAAGATTGTAAAATAGGAGTCAAAGCGAGTGAAACTTTGTGTTCTCGTTGATGTGATTGAATTTCTAAAACACTAAATAAACTACTACAAAAAACATATATTACATCAATTAATTTTACATTAGTTACACTATTGTAGCAAATGGTAATGGCTATAATTGTTTTATATGTTAAAGTACAGTAAATGAACTGTAGTATATCAAGTCGTAGTAAAGAAGAAGTTCTTTAGAGTATGATTTCCAACCGTAGTATATAATATATAATAGGCTATGATTAATAAAGAAATTGTAGCCTATATGTACTCAAAACTAAGCAATAAGCTACGATTCCTATAGATAATTATACCATATAGTCATTTGTAAAAAGAGATATAGGTTACAGTTCATGTAGATAATTGTAGCCTATAATCATTCAAAAAATTTATCAAAAAAGAGCAAACGTTATGAATATTTTTTTTGGTTTTGGTTTCTACCTACATAATTACGAACCTTGGAAAGAAGTAAAACCAAAAAACATCCAGATACATGGCCATAAACCAAAAACAACATAGATAATAATTTTATACTAGACAATAGTCTTTACATACTAGACAGTTTTAGACTAGTCATTTAAATTATTGTGCATTTTCACTATATATTTGGCACAAACATTTCTTACGTACGTAATTGAATATGGAAGCAATGGTTGAGAATTGTTGAAATATTGGACAAAAAACAATTATTTCAATTAGTACATAAAAAGAAAATTTTTTAAAGTACTTTGAATTAAGCAAATTATTACTTGATTCAAACCTATTTGAATATGAGCACAAACAATGGTTGTCATCCATTACATTTAAAAGTAAGGTTTAATTACTCGGATGGTACCCACTTTGGTAGAGGTGTGTCAATCTGGTACTCGCTTTTAAAAAAGTGTCAATTGTATCCCAACTTTTGCAAAAGTGCTTCAATTAGGTCCCTTTCAGACGGAGTTGACTAACGCTATTAACGACGTGCCACGTGTCAGTCTATGGTTTTCTTTTTTCTTTTTTTTTGAAAAAAAAGTAAAAAAAATGCCATGTATCAAGTCCTTGTGTGTGACACGTGGCATTGTCAGTGTCACGTGGCATTACAATGCCATGTGTTAGTGTCACTATCAGATGTCATTATGTTGATTTCAATTTAGTACAAATATATATATCTTTTTCTTTCAATTTAGTACCTACTTATGTGTATCTGATTCAATTTTATCGCAATTATTTTTAATAATTAAAATATTTATGTAATCCATTTTTTATAAGATTAAAACTAATTAAGTTTATAAATATTTTTACTAAATTAAGTACTAATATTTATATTGTTTCTCTCAATTTTAGACCAAATTTTTTATTTGTATAAATGTTATACTAATATTTTTTATTAAAAAAGAGTTTTTAACATATTATGTTATTAATTAATTTTTTACTAAGTACTCATGTTTTTTTAATTTTTTTTTCTGAAATAGAACAATATTGTCTATTACTAATCTTAAACTAAAATTTCTATTCGTATGAATGTTATACTAATTTTTTTTATTAAAAATGACTTAATAAAATGACTTTTACCACTAAAATTTAATATAAATATCAAATACTTAATTTTTGTAAAATTTTATACTTAATTACTTTTAATTTTATAAAAAATGGATTTTAATTATTAAAAAAAATTAGGTCAAAATTGAATATGAGACATATAAGTAGTGACTAAATTGAATCATTGAGACATATATGGGGACGAAATCGAAATCAACAAAATGACATTTGATAGTAACACTGACACATGGCATTGCACAAGGACCTGACACGTGGCATTTTACATATATTTTTTCAAAAAAAAAAAAACTAAAAAAATCAAAAAAAAATTAAAAAAATTTTAAAAAATAAAAAAACACAAAAAAAGCACATATTAACACGTGGCACGTTGTTAACGGCGTTAGTCAACTCCGTTTAAAAGGGACCTAATTGAAGCACTTTTTCAAAAGATGGAATGCAATTGACACTTTTTTAAAAGCGGGTACAAGATTGATACACCCCTACCAAAGTGGGTATTATCTGAGTAATTAAACCTACAAGTAACAACACTCATATTTTACATTAGGTTCTAATCGATGTAATATATATAGCTTACAATAGTTATAAACACCAATCAATGTTATATCCAGTGTAAATCTACCTAAAAGAGAGCAAATTTAAGGAACATATTACATCAGTTATGGTCTCAACTGATGTAATAAGTCCAATATGGTGTAAATATAAAAGAGGAGCATATATTACATGGATGGAAGAGCATAATTTGTTGGTTTTTGTGTTTTCCCAACCTATAGTTGTACATATATTTTAAAGGGTTAAATATGTTTTTGGTCCCTCAAGTTTCAGCGAAATTTGGAATTAGTCCCTCATCAAAACTTTTGACCAATTTAGTCCTTCATCTTTCAAAATGCGTGAATTTAGTCATTTTAACCAAATTTTGTTAAGTTTATCTGATGTTTCAAGCGCATTTCATGATAGTATTTAAGTTAACATTGAAGCAAAAATGTGTCAAACAGTATAAATAATTTAAATATTATCATGAAATGCGCTTGAAATGTCAGATAAACTTAACAAAATTTGGTTAAAATGACTAAATTCACGCATTTTGGAAGATGAAGGACTAAATTGGGCAAAATTTTTGATGAAGGATTAAACCCAAATTTCGCTCAAACTTGAGGGACCAAAAACATATTTAACCCTATTTTAAACAACATATCAGACTGTCAACAAAAGATATTTAAATGTTGATATAGGCTAATGAATACCAAAACTTGTCCAATTTTAAAGTATATGGACATTTCAATGTAAAAGCATTAATATATATTTAAGGTATTTCAATGTAAAAGTATATCGACAACGAAATAAATACCATACAATAAATACCATACAAACTTTAAATAATTAACAATTCTGACACAAGTTATGGTCCACATCTAATGCATGACTTAATAGCTAAATTTATAACTTCCTTATAAAGTGGTTTTTAAATTCCTACTTTTTCCCCCAATTTAGACATTACTTTATGCTTAAAAGGATCTAAGTAGTTAAGGTTGAAGAAATGAGTCAATCGAGAACATCATTCTTCTTTTCACATTTTATAAATTACTTTTGGGAATATGATATGTGAAAAATATTCAAGAGATTGGGAAGAATCCAAGAAGTATTCATACCAAGAAGATTAAGCAGGAATGGATTGGCAACATGAAGCTTCATGTTAATAGGCCAAAACACAAGAGATATGAGGAGGAGAATATACGTGGAAGAGAGGCAAACGGTGAGCACACACTTATTAATAACAAAAACGTTTTAAGTAAGAACATGGTTTGGAAAAGAAAGAACGACAAATCGTATGCCCAAATTGTAACAGATAATATTGTTAGTTAATCAAGGGAGACATTGTGGTTTGGTTTGGAATTTTTAGTTAAGAAGGAAAAAAAAGATTGGCTCGAATGTAGTTATATAGTGAAAATGAATAGTAATATATATATACATATACATATGTGTGTGTGTATATATATATATATATATATATATATATATATATATATATATATATATATATATATATATATATATATATATGCATACACTCATAAGAGGAACTCTATCATTTGATTCCATGCCACACGGCCACCACCATGCTACCCATGTTCTACGTCTTTAGATGATAACCTCAAGATACCCTTTGTTACCTCCACCTACAAGCCACAACTTGTAAAACATGTGTGAGAAACCTGTTACAGACCACACTCCGTAACGCCAAGTGGAGATCCCAATATGAACCATAGTTCATAATTGTCCCAAGACTACCAAACTCGCCAGCTAACGCCAAAGAGGGAAATCTTCTTGGACCCATCAGTACGAGCCACAACTTGCACACTCACACCGGCAACACTCGTCAATCTGAGCCACAACTTATGGACTGCTCGTGTCCATCCGTCATAATATGAACATCACACAAGAGCATCATAATATGAACCTCCCCACTCATATTTACATGTGTTCACCACCAGCCATGAACCTACCCGCTCATAACATAGTCAAGAATCTCCTGGTCCAAGCCCAACATCACAAATACGCAAAACACAAGCCAACAGTCTTAACTTAGATAGCTTTAACATACTTGTACACAAATGTCACAATATGAAACATGTATTTCACCAACCATCATTCATATTCATGGAACCACTTTAAATAGTAGACACATTCGTGCTTCTTAAAAACATCATAGTCAGATCCAACACACACACATTATTTTCCCCTTATAATTTTCCCAACCCTTTGCATGAATACAATTCGCATACACTACAAAAGCCACAATCAAAGCTATATACTTATTTCGCATGTCCCCGCAATTCCATTACATTTAAAGCATGATTATCATGTTCCCATACTTTCCCAAAACCCATCATGATCATGGAACATTCAGTCATAGTGATATCATCAATAGTAGCCTTTTTCACACACTTATAACATCATACATTCGAGCTAACATAAGTAGATTTATATATTCAACATAGCTCAACAAGCATTACCAAAAACATACTCATCAATCACACATCTATATACATATACATACATATATATATATATATATACTTTTGTATATATATATTCACCTATCAAGGCCATACCAACACTTAAACACACTTAAGCATCCATTACTAATCATACTCTTAGGGAATTCAAACAACTAATCATAAGTGACGTCTATCTCTACCTATAAACATCCAATTCAAATCTCCACCGTTCAAAGTAAACAACAATATGTCATGGATCAACTGTCAAAATTTCACCTAAATCAGGCGATTAATGAACCGAGAAACACAATTTTATGGAAACTGTGCAGACTAGAAATTGTAGTCGCCCCACAACTAGATCATTCTGCCCAGCGAAACAACATCTAAGACCTAGCCCCTGGCGGTAGGAAACCACTGGCAGTTCCTGCTAGTGTTTGCGTCGCATGGCGGAGTCACCCTTGTCACTAGGCGATTCATCACAAAAACTCAGAACACAACGCATAATTCATGCATCGCTTGGCAAACCTTCAATGCCGCCAGGCAATTTCTGGAAAAATTCTAGAAACATGAAAGTAGAGAAGGTTTTGATCATACCAAGGCACCACAGGGATGCATTATACTACGCAAACATCATAAAACAATTATACATGTAAAGGGGCTCCCCTAACCTGGTTTCCTCGCTTCCAATTTGCAAAGCTTATGATCCTTTATGATAGTAAAATCTCATTCCTTGGCACCTTCTACTTTGTCCACGTCCAATGGCTTACCTATACCCTTTTAGATCTCTCTTTAGTGCAGATTGATTAGAAGTATCAAAACGACTCTAGCTCACCTTTAACTCACTATTATTCTCACCTCCCACTAATTTTTAATTACCTTAATTATTAAAACGAATTTTGCATGAACAAGGAGCTTAATGATTATTCAATTATTATTTTATGATGATTTTCTAGCCCTTCCAGTTGCTCTTCTAGACAACTAGGATTTTCTACTTCTTCCCATCCATGCCAAAAATAATTTTAGCAAAAAGGAACCTTATTTCGCATAAGCCAAGGTTCGAACACACAACTACACCATTGCCAAGGCAATGCACAAGCAATTCATGTTTCATGATAATTCCTATACATCTAGGAATTTATAATTACTCATCATGATTAAGCATATCATTAATACTAAGAAACTATTAAAATAACATACAAAAGACTCGAACCTAAGTCCTCTTCACATTACTAAGTACTCTCAACCACTTGAGCTAGTACCATTTCACATCATAAACCCTGGCATTAAATAACATAAAGGTTCCCGCTACCCTTATTTATTAAATAATTATTTATTTAATAATTTAAATTTCTCAGGTCTTACACTCACTCTACTGAAGTTTTGATGATGTCCAAAGTCATGCAACATGGTCAAGCTTTGTCACTAGAAATAGGTGTAATCATTCATATGAATAGGTAGTGCATGTTTAGGATCAATGTAAGCAAAACCTATAACTGCTTAGATCAACTAATCTAGTCCTGAACTATACAAATATAAGTGTTACAAAACTCCTTAATGGATTATCCACTTATATAATCGATTATAAGATGCATAGTAGTTACTACAATCAAAATCCAACCACTATAATTGATTAGATAAATTTCCTAACCCATTAATGTCACTAACAGAGAACTCCTTTCTAAACAAATCTGAATTCATTTTCAAAGATATGAAATACATAATCGAAAACCTGATTTAAGAGATTAAGAAAAGAGAATTCTTGAGTTCTTGAGAGATTACTTTGTTGGGTGTTCAAAGAGACTAAGGATGGAGGTAATCTTTGGAGATCAAGCTTGGCAGTAGGAAGAGTTGTTGATTAGTGAAACAAGTTCTTGAATCATTAGAGTCTAGAATTACTTAGCTCATCTTGTAATTCTTGGAACTCTATTGATTTAGTGGAAATCTTCTAAGCTTGGATTGCTTAGAAGAAAATTGGATGTAGACTCATCTTGAATTGAATCAGTAAAAAAATTGTTGTGTTCTCTCTTTCTTTTTACTTTTCTTGTGATTCTTAATTGTTTGAATTAATTCATTAACACAACATTAATAAATTCATGGGAGCATATGATAAAGATTCAAAAATACTTCAAGAATCTTTCAAAATATTGAATATCTTAAAATACCAATTCAGCACACTTCTTGGTTGACATATATTAGACTTATCTGAATTAACAATTGGCACTAGAGTTGGTTTGACTAGAAAGATCCTCGATATGGCTAATATATATCAAACATTTGTTGAAGGGGCTTCTATCAATAGAACACCTTTATTTATTGGTTAAAACTACCCTATTTGGAAAATTAGAATCAAAAATTTCTTAAATCAGTGGACGAAGGTGTGTGGGATGCTGTTGTAAATGGACCTTTTCAACCAACTAAGATAGTGGAAGGCAAAGTTATCCTTAAAGAGTTCTCTATTTGGACTCTTGATGAAAATAAAAGGCCACACTATGATGTTAGAGCCAAGAATATTATATCTTCTGCACTAACCCTGAATGATTTCTATAAGGTCTTTGTTTCTGAATTAGCTAAGGAATGTGGGATGTTTTGGAAGGACGCATGAGGGCACATATGAGGTCAAGAGATCAAGGAAGAATACTTCGATTGAAGAGTATGAAATGTTCAAAATGAAGATTGGAGAAAGCATTTGTGATGTTCAGAAAAGATTCACACACATAGTAAATCACCTCTTGGCACTTGGCAAAACATTTGAGAAGGAAGAACTCAACATCAAAATATTGAAGAGTATAAATAGAACATGGTAGCCCAAAGTAATAGCATTATCTGAACTAGAGATCTCACTAGCATGAACGTAGTCACTCTCTTTGGAAAATTGAGGGAACATGAACTGGAGTTAGGAAGACTCAAGGAAGAAGAAGATGGAGAGAAGAGACACACCATTGCCTTGAAGAGTGTTGTGAAAGCTGCTATAAAATCTAAAAGGGCATAATCTGCAGATGACTCAAATGATTACAACTTAGATAGTGAAGCATTGAGTCTAATGGTAAAAAGGTTCTCAAATTGTTTGGAATGTAAAAACAAGACCAACAATGTCTTTGTAGGAAGCAAGATACCTTTCTAAAAGTAAGAAAAATATACTGCTCCAACTTGTTATGAGTGTGGTAAAACAAGACATATTAAACTTGAATGTCTTGTCTTCAAGCTGAAGCAAAAACTAGAAGAGAAGAATGAGGTAGATAAACATAAGAAGAAAAAGAAAGCCTACATTGCCTGGGAAGACAATGACTCCAACTCATCCAGTGAATCTAATGAGAGCATTGAGGAAGAAACCAACCTCTGTAAATGCTCCTCCAAAAGTAGTGTGAGTAGTTTTAACTCCAATGTTGATGAAAATAGATATTGTGAGTTGCTTGAAGCATTTAAAGAACTACACGAGGAAGCCATGAAATTACAACAATCAAATAACAAGCATAAAGGAGAAAATAAATGGCTAGAAAGTAAAATAAAGTAGCTACAGGAGTCAAACAAAAACTTGAAAGTTAGCTTGGAAAAATAGGAAAAAGCTGAGAAAAACTCTAGTTGGTAAATATGGAAAAAGTTTACCCGAGTGTGAAAATTGTCCAAGACAACTAGAAAAGATAGATTACCTAACGAAAACACTCACTAAGTTCATTATGGGTAGATCAAATATTCATGCAATACTAGGATCCCAAAGAAGTGTTCTTAATAGAATAGGAATATGCTATATTGGTGAGACTAATTGATTAGGCTCCATAAAATTTCTCAATTTGAGCTCACCATCCCCTATTACTTGCACATACTGTTTTGAACCTGGTCATGCATCAAATTCATGCTACATAAAAAATTGTGGAGTTCCTAAAGGGGAGTTTAAGTGGGTACCCAAAGAAACCACGAAACTACCAAACACTAAAGGATCAAAATTTAATTTGGTACCTACTCCCTCTCCATAATCTATTTTCCAAGTAAGTCTTAAGGCCAAGCAATAAATGTGGTACTTGAGTAGTGGTTGCTCAAGACACATGACGGGAGACACCAAAAAGTTCAACCAAATATCTAATATATCTAGCCAGCTGTGTGAAAGAAGGGGGGAAAAGGGAGTGTTGTAACTTTGTTTGGGTTAAACCATCGACAAGAGAGAAATAAGACAAATATATGTAAAAACATTAGGGGTGTCATCTAGTTAGTTCTTTTCTTCTTGTATATGGGTTGGAGACTCCTAAATATTCCATTTAGTACAATTCTTTACCTATAAAAAAATTATCATAACATGTAGATTTATTAAAAAAAGAAAACAAAGAAAAAGAACAGAAAAACATAGAGGGACCACACCAAACCCATGATAAAAATACATCACACACATAGACAAAAACACCTATAAAAGTCAAGGTTAAAGATAACTTAAATATTTTTTTCTCCTTCAAAACAAAGGACGCCTCAAATGTGGTTATTGATACTAGCAATGTTATCTCAATGGGCTTAGATTGAATTGATAACTTTGGAGTAAAAGAACTAAATGAAAGAATTTATAATTTATTGTAATTTAGAATTGAAAGAGATATAAGTGCTTTTCGAGGAAGAAACACCATGGAGATAAGGTAAGTATTCTTAAGAAGTGGAATTTAAGCTTAAACCCTATAAAATTGATTTATAAGGTGAGATTTGCACCCAATTATACAATGTAATCTATTTTATCTCTAGTCGATATGGAATCTTCAGCACACCCCTCATGCTGAGGCTAGACATTAATGGTTAGTTCGATGATAATGATTTGACAGTAGGTTACATAATACAAATAACAAATATTGTTAGGATAAACTTAAGGTAAAGTTTCGATACCATCTTAAAAAGTTAATATTAAGTCTAACTCAACTTTATAAAATTGACTTATAAAATATATTTGTACTCACTTATATATTATAAATATATCTTATATCTAATTGATGTGAGATCTCCAATAATTATTAAAGATTCACTCTTAGAACAAAATTTCTTGGAGTTTTGTTTTCCTTACTTAGATAATGCTGCAATCACTTTTACAATTTTTTTCTTGTGGATCTCTTTATTAAATCTTATTTATATAATATTTTTTTTGTGTAAATAGGATGCAAGTGACCCCGAAGGGCACTATCTTTTGTGTTTATATATAGGGGTTGATATCTCTTATTCCAAAAGTACAAATAAAGTTTGGTGTTTAATATATATATATATATATATATATATATATATATATATATATGAGCTTGAATTCTTCATATTTATTGGATTATAAACAGTCGCGGATCTTCAGCAAATATGTTCGGGGTGCCCAAATTTTGGTTGAATTACTTTTTTGGTCCATTTTTCGTCTAAAAATGTCAATTTGGTCGTATAATGTTTTTTAGTTTCAATTTGAATCTGATTTTTTTAAAAGTTGATACAATTTGTTCTTTTTTGTTAAATTTCTGAAAGCGCCACAAGAATTTTTCACCAAAATTTATACTAGGATTATGTCAATTACACAACAAAACAAACTATCATTATTCACAACTTCAGTTATGATGAGAAAAATTTGGTTTGATTCAAGAAGTTTAATGAAAAAATGACAAAATTGTATCTTTTTTTTTCTCAAAAATCGGGACCAAATTGAGACTAAAAAAATGGAGAACCAACTTATTATTTTTGAAAGAAAATAAAAACCAAAAGAGTAATTCCAAAATTTTTATATAAACTAGTAGAAACATTGTATTACTTTTTTATGATAATAAAAAATAATTAAATTATAGTTATTTTTATTACTATAATTATAAAATTAAATATAAAACAATTTTTATTTTACTATAATTAATTTTTATTTATAATAATTAAGTTTGGAAATAATGAAATAAAAAATAATTAAATTAAATAAATAATCAATTAAAAATAATATTAATAAAATAATTATTTTTATTTAAAAATATTTAAAAGATAAAATTGAAAAATAAATGTGAAAAACAATATATAAAAATTTATTAGAATATCAAATATATAATATATATTAAAATATTAAATTTAAAAAAAATATATATAAAATTATATAACTATAAAATAAAATGGGGGCCATGACCCCTCTGTCCACACTAAGGTCCGCCAATGATTATAAATGGTGATATCAAATTCTTATACCCACACTAATTAATATATAAGGATCGAGTTTATTGATGCATATTGTCAATATAAACTTATGTAAGGTTGATTAAAACTTATTGTTGGTATGATATTATTTCGTTCTAGTAAAGATTAATAAATTTATTATATACCGTAATTTATGATTAAATGATAGCTAAAAGCACTTCGGTGTATATAATTAATTTTTAATTATTTTTTTATAATTAAGGATATGATAAGATGAAAAATTATTTAGCGGTCTAAGAAAATTAGAGATGACAAATAAATTTATTCCGTGAGTAGTCCGAATCCTTTTCTGTTTTGACAAATAATTTTCGCATTGACTAGGTATGGGTATAAGTATGAGGACATTGGCGATCTTTTTTAGGGACTGATGGGAGCCACGACTCCCCCAATGTTTTTTTTTTAAGTTTTATATATTTTAAAAATATATTTATATATTATTTTATTATTTTTATTAATTTAGTTTAAAAGGGTTTTTCAAAATTTGAAAACTACGTTTTTTACCTCTTCTGTTGTTTTTTGTTCTTTTTTATTTGGTTTCTCTTTTCTTTATGTCTCTCTTTCTCACATCTTCTTTCTATCTCAATTTTCAGCCTCAATCTCTCATCATTTTCAAAATTAAATTACACCAAGGCGAAATTAAGGAGTTAAGGAACATTTTGGACAAAATAATTTCTTTTTTATGTGGCTTTTCTACATTATAAGTAGATATCTTTTTGTTACAGATAATAAAATCATAATCTAATTATTGATTGAACTCTTCCTTGTGTAGATGGAGATATTTTAGATTTTGAAGTTGTGTAAAGGAAGAGCTTATGTGAGGGAAGAGCGGGTATTAGAAATCTATTTAAGGTAAGGGAAGCTAATCATTTAGAAGTTGTTAATTTTCTTAAAATATTGAGTTTTGGTTCTTAGATTTAGGTTCGGCTATTCATATTTTTTTATTTTCCTAAATAGGCGAGATGTGACAAATTCATACTAGAAAAATTATGATAAAGATTAAAAAAGTTGATTTTTTTTTCAAGAAGAAGACTTGTGATAAAGATGAAAAAAATGTATCTACGTCAACTATCTTAAGAAACTTCATGAGAATCCAAGAATTGAAGAAAATGAAAAAAAAAAAAAAACTCTCCAAAACTCCTAGAGTTACATATAATGAATTTGAAAATTATTTAGAACGTGATTCGTGATTCGAGGAAACATCCTCAAATTTGGCAATACATTAAATCAAATTAACGAGGTAGGAAGGACTTATATAAAATGGGGTCCATATCATGACTCTTCTAGTTTCTATAGCTACATCTGAAAGATATTTTTCTACAATGAAAATAATCAAGAACATGTTGAAAAATAAGATAGAGGTTGAATTCTTAACAAGTAGTATGATAATCTATATTGAAAGGGATATTGCAAAGCTTTAGTTCTGATTCAATTACGAAGATTTTATGTTATTGAAATAACGTAGAGCAACTCTATGACTAAAGGTGATTTTTTCCTTTTTTAATATATTATTGTTGATGATAAACTTTATGTTTCACTTTCATATATATTATTGACATATTTTGTTGTATTCTACTATCATGTGTGTTTGTTTTGAGTAAAGAAAACGATGAGAGGAAATGAAAACTTTTTTTTAATTAGAAAAAATAATTTATAAAAAAAATATATAACTTGGCCCCCTTTAAAATTTTGTCCAAGTTTTGCCACTGTATAAGGAATACCTGACTCTTTCAATTAGGTATGGAGATAGGGTTGGGGATGTACATATTTGCCACGTCTCCATCCTTATACCCATCATAATATTTGTCTCCGCCATATCCTCGCCTCCATTTAAATTATTAAAATACTTATTGTCTATTAAGTAACTTTATATATATATATATATATATATATATATATATATATATATATATATATACACACACACACACACACTTTTTTTTTTTTATTTCTTCTTATTATTTGGTTTGTCATGAAATTCATTCTTATCTCCAATATGTTTCTCATCTTATCCCAAATTTTATGCAATTATGTTCAAATGATGTATGTCAATTAAATATTTGTTATGTCTCACATTTGAATATTTTTATTTTTTTAATATTTTTATTTGTTGTTTATTTTTGTAATATAAAATATGGCATACTCGGCCTAATTAGACATGATTGTTCTAAATGATCATAATTAAGTGGCTATTAAAACTCCTCCTCATCAGTTAAGATCATGCATTAATGGACAATATCTCAACAGTTTAGATATGCCTGAACTACAAGTAAGTGATTATTATCGTAATCAATACAACTTAATTACAAAGGTATCTCTATTTTTGACACATAGTATTACTTGCATACAGGGATTCCCCTTCACTAGAATCACCTTGTGAGATGCTCAAAGCACACAGGACCCTCCACCTGTCGAAGTGTCTACCTCAAGATTTGGGTAAGAACATAATACTATTTTGATATTTTTTATATAATTATTTTTGTTTCCTAACTCATTATTAAATCTGTAATTTTATCTGTATAATTTTCTAAAAAAAATTATTTACTATCATATAATAATTTAATATAATCGTCATGAATCTTTTTTATCACAATCCAACATATATTGAAGTTCAAAAGGTGGAAGATCTATGTTAAAATTTTTATTATTATTAGTTTAATTTTTGTTCTTTGTATGATTTTGATCAAGTGATGTAATATAACTTTTATTAGTATATAAAAACAAATATTTCATTAGAATTTAAAATTTAAAGTAAATAGATATTTAAAATAATTTTTAATTTGAATATTTATTTTTGTTTTATATATTCGTTTAAATATTTTTAAATTTTATCAATTATGTTTTATCAATGTTTGCAAAGTTAATAAATGGTTTGGTTCTCATAAAATTTTATTTGGTATTCTAATTTGAAATGTATATAATTATAATATAATTTATTTCTAACATACATATACACA
>Ga0214543_1005687_pt1 | contig 22703 bp, 15 predicted proteins | sample CNSS2metaG_FD_160094 | JGI IMG/M metagenome (GOLD analysis project Ga0214543, IMG submission 160094) | Root nodule microbial communities from cowpea collected in UCLA plant growth center, Los Angeles, California, USA - CNSS2 | ecosystem: Host-associated > Plants > Roots > Nodule | place: USA... | reverse complement strand
AGGTGCAGACCGAGGTCGGGATGGTGAAGCCCGGAGGCACCGGCAGGCCGAGATTGGCCATCTCGGCGAGGTTGGCGCCCTTGCCGCCGAGCAGGTCGCGCATTTCCGTCCGGCCCTCGGCCTTGCCGTCGCCGAACGTGTAGACCCATTTGCCGGCCTTGGCCGCTGCCGGCGCGGCCTTGGCGGGCGCAGCCTTCTTCGGCGCGGGCTTCGCGGCAACCTTCGGCGGAGCCGCCTTGGTCACCGGCTTTGCAGTGGGTTTAGCGACCGGCTTCGGCGCGCTCTTGGCCAGCGCCTTGCGGGCTGGCGGCGCTGCCTTTGCGGCGGCGGAGTGCTTTGATTTCGCTGGGATTTTCTTGGGCTTCGAGGCGGCTTTGGCCATAGCTTGCACACAACCTGCGAGAGGAATGGGAAATCGCGGGCCTTACACCACTTTGGGCGGGCCCGCGCAAGGGTAATGGACTCGGTGTATGACTCACGATCGCGCTTTGCTGAACTCAGAACAGAGAAAACGTCGATCGCAGCGAATCCATCGGGTAGCGAAACAACCTTCCCACGCGCAGTTTATATATATTGCGATTCCGCGCTGCTCACTCATCGACCTGAACATCGTTTTGCTCTGCGGCGACTTCTCCGGATGGCTCGCAACCTCGGAACGCCTTGGGCCACCCTCCGTGTAAGTCAATAATGGCATCGATCGTTTGCGTCAGTTGGATTGTTTCCGCGATAGCCACGACTATTCTTTGAAAATGATCGATATCCCTCTTGGAAAGAGGTCGTCCCTTCCGATCTTTCAGCCATTTCTCACAGACTTGATAACCGCCAACATGAAATTGCCAAACAGCCTCAGATACGTGACGAAACCCAGACGTTTGTTCTCTATCCACCCAAACAGTCTCGTCCGACCAAGACGGTCTTTCTATTTCTACCCGCCCGTTTCCGACGAACTCAGTGACGGATACGTCGAGTTTAGGCGATTCTAACAGGTGCAGCTCCAGAAGCTGCTCACCAAGTCCAGCAAGCGCGACGAATAGTTGTTCGTTTGAGGTTAGAGGCAGACGGGGGAAATCGATTTTCAAAAATCCCTCATACCGCCTTCTGAATGTCGGGCTGCGAAAAACAGCGTACGCATAGTTGAAAATGTCGATTGCGGTCGGACGATACGGTGCGGCACGACTTTCTGCACTCCCCTCTTTCAGGAGATTGTTCAGCCGCTGCAAGAAGCTCGGTGAAAAATTTGGCCGAAGCTCTTTAGTAAGACTCCGCTGCGGACTTTCGACGTCGCTGACCAGATAAAGCGGAAAAACGGAATTGGTGTCATACGCCGACATTGCTTTGTGCGAACTGACGGTTCTGGCAGGCCACACGTCCCACTGGTCCTTGGTCAGTCGGGTTGCGAGGAGCGTAAGATTGGTAGGATGCCCTACAACGTGCTGCATCGTTGGCCACGATCGCCCCCAAACAAGTGTCGAATCAAAGAAGATCCAGCGCGTGTCAAACGGCCGGTAATTTGTCTTAATTATACGATGCGGAATTTCGACTCGCTTCAGTTCCGCTCGCGCGCGCTTAACGTCCCACCCTTTCTTATTGGAAACGTCAAATTCCTTGAGCAAGGATACGTCATCCTTTCTTGAGGATGAGAAGGCCTCTATTCGTTCGACAAGACGTCGGCGGTCGACGTCGATCACCAAATTGTCGCGCGCCGTAATATATCCTGCGCCATTGGTCGGCATGATATCCGGAAGGCTCGGCCACGCTTCGTACTCCGACTTCAGCGACGCACTCTGGGGAACGAAAAGGAAGAACGGCGCACTGGGAGCAAGATCTTCCCATTGATGACTGCCAACGTCATTTGACGCAAGCCAGTTTTCCTTGGCGGCCCGGTCGCCCCAACATTCATGATGGGTCACTTGGCAGCTCTCCGGGGTCGTCGCCAATCGTGCACACAATGAAATCGCGACACCTTGCTTTATTTGAAACAGATTAGCATCTTCACCGCCTTGCGGTGGTTTCTCTTGCTTAGTCGAGTTTCCATGGAGATCGTTGACCCAGATCCTCGAGGCGAACTGAAGCAGATTCCAGCGCAGGCCTCGCATTGTGGGATTGTCCAGAAAGGAATGATTAGTGACCAGTCCCGTAATACCTACCGTCGAACGTTCGACCGTCAGCTCAGACAGACGAATGAATTTCACATAATCGTCGTTTAGATTTTTCTCCATTTGCAGCGCGCCACGTTCATGAATGCGCTCGCCGCTCACATACTTGTAAACCTCAATCAGTGCGCGGTGATCCGCCTCCATATTCGCTGAAAGAAGCGAGTACGGTGGATTACCGAGCACAACAGTGAAACGCTGTTTCTGCTTTATTTCACCGACAGCTTGAGCCTCGTGAGCCAGAGCGGGAATTGCAAATGCAAATTTCCCAGAGAGCTCCTGAGCAGGCTCCAATGCGTTCGTAAGATAGATCCTGGCGCGCTCCTCACTTCTGAAGCGATATCCGGTCTCATATAGCTTGAGCCCAACCTTAAGGTGAGCGATGGCATAAGGCGCCATCAAGAGTTCATAACCATGCAGCCTCGGTAGGAGCTGGCGGGGAACATATTCGTTCCAAAGGAGATCGATCTCTACGTTGCTTCGGCCCTGCCTCTCCCACTTCGTAACCATCGTGCGGTGAACTTGGTCTATAACCTCGACGAGGAATGTCCCGGTGCCAGTCGCTGGATCAAGGATCTGGACGAATGCTTGGTCGGCCGACACACCCTCTGGAACTTCGACTTTCAGGCGCTCTGCTACTTCACGCCAAGTTGCAGCGTCGGCGAGCCCATCGTCCAGGCCAAATTGAATCCGAAGGATCTTGTCTATCGAGCGAACAATGTATGTCACCACACAGCGAGGCGTATAAAACACGCCTCGCTGCATACGCTTCTCCGGGTCGTACTCCTTCAAAAAGAGCTCATAGAAGTGTATAACCGGATCCTCGAGCGGATTTCGGTCACCAAAATCACGGACGACAGCTTCCATATTGGCATCGTCTAGAAGTCCAACGACGCCGCTCACACCTAGTTCGTCGAAATCAATCCCAGGCCCGCCTGCTTTGCCATGCCGCCCTCCAGCCTTCAGGAATGTCTCCATCAGTTCCCGCAGGAACGGATTGGTGCGCATATGTCCCGCGAAGTCATCGGCGGTTTTCTTCTTCGGATCGGCGATCCGCGCCGAAAGCAAGCCATAGGCGATAGTTTGCGCATACATATCAGCGAAGCTCTCACGATCGAGATCGTGGACCAACGCAACTTGAAATGCCTCCATAAGCTTGGTTAGCGGCCCGGATTTTGTCTCAATGGACAAAGCCATCTTAATCCGGTCGCGAATCGCCCGGGCAAATTCAGCCAAACGAATGGAAAGTTGTTTTGAGGTTGTAACAACCTCCCGATGACCCAGCGCAAATGCGGATCGCCAGCGATGACGCCAAGCTTCAACATCATCTTCATGATCTGGCCAGACGAGGTGCTCCGTTAGCTCTTTTGCTACGGCATCTAGATGCAACGCCGTATCCAGGTTATCCCAACCTAACACTTTCAACGTCGGCAGGTCGTGGCCATCCTGCGAACCCGAGAAGTGCGCGAAGCTGATTTGGCGGTCGTCGCCCTTGCCATAGTTTGAAATGAAGAGCAAATCATCAGCTGCCCAAGCCACACGTTCCGCACTGTTAGCCGAAGCCCGCTTTTTCAGTGCGACCGCGCTAAGAATTCGGCGTAGCGCGACTACAGGAAGGCTCTTCGGCTCGAACTTGACGAAAAAAATGCCCCAAGGCTGACTTGGTGCGAGCGGCCGCAGACGCTTAATCTCCTGAATCTTCGCCGCGCTCTTGGCATCGATGCCAAGCTCTTCTGGTGCGTAGTCAAAAGTCAGCTCCTCGAAATCGTCGCTGCCGATTGGCCAGCCCATCGGATCGCGCAAATAGCGGACAAGCTGGTCGAAGCGCTTAATGGCCGCGAGTTCAGTACGGTGATCGGTCAGCACAAGCTCAGCCCTCGTTGATTTCCATCCAGCACTTGAGCGCCGGCTTTATACCCACAGGGGCATCCACCCGCTTGAGGTACGTATTCTTGATATGCTTCTCGATTCTGCTGCGTAGATCGACCAGAGCCGCTTCCGCCATCTTGCAGTGGCGCGGCGTGTCGGGCTTTGAGCGAATGCTGGCGACCATCTCACCCGGCTCTTCGAGAATGGTATTTCGGTCGAGGTCGTACAGATACCAACGAGTCGTTCCCGCTTCATGAGAGAATTCGCCGGTCTCCTTATCCAGGGCGGGTAGACTGTAGCAAAAGAACACTCCGCTTGTTCCCTTCCGCGGCCGCTGCCTTCCGCTGAAAGAACCACCCGGCATTCCCCTAAGGCGATCTAAAAGCGATGGATCGCTCAAGAGCAGAGATTGATATTCGAGGTGCATTTCCTCCACCGCCGTTTTGGTCCCCTCGTATGCGTGATTGAACTCCTTAAGCGCATCATAGTCGTCATCGGGCCGCAGAAGTTTCTTTCCCTCAATTCCGAAAATCTTCGAAATCAGCAACGTCTTCTGAGTCACCTTGGTGTACAACGTGAGAATTGCGTTCAATTCGTCTGGGGGGAGAAAATTCCAGAAACTCACCTTGCCACGCGACGAGGCGACATCCGGATGATCGCCTATAAGGCGCCTTTCGACTTCTGGATTCATTCGACGATCAACACGGCCAATGCGTTGCATCAGTCGAACCGGATTCCAGTGAATGTCGTAGTTGATCATTCGGGACGCATCTTGGAGGTTCAAGCCCTCTGAAAGAACGTCCGTTGAAATCAACACTCGGATTTCGTCGCGGCCGCTGTCGAGCAACATCTTACTCGTGTGCGCATTGTAGTACGGGGAGAACCGTTGGATGACATCCGCACGATTTGTCTTCGTTGCACTGTCAACCTCCGCGACTCCCATAATGCCGGCAGCCTCCAATTGACGCTTCAAATAGCGGGCAGTATCGGCGAATTCGGTAAAGATCAGAACTTTCTGTCCGGCCAGCTCCTTTGATTTCAGAAGACGGATAAGCTTCTGTAGTTTGTCATCGTGTTTCGTTTCGAACTTTCTGGCCTCCTCTATGAACTGAACGATCTGATCCAGGTCTAGAAACGTCTCCGACATCATCTCTGAGACATCGTAATCCTCTCTCTTGAGACGGTCCACCGCATCTAGCATCTCCTGAGGCACGATATCGTCGTCGAGATCACTATCTTCGTCTGGCCAGAGTTCGAGCTGCCGGGCCGCCGCATAGCCTAGGACCTCAGCATTTTGAGATTTCCAACGTTCGAGACGTTTTTGTTCCGAATCGGTTTCACTGTGCACCTCAAGAAATGCGAGCAGTTTCCGGAGCAAGCGATCACAGGACAGCTCGAACGCGGCGACGGAGCTTTCAAAGCGTTTGAGAAAATTGGTCCTGATCAGGCCAACGACCTGTTCCTGCCGCCCCTCTTCGAGAGGGTCTATGCTCTTGTCGCGGCCCCTATACCAGGCGAGAGGATAATACATGGGCAGAGTAAACAACGGCTTCTTGCGGGTGAATGCTTTCTCAAACATCTCCAGCAAGCGCCCGTAGGTCTTCCGAATGGAATACTCGGCGACTTGGGGCGGCCTTCGCTCTGGGAACACTGCCGCATTACCGGATTCACGCATCTGGCTTTCGCGCGCGTAGGCCCTACTTCGCTGCACTACGAGGCTCTTGAAAATCTCATCGCCTGCGAGAAATTCCTGCACCTCGCCCATATGGCCCGACACATCCGCGACTTCAGGGCCAACCGATTTTCGCAATTGCTTTTCGATGTTGTTGAAGTGCGATCGGAGGTTGTTAACACCGAGCGTTCGGGCGAAATAGGCTTCGTCCCGCCGAGTAAACAGCTCCGCCATATGACGAAAATCACTGATTCGGTTATTGATAGGTGTGGCCGTTAGCATGAAGATGCTCTTCGGTCGCACCGTCGAGTCCAAGAGGTCGTAGAGCTGATAATATCGTGACGGAAGGCTCACACCATCCGGTGACCTACGAAGTCCCGGATTACGAAAATGATGCGCTTCGTCGATGATGACGACATCGGCCAATTCCGCAATACGACGAAACCGCTCCGGGAATTCACCCTTTCGTCCGAGATCCGTGTGGCTGAACACCGCCAAATTGCTGAAGTCGGCATTACCGCCCACTCCACCTATGTGAGGCAGATATTGCCGCAGGTGAGGCTCCCAAACGCCGTCCTTCGCCGCCTTCGGCGCAAATAGCACGACGCGTTTCCCTTCGTGTAGAACCAGACGTTCGATCAGCATTAGCCCAACGAAGGTCTTGCCTAGACCCACGCCGTCACAGAGAAACGCTCCTCCATGTTGCCTTGCGATCTTCATCAAGGCCCAATACGCCTCCTTCTGGTAACGATCGATCCTCGGGAACATCTTCGAGCGGGTCTCGTCCCACTCGGTCGCGGTCAGTTCGTGACCACGGAAGAATTCGTGCAACGACTTGGCGTAAACATCGAAAGGCGAGTAGAGCCGTACATGGCGCGATATCGCCTCAAAAATGAGATCAGTTACGTCGACCGCTTCATTCCAGTGGGCATCAAACCACTCCTGAAGCTGGGTAACCTCGCGCGCGCTTTGGATCTGAACATTAAGTTCAATATTCTTGGTCAAGCCCGGCATCGTGAAGTTGCTTGACCCAACCAACGCTTGCGAGCCGACGACATCGAGCCTCGCGTGTGTAATATACGTCTTGGCGTGAAACTTATCACGATCATAGACCCGACACTCGATCTGCCGGGACTGCAGTGCAGTTAGAATCGCCGGTACACCTCGGAGAAACGGGTTTGGTTCTTTCGTCGCTTCCAGGCTTCTGTCGAGCTCATCAACCGCCCTTTTGACTACGCTATCCAAAAAGGCCTTCCTCGTCCGATGCGAGGTGTCGGCTCCCATAAGTATTCGAATCTTTTCAAGCGACTGCCACTTGCCGTCAAGGGCCAGAATGGTGCCGATATCGAAATAACCAGTTGCGATGTCAAAACCCTTGGCTATTTCGGTCCACTCTTCGAGATATCGTAGGGCGGTCCAGCCCGAGACACTGTTGTCGACAATGAAAAGATCCCGGCCCTTTCGCTCCTCGTTCATGACCGAACTCCGCGAGCAGACGCAACCACGGCATGACGCTTCAGAACTTCGGTTTCGAAGGCATCAAGGACGAGATCGTACGAGCCCTCATTTTTGCCGACCTTCTGAGGATCCGCACGGAATGCATCGAGAATCACGCGGTATTTCTTAACAATCGCTTCCAAGTGCTCGTCCAAGAACTGGAAAGGATCTTCCTTCCAACGCACGTGCCCATTTGCGTCCTTCTCCATGAGTGCCCGCAGCCCATAGACCAGAGGCATGATCAGGCCGTCCGGATAGGCGTAGTCGACTTCCACATCCGTGAAATGAGCGCGGGGCTTCGATCGCATCCGGTCCGCCATCTTGACTACGGCGAGGCCGCCGAAGCGACCTTCGCGATCGCCATTGTAGGCCGCCGGAAACTCGCGATAGATCTTGTCGTAAAGTTCAGGCAGTTGGCCAGCAATGACAAGCGCGCTGTGCACCGCGCTGTTGTGAAGTTCATGTGTGTAGTCTCCATTGGAGGCTCTGGAGACACGCTCGTCGCCCATCAGCGTATCGAAATGCTTGGCGAGCTCGCCCTTGTTCCGATAGATGTTCTGAGGCGGGATTTTGAATTCCAGCGGCAAATCAATTACCGACAACGGAATCCATGCGAGCGCGATCAAATCGCGTACTTTGACCTCGCCGCCGTCATTCGTTTTCCACTCGACGCGATTCGCGATTGACGGCTGAAGGGACCTGCGGAGGTATTCGTAGAATCCCTTCTTATTTGCCTTGGTCTCCAACGTTAGTTCGACGTTGTTATTGCGGGCGGCACAAATATCAAGAAGGGAGCTGTTGAAGTCGTCCACGGTTTCGCTGTTGGTGATGTCGGCGGGGACAAGAACCTCCACCGGGACAAGAAAGTCGAGCGGCCCACCTTCGGCTTCTTCGCCCGCAACGCGTTTAAGCTCGGCAATCTCTTCGCGGTTTGCGGCCCAACTGTCCTTCAATTCCGTCCAGCGCTTGATCTTTTTGAAGATCCGATCGTCGCCAAGAGCCCGCGCCAAGACGTAGGTGCCAATAGCAAGCATGTTGTGCCCGCCATCCAAGATTCCCTCGATCTTCGTATTCTCAAAACGGATTTCGTACCGCTTGCGCTCAAGCGCGGCGTAGTTTGACGCGCCGACAAGAACCCCCTTTGTCTTGAAGGGAAAAGTGTCGGGCGTCTCGCAAATGCTCTCGATGATATCTGCGGTTACTGGACCGGCCTTGGCTTCGCGAGGGTTCGCTTCGAGATCCGCTGCATCAAACAGCTGCAGCATATTCTTCGCTCTGACAAAGCCCACGATACGGCGGACAGGCCCCTCCGTCTGCTCGGACACCTGCTCAAAACGGATAACGACTTTGGCGGGATTCATTTCGGTTCTCCAAAAAGGAGAGACCGATTCTAGTGCGGACTCACGTAATATGACGGCTCAAGGGACACAAAAGAACGAAAACATCCCATAAAGCCATCGCTATCCAGCGACACCACTACCAGAACCGTCTCGGGTTCTTGTTTCAGCTTCCGTCCGGAAGCGCTATCAACATGCACAATCGCCGGTTGTTCGTCAAGTTTGGCCATTACTCTAAAATCTCGCCACCAGGTCTCTACTGCGCTGCACAATCCCTCTGGCAGCACTGGTGCCCAGCCCCCCGGGGCTTCCTACCGCGCCACCACATGGCTTTGTGACACGGCATACCGGTCAGAAAATCATCCCTTCACGGCGTTTGATTGTCTGAACTCTCTTCGCTCTGCGTAACGGGGAAACCAATGTTGCGAAAGAAGGCCATCAGACAACAGTCGCAAACATCTTCATTGACTGGCACAGCGATCAACTCGGATCGAAAAAATTCCCTCTGATCCGCTTCGACCTTCGAGCAGACAGCGCATGAGATCTGACGCATCTCGTTAGGCAACTTCGCGACTCCTTTTGAGATTACCTTTGGCGGCACGGAATCGGGGCCGTTCCTGTCAAGCGTTCGAGAATTCGCCGGCCGCCAGGGTAACCAAGTCGTTCGGATGCTTAAACCTAGTTAGTTCTTCCGCCATCAAAAGCTCAGCATGATCGCGAGCGACATCCATTTGTCGTTTGCGATCGGCCGCACCTCGCGCGCTCGGCGTTCCGTCCCTGCTAGGCTTTGACAAGAACTTTCTAATTGCTCCGGCATTCGATAACAGTTGCGACCCCGGCTCTTGAGTTAGAACAATCAACTTCTCGCTGAGAGTATGGCCCTGATCATTCTGGAACCTAGCGAGGAACGCTGCGATGAATTCGATCGATGCGGATCCCGCGAGCGCTGCATACCTTCCGTTGAAATGCTCTGCCGTAACACTAGCGACGAGCCAATTCAGGAATTCGGTCGAGAAATCGAGCAAGATGCGATCGCCAGGGACCCATCCTGCTCGTCGCGTCGTAGCACTCACGATCGTTCGTCCACCAAACTCCGCGAATCTACCCTTCAAATGAGCGGGAAGCCGCATCGTGAATTTCTCGTTGTCGGCGCTCTCTTCAATCTCAATCTCAAAAAAACGAGCCGCGCGCCTAATGAATGTCGCGACGTCAATCGTTGTGTACTGGCCTAAGGACTCTAGATCGGGCGCCCCTGTAGCCGTTGCAAAGCTCAGGATATCATCTTGGATTAGCTTCGCTCTCTTTGCCTGATTCAAGGCTGTATCTATGCGATCCTGCGTGCGATCGACACGCCCACTTTGGGCTTCCTCGAGCAAGGTAGATATATCGATTCGTTCCAACAACTCGCCCAGAATGTCGGCGGCATAGCGCTCGTCGAATTCAGAGCCAACAGTTGCCATCTCCCGGACTATCGTTTCGAGCCGGTCAAACAGAATTGAGACGATCTCATTGTCAATCGTATCGCGCGCAAGAAAGTTTATGACAATAACTTGGTGCTTTTGGCCATAGCGATAAAGGCGTCCTATGCGCTGCGAGATGCGCGCGGGATTCCAGGGAAGGTCGTAGTTGATCATTATGTGGCAATCCCTATGAAGGTTAAGGCCCTCGCCGCCAGCCTCGGTAGAGATCAAAATCGGGTTGCCGCTCTCGAAGGACTTGATAGCATCCCTCTTCTCTTCAACTGTTTTGCTGCCATTGATGATCTCCGGTTTCTCACCGATTATCGATTGCAGCCGGTAGAGCAAATAAGCTTGGGTCGACCGATACTCCGTAAAGATCAAAACTTTCTTCTTTTGAACGAGTACAATGTCGCGGACCAACGCGACCAGAGCATCGCCTTTCTTGTCATTTCTCATGACTTCAGCAGCCTTCGCCATTAGATCGCTCAGCAGCTGAGTCTCCGTTTCGAAGAATGGGGTTCGCCCAGGTCCGCGCGAACGCTCTTCCAGCTGATCATCGCCCTCGACTTCGTCCTCGTCGCCCGCTGAATATTGCTTAATGTCAGCCTCATTTTGGGCCGTCAGTCGTTCAAGCCTATTCTTTAGCGCGATGTAGAGTGCAGCTATCGAGGAGGATGCCATCTTGCGGTAGATCGTCATGACGAACCCAATCGCCCGCCCCTCGGCGCCGCCAAGTGTATCGCCCGCTCGGTAGCCCAAGCGAAGATAGGCTCGAAGCTGTCGTTCGAGCGCTTCAAATTCTGGATCATGGTCGATCGTGGCGCGCCGGACGATCACCCCTTTGAAGAGGAAGGTGCCATCTAGATCCACCGCGTCAATTTTTCGATTTCGCAGAACTATCTCTTGGACTACATCCGGTTCGGTCTCAATTTCCTCTATGGCTCTGCTCAGATCAGGCCGGACGAGCGTCAGAAGATTGCGAAACTTTCCTGTGTCGCCTTGGTGCGGCGTGCCGGTAAGCAAGACGAGCCTATCGGTCTTAGTTCGGAGTGCTTGTGCCAGCTTGTATCGAAGCGTCGAGCGTCCTCTATCATCTCGAGCAAGTCGATGAGCTTCATCAAAGACAATCAAATCCCAACCGCCGGCTGCTAGTAACATGCCGAATGAGGTTGAGTCGTTTGATCCGTCATCCTGGGAATCTCGCGGTTTTGCCAAGTCGAGTGAAACGATGACTCGTTCAAAAAGGCCCCACTCCTTGTGGTCTGAGATACGGAAATCAGAGCCGAAAATGAGGAAACGACGATCGAATTTCGAGAGCATCTCTTCCTTCCATTGGCGGGTCAGGCCGGATGGAACGACAAATAAGATCCTTCGTAGCTTTTGCCGACGCTCCAGAGCGGCGAGCAACAAGCCGACTTCGATGGTTTTTCCTAGGCCGACATCGTCAGCAATAAGCCAGTTTGTCTGGCCGGAATTCATGATGCGATGTACCAGGGATATTTGATGCGGCAACGGATCGACATCTAGGCGATCGAGCGCGCCAGTCGCCTCATTCCACTTGCTCAATGCGTGCGCGATGAGATTCAGCGAAAATCGCTCGGCACCGGTTTCCCCGATCGGACCTGCTCGCCGGTAAAGGAGCTCAGGATCCATGATCCTCCGCAGACGCTCGAAAGGCAGCCATATCGACTGGCCCGTTGCATGAAGCTGAACCAGGGCTTGGAAACGTGTTGCTAGCTCTCGAACGTGCAGTACAGTACCGGCGCCCAACGTCTCCCGGACGCCCGATAGAGGAACGTCCTGAACGCAGTGCCCAATCTGAAGTCCACATCCCCACTCGTCTGGGCCGAGTGTTGTCTTACCCTTTGGGCCAAAGTCGACCTCGATGGTGGGCCCATTCGCTGTCTCCCGCGTAGCTAGCACAACTCCAATTTCTTCTGGATTTGAACGTCTACAGACCCAGGCTCCTTCTATTGGAGTAAGTTCATCCATGGTGTGATTACTCGGCGGGAGCTTCTGGGGACGCATTTTGGGTTATGTAGGAAAGTGCCCAAGCATCGGTAGTTAGACGTACGAGCTGACCGGTGCGCGAGGCGCTTCCCAGGAACATGCCATCGAGAGAGTTGCCTTCGAAGCATGGCGGCGGCAAACCTCGCTCATCCTTTCGTCTAAGCTCCTCTGGAAGCTCGAGCGCACCCGCGGAGAAGGCTTCCAATCGAAAGGTTGCGTAGTCGATGAATGACCAGAACGCAGGATCCCCAAAGGGAACTAGCAGCCATTCTTCGTACCAGTCATCTTGAATGATGCACTCGGCGGGGAGCCCCTTTGCCATGGTCGCCAAACGTGCCGCTCTCGTCCACGTCAGCATCGCCTGCCCATTGTGGGGGATGAAGGGTGCTCCGAGCCTTGATCGGCGCATGCTCCAGAATTTGGAGCACTCGGCCCAGGTCAATTTGAGGTGAAACGCAGTAACGATCTCGTCGGCAGAAACATCATTGAGGGCGAGTTCGGACAACGCCCTGAACGTATTCGCATGATCGAAGTGCTCAAAGAGAGCGATGAACTCTCTCAGAACTGCCTGGCGAGCGTTTCGCGCGGGTACGTCGAGCAAGCTTAGGAGCCACCGAGCCCGTCGAGCCGAGAAGCTCTCGCTGTGCCCCCTCTCCCGAGGCAGTAGAAATGGATGCTCGGCAGCCCTCGCCTGAAACAGTGGCAGTTCGAGATCATCAAACCAGTTGGCCTCCCGCGTCCCGACGAAGAAACTGACTGTTTTGGCGGGAGGCGGTAGAGGATCCCAAAAGTCTGCGTGTCGCGAGCTCGGTTGGGACGGTTGGGATGTTGGTGGCGCTGGTTCGAGCGGGACAATGAGAGGGTCCCAATGGTCCTTTACACCACTGAGACCTGCTTCCTTAAGGTTGAAGTCTTCGGCCTTCCAAAAAGCAAGCATTGCCCCGTCTAGCGGCCGCCATTGCCTCGAATTCAGCTGAGCGTTCCGCCCTCCCAACGGGGATCATCCCTCAACGTCTGGCTGCACGCAAGTTGAAGCCATTTCGAGGGGCGCCATGCCGGCGCACTGCACGTTCCCCGTCATCTAATCCGTATTGGGTTACCGGCTTTGTCCGCGTTAAAGTATTGAGGTTGCGGACTAATGTTTCCGATAGCAGCTTGGGCATTATTGGGAGCTTCCGGCAAGCAGCATCACTTGCGCGGGCGTCGACCTGCCTTCAGAGGCCGAGGAGGCGCCTCGCCTTTGGCCGGCGCAACGAACAACTCTGGAATTGTCGCCCTCAAGGCAACTGCGAGCTTCTCAAGAACGGCGACAGATGGATTCTCAAGCCCCCGCTCAAGCCGGCTGACATAAGTTCGGTCGATACCGGCGTCCACCGCGAGCGCCTCCTGCGAAAGCTCGCGGTTCACGCGGAGCCGTCGAATGTTTCTGGCTACTAAAGCCTGCGCCTTCATATGCGCAAGCGACCATTCGTAGGTCTATCAAACCACGGACAATAGTGCTAGTAATCTGCTAAGCTCGCACTTCGATCGCCGTTGTTCGCAGGAAGCTCATGGAATGCGATTTGTCCCGCAGCAACATATCAGAGCGGCTCGGCTGCTGGACGCCAAGGCGAAGGTAGCGATCGGGAAACAGAAGGCACTCTTAGGAGCTCTTGCGGCAGCGCACCGAATACGGGCTAGGCAGCTGATGGACCAGCCGGACTATGCTTCCGAATCGCCAAGATTCGATCGCTGCTCCGATGCGGAAGCCTTGCTTTTTTTCAGAGCAGCGATAGCCCATTTGCCCTGGGACCAGTTTGAGCTCGCTACATTGCTGCCGGCACTGGTTGCGCATCTTGCTAGCCTAGGCATGGATGCCGACGAAATTCGAGAGTTGAAACCCTACGTCAGACGGTTCACCCGGCTACTGATCGCCGGCCGAAGGGCAAGATCTTCGATGCACCAAGCCGCGGCGACATACTGGAACGCAATTGCGGGAAGCCAGTCCCTCAAGACCGAATGGGCGCGACAAATGTTTCCGCTCCAGCAAGAGGACATGGATCTGGCCCTGGAAAACGAGGAGAAGCGACTTATGCGGGAAACCAGCAATCCCGTATTGGCGAGCGCTTACCTCAAGGTCATGCCCTTATTATGGGAGAGCGCGGCAATCTCGAACTACCTGAAAGACAACCCGGGTTTGCGGGCGGCGATACCACCGATTGAGAGCATCGCCGAAGCGATAACCATGGCGCGAAACGATTTTCGTTTGACATCGCGGGAGCTGATGAAACTTGGCGAAATGCTCAAAGATCTTCCCACTCCCAACCCAGCACTCAGCTTGGCGACCTCAATCATCAGCGACTACATGCCTCCAGTCAAACAGTGTCGCTATCAAGCTGAGACGCCCCGGATTGCCAAAGCGCTATTCCGCCCATCATTCCACCCTGAAATCTTGGTGCACGTGATAGCAGACTCTGACCGTACCACTCTGGAGTTGACATCTTCCGAAAGCATCTTCGCGCCCCAGTTCACTTACAAATGCGTGGTTGCGCCAAATTGCGCGGCACAATTCTGGTCAAAAGTGGATGCAATGTTGGCTGCGCCGTTCAATAGCGAAACGCGGATTGGCTTGGACGGAGCCACGATCAAGGTCGACTGTGAGTCGCCGTCGGGAAGCGTAAATTTTGAAGTGTGGTCTCCGGATTCTACGACAGACGCAGGTCGACTGGTTGGCCTGATCTACGATCTCGCCTGGAAGGCTTCGTCTACTCCTTCGGCGATCGAGTGCCTCGAAAACCTGCGCAACTATTTGCGGGACTAACTGCCGGCTTGGACCGTTAAGGATCATCGATCACCCGCCTGCAAGCAACGGGCATGGAGGGGGCTGGGGCTCGGGCCGGCGTCGCCATGACTCTCCACCCTGCTTCAAGAGGGACTGTCTCGGTGGTCTCGTGTGATGGGGAAATCGTAGTTTCAGTGGCGCGCAGTCGATCTCAGGAAACGGCTGCGATACGTTCGCAAGACGATCACCATTAGGAGCCGAAAAGCCTCATCATCCGTTTCGCTTCCCACACCTCATTAGCCTCCGTTTTTTTGAAGCATGTCCATGCTGTTCCAAAAAGAACGGCATGCCCACAGGTAGGTGGCGCCCGCAAAGTAGCAGCAATTCGATTTCGGCTGGCGAACCTAGCTCTGTGTATCTTATTGTACCATCCCGCAGTTTTTCCGTTAAACCCGAGTTCGCCAGCATCTCCCATATCGAATTGCTGTCGGCCGGACTGGATGGTAAACTAGTCTGACCAGACATAGCTTGGTGTGCGAGCTGGTGGAGCCTGCGTATGCCGTCGTGAACCACTAGGTTTTCTCCACCTTCCCAATAATTGCTTGGGCACCCGGTTCAAGATGGATGTGCTCAACTCGCATATACTGCGAGCTCCCATTACGAACGCGGCGCAGAGTCTCGACTTGAGCGGTAAACGCATTCAGCAGCCGAGCTGCGGCCGTCGCCATTAAGGACACGTGGCGGTCACCACCATACGCGCCGCCCACCCTATTCAAGACGGCCATTGCGGCTGCGTGCGTGCAGGCCATCTGAATCGCCAGCGCCGCCTCCATCTCATTCTTGGGCTCCGCCGCCTCGACGAAAGCCAGCACCGCGTTGACGCTGATCTCGGAAATGCCGCCCGACGGCATACGCGAGGCGTTCTGGATCTGTATGAGGGTCGCATTCACGAAATCGCTCGATGTCGTGCCCAATGCGGTCTTCAATCGGCCCCACCAGCGCTGTTCGTCCCCGTCTGGCGGATATGGCTTGGACAGATCCGAGTTCACGCGACGCAGCTTTACGCGCGTACGGCTGTTGGATGACTTCGAGATGTTGGCAGGCTGAGGTAGCGTCTCGGTCACTTGTCTGTTTCCTTCATGGGTGTTGATCAGGTCCCGCGCCCACTTGCGCTCTTTCACAGCTTCGCACGTGAAGAAGCCCTCCTTGAAGTTTCCGTTCTTCTTGCCGTGAGGTGCGCCGGGGCTACGTCCGCCATGGATTCGGCATCGCGTCCGCCCGCGGATAGCCGGACATTGACACTGCCCGCCTGCTCGCGTCTTTGCACCGCAACGAGCCGAGCCGCGCATGTTGTTGAGCCGCTCATCCTGGTTCATGGGGTTGATCTCGATCTCGCTTGACCCCCTACAGCGCACACAGCGCATTTTTTATAGAAGGGCTGGCAACTTTTCGAAGCCTCGTTGAAAAAGTGCGCTGTGTGCGCTGTGCGCTGTACTTTATGCCGGTACCCACCACCGCTTTCCTTTGGAATCGGTCCCGGCTTTCTCGCGCTTCCATTTCAGGGCGGTCAGGATCGCGGCGATGCGGCGTTGATCAGCGGTCCCGATACGCGAAGTCTGAAATTTCAGTGCGAAGCGGGCCACGTCTCCGATTGTGACCTTTTTCTCCTTTTGTTTTTCCAAGTATTCTGAGATGCCCTCTTCCCAGACGTCTCCTTGGTAGCGTGCGGCCTGTTGCGGCGCGATGTGGTTGCGCTCGAAATCCCTATTGGGCCACCATTCTACACCTTGGTTGTAGCAGACGACGGCTTCGGCGAAGAGCTGCTCGCGATCGCGGGCCAGCGCGGCAACGTCGATCTTGCCCGTTTTGATCGGCCAGAAGCGACGCCCTCCCGTTTCATCGCGCAGGTACGTCTCTTGGTTCGTGGTGCCGATAAACATGCACTGCCTCTCTTCGTGCACCTCCTTACGACCGTAGCTCGGCCGATAAATCTCGCTTGTTCTGCTGATGAATGCTTTCAGCTGCGACGTTTCAGCGCGGTTCATGGCGTGCATTTCCGAGACCTCGATCAACCATTTCCCGCGCAGGTGCATAGAGACGTCTTTACCCGCGCCCAGCTCCGGGAGGCCGTCGCTGAACCATTCGCCACCCAGGACCTTGCATGCCGTTGATTTGAGAGATCCTTGCGCGCCCTCCAGCACCACCATGTAATCGGCCTTACAGCCCGGCTCGAGCACGCGCGCGACCATGCCAACCATGAACATCTGCCCGATCGCTTCGGTGTAGGCAGAGACATCCGCTCCAAAATACAGGGGGAAAAAGTTCTTCAGGCGTGGATTTCCGTCCCATTGCAAACCGCGCAACCACTTCTGCACAGGATGGAAGCGGCATTCGCGGGCTCGGATCTCGATCGCCTGATGCATGACGTCCTTGGTAAGGCGTTTCAAGCCAGCGCGCTGAAGACGTTCCTGCACGATGCCCACGTCGACGTCGGTGACCGGCCTGCGTGAGAAACCGGAGCTGCTGTCCAGCGCCTGCATCAACAGTTCCGAGCGGGCCATTTCGTCGTACGCAAATGCGTCAGACATGAGCGAGCGCAACGCCGTCAGTGCGTTCGCAAGCACGGGCAACGGCTTGCCGGTATCGCCAAGGATACAGTTCTTTAACCAGGCGCTCGGGTCGTTTTCACCCTCGTTAAGGCCGCTGGTCATGTTGAATTTCCCTTGCACGCAGGGGCCACCTTTGAGGAGATGAACGCCGCGGCCAAGCTCAGCTGTATGTACTCGACGCTATGCACCTCGGTCAGGTGATTGGCCTGGGCCGCCTCGAACAGGCCGTCGACTGCGTCTGTGCGGCTGATGCGGCCCTCGACAACCAATTTGGCGAGGCGTTCGCACTGACGCTCAAACTCGGTCAGCTTGCCGAGAGCGATCGCCCGCTTGGTGGCGATCAGCTCACTTTTCGTGGGCATCGGTGGGCCGGCCGTTTCGATGCGACGCTGTGCCAGCGTACTCATGCTAAACCACGCCCTGCTCGATGAGCTTCAGGACGTCGGCCGCGCGCCACGCCGTAATGCGCGGCCCGAGCTTGACCGGCTGGGGAAAACGGCCCGACTTGACCCCGGCCCACCAGGTCGACTTTCCGACCGGGATTGGTCCACAAGGTGCGAGGATGGATTTGAGGCGGACGAAACCTTCCTTCGGAAAGTTTTCAGAGTTGTTCGACATAATCTTAGTTGGCTCCAGGTTGGCCAACGAAGATCGATTTTGTCAGTTTTAGAAATTAGGGGGGTAATTCTAAGTTTTCGGCATGCCTGGGGGGCCATTGCGCAAAAGCCTGTCAATTTCCCCGCGGGTATCGCTGCACGCCAACAGATCTTTGCGCATTAGGTCGAAAGCCGCGCGCTCATCTACCGGCGCTCCGCGAGCCTGGTTTCTCCAATTCTTCAAGGTAGTTGCCGTTACTTCCTGATCCCCCATGACGCGCCAATTGCTGACTTGGCGTGCTACCCGGGAGGCGGCTTCATCCAGCGGATCACCCAGCTCGACCAATACCTCAAGGCAGACTGCGGCGACCGTGCTCGCGTGTTTCTTGAGCGCCGAGCGAGATCGACGGCCAGTCGCCGCATCGGGGTTAATGATCGGGTTGCTCACGCCTCGTTCGAGATCGAGGATCGCCCCACGCAGCGACAGCAGCGGCGCGGCGAGAAGTGGAGGCTGGTGGGTCACCGCGATGAATCGTGCGACGGCGTGGCAGGCCATGGCGATCCCCTCGCGCCCTGCGTCCTCCTTCGTCTCGAACAACTCGTTGGCGTAGTAAAGCCCTTCCAGAAGCTCGCGGTAGGCGTCCGGCAGGGATTTCTTTGGCGGCGCACCACGGGGACCCTTGTGGTCAACAATGTCAGCCATGTCGCACCTGCGGGAACGAGGTAACCGTTCCGGAGGTACCTTCGGTGAACCTCGCCCACGCCGCCATTAGCTCTCGCCTCTTTTCAAAGAGGTCGCCGCGCCGATAGGCGGCCTCAGTCTTGTCCTTCACGATGTGGGCAAGCGCAGCCTCGCACAGCTCACGAGCGAAATTGGTGCGCTCCGACGTCCAATCGCGAAATGCCGACCGGAAACCGTGCACTGTACAGTCCACCTTCAATCGACGGACCATCATCAGCAACGCCATGTTCGACATCGGCTTGTCGCTCGATCTTCCCGGGAACACGAATTCGCTGCCGGCCGCAAGCTCTTTGGCTTGGCCCAGGATCTCGAGGCAGCGTGGCGGCAACGGCACCCTGTGCTCCCTGCCCGCCTTCATCCGGTCGGCCGGAATGGTCCAAGTCGCCTGATCGAGGTCGACTTCGCTCCATTTCGCTTCCAGCACCTCGCTCGTGCGCGCCGCGGTCAGTATGAGAAACTCAAACGCCAGACTGGAGGTCGTCGGCTCGCCATCACGCAATCGCCGCACGAATGCCGGCACGTCGGTGTATGGAAGAGCCGCGAAGTGCCCCTTGCGCTCGGGCTGCCGCGGCAGCGCCTTGTGAATGTCATCGACGGGATTGTCGCCCGATCGGAAGCCTGCCGCCTTTGCCCAGTCGAGCACGGTGCCGATGCGCTGGCGCAGCCGGCGCGCGGTCTCGGGTTTGGCAAGCCAGATCGGCGTGAGCGCCTTGAGGATATCGGCCGTCTGCACCTGATCGACTTTGCGGTCGCCAAACGCCGGGAAGGCATATGCCTTCAGCGTATTGATCCATTGGTCGCTGTGCTTTCCGTTCTTCCAGGCTTGGGCATGCTCCTTGTGGACGGTCTCGGCCGCAACCTTGAACGTCGGCACCACTTGCCGGGCCCGACGCTTTTCGGCGAGCGGGTCGCCGTCGTTGCGGGCGATCTTGCGATACTTCTCCGCCTGCTCGCGCGCATCGGAAAGCGACACCAGCTTCAGCCCGCCGAGGCCAATGTCACAGCGCTTGCCGCGCACCATAGTGCGCAGCTCCCAGCGCTTGGCGCCGGACTTCGACACTTTCAGATAGAGCCCGTTGCCGTCCGCGTAGCGGCCAGGAGTCTTCAAGGCCCTGACGCCAATGGCCGTCAGCGCCTTGTCCGGATGCTTCTTCGGTGTTCGATTCTCGATCGCTCCGCCCATTTCGAAATCCCACATTCGACCCCACAAAATATGTGGGATGTAGCGGGTTTCGGCAAGACCACCTTGGACAACGAATGGGGATAACTCTCTGCAGAACAGAGAGAAATCGGACTTCTCTGGATTGTGCTGGACGCCGATTTGGCGGAAGGGGTGGGATTCGAACCCACGGTACCCTTGCGGGCACGCCGGTTTTCAAGACCGGTGCCTTAAACCACTCGGCCACCCTTCCAGTCCCGGGAATGGGTGTCGCTTAACGTAGTCGACCGCGCAAGGCAACGCCAAGTTGGCGCAAGTGCTCAAACCTTTGCCGGCCGGAGCGCGGCGCGTTCCTTTTCCTGCACAACCTGTCTAGCTCTTCGGGCAATCAACCAGGACGGCACTCCGGATGTACTTGGTCCCCTGCCGGTCGCTGACGTTGCGCCCGAATTGAGGGCTGTAGTTCAGGTCGTAGCGGCACCCTGCCTGCATTGCCTTGTAGATCGCGCCCCGTTCGATCACGTAACTCCCTTGTGGGAGCGTCTTGAGGCGGACCTGTGTGATGGTCTGCTCCTGGCCGTGGTCCGGGCCGAGATAGGTAACGCGATCGGTCGAGCCGACCGACCAGACCACCGCAACTGCGCACATCAGTGAAACGGCGAAAGCAGCGACCAGCCCGAGTTGCGGTCGCTCGACGGAGTCCAGAAACGAGCTCATGCCGTTTCGTGTCGTTCCGGGCCTTGCGGTTCAAAGGCTCCCTCACCTTTGCGTCGCGCAATAGAAAGCGCGGCGCCCCGCGAAGAGCGCCGTCCTGAAATTCTTTGTTGTTTGCGTCTAGCTCAGTAGCCGCAGGACGCGCAGTTCATCTGCACCGGGGCGTAATAGGAATAACCCGGCGAGACCATCTCGACGCGCTGCCGGGTGGCGTATTGCGGCGGGATGCGCTCGTACTGGACGCTGGGCGGCGCGACCATCACGGTCTGCGGCACCATCACGGTGCGGTACTGCGCCGGCGTGCGGTGCGCGACCACGGAGCCGGGCGAGACCATCACGGTCTCGTCGACGGTGCGGTATTGCGGCGGCACATATTGTTGCTGGTAGCAGGTCGTGCACGGCGGCGGCGTGTAGCAATTGTAGCAGCCGGCGGAGGCCGCGCCCGTCATGGAAATGGCGGCGACGGCCGTTGAGAAAACGACAGCGAGAGTACGAGACATTGCGGTGGTGCCCCAGTTGCCCGAAACGGATCTGCGAAGGTCGCGGGAGTATACGGCGCAAAACCTTGCCTTGCCGAACTTCGTCGAGGCATCCTTAATGCGAACGATCGATCGCGGCGGAGCGGTAAGAACTCATTGACCACGCGCATTAACGCGCGGGAGGTTTGCGCGGGGGTGCGCATGACAGCGAGTCCGCGATCGGACATCGCCGCGGCACTCGTTCGAGCATAATTTGCAGTTCATCCTCGTTCCATGTTCGAGCTTTCAACGCCTCGCTGCTCTTTCCAGAAACTCCAACAGCGAGGGATCGGTCTCCTCGAGTTCGACGAAGCGACGGCGCAGCTCATCGGCGATTTCAGCGGTGGCATCGCGCGACCATCCCTCCGCAGTATTGAAGGCCACGATACGTGCGGGATGGAGATATTGCCCTTCGGCGAGATGTCTGAGCAGGGTCGCGCGATTGGCGTCCTCCTCGGCCGTCTCGCACCAAGCCCGGCCCAGGCGGCGGCCGAAATCATCGAGCACAAGATAGACGTCCCGGTCTGTCGTGATTTGCGGCACGAGTGATGGAGAATGACTCATGGCTAACTCCGCTATTGGCAATCCGAACCTTTGCGGACGAACCTCGATACGGCGACCGCCTCGGCTGAATTCGGAAAAATGGATTTCGACGATTTTTCTTAGGATGGCACGATTAAATAAAAATAAAAACAAAATTAATAAAAATTAAATAGCAAAATGTGGACAATGCACTAAGTTGATGATGCCTGGCGGGCGAGCCCGCACGTCGGGTGCCCACTGAGCAAACGGCTCCCGCTCCCACCCCAACCAGCCCCACGCCCTAGGGAGGCGGGGGCCGTTCTTTCCCGATCTCCGTTCCGGCTACTTCCTGCAACGGCGCATCCGGGTGGTCGCACGGAGCCGCGAGGCGTTCCGAAGATCGCCGATCCAGGCCAGTGGCGCCGATGCCGCCTACTTCGGACGCCGCTTGACCTCGCGCACCGCACCGCGCGCGGCACTGGTGGTGAGCGCGGCGTAAGCCTGCAGCGCGGTCGAGACGTTGCGCTTGCGGCCTTGCGCCTGCCAGGCGGCATCGCCCTTCGCCTCCTCCGCGGCGCGGCGCTTGGCGAGCTCCTCGTCGGAGACCTCGAGGCTGATGCTGCGGTTCGGGATGTCGATGGCGATGATGTCGCCCGTCCGCACCAGGCCGATATTGCCGCCTTCGGCGGCCTCCGGCGACAGATGGCCGATCGACAGGCCGGAGGAGCCGCCGGAGAAGCGGCCGTCGGTGACGAGCGCACAGGCTTTGCCGAGGCCCATCGATTTCAGATAGCTGGTCGGATACAGCATCTCCTGCATGCCGGGGCCGCCGCGAGGGCCTTCATAGATGATGACCACGACCTCGCCGGCGACGACCTTGCCGCCCAAGATGCCTTCGACCGCCGCGTCCTGGCTTTCGAACACGCGCGCTGGGCCGGAGAATTTCAGGATCGAGGCATCGACGCCGGCGGTCTTCACGATGCAGCCGTCCTGCGCGAGATTGCCGTAGAGCACGGCGAGACCGCCGTCCTTGCTGAAGGCGTGCGCGAGATCGCGCACGACGCCCTTCTCGCGGTCGGCGTCG
>Ga0214543_1005682_pt1 | contig 22714 bp, 8 predicted proteins | sample CNSS2metaG_FD_160094 | JGI IMG/M metagenome (GOLD analysis project Ga0214543, IMG submission 160094) | Root nodule microbial communities from cowpea collected in UCLA plant growth center, Los Angeles, California, USA - CNSS2 | ecosystem: Host-associated > Plants > Roots > Nodule | place: USA... | reverse complement strand
TTTTTTTTCTGGAATTATTAGAGTGTATCCAAGGGAAAACAATGGTTTAGGGTACGTGCGGTGAGTACGTTGATGTGGCATTTGGGCACATGCTATTATTGCTCCTGTGGACATGGTAATTTGTTACGTTGTGATGGGAATTGCTTAATGAGGATTGGAGGGCGTGAAGTTCATAACTGTGGTTGGTGAGAAAAAGGACAGATTCAGGTTGAGTGAGAATGGCGGAAGGGACTTTTTTTCGGTTGTTAATGGTGAAAATGGGGCGGGCGATTTTCTCGTTATTTCAGCAGATATATTTGTCAGTGATTTTTTTTTTTGTTGTATTCTTGGGTTGGGCGGTGGGAAATGATGGGGGAAAAATAGGTGAATCGCATGCCAGAGAAATGCTAAAATTGGCTTTCGTGCAAATAGTTTTAGTAGTCCCTTTGTTTAAGGGAGGACCGGGACGAGTAAAAAGAATGAAATATTCTTTATAGTTTTATGAATAAGAATTGGAGGTTTCCTTGTAATGTTATGTTTTGTGGAAGGTAGCTTATGGACATAGAGTGTGCCATGTAAGTGTACACGTATGTATAATTGTATAAGAATTTCATTAGAGAGATCAGTAAAAACTAAAAGTAAATTAGAGAAAAAAAGACTGAAGGAAACAAATTGCCATTGCGTATTGTATGACCACAAACCTCAGGTAAATACTAGTTTATGTTGTCTCATTCAGGTAAGCATATGATGGTTCGGTTGTTTTTACTTGAAGGTTCTTTTTGTTTTCTACATTGTTTACACCCTTACCTTATTTTGGTTCTGAAACATGAATATCTTTGTATTGTTGTCTCCTTCTGCTCATTGCAGCTATCAGTGGATAAAACGGAAAGGAAAACCTGCACCCAGGGAAATTGCTCCTATAATTGTATCCAATCATGTATCATACATTGAACCTATCTTCTATTTCTACGAATTATTTCCCACTATTGTGGCATCTGAGTCTCACGACTCCATACCTTTTGTTGGCACCATTATAAGAGCAATGCAGGTAATCTCATTTCTTGGTTACGTTTTATGTATGCACATTCACAAATACAAGTACACTTACCATTCAGCCATTTTCCATTTCTTCCACTTCTATGTTTTCAGGTCATATATGTTAACAGATTCTTACCATCATCAAGGAGGGAGGCTATCAGGGAAATAAAGGTAAAACACTTCTATTTGCACGGCTATTGTTATTTGATCTATATATGGAGATTGCTATCGCCTATCTATTCTCATTTACCTCTTTTGACACCCCTACTTTTTAATAAAATCTCTAGAAAAGTTTTGTAAAATATATTTGATGTGCAATAAAGTGTTTCCTCATTTTTTTCTTCTTCTGTTGGCCTTTGGAAGGTGTAGTTAAATATGTTATTAGTATAAAATGTGTTAATAAGTTAGGAAAAGTCTAGTTGTCCATAAAATCTTGAAAAAACCACGGACCGGGTGAGGGTTGAGCAAGTTGTAAAGTAACAGTGGCTTCAGATTGTGGAGTTGAATAGCAAGAATTATTCTAAACTAACTGGGCTGAACAACAGATATGCTGGGCATGAATTACTTTATATAATTTGCATGTTATCAATTTTATAAGCTATTTGATACAGAAATCTGCTTTTAAGGAACTGAATAACAGAGAAGGGCCTCTTGCGATAAATTTCCTCGAGTTTTATTATTTCCTGAGGGAACGACAACCAATGGCAGGAACCTTATCTCCTTCCAACTTGGTGCATTTATCCCAGGATACCCAATCCAGCCTGTAATTGTACGCTATCCTCATGTGCACTTTGACCAATCCTGGTAAATTATTTGTGAAAGCCCTTGCAATTCATTACTGTTGTTTGTAAGAATAGAATATCAAAATAATTGTTTTACATGCAAATTTGTTAGGGGTAATGTTTCTTTGGGGAAGCTTATGATCAGGATGTTCACTCAATTTCACAATTTCTTTGAGGTATACTCTCTTATGGATTGGGTTTTCTTAATAGAGTAATCCATCACTTTGAGAAACTTATTATGTTTTTGAAGTGACTTTGAACTTTTATATTGAATTGAGCAGATAGAATATCTTCCAGTTGTTTATCCCTTGGACGATAAGGAAACTGCAGTTCATTTTCGGGAGAGGGTGAGTTTTCTGGTTTTGTTGTGCAACTTTCATATGTTGTCAGAGGATTTTAATATTTACGCTCATATTTGTAAATGCTGAAAACAATTGTAACAGTATGATCCTTGAAATCTCTATTGGTCTATAAATTTCTGCTGTGAATGAGTTGAAGAAGGTTTGTCTATGGAAATCTTGGAATCTTCATTTACCTCTGGTGTTTTGGTTTCCTTATGAAGGGGTGAACACATTAAGGGTGAACTTTGATGTTAAAGATTGTAAAAAATTTATCTTTGAATTTTTTCATCTTATATTTCAAGGAGGCACTAATCTGATGGATTGCCGGGTCTAGGTCTCTAGGATCCATCTTTCAAAGTGATGCCAAGATTTAATGGGGATGATGCGCTTGCACACAGGATTCCGGTAGATGGAAAATTTGAGTGGTTTAGATATCGTGACTCACTAGTATTACAAAGTGCCTTTCAAAGTTAAAGGAAAATTCTACTGGTCAATTATTTGGGCTAGGAATGCTCCATGTTAGTTAATGTTTATAAATGGCATGCTACCAATACATTAAACTGAGATGATACTTGCTGAAGTGGATTAATGGATATATATATATATATATATATATATATATATATATATATATAAGGGAATTTGAGCAAATCTCATCTAATATTTTCTAAATATTGCATCCTTTTTCCCTTTTTATCTCTTCTATCACTGTCTTTTGTTACATAGAAGTATACTGGATGATTTGAATTTAATCCGTGTATTAGTTAGTATTTATTCAACAATTAATAAGTGGATAAATGCAGACTAGCCGTGCTCTTGCAACTGCAATGAATGCTGTCCAGACAGGACATTCTTATGGAGACACAATGCTTTATTTGAAAGCACAAGAAGCAAAACAGGTGTTTTTTCTATTGGTTTCAATTATATCTTGATTGTAGTCAGTTTATTTTTTTTCTACTTTTAAATTTGTTTGTTTTCTATTATATATAATAGTCAAATTCAAACATGAAAATCAAGTGTCAGGATGGTGTGCATTTATATATTATTGTGTATGTGATGATGAATATCCAGAGTTTCACATATTTAAAAACATTTTTATATTTCAGTAAATGTTGTCTACTGCATGTAATCTCTACTAAAGTATCAACATGGGTATCTCCCTTTTTTTCTCTTATCAAAATCCTAAGAGTAAGTCTCTAATCACCTACATATGTATTCGCTTACATTTAGAAGCCAACAAAAAGGGAAGAAAACCAAGAAGTTTGTCACAAGTGAAACTTGTGAAGAGACGACCAAGTAAACAAATCTAGCATACTATTTTTTTTACTTACTGTTATCTTCATGAAGATTGATGATTTCAATGTGCTGTGGTATGTGTGAAGGACTCCTCTTGCTGTCGAATGGCAATCTGGGTTAAACTGAAATTCTCTTGATGTGTACCAAAAATATTTTTGTTGGCTTGATATTAGAAATCTTTCTTGATGATAGAGACAAATGCCATGGATTTTGAATGCAGCAACTTGAAATTTCTACTATGAAATTGAAATTAAAAAATTTATATGGGAAATAGTTGTTGGCTAATCATCTCATTATTCTAATTGAGAGAACAAGCTGGTCAGTTTGTAACCTAGTCATGTTATTATCTGCTAACATCAATCCTTATCTCCGTCTAATTCTTTGTTACTACTAACATAGATAATACCCAACAGTTTTAACATGGCCACATGCTTCCATTGATGTCCTCCTTTTTCCTCGCAAGTTTTTGTTTATTTAACTATTAAACTGATGTTTAAATAAAATCAAAATTCTCATTGGTTAACTTATCTTTCTTTAAGCTTTACAGTCCCACGACTATTTTCTCAATCTCCATGTGTCCACTCTTGAAGTGACTTGCATATGTATAGGGGGATGCTTTGAGTTTTTTTTTTTTTTTTTTGATTAAATCAGTGTATTTCTTTAATTATCCACCTTAAGGAATAAAAGGTAGAGTATTAATGCAAAATATAGATACCTTAGGAATCTGGATTATGTTTAATATTCCTTTCTTTTACATCATTGCTTTAAAAATTTCAAGTTATGCTTAGCATTCCAATTTTGTTGTTGCTGACATTTTAACCTGATTGAATTTTTTCAGGAGAACCCCTCAAGTTATATGGTTGAAGTAACCAAGTTTGAAGCAGTGAGTCCCTTAAATAAAACAAGTTTGGATTGATGTTCTATTTCTAAATATACCTTTGACTTCTTTTTTTCTTTCCTGATATTCTCAAGTCTCTGGCAAATTATATTTTTTGCTCAGTTTGTTTAAGACTTAAGTTAGCTTTTGGGTTACACTTTTTAAATATGTTTCCTTTTTAGTATACGCAAATGCCACTGTAACCCTTTGTCTATGCCAGTGGATGCTATAGGTAACTGATAAATGGCCAAGATTGGCTCCATAATGTTTGAGCCTAATAGTAATCCTAGTGAAAGGGATAAAATATCATGTATTGTGGTATATTAATCATGGTGTTAGTATGACACATCCTATCTCGTTGACTGATATTCCTATGTGTTATTACTGAATAATAATAGAGATTTTGTACTTTTCAGTCATTTCATGTCAGCAGCATGGAAGTGGTGGACTTTCTGGATAAATTCTTGGCCATGAATCCTGATCCCAGGTACTAACGTCACATTCTTGTAAGTTGTAACTGTAGCTAACTAGAAAAACGTGTATTGCTCTAGTACTGTGGGAGGCTAACATTATTAACTGATATTTGGTGGTAAGCATTTGAAATATTGATGATAATCAGTGTTGAGTTTTTACTAGAATTGATGGTGTTAATACATTCCAAAACGAAATAACCTTCTTTGTGGACATGGTTGTTGAAATACTTACGGTTGCTAACTTCATGTATATCCTTGCAAGACGTCTCTTGAAAGAAATTCTTCACAGGAAGTCTTAGAAACCAAGAATTGAAATGAGAAAGAAAATAAATTTTGGACTGAATGTGATGAAAAGAACAAGAAATAGGAGAGCACTCTCTCCGAAGGTTTATCCTTTACGAAGGATCTCCTTTCAATTTACAATGTCATCAAATCTGAATTTCTCCTATCCTTCCCATATATATATATAAAATGGGAATCTTTAACCATAATCTATAAGGTACAAGTACGCCTAGTACCTCTCCATTGAGCTATAGAAACCTATTGCAAGCTAGTCAATCCTCCTGTCCGTGAGTATTGCTGGCAATTCTCAGCTAAAAATCTATCCATCCTTGCATTTGCATTTATACACATTGGGGTAAAGACATTAAAGTAAGATAATGGTTTTTGCATCCATGTTTTAGTTCAATATTTTTTTTTTGCTTTTTTTACTAGCAACTGTAACCTATATATGTTGTATTTGGTGAACTTTACCACTTGTATCATGGACTCTCTATCTTGCTTACAGTGGTCGTGCTCAATATCATGACTTCTTGAGGGTTTTAAGACTTAAGGCTTGCCCGCTATCTGCAAAGGTAAGTCATCAAATAGCTTGAAATTTCTTTAATATCGAGGGATTAAATCAAGATTTGATGTTGCGATCTGCATATCTTGTTACATTCTGTACTTCCATTTGCGTGACATGGTTTATGGTATATTATTATCAGAATGCTAAAAGATTTTTACTTGGAATTTTGAAATAAAGTTTTCTGCATTCAGTTTTTCTTCCTTTTCTGTGGCATTTTTTCAGCTTAGCAAAATTTATTCTAATTTCCTCTTTTTCATTTGTCTACTTTCTGTTGCCAAAACCTGAACTCGAGCGTGACTTGAGAGTTCACTTTGCTGCCTTTTTCATCTTATTTTATTATGTTTTATATTTTATTACAGATATTTTCATTCATTGATGTGGAGAAGTGTGGGACAATTACCTTCAGACAGGTAACTATCTGTGATGATGATGTACCACGTTTCTGTGCTATATAGAATATTGGAAGTAGCAAATAATGCTATGACATCTGTATGCACTTTTTTTTTTTTTGTGTGCAAAACCAATAACTGCAGCACAAGGTTCAAATTGTTCTTGTTTGATTACAACACTTACGTCTTGTGCACTCGCTTGTAATTGCATGTTGCTTCCAGTTCTTGTATGGATCTGCCCATGTGATGTCGCAACCAGGGTTCCATCAAGCCTGTGAAGAAGCCTTTGCTGGGTGTGGTGGTGCAGTAAAGCCCTATATTGTAGAACAAGAGGTATTGTAATCTTTCACCTTCCTATTCATTCGCCTTTACAAAGTGTATGGTTATCTCTAACATGTTTTCAATTCCCTTCAAACTCAGTTACGAGATTTCATCCAACCTGTTATCATCAGCTGGAATGCGGATGAGGTGATTTACATTTAATCTTCTTTCTCTGCATTGTTTGTCATTAAAAATTAAAATTCTTAAACTCTCTGTAGCTTGGCTGACTTAAACTGGTTACTTGTAGGTCAATGAACTTTTTATGTTATTTGATAACAATAACGATGGAAGAGTTGACAAAAATGATTTTGTTTCATGCCTTAGAAGAAATCCTCTTCTCATTGCATTTTTTACACCTCAACCAAAGCAAAAGGAATTTGAAGGTAATGGAGTGATAGAGATAGTGTGATGAATGAATCTCACATTTGATAAGATAGTCTGGCTTTTTAGGATGCTGTCTTTTTTGTGGACTACAAAGAAAAGAAATCAGTAGGGGATTCTTGGTGAATACATACAGTGTAGGGTGCAGTTGCCTCAATTTTTTTTTTTTTTCAATTTTTTTACTTTGCTCTGATTAATTACTCATGAAGCTTAAATATTATGAAGATCTGTGCCATCCGTTCTCTTTTTCTTTTTTCTTTTAATATTTAGCTATAGGTGAGTTTTCACAGGTAGATGTGAGTAACCTGGGTGTTGTGATCACACTGATCCAACATTTGAGTTTTGGTTCAGATGGGTCAGTGTGGTTCATGTAGAGTTTGAGCCATCGTGTCAATTTGTAACAAACATTATAACTGTAATTTTCAAAGATGTGAACATGATGAAAGTTGGATTTAGATTTGAGTCTCAATGAAAGACTGACATATGCTGCTTTAGAATGTTATCATAATTTCGTATATTTGTTATGTTGAGAAATAACTCTCAGATTAACAACCTCCATGCTTTAGAAATTAATATATAAGAATTAGAGTTAGCACATTCTCATTCTCTTACATTAGATGGAAAGAAAATAATATTGAAAGAAATCAAATATGTATTATCATGTTTTATTCTAAACAATGTTTATCCAAATGTAATCAAATATTATTTTAGTAATAATTATGTTAAAGTCTATTATTAGTATTACGTGTTAAAACTATTTAAATTTAAATTGGTTAAGAAATTTAAAATAGATCTTTTCTTTTTTAATAAATCATATAAAGGAATCATATAATAAATCGAAGGTAGATTTTTTTAATTAGCGTTGTATTAAATTTTAAACCCATCTTAAAACAATATTTTATTTTTAGGTAATTATGGTGAGTAATTTACATAAAAAAGTTTAGGCCACCCTTTATTTTAGCCACAAACCGACCCATAATTTATTGAAAGAAAAAGTGATACCAAACTTTTTCAATGAATTAAAATTATAATATATACGAAAATTAGCAACATAATATGTGTTATAGGTTCATTTTGAATTATGAAACGTTTGGATTATGATATATAATTTACATTATAAGTTAATTGTGCAATGTTGAATTAAATTTAAATTTTATTTTTTGAAATGATATTAAAATCGGATAAAGTTTGTACTAGTTAAGTTTGTTAGATTTAATGTACCACATATTACGAGTTTTATATAGTTATACATTCAAGATGTTTAGATGTTTAGTTAATAATGTGAGGAGTGTATTAAAAAGTTTGTTACCAAATATAAAATAAAATTATGATATATAACTGAATGTAAAATTTATTTTATAAATAACTTTAGTTTCACTTTCTTATCAATCATATAACTTTTTTATATATTAATTAATTTAAAATTGTAATTTACATATAAAGTTTCAAATTAGATTTTTTTATTAAATATCGAAATCTTGTTTAAGGAATCCAAATATTAGTTATTTTCATAAAACTTAATATAAAAAATTTTACTTTTCAAATATATTTTAACATTTTCATATAGTAAAAACTAAATTGCTATACCCAACACAATCCATAATCTTAAAAGATACATTTTAAAACAATTCAATTTCCAAACATTTAATTTTTTGTAAATTTGAAATTCCATAAATGATTTGTAACTATAGATTGTATCTAACCACCAAATTGACATGAATGAACTTGTCTCTCTTTTCCACTACACTTGCCTCCACAATTAGATGGAAAATCTTATTCAGTTAAAGTAAGGTATCTTCAACTTATCATCACCACCATTCATTTTTATCAAATGATGTGTATAAATGTTGATCACACAAATTATTACCCTTAACCATTAAATAAACCTAACCAATCCACTCATCCTATAATTCCAATGTCAACACACAAATACCTTACTTTTGTCATAATATATCTAATATAGTGGTAATTAAATTCATCATTATGAACTTATAATTTATTTCATGAGTTAGAATGATTTGAAAGATGTCAAAAATACATATGGTTGATTAAGTATTTATATGATGAATTGATATGCTATGTAAAAACAAAAATGTGGATTAATTCACCCGAGAAAAGGGGCAAGAGAATTGTTTGAGATGTTCTAAAATTACAATTTTAAACCTAAAAACTATTTTATCACTTCTTCAATATTACTAAATAGAAATATGCTGTTAAAATTTTATATATTAACTATGGTAATATTGACAAATTTGTTTTATAGTAAAGATTGAATAAGTTAAAAATGTAAATATTTTAAAGTCTTAAATATTAAATAAATAAATAATTAATAAAATTTCGTAATGAAGTTTTTGATTAAGTTGATTGATAAAAAAAAATAAATAACGATTAATGACTGTATTATTTCAGTCGCAACTGGTTTTGTGATTTAATATTAAATTGATTTTTGTGATGGAAACTGTTTCGGTTGCTAATTTGTATTTGAACATTTCAAATATCGAAAAAAACAAATTGGTATGTATGAAAGCATTGATTCTTCTACTGAACTATTTCGATGGCTAAACACTTGTACATAATACAACTAATATTATTTTTTCTATTTCTTTGCTACATTTTTATAAAACATATTTTTTGTTAAGTAACATAAAACATAGTTATGACATGTCAGTTTTATGATTATTTTTAATATTATTATTTATATAGTTTTTCGTGTCATGTCATTTTATGTTTACTGTTTATATTTATCATTCATGAAATGTTTAAGAGAATATTATTTTGAATTTAACGTGTTATATTATTATATTTTAGCATAAAATAAAAACAATTATATCCCTTTGAACTAAATCTTATAAATGTTAAGTTTTTTAATCAAAATTTCTCATAATTGTTATGTTTACTAAACAATGCTTTTTTATCAACAAAAACTTAATTTAAAAAAGTATCAATTTGAATATATGATATTAATTGTTAAATATATTCACAAGAATTAAAATTAAAGTTCAAACTACAATATATAATATATTTTAATCAAATAAAATTTAAAATCAACATATGCAATAAGTAATATTATGTTTAAGTATATGTGGTGTGGATATATGTATGGAGTTAGAACAATCATAACAAACTCTATTTTATTTTTTATATAAATTATTTGTCTTCACTTATGTTATTATTGTCATGTGTCCTTGTCATCTTTCTCCTTGTACAACCTTCAAATGTAGGTATGACACTTTTTTTTTCTGTCTTTTTTAGTTTTCATGGTTAGGGTTTGCTTCTTCATGTTTAGAGAGAGGGTGGGTTTGAAAATTCAATGTTTTTATTGTATCCTCACAATTTATTAGATAATAATTAATACAATTGTCATATCTTCATTCTTACTATTCATATTTTATGTATTTCTCTTTTGTCTTTGTTCATTATTCCCCTTTATATATTTATATATATATATATATATATATATATATATATATTTATTTATCACTTCTCAACGTAGAGAAATATTAACAAAATGGTAATTTGTCCTTCGGTCGGTCATGGATATGGATATGAGATTTTGTTTTATGATATGATTTTTGTAGGGTTTTTTTTATATAGGATTAAATATATTTTTAATTCCTAAATTTTGATAAGAAATTAAAATTCATATTTATTCAAAATTTTGATATATTTTAGTCTTAGATTTTAAACTATGAATAAACATAATCTTTTTAACTCAATTATGCTCAATTTTTTTTATGTAGTTGAAATATAAATCTTTTTTTTAATATGATTAGGTTAAAATGATCATATCCATTTATTTTTAAAATTTGAGAACCAAAATATATTAAAATTTTGAACAATAATGAATCTCAATTTCACATCAAAGTTAAGGAAGAAAAACATAATTAACTCTTTTATATATATATATATATATATATATATATATATATATATATATATATATATATATATATATATATATATATATATATATATAAGTGAGAGCTTCAAGGTTAAAACTAAATTAAACTTACACGAGTTTTACAAAATTGAAACTATAATTTATTATATCTAGTCCAATCATGCCATTGTAGCTTAATTTGTAATTTTAATGTACTAATCACCCTAAGTGTGAATCAAATAACTTGTTAAGTTGAGAAAGCTGGTTGCTTTTGTGGTGGATAATCTTTTTTAAATTGGATTTGTTGAAATCAAGATTAATGATCTTCATAATAGATATTAAACCATAAGAGAGATGTACAACAAAACAAAAAACTCTTCCACCAATTAGTGAAAAAGATATACTTTGTTTTATTTGAAATGCAACTTTCTTCTACTCCCAAACAAGATTAATGAAATCAAGTTTGAAAAAAGTACGACTTGGAAGTTTATAAAATTATAAATATCTATGTTTTGATGTACTATGATACTTTTATGCATCATGATTTTATCATTTTTTTATTCTTTGCTTGGACCAACGAATTCTAAAAAAAAACATGTTCTTCATTACCAGATTTTTTTTGTATCAATATATTGTCATAAATTTTATATTTTTGTGATCTACGTTTGTTTTGTAAAAGTGAAAACAATAGTATAAAAAATCTTAAATTGGTGACCAATAATAAACTTAATCAGTCGCTAAAGGACATAACAAATCTTACTAATCAATAAACTTAATTAGTCTCTAAATATTGCCAAAATAGCATTATCGCCATTGAAATTGTCAAATCAATCGTCTAATCTATCACTAACCAACACCTTCGAATGGTCACAAATTCAGTAAATAGAATTTAATCACTTAATTAATCAATCAATCTATTGCCAAATTGTAGTCACTAAACCAATTAGTCTCTAATTTAATCTTTGAGTAGTAGCCATTGATTCTCTCGTTTACCTTAAATTTGTTATAGTGATGGATACAATTTTTTTTTTCTTTAAATTGGTTACTAATGAAATTAATTTATTAAATATAACTACTCACAAATTAGTCATTATTACCTATTTTCTTATTGTCATGTAAGATTAAAATTTTGATTTGATATAACAAAAATATTAGAATGTGTGATTTTTAATACATAATTATAAAACAATTTTATACAAAACTAGAGTAAATTTTTTGTGTAAATTTTTATGAACCTTAAAAAGTTTAAATTAGGTGTTTTTTTTAGTATAGTTTGAATAGACTAAGCCACTTAAATATTAATATTAAGTTGTTATTGAGGGACAAACAAACACAAATGATGATTATTGAGACAAACCTGAGTTATGTATGTAATGAGATAAAGAAGGGCTCTACACTAGTGCAGTAAGGGCTTTTGCCCCCGGTTGTTTTTTATATTCTGCCTCGATTTTAGAACCGAGGCATATTGGGATGAGGCCAAAAGGGTTGATTTTTGGCTTCAGTTGTCAACCGAAGCCATAAAGGCCTTTTTCTGCTCCGGTAACCGAAGCCATAAAGGCCTTTTTCTGCTCCGGTCACGCCTGAACCGAAGCCATAGATCTGCTTTCCAGATCTGCTTCCTGGCATTCCAGATCTGCTTCCCGACATTCCAGATCTACTTCCCAGCATTCCAGATCTGCCGGATGCGCGTTTTAGTTGGCTGTGTGAACGTCGTTTATGCAGATCTGTGTTGATGATGTAGTTGCATGAGGTAGATTCTCCGGAGAGGCTTCGTGTGAACATGGAAGAGTGCTTCGTCAAAGGTGTTCGACTCCAGGCGCGGTGGTGGGCTGCGTTTCGTTCGACTCTAGGCGCTGCAGTGGAGGTTTCGTTCTTTTCCTTCGAGGCATGGTGGACCTGCTGCGTTTTTCAGGGATGAGGTGCTGCAATGGCTTCGTGAATGGTGGCTGGTCTGATGGAGGTGCAGGTGGCTTGGAGAGAAATGGAGCGGCAGAGAGAAATGGATGAGGAGATGGAGGTGACGAAAACCCACGAACGACGACGGCATCTGGTCGGCGACAACGTCAGAACTGGTGGTGGCAGAGGGCGGCGCGACGTTCGTGCAGAGAGAATTGGGGAAAAAGATGAATAATGATCAGGGTTCGCGAATTGGGGATTTTAACAGGCTTTATGGCCTCGGTGAAAGGGGACCCGAAGTCAAAGGGGGCGGTGCTGATGAAATTATTAAATTAGGGTTTCTGGGCAGGGTTATAGGCTTCGGTTTTATTTCAACTGAGGCCTAAAACACCACAATATTGCCTCGGTCCAAAAGCACCCAAGGCCAAATGTGTTTTCGCTGGTGGCAATTTTAAAATTTTCATTTCTGGGCTGCCTAATAGGCTTCGGTTCTTAATGAACTGAGGCCTAAAACTGCTTACGGCACCGGTTGTTTGTAGAACCGAAGCAATATAGGTTGATGAAATTGCAAAATTGCCACCGCCTCCTTATAGGCTTCAGTTCCGCTATAACCGAAGCCTATAAGGCGAGGTAAAATATCAAATCTACACTAGTACTAGGAGATGATATAAAGTGTTGTTAAATATATAGAATATTTATTATAATATGTATTCGAACCTAAATTGACTTGAGAGTCGGAATATCTTATTTAATATCATCCGAACAGTTTGGACGATTTAGAAGATTGAAAACTCACGAAAACAAGTAAAGCACACGTGTTCATCTGGACTTGTAAAATTAATAAGTATTTTATGAGATATTTATAAAATAATATATTTTATGATATAATGATTTATTATAAGATTTTATTATTTCTTTAAGATATTACAATATAATATCTCATTATATAATAATTGATTATCTAATATATCAAGATATCCTATTTCATTTTCTTCAAATAACAAAATCTCTTTACTCATGGTCAAGGAAGTTTATAAATATAATTTTATAGTAAAATTTTGTAGTGTACGAGTGGTGTAGTTAGCAATAAAGTTATGGGTTTTAAATGGTTGGATTCAGTTTAGACAGAAAATTAAAAGAAGAGAGGTGAAGGTTAGAGGGATAAAGGTGCCATTTATGAGAATTTCTATTCTCATTTCCAAAACAAGAAACTTAACCATAATTCTACTTTTTTTTTTCTCTTCTCCTTCCCTTTCATCTTCTTCAAAGATTCCAAGTTCTCATCTCTAATTTTCTTATGCCTCCGATAGATCAAGTTATTAGTTACTTAACTAGTAAGAGTTGAAGTATTTTCTTTGACCAAGTTCTCTTAAAGGTTTTGAATGAAATTGTTTTAGGTTTTTGTGGGGAGAAATGGAAGTTCTAAATATTACATCTTATGGGTATTTAATATTTAAGACCTTTTTAGCTGATCAAGGTGCTATATTGACATTTTGTTTCACCCTTTCTTTACATTTTCTAGTTTTTTTTTTTTAGATCACAAGGAATATTAAGGTAAGTAAATCCAACTAGCATTTAAATTTTGTTTTAGACATGGATAACACATTTGGGTTGCATGTTGGCATATACGATTTTCATGTGTTGAAAATTTAAATTAAGTTGATGTAATTCTCAAATAGATGGCTTTTTATGATATGTGAATACATGGTTATTTTAATGATTGATGTGGATGCTAAATTATATATGATGTCTTCAAGCGTGTTTTGGATCATAAAAAGTTATAAGACTAAATGATTGGCAAGAAACATTTGCATCGATATATTGAAGCTGAGATGTTGAGTTTAAATTATAAGTGAGTTTGAATAAATTCATACAATGACTTTGAAAGTTGGAATTTTGGATATGTTTTGAGTGCTCAAATTTTCATTGATCTTAGTAGTTAGATAACTTGTAGTCGATGATGAAGTACATATTTAGATATGTGTATCTATACAACACAAAAACAACACCAATCATTCGATGTGAATTTCTTCATAAATTATGTGTATGCTATCAAAGGTTTGAATCAATGATTTCAATTGAAAAAGGAACTCATCAGTAAACTCAAATTTACTAACGAATTTTACCGATGAATTTTAAGATTTAAATTATCGATAAATATTTGCATCGGTAGTTAATCTATCGGTACCGATGAATATTTCCATGAATAATGTATCTGATGGTAAATTTCGTTAGTAAATTTCATCAATAGTTTAATGTATCTAACAGTCAATTTTTTCGGTAAATTTTGTCGGTAATTTATAATTTCTATTATAGATGGATTTTTTTGTCAATAAATTCATTGGTAAAATGATCGAAAAAATTATCACCAAGTCTAATGAGATTTTATTTTTATATATTAAGGAGAGATGAGTGATAAAAAGAAGAGAAGGACAAGGAAAGGAGGATGAGGAAGAGGAATATGAGGAGGGAAAAAAGAAATAGGAAGCGGAAGAGGAGGAGGAGGCTAATAATGAGAGTGGTGCATCATTGGAGGTGGCGCGGTGACAGCTCGATGATTGTGGTGGCTGAAGTTAGAGGAGAAAAGGAGGAGGAGGAGCACAAGGGAGTGGCAATGGACGTAGTGACAAAGGCAGTGGAAGCGAGGCGAGAAGGAGAGGAGGAAGAAGAAGAAACAAGGGAAAAAAAAGGAAGATGAGGAGGAATTATACTCAATCATGACATTTACCAACATATTTTATCGATAGTCAGAATTTGCCATTAAGTACCAGCGGATAATTACCGATGGGTAAGTGGTCATCGATAATTTCCAACGATTTTCATGATTCGGTGGTGAAATTTATCAACGACCATTTTATTGACAAATATTTTGCCATTAGTAAACTTGAATCATTGATGAATTTTGTCTACTATCGACGAATTGTGTTTGTCAGTAATACACAATTTTCTTGTAGTAAAAGTACCACTTTAAGATGAAGATCTTATCTTTGTCTTCGTAATGAGCTTTTGAAGAATCAACACTTGCTTCTTATAAGATATTATGATAAGATTAAAAATATAAGAAACCATCCTTAAAAGTGCTCTCGCAAGTTCAAATTTGCATATATCTCGAAAGTTATTTACAAAAGGTGATGATGGATATTTATAACCAAAGCCATCCAAAATTTACAATTAAAAGATACCTAAATGCACTTATAATGACATGTAAATGTTAGATCTAAATCTCTTAATGTGTTGGACAAAAATCAAAGAAGAAAAGGGATAAAAAAGAAAAGGAAAGGAAAATTTGAATTTCAAAAGTTTCTGCATCTAGATAAAGGGTTAAGATCAATCTCATATTTTTCATTCTTGTGTAAAATTCCCTATGCTTGCCTCACATTGACTTCACATTGTTTCCTTTCATCTTCAATGAAAATGAGAAGGTATGAAATATTTGGCAATTTTTTCTTTACCTCATCCTTGCACCTATGATTCTCTATTTGTACTCCTCTTGACCACACTATTTAATAATATTTGGGCTTGCAAAAGTCTAACTAAAGTTTATAATAAACATTACAAATTGTACTTAAATACAATAGTTTATTCTTAAAATTAGAAGACAAATTACTAGTAAGAAAAAAGTACAATGAAAGTAAATGTTAAACAATAACAATCAATGTAATTTTTTTTCTATAAATACAAATAATTTATTTTATTTACTAATAAAGATCTTTCCCATCCAAGCACTCATTGGGTATAATTTATACATATTTCCTTGGATTAAATTAATGTATCAAATGATATATTTACATTAAATTTGAGAAAATTTTGAACAAAATTCAAAATAAGTAATCAATATCTTATTGCATATATTCCTTAAGTGAGATAAGATAAAGACTGAGATTAAGGTTTCAAACCTTAGAGCTCATCACTCAAGTGATCAAGTATCACTCGGGCGAGGAGGGATAAGATAACTTAGTAGTTAGATGGAAGGGAAGAGAGAGAAAGATCGTGGGTTTGAATCCTCTATTAACAATTTGGAGAAATAAGTTTGGTTTGATGAGTTTAGAAAGGAAAGTGAGAGATGGGTTTAACTCCCCTACTAACAAAAAAACTAATAACTAACATTTGTCGATGACTTTTTATTTTTTATTTTTTATCAACAACAAAAAAATATTACTGGAATAAATATGATGCTTTATCCAAAAAGTTTATATACACAAGAAAGTATAAATAACAAGCACAAGCAGTACAATTTCTACTTCCAAATCATTGAGACTTTTCAATAAATAAACAAGTTCATTGTAAATCAAAATCACAACCTTGATTGTTTTTGTTATCATTCAAATAAATACAAATGAAGAATAATTAGGTTGGTGACAAGTATAAGTCCATTACAAATTGTATAAATAGAGGGTCCAAGTAAGGTAGTTTGTTACATTGATTGTTGCATTAATATTTGAACGTTCAGACCCTTTCTGACTTAAGTATCAGAGTACCTTTTGTAGGTGTCATCCCAGCACTACTACGTGAACAAGAGTTTTATACTATCAAACGAACTAAGGATAACCACAAGCAAACAGAGTTAAGGGGAGTGAAGAATTGAATTATCTGGGAGTTGTTGGTACTTGACTAGCTAGTTTCAACAATACTACTGTGATTGTTACAAATGTACGAGATCAAGTGATTTCTTGGTCCTCCACAGGTACTTGTGGATTCAAGGGTACACAAAGGGGAACACCTTTTGTCGCTCAAACCGCACTAGAAAATGTTATTTGAACAATATAAATCAAGGCATACAACAAACAAAAATCATGATAAAAGGGTCTGACCTCGTAGGAGATACAACATTAAAAGATATTCGTACTAAGTGGTATAATATTAAATTTTATACGAGATATAACTATTATGTCACATAATAGATATAGGTCTCCTAAAAAAACATATAAAACTAAAAATAAACATGAAAAATAGTTCAACAGAAAAAAATAAAATAAAACAAGTCAAGAGTTTGATCAAAATAATTACTATGTTTCAAGAAAAATTAAGATTTTGTAGTATATATATTATTTTACTATGTTGTATATTATTTTATTTTCAATGTGAAGTTACAAAATGTTGCTCTCAAACTTGATATATAGCATGATGGTGATGAAGGTAGTCTACTATGAACCATGGAAAGGAATGCATGTGACTTATATTGGATTTGTCTCCTCAAATAACAAGAATAGTGTTTTGAGTACCTTGTTAGAGTGGGATGTGACATGTATGACCATCATAAACTGAAGCAATGTCATAACATGTTTACACCATGATTGCATAATAAATAGCTAAAGTTTGCAAAGCTGACACATTTATTTCTTGTGTCCATTTAGACAGATGAGAAAGGGTATTGGGTGGTAATTTTGGTCATCATCATTATTTTTCTTACAGATTATTAGACAAGAATGATATGCATTGGCACATGCCACCAATTTATTGAAAATCTATAAGAACACATACATAAAGTTAAAGTTGGGAAAAATACAAAGATACAACTAATTAAATCCAAAATAAGTCCACAAGATAAGGCTATGACAAACATAATAATGTGACATTGTTTCTTAAGTAAGAGGTCACCTTTACACTATTTTAGTGAATCATTTTCTTAGTTGTCAATTAGCACAACTTATGACAATCATTTACTTGTTTGGATTGAGTAGAGGTATTATTTAATGATATTTTTTGTTTCAAGAAAAAAATATAAAATTCTTTTATTATGTACTAGTTTATGTATATACTATTCGTCAAATCCTAGAATATTAAATGAGTTTACGAAATTTATGTAGTTTACATCACCTAATTGAATAAGACTTTATTCTATAGACTAAGGAACAAATTTTGAAAAAAATAAGTTACTTACTTCAAGAATGACTTATTATTAGATTGAATAAAAATATTCTTTGGTGATCAATATTCTTTACTTCACGAGAAAAAAAAAATTCAAATATCCTACTATTCCTTTTGTACTTTGTAATTTCTAACTAAAAAAATATTTTCTTTTTAACTTCTAATTCATTCATATGTATATTGTGATTCACTTGTCAAAATCCTAGATATAATTTACGTTGTTGGAATTAATTAATAAAATTAATTTAATTATGGAATTCATGCAAAATATAATAATAGATTCAAATGTAATTTAATAAAATATAAAAATCTGTAAATTTATAATAAAATAAAATAAAAATCGAAATGATGGAAGTTAGTTAATAAAAGGATTTAGGTTTTGGTTCTAATTATAAGATTTCTCACGGTTAACCATCACATAATGCGTAAAAAAAAGACAAAAAAGAAATGTTGTGCAAAGGAGGTTGGAGAATTAAAAAAATGATAAAATGTATTATTATTGGATCTTTCATCGATGAAGTTTATCGAAGGTTATCAATATTATGATTTATGTAGAATTATAAATCTTAAAATCTATAAATTAGTTTTCTGAAATTGAATTGGAAATATAGGAAAACTATAATATCAGTATTAATGTCAGTACAACATATTTTCTATCACATATCAATGTCCAATTGCATAAATTTCATCATTTTCAGTTCTTGTGTTTAGAAAGTTTAACCGTTTGATGAGGAAAACTTTATTACATATATTAGGAATGTTGTTATTAGGATAATCAATTTTATCTAGAAAAATATTAAAATTAATGTATTATTAATCTTTGGGTTAAATATATTTTTGTCACTTAATTTTCAGTAAATTTTGAAATTAGTACATTTTGAAACTTTGGACCAATTTAGTCATTTATCTTTCGAAATACGTGAATTTAATTTTTTTAATCAAATTTTGTTAAGTTTATTTGACATTTCAAGCACGTTTCATAATAGTATTTGACTTAACATTAAAACAAAAAGTGTCAAACAATATAAACAACTCAAATACAATCCTGAAATGCATAAAAAACATCAAATAAACTTAACAAAATTTGATTAAAAGGACTAAATCCACGTATTTTAAAAGATGAATGACTAAATTGGTCAAAAATTTCGAAATGGACTAATTCCAAAATTCACTAAAAGTTAAGGGACCAAAAACATATTTAATTCTTAATCTTTCTCTTTTTTCACTCCTTTTCATATACTTCCTCTCGTAAATGAGTTGAAGCACTTTCAACGCTCCATTTATATTTTTTTTATGATATAAAAAGTACTTACTCTAAAATATGATTTACTTATTTGATTATGTTATTCAATATAATAAAATTTTTAAATAATGATTTATTTTAGTGACCTAATATATGTATGGAGATCAATTTTTTGATTAAAGACCATTATTTTTTATAGTCAAAATCTTGATAACCAATGTTAGTGACCAATTTGAAAATCAATTCATAAAATAAACTATTTTAATTACTAATTTAGAGACTAATTATAATTTTTTTTTTATAATAAAAACTATTTTAGTTATCAATATTTTTTAGTTTATAAAAATTGATATTTAAATTGATACTATAGTGACTACTTATTTTTATAGTTACTAAAATTATTGATTATTTAAGAATTTTTTTATAGTGATAATGAAAATACTCCAAGAAAAAAATTCAAATATAATTCTCTTAGCATTCGAAATCTGAAAATTATTATCCTTTTGATTTATGTGAATCACTCGTCAAATTAAGTATACAATTATCTCTATATAACTCATATTCTACACTAGCTAATAGGTATAAAAAGATTTTATACAATTTATGTTACATTACCTAGAGTAAGACTTTATTGAAATTATATTTTATAGATTAAGGAACCAATTATGATAAACAATCTTCAAGTGAGACGAATTTGAGGATAAATTCTCTTTAAGAAAGAGGGTATGATAGAATTCTATCTCCTAAACTTCAAGTGGTACGAATTTGAAGACAAATTCTCTCCAAAAATGAGGTAATGATAGAAGATTATCCAAAGATTACATATAAGAAGAACTTGAAGATGAACCTTTGGGTTTTCTTTTAGAAATTAGTTATGTTCTATGCTTTTGGGCTTTGAATTTTCTTTTATGGGCTTAGGTTTGCTTAAACTTATGTGCATTTAAATAGAGGTATCAAAAACTGATGTGATACTTCTAGTCATATATTGAATTTGATTTCATTAAAGAGATGATTATCTTTGTTCTTGACTTAGGGCTCCGTTTCTTATCAAAATTAACATCTTTGTGGCGAATCTTCACTTGACTTATCAATTTTCCAGATTTATTTGTGTCGTGCCTCTTGAGGATTCAAATTCAGAAATGATCATATTTTTTCTTGTATAAAATCGTATCAGGTAAAATATGAAATCAAGTATATATATATATATATATATATATATATATATATATATATATATATATATATATATATATGAGAAGATGCGAGATTAATGAAAAATACGATAAATCACATAAAGAATTGATATTATTTTCGACCTAAAATCATAAGAAAATAAATTTATGAATATTTATGAATTTAAAAATATTATTTTTTTTATTTTTATCAGACGTGGGACTTTTACTCGATCTTGAATTCCTAAAGTATAACTATTTATAAATTAAATAGAATGAAAAATAAAATTAAAAAATACAATAGAGGAGATAGAGGAGGGACTAGAATTGAGTGAAAATAATTGAATTGATGAAAGGAAGAAGGCCTCGCGAGCCGACAAACATTTGAACTGACAATGATATGATATCTGCAAAAACGTTATCTTGTACGCTCACACTTCCCTTTCACAAACACTATAAATCACAATTTTTCCAAACTTTCCCTTTTTCTTTTTATCAAATTTATATTCATCATTTTCTTCTTCCGAATAAAAAATGGATAATAATTAAAATATTAAAAATATTCAACAAAATTCATTAACAAATGTAATGACCGCAAAATTGAAAAATACTATCAAATGAAAACGTTAATGGAGATACAATGATAACCTATCAATTATTCTGTAAATTGGTATCTAAAATTTTTTAATAATTAAAATTAATTATTAATGAAATTTTTTTGTATTATATTTTAAAAAACGTGAGAAACATTAGTACAATTTAAGGGAAAAAAATGTTGTAGGGTCATATCTTATGTAGGATTAATTTTATGGATAACTATTGTTTTTTATGAGTGAATATTTTTTAATGTTATTGTACTTATTTTGTATATCTGACTTTAGGCTATCAGAAAGTACTAATAATATTATTCTCGTTAAAGATAAATAGTGACAGATTCATAATGTATAAATATGAAGTTAAAAGTACGAAATTCGTTTGAAAAATTCGTGTTCATTCCATAGCCATATACAATTTCCACTCCTTTGCATGCAAATAGGATGAAACAAAAATGTGTATGAAGAAAGATTAATATGTTTAGGAATTTTTTGTTGCAACTTGTACTGAAAACTAGTGTTAGATTTTCATATATACAATTGTAAGAATAATTTGGTAAGGCATGAAATAACACACTCTTTAAAGAACTTCACTGCAACCCAAAACCTATTCGACAACAATGCATCAAAAAATCTTCACAATTGATAGACTATGACAATTGTCGTTGACAAAGAGATTCAATGATAATTACCACTCATGCTCTACATTTTTATGTAAAAGCGACAGATTAGTTTTCTTCCTAAAAACAATATAGGACTAAATATGTTTAGTATTAAACTTAATTAATTTAAAATTCACTTTTGTCTCAAAGATATAATATAATCTCAAACTTGAATACGAAATTAAATGTTTTTTCCTTTGTTTTCGGAACTCATCTTTATCTTTAAGAAACATTATTAGGATCTATCACCTCCTTTCTTGAAAGATGCCTCAAAAGATTAATGGATAAAGAATATTTAAACTTTTCTTGTCCTATACTCCTAAGTCGATGTCTAAGGAGAATGAGAGTTCATCTCCTAATAAAGGGTTAAGGAAAATTGTTTTTGTTTTCATGAGACAACACCAATATTTAGATCCCAAATTTGTCAGGTGACATTGTTATGGTCAATCACTGCATTTGAGATATTGCTCGTTTTAAAGCTTAAAACTCCGTCACAGTTTTGTTCTTTAAAAAAAAAGTATTTAAATTTTTTTTATAAACAATGTGAGACTGTTAGGTATACTCGAACACTATAAGTAAATTATATATATATATATATATATATATATATATATATATATATATATATATATATATATATATATATATATATTTTTTTTTTTTTATATATAAGTGG
>Ga0214543_1005681_pt1 | contig 22721 bp, 19 predicted proteins | sample CNSS2metaG_FD_160094 | JGI IMG/M metagenome (GOLD analysis project Ga0214543, IMG submission 160094) | Root nodule microbial communities from cowpea collected in UCLA plant growth center, Los Angeles, California, USA - CNSS2 | ecosystem: Host-associated > Plants > Roots > Nodule | place: USA... | reverse complement strand
CCAATCATCCAACTGCTCGGGAAGCAGTGTGCCCTGGCTCCTGTCGACACCCTCGATATACCGCTTCATGAATCCCCCTCGACTCACGTCAAAAGTGTATCATGTTCGGCGTTTTCACACAGCCTGGTACCCAGAGCGGTCACCCAATACGGGCCCATTGACGCTAACCGACCCCTAGGCCAGTCCACCTCGCTGCGGCTGCCGTTGGCGAATTAAGCCAGTGGGGTCAGCAGGTGGTAGCGTATCTGATGGGGTTCACACACGTTTGCCCGTGGTCACATTGAGCTGGTGAGCTCCCCAACGGGCGAACTGGGTCCCGACAGAGCTGATCGATAATCTGATCAGCCACCCAGTGCCCTAGTTTTTGGCCTGTTGTGTGGTCCTGCCGCCAGTGCACTCCGGCCCAGAGCCTCGCCGCGCCTATATTGTCCGATAGGCGCCGCATCTCTGCCGACACCCACTCGGAGCAACCCGCACTTCCCCCGCGGCGCCATGGCACAACGCGCATCTTGAAAATTGAATTTTGTGGCCGGTAGGCTGTTCGGCCCGCGCTCTGACTCTGGCATGGCGGAGACGCCGGGTTCCAAAGAACAGCGGCGCTCCCCTTGCAATCCGATATTGATGAAGTCTTACTGCGGCGTCAGATCGAAGCCGAACCACTTTTCCGAAAGGCGCTTGATCGTGCCATCTGCCTTTGCGGCGGCTATCGCTTCGTCGAATATGGCCTTGAGCTCGCTGTCGCTCTTGCGCAAGCCCACGGAGCTGCCGGCGCCGAGGAAGCCGCCCTGGAAGCGTGGGCCGGTGATCACCATGTTGCTGTTCGCGGGCTTTTCGACCGCCGTCTTCAGATAGCCCATCGAGGCCATGACAAGATCGACGCGACCGGCGATAAGGTCGAGGTCATGCTGCTCGGTCGTCTTGTACTCGCGCACCTCAACCGCATCTTTCAGATATTCATCGATAAAGCGCGCCGCGATCGAAGCGCTCTGGACCCCGATCGTTTTGCCTTCGATGAGGGGCTTTAATTCCTCGGCCGCCTTGCGTGCACCCGCCTCGTTGGACGCCAGTGAGAAGAGCTCGCCCTTCATCGGCAGCTTTTCGAGATCGCTGCCCTTCAGCGTCGCGAAAGCTTGGCCGGTGCTGCCGTAGGACATCGAGAAGTCGATGACTTCCTTGCGCTTCTCCGTCGCCGACATGCCGGCCATGATGGCGTCGAACTTGCCGGCGTTCAGCGCCGGGATCATGCCGTCGAAGGCCTGCGGGACGATGGTGCATTCGACCTTCATGTGCCCGCAGAGATATTTGCTGAGCTCGATCTCGTAGCCGTCCAGCGTTCCGTCCGGCTTCGTCAGGTTATAGGGCGGAAAAGCGCCTTCGGTGGCGATCGTGATCTTCGACCACTTCTTCTCTTCCGCCTGTGCGGCCACTGCCAGGAGGCCGACGGCGACGGCTACTGCCGCCGTGGTCGCGGTTGATTTCTTCATTCTGCTATTTCCCCTTTGCTGTGGTGGTTGGTTGGCTTTCACGGCGCGTTCCCGTTGACGAGGACGCCTCAACTGCTGATGAACTGCCGGAAACGTTGCGATTTGGAATTGGCGAAGACCTCATGCGGAGCGCCTTCCTCCTCGATCGCGCCCTTGTGCAGGAAGACGACGCGACTCGAGACGTCGCGCGCAAATCCCATCTCGTGGGTGACGACCAGCATCGTCCTGCCCTCCTCGGCAAGCCCGCGCATGACGCGCAGGACCTCGCCGACGAGTTCCGGGTCGAGTGCCGAGGTTGGCTCGTCGAAGAGCATCGCCTTCGGCCGCATCGCGAGCGCTCGGGCGATCGCAGCGCGCTGCTGCTGGCCGCCGGAGAGGTGGGCCGGATAGTGGTTGCGCTTGTCGGCGATGCCGACCTTGGCCAGCAGCGCCTCCGCCTCTTCGACCGCCTCGCTCCGCGGCCGCTTCAGGACGTGGATGGGCGCCTCGACGACATTTTCCAGCACAGTCTTGTGGGACCAGAGATTGAAACTCTGGAACACCATGCCAAGCTCGGAGCGGATGCGGTCGACCTGCCTCTGATCTGCCGGCCGGCTCTTGCCGCCGCTCGCTGTCTTGAGGCGGATCGTCTCGCCGGCGACAGTGATCGTGCCAGAGTCCGGGACTTCGAGCATGTTGATGCAGCGCAGCAGCGTCGATTTTCCGGAGCCCGACGAACCCAGGATCGAGATGACCTCGCCCTCTCGGGCGTCGAGCGATATGCCTTTCAGCACCTCGACCGGGCCGAAGCGCTTATGGAGATCCCGGACGCCGATGGCGACAGGTGACGTGATTTTGGCGGGAATGTTCAATGTGCTTCTCCCTTCAATTCGCCGTGGATCGCCATCGGCTGGCGCTGATTTGGAGTCAGCCAGTACTCGACGAAGGCGATGAGCCGGGTCAAAAGGAAATTGATGGCGAGGTAGATCGCTCCGGCGACGACGAAGACCTCGATAACCCGGTAGCTCTCCGAAATGATCCGGGCGGCGACGCCGGTGATCTCCATCAGAGTGATGATCGAGGCAAGCGACGTCGCCTTGACCATCGAGATCATCTCGTTGCCGTAGCCGGGCAGCGCCTGGCGGATGGCGAGCGGCATGACGATGCGGCGGAAGATCATCAAGCGGGGCATTCCGCAGGCGCGCGCCGCCTCGACCTGGCCGTGCGGCACTGACAGCAGTCCGCCGCGGATGATCTCGCTCGCATAGGCCGCCGTATTCAGCATCAGCGCCAGCACCGCGCACCAATAGGGCTCGCGCAACACCGGCCAGAGGATGCTGTGCCTGACGGCGGCGAACTGGCTGAGGCCATAATAGATCAGGAAGATCTGGACGAGCAGCGGCGTGCCGCGAAAGACGAAGACATAGGCGCGTGCAAACCAGTCCAATACGAGCATGCCCGAGAGGCGGGCAAGCGCCAGGGCAAGAGCCAGAACCGAACCGAGCGCGATTGCCGTCACCGCGAGCTCGAGAGTCAGCGGCAGTGCCGAAAGCAGGCTTATGAGGGTTTCGGAGGCAAAGGCGATATCCATCAACCCCTCCTGACGCCGCGCGAGAACCAGCGCTCCGAGGCATTGAGGAACGCGCCCGAAACGGTGGAGATCGCGAGATAGATCATCGCGGCAATGAAATAGAAATCGAACGGCAGGCTTGTCGATCCGGCGCCGATCTGCGCCTGGCGCAACAGCTCGACCACGCCGGTGACCGAAACGAGCGCGGATTCCTTCAGCACCACCTGCCAGACATTGCCGAGCCCCGGCAGCGCGTGGCGCAGCGTCAGCGGCGCGGTGATGCGGCGGAATTTGAGCACCCGCCCCATGCCGCAGGCCGTCGCCGCCTCGAGCTCGCCCGGATGAACCGCGCGAAACGCGCCGCGGAAGACTTCGGTCTGCTGCGCGCCCGAGGTCACGCTGACGGCAAGCGCGCCGGCGACGAAGCCCGGAAAGCTGACGAAGCCCTCGGCCCCGAAGAATTGACCGACCGCCGTCACAACCGCGCTACCCCCGAAATAGAAGAGGTAGATGACAAGCAGGTCGGGTATGCCGCGCAGGATGGTCGTATAGGCCTCGGCGATCACGCGGGGGACCGGACCGCCGGATATCTTCGCCCAGGCGCCGAAGATGCCGATGAAGCTGCCGATCGCAAAGCCTGCGAGCGCAATGAGGACCGTCATCCACGCGCCGGCGGTGAGCGCATGGCCCCAGCCGTCAGGCCCGAAACTGATGATGTCGAAGAAGGCGGGGCTGTTCATGAGGAGGATGTTCCTCTTCCAGAGCGCCCGGCGATAACGTGGCTGTTCATGATTGGCTATCCGCTGTGCGGGGGGCGGGCTCTTAAGGAGCGCCCGCCCGCCTCGTCTCTGTTAGAAGGACGGGGTCAGGTCGAGCTTGCTCCATTTCTCGGAAAGCGATCGAATGACCCCATCGGCCGCGGCCGACTTGATGGCGGCATCGAACTTCTCCTTCAACTCCGTCTCGCCCTTGCGCATGCCCATGGCGACCTCGGTCGCCAGCATCGCTCCCTTGACGAGCGGCCCGGTCATGGCGAGATCCTCATTGCCGGGTTTGGCGAGAATCGACGTTCCGTAGACGCCGCTATCGAAGCCGGCGTCGATCCGGCCGGCCTTCAGATCGAGGTCGCGCTCGCCGGAGCTCTTGTAGGTGCGCACCGTGACCGCATCGCCGAAATAGGCCTTAATGAGCTGCTCCTGACTCGTGGCCTGCACCACGCCGACCGTTTTGCCGGAGAGGCTCTCGCCGATCGTCTTCATGACCGGATCGGCCTTTTCCTTGTCGTTGAGATTGAGTCTTTCACCGGTCATCGGCAGCTCCGGCACCGGCCCGTCCTTGGCGATCAGGAAGGTCGCGACGCCGCTCGCATAGGGGACAGTGAAATCGACGACCTGCTTGCGCTTTTCATTGATCCCGAGCGTCATGATCAGGTCGAACTTGCCGGCATTGAGGCTGGGGATGAGGCTCGTCCACTCGCCGGTCATGAGCTCGCACTCCACCTTGGCGCGCGTGCAGAGATCCTCGATGAGATCGACATCGAAACCCGTAAGCTCACCCTTGGAGTCAAGCGCGTTCCACGGCGGGAAAGCGCCTTCGATGCCAACCCGGACGTGGGTCCAGTCCTTTGCGACAACGGCCGACGCGCTGAACGAAAGAGCGGCCATAAGCACGGCTGCAACAAATCTGCTTCGCTTCATTTTCTGTTCCCTTCGTTGTTGCCGGCCTTCTTTTTTCTGGCCGGTTTGCTGATGATCGGGTGCGCCCTCACCGCGCCTCCGCGGCGGCTGCCAGCGCTCGTTGCGCTTCGCGCAATGCATGGGCGACGAGGTTCCGGCTCTGTCTGGCGTGCACCGCGTAGAACGGCAGATCGGGTGAGCCTTGCGGCAGCTTCGCGAGTTCGCGCAGGCCTTCGAGCGCCGGCCAGGCCGGGTGCGGCAGGGCGCTGTCGTGGCTGAATCGATTTCCGCTCGTATAGTTGAGCGGCACGAGCAGACGCGAGGCGCGCATCAGAGCGCGGTTGATCGCTCGCGCCACATCACCCTCGACGCGGCCTGCCACCGCGTTCACCGCGTGCGCCGCCGCTTCGAGCGCATCAAGGCGGGCGATAAGGTTCGCTATGTCCATCCGGTCGCCGAGCTGGCCCTGAATGACGAGGAGTTCTTCCCTCATCGAATTTGCGAAGGCGGCGTAGTTGAGCGGCAGCACGGGAGCGGTCAGCAGGCGCCACAGCACGCAAAGCACGATCGATGTGTCGCGCCGCAGGTTGTCGAGGTCGATGTGTTCCGCCGTGTCGTGCGGCGTATGCCACCACCAGCCGAGTGCGGTCAGCATCTTGACCGGGCCGGGTGGCTGGTGGCTGAGGCTACCGAACATCGACGGTATGCCGATACCCCAAAAGGACTGATCTGCGGCCCGGCCGTGACGGCGGCCGGCATGCCGTTGGCCGCTGACGGCTTCGACCGCCTCAGCGGCCACGGATTTCAGCTCGTCTATTACGGCCGAATTAGTAAGCACGCTCGCCCCAGCGCCACCCGTCGAATCGACGTTGACATGGGCGACGCAGCGCCGCTCGAGCTCGTCCCAATATTCGTCCGCGTACCAGGCCGATCCCGAATAGCGGCCATGCGAGTGGCCAGACCAGAAGCAGAGCCGTACGCCCCGTTTCCACAGACTGCGCCGCTCGGCCAGCAGCCGTGCCGCCTCAAGCATGGTCGCATTGGCGCCACCATTGTCCATCACGCCGAAGTGCCAGGTATCGTGATGACCCGAAAGCAGCACGAAGGGCGCCTCGTCATCCGCTTCCTCTTCCGCCGGCAATTCGGCGACAAGGATCGGCGTCTTTCGCCAGCCGGTGTCCACCTGAGCCCACACGGAGACCCGCACATCCGCTCCCGCCAGGCATTGGGCCCGCAGCCTCGCGCCGTCGTCGCGGGTGATCGAACAGACGACAGTGGTCGGAAGCATCGATCGCGTGTAATGCGAGGGGCTGCCCCAGACAGGCGAAACACACATCTCGTAGAGATGTTCGTTCGGGCTGACATGAAGCTGGCCGAAGGCGCCGTATGCGCTGGCTAGCGCGGCAACTTCTTCTGTTGCGATCCCGTCGACAAGGACGATCCTGCCCTTGACGTCGGCTTTTGCAAGTGACGCCTCGTCGCCCTCGCCGACATAGACGAGGGAGGCGCTGATGCCGTCGCCGGAGGTCGAGGCCGACATCGAATGCGTGATGCAGCGCAGGCCTTCGCCGTTTGCCTCGACGCGCGCACGCTCCGGAAGGCTGATATAGGCGTCGTGGGCGAGAAGCTCCGTGCGGTAGCCGTAGGACGCCATCTCGCGCTCGAGATAACGGAAGCTCTCCAGTTCCTCCGGCGTTCCCGAAAGCTTGATGCGCCGACCGAATTCCTCGATGTGGGAGGCCAGACGATCGCAATCCGGTTGAAGCGGGAAGCTATCCATCGCGCCTCTCCGGTAGCGGCGGGTCAACATCGTCCGGGATCGGATTGACAAACGCCGCGCCATCGAGCCGCGCCGCATGATCATCCTTGGCGGCAGCAACGAGCTCAGGCTTGAGGATCAGCTCGAGCGCCGTGCTCGCCATGACCTTTGCCGCGTGCTCCATGCCCTTGTGCGCGGCCGGCAGCTTGCCCTGAGCCACGAGCTGCCAGGAGTGCCCGGGCGTGCCGATCGCGTAGGTGGCGCCGCGCATCTGGACGGTCGGCACGACCCAGCTCACCGTGCCGACATCGGTAGAGCCGACAAGCGTGCCGTTGCCGCTCCCCGGCGGGAAGATCACGTCGCAGAGCGCAACACCTTTGCGCAGCTTGAGACCGAAGCGTTCGAAGGAGGCGGCGATGTCGTCGGCGCTGAACGTCTCCTGGAATTTCGCGGCGGTTTCCCGGTCGGCGTCGTCAAACACGGGCGGCCCCAGGCGCTCGAGATGCGAATGCATCAGCGCCTCCAGCGTCGTGTTGCCGATAAGATTGGCGTCGCCACTGACGATTTCGCTGCGCACGGTCGTTCCCGTCATCAGCGCCGCCCCGTCGGCCACATTCTTGACGCGCCCGAGTAGATCGATGAGTTCGGACAGGCTGCGCGCCCGGATCAGATAACGCACCGTCGCGCGCGCCTGCACGACATTCGGCGCATGGCCGCCCGTGTCGGTCACGGCGTAATGGATGCGGGCGGTCGACGGCATGTGCTCCCGCAAATAGTTCACACCGACATTCATCAATTCCACCGCATCGAGCGCACTGCGGCCGAGATGCGGCGAGGCGGAAGCGTGCGAAGCGCGGCCACTGAAATGGAAATTGATCTCGTTGCAGGCAAGCGAGATCGGGTTGTTGACGCCGGCAAAGGGCGCCGGATGCCAGGAAATCGCGATGTCGACATCGTCGAAGACGCCGGCACGCACCATGAAGCCCTTGGAGGAACCGCCCTCCTCCGCCGGGCAGCCATAATAGCGGATCCGCCCTTTGACGCCGTTGGTTTCGAGATAATCCTTGACGGCGGTTGCGGCCATCATCGAGCCCGCACCGAGGAGATTATGCCCGCAACCGTGGCCGTTGCCGCCCTCGACGATGGGCCGTTCTTGCGCTACGCCCGCCTCCTGGCTGAGGCCGGGGAGCGCATCGAACTCGCCGAGAATGGCGATGACCGGGCCGCCCTCACCCGCTTCCCCCATCAGCGCCGTCGGCATGCCGGCAATCCCCTTTGAGACACGGAAGCCTTCCGCCTCCAGAATGGCAGCGTGCTCGGCCGACGAGCGGTATTCCACATAATTGGTCTCGGGCGTCTCCCACACACGGTCGCTCAGCGAGAAGAAAGCCTCACGCTTGCGTTCGATGAGGTCCCACAGGGCGTCCGAACTTTTCATTTACTGACTTCCTCGATGGTGATACCAAAATTGGCGCCAATTTATGTTAACATTTTGAAATGCGCAAGTGACATCAATGGCGCTTTGGGTCGGGGCACGTGGACGAGAGCAAGGCTGGCACACGCCTCGCGCCTCATTTTCCACGGCTCCACAAGGTCCGCACCTTGGAGAGCGGCCGCGGGCAATGGCAGAATGATCGAAGATCCGAAGGAGGGCACATGAACAAGCTGAAACCACGGGGAGAGAACGATGCTACGGCTGTCGACGTTACGGACCTTATTCTGAACGACATCCAGACCGGCGTGCTCGCACCCGGATCTTGGCTCAAGCAGATCGATCTCGAACGGCGCTACCAGTGCACGCGACCGGAAGTGCGCCGCGCGCTCGATCGCCTTGCCCAGCGACGGCTTGTCGAGCACGTGCCAAATCGCGGCTACCACGTCTTCGAACCGGACGGCCGTCAGGCTGCGGAGATCAGCGAAATTCGCGTCCTGCTGGAGACCGGCATAGCGGACAAGATCGTAGCGAACGCGTCCTCTTTTGACGTCCAGACACTGCGCAGTCTCGCCTCCCGTTTCGACCGCATGATCCTCGAGGGAACGCCGATCCAACTCTATGAGGCCAACCTCGCCTTTCACCACCGGCTGCTTTCACTCTGCGGAAACGAGGAACTCGTCAATCTCGTGACCGAGATCCGCCAGCGCACCTCCTCCGCCCCGGTGGCGCAATGGAAGACGCGAGCACGCATCGAACAGTCCTCGCGCGAGCACCACGAGATGATCGATGCCATCGCCGCCGGTGATGGCGCAGCCCTAAAAGATGCGATCACACGCCACATTCGCCAGAATTGACGGACCAAAAATCGATCGCAAATCTGCGAGACGAACGGGAAGGCTTTGTCGCATTCCTCGTGGGTAAATCGTCATCCGGCATGCCCGGCGCCCGCAAACAAGGCTGTTCCCGATGATACATTATGCGATTTAATTGGCTCAGAACGTGAACATCCTCGCAACAAGCCGTGCACAGCGTTCGTGAAGAACGGCTCCCTTCTGGACACTCGTCGGAGTTGCTAGGTTTCCCAATCTCCGCTCCCTCTCCACGTGTTGCGTTCGTCTTGAACTGAGGCCCCTTCCCTCCACCGGCATTACCCGGCTTCCCCGGTACTACGGACCTCTCCGCCACCCCAGCACGCCCGGCCTGTCCCTCGCGGGCGTCCGGTTGGTCATCCCTGATCACGTCCTGGGGCTTCCCGTGTTGCGTGCGCTTTCCTTGTCTACATGCTGCCGCCACTACCCCGGTGCAGCAGATGGGCTCAGACGTCGCTCAAACCAGCCATCCATATCAGCCTTCCCCGTAAGGGTTGACGGTCCGGCCTGCACATCGACCTTTTCGAGGCTTGCTCGGCGTTCACTCGCGTTGCGGCCTGCACACTCGCGCGGTCACCAATTTCGTGACCCGCTAATCGAAGGCTTCAGACATGTCGGCTCCTCCATGCTTGCTCCGATTGCTTCCGGCTGGAGCGGTTGCCGGGTGGGACTTGCACCCACTGGAAAGCGCCTCCTTGGCACGGCGCACCCCCTAACCAGTCGTTGCCGCGATGCTTTGCGAACGACCGCCGTGCGCCAATTTCGGTCGTCCACACCACCTGCCCGAGATTAAATAAGCCGTCTGTACGCTTAGCCAGCGGCCACGCCAGGAACCGCCAACAGGAGACATCGGCCGAGGTGTTCTCCCTTACGTTGGTTCCAAATTTGTGTGCTCGCCGCCCGGCGTTTGTTGGAGACGATATCTTGACTTCCGATACATACCGGAAAGAATGATGCAAACATTTGGGAGGAATACATGGCGGAAATTCGTCTGGAGAACGTTTCCAAGAGCTTTGGCTCGGTATCGGTGATCAGCAACATATCCCTGACGGTGAACGCCGGCGAACTGATGGTGTTTCTGGGACCATCGGGGTCGGGAAAATCAACGCTCCTTCGGATGATCGCCGGTCTGGAGACAATTGACTTCGGCTCTCTGACGATCGGCGGCATGCGCAGCGAAGCCCTGCCGCCGGGCCAGCGCAACGTAGCGATGGTTTTCCAGAACTACGCGCTTTATCCGCACATGTCGGTGCGGGACAACATGGCGTTCGGGCTTGAGAACATCGGGCTTCCGGCAGCGGAGATCGAGACGCGGGTCTTGACGGCGGCGCGGATGCTCGAGATGGAAAACCTGCTTTCTCGCAAACCCGCGCAGCTATCTGGTGGCCAAAGGCAGCGTGTGGCCATAGGGCGTGCGATTGTGAAGGAGCCAAAGGCGTTCCTTTTCGACGAACCTCTGTCGAACCTCGATGCCGCGCTGCGCGTGAGGACGCGCGTCGAACTGGCGCAACTTCACCAGCGGATGAAGTCTACGATGATCTATGTCACGCACGACCAGACGGAGGCGATGACGCTGGCAGATCGGATCGTTGTGCTCAACCAATGCAAGATTGAGCAGATCGGGACACCAATGGAGGTTTACCTCAAACCCGCGTCCCGCTTCGTCGCAGGTTTCATCGGAAGCCCAGGAATGAACTTCCTTTCGGTCGATGTCATCCGTCCAGGGCGGACACCCATCAGGTTCGGGAACGGGTTCGAACTCGAGATTGAGGCCCCTGTGCCCGCGCCAGGCAGGTTCGATCTTGGCATACGGCCAGAGTCGGTTCGGATCATCACTGGCGAAAACGATCCCTCTCGTCCCTCGATCGAGGCACAGGTTGGCGTCGTCGAGCAACTCGGCGAGCGGACGCTGGCATATTGCACGCTTGCGGACGGTTCACAGCTTATCGCTCAGGATGGGGGGCGTTCCGAAGTCCGTCCGGGAGATCGCGTGCGCGTGGGACTCGACCCTCTGGCCGTTCACCTCTTTGATGCGGACGGGAAATCCTATCAAGCAATCTGATACGCGTCCAAATAGCAGCGGACCTCCAATCACCAAATCGGAGGTCCGTGCACGCGCCAGCCGGAGAATAACAATCTAGCCTTTAATACCCGCTGACAGCGTGATCGCTTCAGTGACGCGCCGCTGAAAGATTAGGTAAGCCATCGCCACGGGCAGGCCGGCGAGAACCGCCGCAGTAAGCTGCCTTGCATAATAGACCCCGAAGGCATCGTTCACCTGCGTGATCCCCACAGTAATCGTCATCATGTCAGTCTTGGTCACCGCAAGGAATGGCCACAAGAACGAGTTCCAGGACCAGATGAAGCAGACGATCGAGAGCGCCGTTGTCACACCCCAGTTCATAGGAATATAGACCTTGGTTAAAATCCGCCATTCAGACGCATTGTCCATAACCGCGGCCTCGCGAAAATCCTTCGGCACGCCGTCAAAGAATTGCTTGTAGACGATAATGATGACGGGATGAATGAGCTGCGGGAGCACGATCCCACTCCAGGTATTGATTAGGCCAAGACCGGCCACCAATTCGAAGTGATTCACGATCAGGGTCTGCATGGGGACCATGAAGCTCGCCAAGATTAGCCACCACAAGACATTCCGAAATGGAAAGTTCAGCTGCGAGATGGCGTAGCCGCAGAACAGTGACGAACTGACAGTCAGCACCGTGACGGCTATCGCCGTGAGAATGGAATTAACATACCACCGCCCGATCTCTGTCTGAGTCAAGGCGAATACATAGTGCGAAACGGTGAAAGTCTCGGGCCAGAGCTCGATATAGGGCCTGACGACTTCGTGCTCAGGTTTCAGTGACGAAACCACAGCCCAGTAGAGGGGAAAAGCCCAGATGATGGCGCAGAAGACGGTTATGACAGTGATAATGAGGCCGATGGCGTTAAGTCGGCGCGCTGTTGTCGCGGTCATCGGTCCCGCCCTCCCGATAGGCGTGTCAGCTGAAAATTCAACACCGACACGACAATGACGATCACAAACAGGACCACCGCGACGGCTGCCGCCCTGCCTCCCTGATCCGATTGGAACGCTCGCTGAAAGACATAATAGACCAGGACCACATTGTCGTTCGGTCGTCCGCCGACTGAGAAGAGGTAGACTTGGTCAAAAATCTTGAGCTGCGAAATCAACTGGATGGTCATTACGAGCGCCGTGATTGGCCACATCAAAGGCCAAGTGATCCGGCGGAAGGTCGACCATCCGCCGGCGTTGTCTAAGGCCGCAGCCTCATAGATTTCCGTCGGGATGGTTCGCAATCCGGCGAGAAACAACAATATGGAAAATCCTGCGGTCCACCAGATAGTGATTATGCCGACGGCGGGCATGAACCAGGCGGTCGACTTGAAAACGGGGATGCGCGGGATACCGAGCATGTCGAAAAAGTACATCGCGATGCCGAACTGGAAGTTCAGCGTCCAATCCCAGAGGAGATACACGACCGAGACCGGAAGAATATATGGCAAGAAGAACAGAGCGAGTATGGCTGCCTGAAGTCGTCCGGCAAGACGATTGACGCCGAGCGCTATTGCGAATGCCACAAGCGTTCCAGGGACGACGGTGATGAGCACGAAGTAGGCCGTGTTCCATGCCGCGGTGCCGAACCGTCGGTCAGAAGGAAGGCGTGCGTAATTGTCGAACCCAACGAAGTTTCCATCGCCAATCAGGGGCGCATCTGTCAGGCTTATCATGAAAAGCCTGATCGTCGGATAGACGAACACAAGTCCGTAAATGGCGACGAACGGCGCGACGAGCGCCAACGCGAAGAGAGCTTCGTTGCGCCGGTTTCTGAGCATCATCCTCCCGCTCCACTTCCTTCCAGACGAGGATGGCCCAGGCGAACGATTGACTGCCTGGGCCTCGGGTCGTCAAAGGTCGGCCAAACCGGTCTTGATCTCCTCGACCGCTTTCGCGGGCTCCATTTCACCATTGAGCGTCGGCACGAGGAAATTCGACATCACGTCAAAAATCGGCCCAGCGATGCCCGCCAGCGGAGTCTTGGGATCGAAGATCATGTTCGCGGTCAGCGAAGAGTATGTGTGGTTCGGCTCCATCGCCTTGTACTCGGCCGAGTTCGTGACGGGACCATATGCGGGGATATGCCCCGCCGTCGCCCAGAACAAGGAATTCTTCGACATCCAGCTCATGACCTCGAGAACCGCGGCGCGCTTCTCGGGACTCATGTCCTTGCCCTTGTTCGCAGGGAGTGCGAAGGTGTGACTGTCGGCGTAGGTGGAGGGATGATTGAAGATTACAGGCAGTTCGACGGCTCCCCATTCGAAGAGCTTGCCGTTCTTCTTGAGGTCCGTCATCGTCGGGACTTCCCAAACCCCGTTGATCATCATCGCAGCTTCACCCGATGTGAAGAGCGCCACGGTCGCAGGGTAGTCGGTATAGGTGGATTGAAGCCCTTCCTTCGTCCACTCGGACAGAACGGCAAGAGAGTTTTCGAGCTTCTTTGCGCTGTCGCCAGCAAGAAACTCACCGTCCGTCATGAGCTCACCATCCTGCTGGCCCATGAAGGAATAGACGGTGCGGAACATGAAGTTGCCGTCCGCAGTCACCGAGCCAAGCGGGAACTTGACCCCAGCGGCCTTCAAGGCCTTCAGCGTCGCGGTGAAGTTCTCACGCGAGTCCATGCCCTTCGGCTTGCCGTCGTCGCCGAGAACTCCGGCTTTCTTGAGCAGGTCCTTGTTATAATAGAGGACGATTGGGTGCGTATCGAGCGGCACCGCATACTGTTTGCCGTCGATGCTCACAGCCTCCCAAGTCGCGGGGGCGTAGTCAGATTGTCCGAGGCCCATCGTTTTCCAGTCGTCGGCGGTGATTTCCTGCAGAATGCCCTGCTTCACCGCCAGCGGGATGCGGCTGGCGTGATACGTCATGATATCAGGGGCTTCTCCAACCGCCGCGGAGGTTTGGACCTTGGAGTAAAATGGCGTTCCCCATTCCAGCGTGGTCGCATCGATCTTAATTTGGCCCTTATGGGCCTCGTTGAAGTCGGCGACCATTTGTTTCATGCGAACGCCGTCACCGCCGCCGAAGAAGTCCCACCATGTGACGGTCTCCTCGGCGTGAGCGATGGAGGTCATGAGACCTCCCGCCAGAAGCACTGCCTTCGTAAGTTTAAACCAATTCGGCATGTCACTTTCCTCCCAGACAAGCAGCGTGTCGTCGCTACCGATTGATCTTAAAGTTGAATTCTGATCATCGAATATGAGTATGGCGGAACGGAAACATTCACACTGTTGCCGTCCATGACCGCATCGGACGTCTTGCGCGGCGAGACATTGTCCGGATTGTCCTTGGTATTCCGGGCCCCGAGATCGTCGTGCTTGATCAGCGTGTGCTCGACGCCCCTGATGGTTCCGAAGCGCTCCACGGCGAGCTTGATGCTTGCCGATTCGGACGAGTGGCGATTCACCGCAAAGAAGGTGAGAGTGCCCGCGTCGCCGTCATGAACGCCGGCGATATCGAGATAGGACACAGCTTCGGAAACGTTGGAGACATAAGTCGCACAGTCGACGTCGAGTTGTAGCGCGGTGCCTCGACCGTAGCGAGATGCCAGATGGAAGGGATGGTAGATCGTCTGACGCCAGGAACTACCGCCTGGCTCGGTCATGATCGGCGCGATCACGTTGACCAACTGCGCTATGCAGGCGACTCGCACGACGTCCGAGCGGCGGATGAAGGTGTTGATGATGCACCCGACCTGGAGCACATCCTCGAAGTTATATATGTCTTCGAGGAGAACCGGCGCATGAGGCCAATTCCATTCTCGCATCCGCTTCGCGTCGTTCTTGCGCTCGTGATACCAGACATTCCATTCGTCGAAGGAAATCTTGACGTCTCGCTTGGATCGTTTGCTGCCCTTCACAAAATCGATAACACCACTGACGGTGCCGATGTAGCGATCGAGCTTTTCCGGAAGAGCGAGAAATTCTGAAGTTCTCTTCTCGTAGTTCTCGAAATACATGTGGAGGGAGATGTAGTCGACCTGGTCGTATGTCGCGTCGAGGACCGTTGCCTCCCACCGAGGATAGGTCGCCATATCGGAGTGGGATGATCCGCAGACGACAAGTTCAAGCTTGTCGTTGAAGGCTCGGATGGCCTTCGCGGTCTCGTTTGCGAGATGGCCGTACTCGGCGGCGCTTTTATGACCCACCTGCCACGGCCCGTCCATTTCATTGCCAAGGCACCACAGCTTGACATTCCAAGGCTCCGCGCGCCCGTTCTGGCGGCGCAGGTCCGACCACTGACTGCCGCCCGGATGGTTCACGTACTCGACGAAGTTCCGTGCGGCGTCCAGACCGCGCGAGCCCAGATTGACCGCCAGCATCATTTCTGTGCCAGCAGCCTCAGCCCATTCGGCGAACTCATGGATACCGACCTGGTTAGACTCCGAGGTGCGCCATGCGAGATCAAGGCGCGTCGGACGGCCCTCTTTCGGCCCAATGCCGTCTTCCCAATTGTAGGCGGACACGAAATTGCCACCTGGATAGCGGCAAATCGGCGTATCGAGTTCCCGCACGAGATCGATTACGTCCTTGCGCATCCCGTTGGGGAGCGCCGTCGGATGGCCTGGTTCGTAAATGCCTGTATAGACAGCCCTACCCAAGTGCTCCAGGAACGATCCGTATAGCCGCTTATCTATGTCCGCGATTGTATAGCGCGAATGCGCGGTGACCCGAGCCTCCAAAACTCTCTCCCCCCTCGAATTCAATATCGAAGTTTTCGGTTCATATCCACTTTGTTGGTATATGAAGCCGAATTAAGGGTCACGTCAAGCGAAAGTATGACTTTTCAAATTTGAATTCGGAGCACGATATCCTGGTCGTAGTTGCCGAAGCCGCTGCCGAAAATGTTGATTCCGCCGGGATGCTCGGCCCCCTCCTTGACGCCAACCCGCAACCGGATTGAACGATGCTTGTCCAGACCGAGGTCATCGAGGTTGATGTTTGATATCTTCACTCCATCGACGAAACTTCCCTGCTCGTTGATGCGCCAGTTCTTGAGCTTGCCATACTGTGAACCCGCGAGCTTCCACCAGTCCGGCGTGAAAGTACCCCTTTTGTCCCCATAATCGCCAGGCGACGTCCAAGTGCCGACTTCGATTCCATTGACCTGCAGAAATATGTCGGACGGCCAGTTTGCCGACGTCCCCGGCACTTCAGAACTCAGTTCCATCGAGAATTCGATCGCCTTAGGTTTCGCCTTCTTGACCAGGGTGTTGTTGGGGAACTGATATTCTACGAACCCGGTGTTGAACCACAGAAGCCCCGCTTTCATACGGTCCGGATCGAGGAAGGTATCTGGTACGTCGAGAAGGCCGATGACTCCATCCTTGGAGCACATCCCACACGGGCCCGTGACTTCAAACTGGGTATATAGACCAAGCGGCATGGAAACTTCTATCGCGTCGGCCAATCGGTCAACCACTGGCTCTGAAAACGAAATGAGAATTTCCTGGAAAGCCGAATAACAGACTTTCTGGCTGCCCCTTTTGGCCCGCTGTCCCTCAGTATAGATCAGTCCGCAATCCTCGAGCACCTTCAGGTTGATTGACGCTGTTGACTGGGGAAGACTTAGTTCCTCCGCGATCTCGTTCACGTTTTTCGGACCGCGCGATCGAAGCAACTTCAACATCAACACGCGAACGTCGCTTGCGAGACCTTTGATGAGGTCTTGCCGCTCGATCGGATCAATCACGAGTACTTTACCAGTCATATCATCCCCACGCTTTCCTACGCTTCATATCAGGTTCTACGATATGAAAGCAACTGCTGCATTGAGTGCGGAAGTGTGACACTGCCTATTGGCGCCTACAGCACGGTCGTTCTGATCGCGGTGGCGTCATCGAACCAGCAATTGGCTCGCTACAAAAAGAATTTTCGTGAAATTGCCGAGCCAAGACACCATCAACGGACACGGCCCCTGCCAGCGCCATCAGTCGACCTGATGGGCGGTTAGTATCCGGGCGGCGGCTATCGCTGAGTTGCCTCGATCAGTGATGCGACGGCAGCTTTGGGGCTAAGCGGGTCTCTGACACCAGACCCGGTGTTACCTGGCTTCCTCATGGTAGGCATGCTTCGTTTCAATATGGCGGACTAAAAGGAGTTAGCCGCGCGAAGTGTCTCCGCACCTATGCCACCCGGGATGGCGAGTCACATTTCGGCGAAATCGAATTTGCCGACAGCGAAGAGGTCGGTGCACCCCGATGCCGTGCCGTTCGACGTTACGGGCAGCTATCCGGCGTCGCGCGTCCGCATCACCCACATCCCAGCTGGCATGCGCGAGGTTACTTGGCATAAGGTCCCGGCGCCGGTGCTTACGGAGACTGGATGGTTCGGTAGAATACGAGACAAGCGACGGAGAGGTGCGCCGCGTTCAGGCGGGTAGCTTCGTGTTAGTGGAGGACACTCACGGTAAGGGCCATCTGTCTCGCATTCCCCAGAGGCGCAGACTCTCATCTGGATTTCACTACCGAACGGCCTCGAATTACCGCCCGCATAGTCCGTCTGGGCACGCTGTCAGCCCCGCCATTGAGAACGACCGCTTATGTCCATTACTGACGGTCAGCGAGAGCTGCAATGTCGCTGGATCGGCCAGACGTGGCCGAGACGGGCCGCTTTGTGTGTCCATGCTGACAAGTCAGGGTTCGGTCGCGCCTACAGAGTAGCGATCTTTTATGAGATGCCCTCAAGGCGATATCGCGTTCCTGGGTACAGGAGACGTGCTGTCGTGACGTTTGCACTGTCGGACCATGTGCGGCGCCTGATCATGAGACAGGGCTCATTCCGGCCAATGCCGAGCAGCTTGCGCTCCCAGGGCTGCGGCGAGACTGCCTCAACGATCTGTTCCGTCCGGGTAATGGGCGCGATCGCCGTTAAATAGGCGTTCGGTGTCATTGCGGTGAAGTCCTGTTCCATGTAGCGGGGGCAGATCGCTGGATTTACGAAGCGGTCCTCGATCTGGATTGGAAGTCCGTTCTCGAAGTGAACGATGATCGAATGGAAGACGCGCGCGCCTGTGGCGAGACCCAGGGCATAACCGATCTCCGGCGTAGCCTCCTCTTGCTTCATCAGCTCAATGCGGGAGGTGTGCGTGTGTCCGCGCTCGTGGATCTCGTCGGCGATGTTGCGGACCTCGAGCAAGGCCGTGCTGCCCTTTTGCGGGGCGACGAAGGAGCCCACCCCTTGCACTCGCGTGATCGTCCCCTCATTGGCGAGTTCCCGCAGCGCCCGGTTGGCGGTCATACGGCTGACGCCAAAATCGGTGATAATCTCATTCTCTGATGGGATGCGTTGGTGCGCCGGCCATTCACCACTTTCTATGCGGCTACGGATATAGTGCTTGACCGCCTCATAGCGCGGCACCGGGCCGTCTTCCAATGCGGCCCTCTCGTTCTTACGCTCCACTGCCGTCATGTGGCTTAGTCCCCTACCGCTGTGTCGATCAAATGCTGCGCCTATGGCCAACGAATCTTTTGGTTTATTTCGTTCTTGCGCACCAGCATAAAATATCTATAGTTCCATATACAACACAATACAGGAGAATTTTCGGGAGGCGTCCGTCACGACTTGGGTGGCATCGGCGTGCACGAGGCACGTCACTGCCTGAAAGACGAATGAAGCAGACACACTCATCAAAACTGCAATCGAAGCGAACATCAAAAAAGGGGAATGCGCATGTCGATCAGCACAATGAAACTCACCTTCGCCGCCGTCGGTCTGATGCTGGCGGCATCCACCGGTAGCGCCAGCGCCTCCTATTGCGGCGACGGCAAGACTGTTATCTTCGCCGGGATCGACTGGGAAAGCGGCGCCTTCGTTACCGAGGTCATGAAGACGATCCTCTCCAAGGGCTATGATTGTCAGGTCGATTCCATTCCCGGTAATTCCGTGACGCTGGAGCAGGCGACCGCCAACAACGACGTCCAGATTTTTGCCGAGGAATGGCTGGGCCGTTCGGACGTCTGGAACAAGGCGGTAGAGGAAAAGAAGGTGGTGGCTGTCGGCAAGACCTTCGTCGGCGCCAGCGAAGGCTGGTTCGTGCCGGACTACGTCATTCATGGCGATCCGGCGCGCAACATTGAGGCCAAGGCGCCGGACCTCAAGAGCGTATCCCAGCTTTCCGATCCGAAGATTGTCGAAATCTTCGCCGATCCGGAGGAACCGTCCAAGGGTCGCTTTCTGAACTGCCCCTCCGGCTGGACCTGCGAAGGCATCAGCACCGCCAAGCTCGAGGCCTATAAGCTCGGCGAAGCCTATGTGAACTTCCGTCCGGGCACCGGCACGGCGCTCGATTCAGCGATCACCTCCGCCTATCTCCAGGGCGAGCCGATCCTCTTCTACTACTGGTCGCCAACCGCGATCATGGGTAAGTACAAGCTGATCCAGCTTGAAGAGCCCGCCTATAATGAGGCCTGCTGGAAGGAACTGAGCAGCGCCAACGGCAAGCGCGACGAGGCTTGCGCTTTTCCCTCAGTCGATGTCGCCTACGGCGTCAATAGCACATTCGCTTCAGAGGCGCCGGAGATTATCGAGATCCTCGAAAAGGCGACCTTCCCGCTCGAGGACGTCAACGGCAGTCTGGCGTACATGGTCGACAACAAGGTCGATGCGGCCGCCGCGGCGGCGGAATTCCTGAAAACCAAGTCCGATGTTTGGGGCAAATGGGTCTCCGACGAGGCACGCGGCAAGATCGCAGCGAGCCTCAAGTAACGACACCCCTCATCGCCTGCGCTTGCCGCTTCCTTCCGCCCCTTGTTGCCGGAAAGAAGCGGCGGTGCCAGGAACTGCCGACGTGCCGCGAATAAGGCGGCGACGACCGCGGGCGGCCTCCATGAGCAAGGAACGGTTCCGATGTTTCCGGACTCTCTCAATCTTTCGATCCGAACGCCGGTGAACGAGTTCATTCAAGCGCTCGTCACCAACCACGGCTGGGTATTCAAGGCGATCAGCGGCGTCATCCTGAAGGCCGTGCTGTTCATTGAATGGATTCTGCGCGGCGTGCCCTGGTGGCTCGTGATCCTCGGCTTCATGGCGCTTGCCTGGCAAAGTTCGAAGCGCTGGACGCTGACGATCGCCGTCGGCCTCCTGCTGATAGCCGTCGGCGTGCTCGGTCTCTGGGACCTGACGATGCAGACGCTCGCGTTGATGCTGATGGCGACCATCGTCTCGGTAGTAATCGGCGTGCCGGTCGGCATTCTCGTCGCCAAGAGCCGGGTCGTACGCAACGTCACCCTGCCGGTTCTTGATGTGATGCAAACGATGCCGAGCTTTGTCTACCTGATCCCGGCGCTGATGCTCTTCGGCCTCGGCAAGGTGCCGGCGATCCTTGCGACCATCATCTATGCGGTTCCGCCGCTCATACGTCTGACCGATCTCGGCATCCGCCAAGTCGACGGCGAGGTCGTCGAGGCGGCGACCGCCTTCGGCGGCAGCCCGGCGCAGATCCTGTTTGGAGTGGAGCTGCCGCTCGCCACTCCAACCATCATGGCCGGCCTCAACCAGACGATCATGATGGCGCTTTCGATGGTCGTCGTCGCCTCGATGATCGGCGCACGTGGCCTCGGCGAGCAGGTTCTGAACGGTATCCAGACCCTCGACGTCGGCAAGGGCCTGGAAGCCGGCATCGGCATCGTCATTCTAGCAATCGTGCTCGACCGCATCACGCAGGGGTTCGGCAAACCCCGGACGGAGGACGCTCGCAATGGCTGACATAGAGATCCGCAACGTCTACAAGATCTTCGGGCATGACGCGAAGAAGGCGCTCGCCATGGCCAAGGACGGCCTGGACAAGGCTGAGATCCTCGCCCGAACCGGGTGCAGTGTCGGCCTCAACGACGTCAGTCTTAAGATCGGCGCAGGCAGGATCTTCGTTATCATGGGGCTCTCGGGATCCGGCAAGTCGACGCTGGTGCGCCACGTCAACCGGCTTATCGAACCGACGAGCGGCGAGGTCCTCTTCGACGGCACCAACATCCTTGACCTCGACCCGAAGGCGCTACGCGCCTTTCGCATGCGGCGCGTCAGCATGGTTTTCCAGAGCTTTGCCCTGATGCCACACCGCACCGTGCTTCAGAATGTCGTCTACGGCCAACGCGTGCGCGGTACCTCCAAAGCCGACGCCCGCGCGATCGGAATGAAATGGATAGGGACGGTTGGCCTTTCGGGCTATGACGCGAAATTCCCGCATCAACTGTCCGGCGGCATGAAGCAACGCGTTGGCTTGGCGAGGGCGCTCGCCGCAGATACAGACGTGATCCTGATGGACGAGGCCTTCAGCGCCCTCGATCCGCTGATCCGCGGCGACATGCAGGACCAATTGCTCCAATTGCAGCAGAACCTTGCCAAGACAATCGTCTTCATCACGCACGACCTCGACGAGGCTCTGCGCATCGGGTCCGAGATTGCGATCCTGAAGGACGGTCAGGTCGTGCAGGTCGGCTCGCCTGGAGACATTCTCGACAACCCCGCAAACGACTATGTCGCGCGCTTCGTCCAGCGCCGGCACGGAAGACCCGAGTACCATGGCTGAAACGATCAACATCGATGCGCCGCTGAGATGGCCCGAGATTGCCTCGATTGCCGATGGCGCACGCCTGACCCTGTCCGAGCGGGCGCGTCAGCGGATCGTTGATGCCCGCCGCATCGTCGATGCGCTGGTGGAGCACGGCATCCGCGGCTACGGCATCAATACTGGCGTCGGAGCGCTTTGCGATGTGGTCATCAGCCGCGAGAACCAGCAGGCCCTGTCGCGCAACATCGTCCTGAGCCATGCCTGCGGCGTCGGCGAACCGCTGGGGCGGAGCGAAGCGCGCGCCGTGATGGCGGCGCAGATCGCCAATTTCGCACACGGCTATTCCGGTGTGCGAATCGAGACGGTCGAGGCGCTGCTGGCGCTGCTCAACGCTGATCTAGTCCCTCAAATCCCGTCGCGTGGTTCGGTAGGCTATCTCACCCACGCCGCCGCCATCGGAATGGTGCTGATCGGCCATGGTAGCGTTGATATCGGCAAGGGCGAGATTAGTGGCGCTGAGGCGCTCTTACTGCTCGGGATTTCACCCTTACGGCTCGAGGCCAAAGAGGGTTTGAGCCTCGTCAACGGCACGCCCTGTGGCACCGGCCTTGCCGCGGTCGCGCTTTCGCGTGCCGAAAGGCTCTTTGACTGGGCGGATGCGGCCGCAGCCATGAGCTATGAGAACGTCGGCAGCCAGGCAAATGCCTTTGCCGCCGGTCCGCTGTCGCTTCGAGTTTCGACGGGCTTACAGAATGCCGGGGCCAAGTTGCGCGATTACCTCCAGGACAGCCCAATGCTGGCCGCTACCGCAGGAAATCGCACGCAGGATCCGTTGAGCCTGCGGGCCGTGCCGCATATTCACGGGGCCGCGCGCGACGTGCTCGCGCATGCGGGCGACGTTGTGAATCGCGAACTCGCAAGCCTCACCGATAACCCTGCGGTCTCGGGATCGCCCGAGGCGCCCGAGGTTCATTCGCAGGCCCATGCCGTCGGCGCCGCGCTCGGCCTCGCGATGGACGCCTTGGCCGTTGCGGTTGCGGAGGTCGCGGCGATTTCCGAACGCCGCATCGACCGGCTGGTAAATCCGCTGGTGAGCGGTCTCCCGCCGTTCCTTGCACGCAACAGCGGCGTCTCTTCGGGTTTCATGATCGCCCAATACACGGCCGCCTCGCTTGCCGGCGAAAACCGTCGCCTGGCTGCGCCCGCAAGCCTCGACGGTGGCATCACGTCTGCCCTGCAGGAGGACATCCTCACCCATGCCACGCCGGCTGCCTCGAAGGTGCTGGCGATCCTCGACAATCTCAAGACGATCCTCGCCATCGAGCTTTTGGCCGCGGCCCAGGCATATGACCTGCAGCCG